>SDBT01001588.1_pt1 | contig 40360 bp, 59 predicted proteins | sample 2277101 | NCBI WGS metagenome assembly SDBT01 (sample SAMN10404973, study PRJNA504765) | marine sediment metagenome | isolation source: marine sediment core GS10_PC15, 103 cmbsf | place: Arctic Ocean: Southern Knipovich Ridge | collected 2010 | reverse complement strand
CCGGGGTCGCCGGGGTCGCCGGGGTCGCCGGGGTCGCCCTTGGTGCCGGCGGTGCGGTCGGGGTGGTAACGGCTCAGGAGGTCTGCGGTGATGCCGTCGATCTGGCCGGTCTCGGGGAGGTCAGCTGCGGCCTGGTATCGGATGACGGCGGTCTCGGTCTCGGTGCCGAAGTCTGCGTCGGCGCCCCACTCGGGAAGGGCCTCGGGATCCCAGCCGAGGATGGCTTCCTGGTAGTAGCGGACGGCGTTGCCCTTGTCTCCTCGTTTCAGGGTCATCTCGGGGTCTCCTTCTGGGACGGTGTCCCAATCTACATCTGTCCTTGAGGGTGCGACCTGCAGCTCGAAGTGCATCGTGTCGCCGATGGCCCATCCCAGCCAGCGGAAGTACTGCTCGCCGTGGGTGTTGCGGATGGCCTCGACGGCTTCGACTTGGGCTCGGGTGATCTTGGTATCGGCGAAGGTCCAGCGGCCGGCGGAGAATGGGATCCCTCTGCCTCGGCTGTCTCGGAAGTAGGGGTTGCCGAGGCCGAAGGGGTCGATGTCGATGGCGATCCCGTAGTTGTGCAGCGAGCAGCTGGTGCCGTCGGTCTGGCAGGTCCTGCCGCCGATGCCGGTTGGGCAGTTCCTCGGCACCCAGGCGGTCGCCGCTGGCCCATATCCGCCAGCCTCGAGGGTTCGATCTAGGGCGGTGAAGCCCTCGTGGGCGGCATCTGCGCAGTAGCCGGCGTTGCGGCCCAACACGGTGAGCCTGGTCTGCTTAGACGGGTGGTGGTTGAGGCACCGATACGTGCTCCACTGCCGGCGCATTGTTCTTGTGCTGACCATGTCCTTTGGGTCAGAGTAATTCGAGGAGGCCTGGGATGGTGGCTATCGCTACGCCGGCGACGACGGCTCCGGCTGCGGTGATGAGGGCGACCTTGACCGGGGGGTCCATCCTGGTCTTGATCCCGTTGTCGAGATGGATCTCGATCCGCTCGAGGCGCTCGCCGTTAGCGGCCCCGATGTGGACGAGGCCTAGCTCGGTCAGGCGGATGGGTGTTCCGTCGAGGCCTAGCTCCTCGGTCTCGGGTCCGTCGAGGGCGGTGATGATCCTGCGGGTGGTGGCGTGCAGCTCGGCGTGTTCGACGGTGGTGTGCTCGTCGATCTTCTCCTCGATGCGGACCAGCCGGCGATCGGCCTCCCGCTGGCTGGGCGTGGTGTCTTGCGTCATGCGACCTCGCAGGCAAATGTGATGGTGAGGATGTCGCCGGTGGCCCAGGCGACCGGGGTGGTGGCGTCGGCCTTGCCGGCTCCTCCTGAGTCGAGGATGTTAATCACGCTGTCGGTGTCATTCCAGACGGCGACGGCGGTGTGGAAGCCGGTGCCGCTGTCCTCGATGTGGACGGTGCCAATGACGTGGTCGAAGGCAAGGGCGGCGACGACCGGCAGATCGAACTCCCAGGCGCCGGCGCCGAGGGTGGTGGTCGATCCGATGACGAGTCGGAGGGTGCCGGTGAGCCACTTGTCGATGACCTGGCTGCGGCCGGTGAGGGTGCCGTCGCCGATGACGGGGTTGGTGGTGACGGCGGTCCAGGTTGGGGTCCAGTCGGTGATGCCGACCTTCGAGTTGCCGATCAGCTCGTTGCCGGTGCCTCCGTCGTTGATGGTGCCGGTGGCTCCGGTGAAGCGGAAGTCGTTGTCGCCGATGATGTTGAGATCGCCGAGGACGTTGAGGGCGTACTGGACGTCGAAGCCGGCGGCCTCGGAGTCTCGGGTGGTGTTCCCGTAAATGAAGTTCTCGTCGGCGCCGGCCTCGATGTGGATGGCGTCCCAGGTGTTGTCGGCTTGGGTACCGACGTAGAACATCCGGTTGAGGGTGATGGTGCAGTGGTCGGTGTCGCCGCTGAGGAAGATGCCGTGGCCGGCGGCGTCCTCCATGTAGTTCCCTGCCACGGTGGCCCCGGTGACGTCCTCCAGCTCGATGCCGTGGCCGAGGCCTGCCTCCATCATGTTGTCGGTGATCTTGAGGCCGTAGCCCACCTCGGTGGCGGTGTCATCGATCTGGGCGGCGCTGATGCCCTTGATGTAGATGGCGCTGGCGGTGATCGAGCCTTGCTCGAGGCCCCAATCCTGAATCCGGTTGCGAGCGATGTCGCTGAAGCCTGGGCCTCGGCTCCCGGCGTAATGGATGCCGTGGCGGCCAGCGGAGATCAGTTGGTTGTCGGTGATCCAGACATGGGCGATCGGCTGACTGCCGTCGACCAGCTGGATGTTGTCGAGGCCTCCCGAGAGGTTGTTCCGGCGGATGTGAACCCAATTGGAGAGGCCGGTGATCTTGACGGCTGCGGCGTTGCCGGTGGTGTCGAAGCAGTGGACGTTGCTGTCCTCGAGGACCTGCCAGGTGGTGCTGCCGGCGCCACCGTTGAGGTGGACGCCGATGTTGTCGCCGTTGGCTCTGATCCAGAGGCGGCTCATGTGGGAGCCGAGGCCGCTGGTCTCGAGGCAGGTCACTCCGTCGTAGGCCTCGAGGCTGCAGTCGGTGAGCCGGCTGAGGTTGTTCAGCTCGACGAGGGGTTGGGTGATGGCGGTGGCATCGGCGTCGACCAGCTCGATGAAGGTGGCATCCTGGCCGGCTCCGATCAGGCTGATGGCCGTGGGGATGATGATGCCTGGGTCTCCTCCAGCGTCGGCGGTCATGTCGATGTTGAATGTTCCAGGCGTGAGGTAGACGTTGCCTTGGACCCCGATCATCTCTTGGAGGGCTTCGTGGATGATGTTCCGGTCGTCGACGCCGGTGCAGACCCAGCGGGCGGTTTGCTTCATCCACTCGGGGGCGTCCGAGGCGGCGATGATGGGGAACGGGGAGCCCAAGCCGCCGCCCCCTCGGAATGCGCCGGCGCCCTCGTCGTCGTCGATCCTGTCGTACTCGGTGAGGAGGCCGAGGAGGGCCTCCGTGGTGGCCCCTTGGCCGATGAAGAGGCGGCTGGCGGTGATCGTGGGGGTCCAGTGCAGGTCCCCTCCGTCGGCGGCTTGGGCGCTGAGGGAGATCTCCGAGATCCGGCGATCGTTCTTGGTCATGACGCCGGCGTAGGCGAATTCGACGGTGTCTCCGATCCCGAAGTCGGTGTAGGGCGTCGGGGCGTTGTCGGCCAGCTCCACGGAGAGGGCGAGCCGGTTGGCGATGTCCTCGTCGATGAAGTGCTGGGCCTTGCGGCCGAGGCTGGCGACGTCGGCGAGGTCGGGGTCGGCGAAGAAGGCCTCGACGACTCCGCTGGCGGTCTCTTGGGCGGCGTTGATGGCCTCGGTGATGATCCCGTCCTTGCCCTCGGCGAGCCATCTGGTGGCTCGAGGCATCCGGCCGGCCACCATCCCTCCGCCGACTCCCATGCCGACCACGAAGGCGAGCCCGGTGAGGGCTGCTCCTCGGCCGCCCTCGTTCCACAGCTCGAGATCCCAGGCTGCGGTGTCTCCGTTGGGGGTGAGGTCGTACTCGTATCCGAGGTCGGCGAAGGAGCCTCCGAAGACGTGGGTGGCGTAGGCCATGCCTCGGCGGAGGCTGATCGCTTCAGTGGCGAAGGCTGCCCCGGCGCTGTCGAGGGTGGCCGTGTATGCCCCTTGGTCGACGTAGGGGATGCGGACGAGGCCGGGAGCGTGATCGGTCTTGGCGTCGGCGAGGAGGTCGTTGGCGATGACGCCGATCGTGGACGCCGGTAGTCCCCGCTGGAGGACGGCGTTGTCGAGGTGGAACGGGAGGGGGTTGACGCCGGCGCCGTCGACGTTGGCGAAGCGGAATATCATCTCGGTGACCCCCTCGGGGATGACGATGTCTGAGATGGTCACGGTGGTGAAGGTTCCGGTGGCGTAGGAGTTGCTGCCGCCGGCCCAGGCGATGAAGTCCTCGTCGAGGCTGCGGAGCACAAAGCGGAACTTGTCGGTGGCCGACCCCGGCCGGATCCGGATCGATGCCTGGTAGGTCGAGCCTGGGACGACTCGCACCACTTGCTGGGCGCCGGCGTATCGCCGGCCGATGAGGAGGGGGTTGACTCGGAGGGAGAAGGTGCCGGTGTCGGCGACGGCGTCGGTGACGTCGAACCCGCCGACCGAGGCGTACTCGCCGAAGAGCCGGTTGACTCCTCGGGTGACGGTCTGGGATTTCGTCCAGCCGGTGGGGTCGAGGCCTCCGGCGGTGAGTTCGTCAAGGGTGGATGTCATGCCGGTGGACGACACGCTGAGGGTGATGCCGAATTTCGGGTCGGAGAATTCGATGGTCCACGGCTCGGCCTCGGTGCCTTCTCCGGTGACGATCACTTGGGTGATGGCGGTGATGTCGGCTTCGATTCTGGTCTCGACGGTGCCGGCGCTGGCATCCCAGGCGATCGCCGTGGTGATGTCGGTGCCGTCGGTGACGGTGAAGGTGTCTGCGGCTGCTCCGTCGTTGAACAGCTCCCAGACGTTGGGGATGGTGCCGTTCTCCTCGAGGTCGCCGTTGGTGAGGAGGTTGGGGCCGCCGTACACCCAATCGGGTTGCTTGGTGACCGTGGCTCCGGCTTGCCAGTCCCACCAGCGGACGGCGGCGGCGTTGAGGCCGGCCACCTTCCAGGCTTGGCCGAACAGCTCCACCACGGCTTGGCCGTCGTCGGTGATCCGCTTCTGGAATCTGATGAGGAGGAATTCCTGGTCGGGATCCCCGGTGTTATCGATGCCCTCGGCGTAGAGGCGGATCAGGCTCGTGTCGCTGGGGTCGGCCGGGTTCTGGACGGTGATCAGGTCCTGCCAGGGGTAGGTCTCGGGGACGGTGATCGTGCAGCGGCCTCGTGGGTCTTGGCTGTCGCTCGAGGTCCACTTGATGGCCGGGACGGAATGCTCTCGCAGCTTGAAGCCTCCGGCGTCCTCCGGGTGGGTCCAGGCTGAGATCCTCCAGCGCATCAGTGCTCGGCGTCGAAGTAGTCGATCTGCCAGGTGCCGGTGATCGTGAGGCTGGCGAGTACGCCGGCGTCGAAGCGGAGGCCCCAGGGGTTGTTCGAGTCGTAGAGGTCTCGGGCGTCGGCTTCGGTGTTCTGGACGACGCTCCTCGGTGGCCTCTGGTCGATGATGACCGAGGTGGCTGGCACCGAGGTGATCTCGATGAAGTCGCCGGTCTCGTCGTGGGTGATCCGCCCGGCGACGGTGCAGGTGAACTTGGCGTCGGCGAGGGGTGCTGTCCCGAGAGGGGTGAAGCTCTGGGCGCCGGTGAAGGGCCCGAGGGTCTTGAGGCCGGCGGTCATGTCTCGGAAGAACGGCCAGGGGTAGGTGGCGTTGATGTCGAGTCGGCGCACCATCCGGCTGGCCCCTCGGACGATCTGGGGGGCGGAGAAGCGGGCGAAGTTCTGGAGCTGTTTCGTGGTGGCCAGGTCGGGGACGAACCAGTCGACGGTGTGATTCGAGATGGCGCTCCCGCCGATGAGCCGGAAGATGTCCTGCAGGTTCTCCCGCAGATGAGCTCGCGGTCCATTGGCATGGGTGACGCCGCCGTCGGCGTCGAAGGGGCTGATCCAGATTCGGATGCGTTGCTGCTTGGGCCCGAAGAAGCTGGGGGTGTTGAGGTCTGGATAGGAGCCGTCGATGTAGGCGGCTTGCTGCTCCCTGATGCGGCGGGCTGGGATGTTCTCGACACCGTCGATCACCTCGAGGGCTCGGGCGAAGGTGGCGAGGATCTCGCCGTCGATGCTGAAGTGGTAAGGGTCGAGGATGGTCATGACATGAGGGCCTCTATTGCGGCCTCGGCTCCAGCTGCGGTGATGGCCTCGTTGATCGTAGTTCCGGCGGGGACGGTGACGAGGATCTGCTCGATGGTGACTTGCTGGCCGGTGGTGTCTCTGCCGGCTCCTACGACTCGGCCGATCTCGGAGGCCAGCTCGGATGCGAATTGGGCTCGGTTCCTCGAGCCGCTGGGGGGGATGATGATCTCTCCTCCGTGGACCACGGCGTCGACGGGCCCTCGGCCGGGGACTGCCCAGGTGCCGTGGGCGAACTCGCTGCTGGGTTCGCCTTGCCGGCGTTGGGAGGGCAGGCCGACGACGCTGCGACCGGTGACTTGGGCGACGGCGGCGTTGATCTCGGCCATGAGGGGGCCGGCGAGATCTCCGCTGCGGATCCCGGCGGCGATGGCGTCCATGATGTCCTTGCCGTACTCGCCCATTGAGGCGAGGGCTGCCGTCCCTCCTTGGCCCTGCAGGGCGTCGGCGTAGGCTCGGGTGACGTTGTCCATCTCGGTGCCGGCGGTGCCAATAACCTCCTCGAGCCTGGCGGCTTCCTCCATGTCGTCGACCATCTCCTGCAGGAGCCCAGCGGCCTCGGGGCCTTGCGCTCGGATGTGTTCGCTCAGGCCGGTGAAGCCGGCGGCGGCCAGGGTGGTGAGGTTGTCCCAGAAGCCTTGGCTGGCGGAGATCCGGTCGGTCAGGTTCTTCTCGAACTCGTCCATGCTGATCTTGATCTTCTTGGGCAGCTCGGCGAAGCCTGTGATGAAGGCCTTGGCTCCCTCGGCCAGCTCCTGCCGGAAGGCGACGTCGGCTTCTTGGGCCTTCTCGATTGCCTCGTCGAGGGCCTCGGTGGTCCCGCCGATCTTCCCAGCCAGATCGACGGCCATCTCGCCGGCGCCGCCGAAGGCCGCTGCCAGCATCTCCCCGGCGTCGCCGCCCTGGACGATATCCTCATTGAAGCCTCTGAGGTCGAAGCCGGACACCTCGAGCCGCAGGCCGGAGATGGCGTCCTCCACCTCCTTGATGTTTTCAGGCCTCCAGTTCTTCTCGTCGGCGAATTCCCTCACGGCGACGAGGGCGTCGAACTGCTCTCTGGCGGTCGCTCCGCTGGCGAGGCCCAGGGCTCGGATCCCGCCGCTGGTGAGGTCGCTGCTCCGGGCGAGGGTGACGAGGGCGTTGGCGTATTGGGTGGCTGCGGTGGCTCCGGGGACCTGCTCGTTTCGCAGCGCTCGGGTGATCTTGATGATGTCGTTGCCGTGGGCGGCGGCCTCGGCGGCGTTCTGCAGGCCCTCGGTATCGATGAATCCGAACGAGATGATCTCGGCCATGAGGGCGGTGAAGCCGGCGCCGACGTTCACGACCGACCCCATCGCCAGGCCCAGGCCGTCGAGGAGGGATGGCAGAAGCTGGAGACCGGCGGCGACGGTGGGGCTGGCGGCCAGAACCATCGAGGCCATCGACTTGCCGACTTCCTCCCCGAGGGGGATCAGGTCCTCCATGATCGGCAGCAGCTCCTCGAGGACCGGGACGAGGCCTTCCCCGACAGAGACCCCGGCCTCCTTGACCTTGGCCTGGAAGCGGCGCATGGCGTTGGCGGCGGAGTCTTGGGTGCGGTCGAGGTCGCCGATGGCCTTGCCGGCCTTCTCGGTGGCGATCTGGATCGTGGCTTCGGCCTTCTCGAGCCGGGTGAGATCGTCGACTCGGGTCTTCTGGGTGTTCTGCAGGGCTCGCTCTTGAACCTCTGTCTCGGCGATGGCGAGGCCGTAGGTCTTGAGGGCTTCCCGCTCGCCGTTGATGGCCGACTGCAGCGCTCCCAGGACGGCTTGGGCCCCTCCGCTGGCGTTGGAGAATGAGGCGACGTCCCCGGCGAGGCGGGCCATCGTTTCTGAGAGCTGGGCGCTCTGCTCCTCGGTGCCGCCGATGCCCTGGATGACGGTCCCGGTGATGGCCAGCATCTGTTGCAGCTCGAAGGTGGCGAAGCCGGCCTTGTTGGCGAACTCATCTACGAATGCCGAGGCCTGCGGGAGGGCTTCCCCGAAGGCGGTGTTGAAGGCGCTCTCGGCCTCGGCGGCGTCGACGGCCAGGTTGAGGGTGGTCTTGCCCAGCTTGAAGATCTGCCGGGCGGCGATGGCGATCCCTCCGGCGATGGCGACCTTCTTGAGGGTCTTGCCCATCTTCTCGAAGTTGCCGCCGGCCTTGTTGAAGCTCTTAGATGCTCGGTCCTCGCCCTCGAGGATGATCTTCTCTCGGATGGCCATCGGGGGTGATGCTAATTCGCTGGGGCGTCAGTTGAGGTGAGCGAGGGCGGCGGCCGTTCGATCGAGGTGGGCGTGGACCTTCCGCCACTTGGGCGGCGTGCTGCGTCGGGTGATCTCGCTCTTGAAGTGCTTGGCTGACTCGAGGGCCTCGAGGTCGAGCATGGCCAGGGCCAGGAGGACTTGGTGCTGGGGTGCCTCGGCGAGAACCTCGAAGGGCAAGCGGCCCAGGTACTGGACGCACAGGATGTAGATGTCCCGCAGCCCTGGTGTGGCCCTCAGATGCTCCCTGTAGCGTTCCCTTGGGCTGTCAGTGTCCTGGCGGGCGCCTACTCCCCTTTTGGGGGATCTGGGGCATCCTCGTCGGTCTGCTCCGGCTCGGCTTCGGGGGTCTCGGCCGGGTCCTCGATGACGATGTCCTCGGCTGCCAGCTCGAGGTCGGCCAGGGCTCCGGCTTCCTCGTCGTCCTCTTGGTCGGATGCCAGATCGAAGGCCTTGGTGGCGATGAGGAGAACGGAGTTCCAGTGCTTCTCTCGGATGTCGTGGGCGTCGCTCCAGTTGAAGAGGCGCTCCTCGGTGTCTGCGTCGAGGGCGCTCAGGATGACGGCTCCGACGTAGCGCCGGCGCATCTTCTCCTCCTCGGTGAGCGGGCTCTTGAGCGTGCCGCCCTTCTCGATGAAGAGGTTGTAGCGGGTGCTGGCGATCGGCATGGCTCGGACGAGGACGGTGCCGCCCCAGCGGGGGATCTCCACCTCCTCGGTCGGGAGGTCGAGGGCGTTGAGGATATCTTCTCTGCTCAGGCTCATGGGCGTTTCTCCTTCTCTAGAAACCCAGGGGCCGGCTGCCTCTGCCTACTTCCCCCATCCGTGGTTCTTCACTTCCGGGAGACGGACGCTGCCGGCCTCTGGATCCGGGACCTTACTCGGTCTCTCGAGAGCCGGTGATCAGGGCCCCGGCGTAGAGGGCGATCATGAACACGGCGAAGGCGACTCCGGCGGTGATCAGGATCTCGATCATGGGATGTACTGGACGGCGTTGTTGTTCTTGACGTCGACCTGAATGGGTGCTGCGGCCACCACGGCGATGCCTCGCCTGGTCATGCGAACGGCCTCGGATCCCTCGGGGTCATTCTCGGTCAGCTCGGCCTCGCCCCAATCGATATTGGGGACGGCCACGATGATCTCTCGCTCGTCGACTCCGGTCTCGTAGCCGGCGGTGACGGCCAGGTCTCCGGGGTAGACGACTTCGCCCGGCGTGGTGCCTGGTGTCTGGGTGGCTCCGTCGTAGTAGTGGGTCAGCCGGTAGCTGAGGGCCTCGTCGGTTGACTCGAAGAGCTGGATCAGCTCGATGCTGATGGCGTAGCGGAGGGGGACGATGTCGGATCGGACGATGCTGTCGGCCAGGATCGTGGCGTCGAATTCCTTCACGATGTCGATCGTGCATGCTTCGACGTTGGTGGGCGTCAGGTTCTGGCCGATGGCGTCGACGAGCCAGGTGCAGTCGGATCTGAGGAAGGGCCGTTCGGTCTCGTACACCTCGGCGGTGGGCGCTGCCTCGTCGGTCTCGGTGCGGCCCTCGGCCACGGCGGCGAACATCAGCTCGGGCCCGCTGTCCCGCTTCTGGTAGCTGAGGGTGAGCTGGGTGATGACCCCGTCGACGATTCGCTCGACGATGTCGTCGGCGATGTTCCGCTCGAAGGTGACCAGCTCCCGGCCGTCGACCGGGCGGATGACGTGGTCGAAGGGGCCGGCTCCGCCGATGGTGTCCTCGCCCAGGAAGAAGGCGGCGACGGCTCCGAAGAGGTCGGGGCGCATCGGCGCTCCGAACGTGATCCCTGGTGCGATGAAGTCCTTGACCTGGCGTGCCGGCACGAAGCCTCCTCCGGCCTCCCGGATCTCTCGGAGGTTGGGGTTGTGGGCGAAGGCGACGGCTCCGACGTAGGTGGCGAAGAAGGCTGGGGGGACAGCGGTGCCCTTGGTGGTCTGCCGGTCGAAGCCGAGGTAGCTCCTCGAGTCGGCTGGGGAGATGGGTTGGGTGGGCACTAGGTCTCCTTAGTGGTCTTGGGCTTCTTGGCCTTCTTGGCCTTCCAGAGGGAGCCTTCCCCTCCCAGGACGAGGCCCTCGGGGATGTCGATCGTCTGGCCGGCTTCGGCGGTGATGCCGAGATCGGGGATCCATCTGGTGGGTCCTATCCAGGTGATCTTGTGGGTCATGGGGTTATCACGGTGTAGCCGGTGAGTGTAAGGGTAACCCCCCAGCAGAGGGCGCCGCCGCCAATCGTAACGACTTGGGGCTCGCTGATCTGGACAGGGTCGTGGTCGATGAATGCCCCTGCGGCGACGTGGGTCTCTCGGGCTGCGTCGATGGCGTCGGCGATCTCGCCGGCGAGGCGTTGAGCGACGTGGAAGCTGGCGTCGGTGGACTCGTCGGCTGGGGGGTTCTCCGGCTCGTCCTCGAGCGCCATGTCGGAAAGGCCGACGACTCCCCTGATGGCCCAGGTGCGGTAGCGGTGCCGGCGGCCTTGCTCCCGGCGGATCACCTCGGTCTGCTCGGGTGCGATCTCCCAGGCTCGGATCTGGCCGAGGCCGTCGATGTCGGCGACCCAGCGTTCTCGGAAGTCTCCGTGGCGTGGCCGGTCGTGGACTCGGCCTACGTCGGCGACGCTCTTGGTGGCTGCGATGAGGGCGGCAAGCTGGGCGTTGTATTCGGCGGTGTAGGTCATGTCAGCTTCGCCACGATCCTAATTCCCTTCTGTTTCAGGAGGGGTTTGATGGCCTTGCGGGTGTCATCCCAGCCCTCCTCGACCATCTTCTGGGGCTCGGTGCCGGTGGCTCCGATCTTGCGGGCGACCAGGAAGGCGACGCTGCGGCGCTCGGTGCCTAGTGGGATCCCCAACTTGGAGCCGACCCAGGGGATCAGGGCTGCGGTCGGTGGTGGCTTCCCGGCGTTGCGGCCCTCCTCGACGGCGTCGTGGTAGATGATGGGGTTGGCGACGATCCCTATCGCCGACTTGCCTCGTCGGCGGATCTCGGTGCTGTAGCCACCTCGGAGGACGCCGGAGTGGCCGACGGGGGTCCTCTTGACGATGTTGGTCCTGGCCCGCTCGGTGATCTCGGCGATGAGGGCTGTCATGGCCTTGGGCGCGAACACCGATGCGTCGGCGAGGGCCTTGCCGGCGGTGCCGGGGAGGAGCCGGTATCGGATGCTGGCCTTGGCCATGTCAGCCCTCCCAGCCGTCGAGTCGGATGTGCTCGTGCCAGTCGCAGGGCTCCTCCTGCGTCCCTCTGGAAGAGGTCTCGGTGCAGACCACGGAGGGGGTGACGTGGCCGGCGGCGTCGATCTCGTGATCGGTGATGAGGCCGGCGTGGCCGTTGGCGCAGACGACCATTGCGGTGACTCCGTCGGTGGTGGTGATCGGCACCCAGGTGAGGGCTGCGTCCTTCTCTGGGGTGTCCCAGAGCTTGGGCGCTCGCTCGAGGGTGATCATGGGTTCTCGGCTGCTCCGATGCTGAACCGGAAGAGGCCGCTCGGCTCGACCTTGCCTCCGGTGGTGACCTTGATTCTGGCCTCGTAGCTGCCGCTCGGGAAGCTGGCGGCGGTGGGGAGCCAGCGTATGACGCCGTCGACGGCGGGGGCCTCGATCGAGACTGCTCCGGCTGGGGTGACGGGCACCTTGCTCCGCAGCTCCCAGACGTCGATCGTGGGGCTGACGTAGCCGGTCAGGTTCCAGGTGCCTCCGTCCCTCTGCAGGGGGAGATCGATCGGAGTGAGCATGGCTCCGTCGGCTCCGATCTCGCCGAGGTTGGTGATGGTCTGGGTCATATCTGTCTCCCGGTCTTGCCTTGGTGGCGGATCTCGCCGCCGGCTCGGCCCTGGTGTCTGATGATTCTAGAGATGGGTCCTGCGACGGCCGGCGGTATCACGACGTTGGCGAGGGCGCCGGCGAGGGTCAGGATGGCTGCGAAGATGACGCTGGTCTTGCGGCGGAGGTCGCCGCTGGGGGTGATGGCCCCGGTCATCGTGGTGGCGGTGGAGCGGATGAGGGCCCCGCTCGAGCCGGCTGTGCCGGTGATCCTGGCGGCTGTCTTGCGGATCAGCCCTCCGGCGAGGGTCAGCGCTCCGCTTAGAGCCACGACGATCGTCCTGGTGAGGGCCAAGTCCCCGGTTTGAGTGGTTGTCCCCTCGTAGGTGGCGGCGATCTTGGAGGGCCCGTACTGGCCGGCTGGGGTGATGCTGGCGGTCTCGGTGTGCTGCGTCTGGCGGATGAGTGCTCCGGCGAAGGTCAGGGCGCCTCCGATGGCGATCTTGAACAGCGGAAGGATGTGGTTGCTGAATCCGGTTGGGGTGATGTTCCCCTCGAGGAGCTTGGCGATGCGTTGGGTCAGGGTGGCGCTCGAGGTGATGGCTCCGCTCGGGGTGTGCTGGGTCTGGCGCAGCAGCTCCCCGGTGAGCGTTGTGATGGCCCCGGTGAAGGTGACCAGGATCTTCTTGATGTTGGTCAGGGCCCCGGTCAGGTCGCCGCTGGCGATGGTCCCCTCGTAGAGGGCGGCTGTCTTGCGGCGCAGCTCGGCGCTCGAGCTGACGACCCCCTCGAGGAGGGTGGCGGTCTTGAGGGTGATGGCGCCGGCGCTGGTGATGGCCCCGGCGACGAGGATCTGAAAGAGGGGGATGATGTGATTCGAGAAGCCGCTCGATGTCAGGGTCCCCTCGAGGAGCTTGCTGGTCTTGAGGATCAGGTCGCCGGCGGCCGTGGCGATGGTTCCCTCGAGCAGCTTGGCCGTCCTCTGGGTGAGGGCCCCGGTGATGGTGGCGATGGCTCCGGTGAGGGGCTTGCCGGTCTTGCGGATCAGGTCGCCGGTGAGGACGGTGATGGCTCCGGCGAAGGCCCTCGGGCTGAACTTGGTCAGAGCGCCGGCTGGGGTCGTGGCTCCCTCGTAGGTGGCGGCGATCTTGAGCTGGGGATCCCCGGTGGGCGTGGTTGCCCCTGAGAGGCCCTTGGCGGTCTTGCTGGGGCCGAACGCTCCGGTCAGGTCTGCCAGTGCCAGGAGGCCGGTCATGAGGCGGAAGAAGGCCAAGCGGACGCTCAGGGCTCCGGTGAGCTGGGCGATGCCGATCGTGCCCTCGTGCAGCTTGGCGGTCTTCTTGAAGAGGTCCCCGAACAAGCCCTCGCCGCCGATGAATCCGGTCAGCGTATGCCTGGTCTCCTTGATGGTGTCCCCGACGAGGTCGCCGCTGGCGAGGGCGCCGGTGAAGGTGCGGGTGATGGTGGCGCCGCCGGCCTCGGGAATTCCGATGAGCAACCCACTGCCGGTAGCGTTCGACTTGTCGCTGGTGACGGTGACGGTCGGCTTCCCGGTGGACAGTATCTTGTACGCCATTCCGATCGACCAACGGGTACCGGCTGGGTTCGAGTCGCTATCCGCTTCGGTGAATCCATCGTCGATAGTGAAGACTTCCTCAGCAGTAGCGCCGAACCACTTAGTCGCGTACCCCACGATCCACAGATGAGGCGTCGTCGGGTCCGGTGACGGGTCGCCATCGAGAGGTCCGAGGCCGATCGGGCTTGCGGCGTCAACGATCGACTCCACGTGAATGGTTCCGGCCGTATCAAGACCGGATACTGAGATCCCCATAGCGCCGAGAAGGTCCGCAGGCGAACTGGCGTACGGCCACAAAGTGTCGGAGCCGGAACCGGCCTCAGCGAATTGCATCTCGAGATCACGAGTGCCGTCTGATCCGAGATCGACCGGGCCGATCGGGGTGGTCCACGAACCGTTGATCTCCGCAGAGGGACGAGTGATCGTCCGCAGCACAGCGTATGCGAACACGGTAATAACGTCGTCGCCTTCGGCTGGTGCAGTAGCCCAGGCGAGATCGATTGCTGTCCCACCGGATTCGATGTGAGCCGTGGCGGTTTGCTCAACGATGATGGCCACCGTTTCAGCCTCCTTCGCTTATGGCTTGGGCTTGGACGGTGTCGGCGGCGGCCCCTACTTGACGGTGTTCTTGCCTCCACACAGAGGCATCAGCCACCAGCCGTGACGGTCAGCTCGTAGGTCGACTCGAGGCTGTCGCCGATGCCAAGGTTGACCACCGAGAAGAGGGTGCGGTCGAGGAGGACTCCTCCGGCCACGGCGGCCTGGCTGAGGATGCCGTGTTCGATGATGGCCACGGCGCTGTCGACGGTGTTGGTGCCGACCGTCTGGTAGACGTTGGCGCCGTTCTCACCTTGGGCGCCGGTGGCCCTGATGTTGTCGGGGTTGTACTCGGTGGTCAGCTCGGTGACGAGGGCGGTCTCGCCGACGGCCTCGGCGCCGGCGCCGGTCCCGATGCCGTGGAAGTTCATCAGCTCCAGCTCGACTGAGTTCTGGAAGGCGTCCACGATGAATTCGACTCCGGCGTCGGTGACGACCCTCATCCCGGCCAGGCCGAGCTCGGTCCTCTGGCCGTCGGCTCGGATCACGGCGAGGTAGAGCTGGCTCCAGAAGTGGGGGAGGTGGTGCCGGCGGGCGACCCTGCGGGCTCGCAGCTGGTGGCGCATCCCTCGGAAGATGTTGGCGGCGTTGTCCCGGCGCCAGTCGTTGGTCTCGTCGGGGAGGCCCTTCTGGGGGAAGCCCTCCTCGAGGATCTCGAGGGCGGTCAGGGGCCGGCCGTAGCGTGGCCCGGTTCCCTTGTTGAAGATGGCCTCCTCGGGCCCGTCTTGGATGGCTCTGACGACTCTGAGGCCGAGGGAGCCTTCTGGCTTGGTGGCTGCTGATGCCTTCATGGGGGTCTCCTATCGGGTTCTCGGGGTGATGCTAACCGCTGAGGCTCTCATCCCTGATGTAATCGCTGCGGCGGTGGAAGAGGGAGGCTGGGAACACGTCGACGTCGCTCTGGTCGAGGACGACTTGGGGGCTGGCGTCGTCGCCGGCGGGGCGGCCGAGGACGGTGGCCTCGTAGCTCTTGGTGAGGTCGGCGGCGGCCGAGAAGAGGGGCTCGGGGTCCCTCTGGAAGAGATCTCCGGCGACCGAGGTGGATACCTGCCTGGCGTACTCGGCTCCCTTGGATCGGGCCATGCCGGCGGCTCCGAGGTCAGCGATGGCGTGGGCGTACACCTCGGGGATGGGGTTGGGCTCGGCGCTGGGGTCGTCGTCGGGGAATGCCCAGAGGGCGAGGAACCGGACGACGACGTTGTCGGTGCCGGTGGCCGGCGCTGATGTGATTCGCAGCTCGCCGTCCGACTCCTCCCAGCCGTGGCTGTCGAGGAAGGTCTTGGGGATGTCCCCGGTGGGATGCTCGATCGACTCGATGCGGCTCCAGGCGTTCTGCCAGTCGGGCTCGGCGGCCAGGTCGAAGGTCTGGTTGGTGCCGTCCCCGGAGAAGCTGGCGATGGCGATCCGAGGTCGGTCCTTGGTGAAGGTGGCGATCGCTCGCTCGAGGGCGAGGGGGATGCTGGTCTCGGCGATGTGCTGGAGGATGCCGAGGTCGCCCAGGCGGTCCCTCATGCGGTCCTCGTATTGCTGGCGGCTCCAGGTCATTGGCTCATCCTAAACGGCCGTGGCGGTGCTCCTGGTGGCTGCAGAGGGGCGCCAGTGCCTCCGGCGTCTGCCGGAGGGCTTACCTGGCGCTCGTGCTCCTTGATCAGACCTGGGTGGCCCTCTGGAAGCCACGGAAGTCGAGGACCGTCAGGCCCCAGATGTGGCGGATCTTCCAGGTGAACTCGTCGTTGCTGAACACAGCGCCGACGGCCGGCTGGTCTTGGATGAGCAGCTCGGGGTCCTGGCGGCCCTGGTAGAAACCGACTTCGAGCATCGGCACCGAGGCCGGGTCTGCGAAGAGGTACCAGTCGTTGACGTCCGTCAGGGTGGGCAGCTCGAGGACCGTCAGCCCCTGGAAGGGGTTCGGGGTCGTGGCCGACTCGCCGGTTCCGACGACTGCCACGGCGCTGTTGGCGAGCTTGAAGGCCTCGACGAACAGCTCCGGTGGGACGGCCAGGGTCTTGGGTATCAAGCCCACGTACCCGCTGGTCTCCCCAGGCATGGTCTGCCGGATCATCTTCCTCCGCAGGATCGCAATGCCGGCCTCGTCCAACGGCGTGGTGGCCTCGTCGTTGTCGTGGGCTGCGGCGTCGAACAATGCGTCGGTGTCGTAGATGATGGCGTTGGCTGCGATGGTCGTGTTCCAGACCGCCCTGTACAGGGTGAGGGCTGCCGCTCGGCCGAGGTTCCTGGGGATCCGGCGTAGGCCGCCGAGGTCGTCGTTGGCGACCATCTCCAGGGTGAAGTCCTCGGTGCCACCCTTCTTGGTGACAGCGAACGAGGCTTCCTCATCGGTCGGGCTGGTCAGCGCCGTGTAGGGCCCTGACTCGGCGACCGTCGGCAGGACGTCGTACCCACCAATCCTGACCCTCCGGTTGGTCCGGAAGTCGGACGGGTTGGTGATGTCGCTGGTGATCATCCTCCAGCTGGAGTACGAGTTGTCCCGGTACTCGGCGATCAACCGTCTGGTGATCGAGTCGCCCAGGGCCTCAACCCAGCTCGCCGTGGTGAGGGACTCGAGCAGTCTCTCGGCGCCGGCGTAGGGCAGGCCTCCCGCCGACTCGGCGAAGACCCAGCGGTTGAAGTCCTCGTCGCCCATCTGGTAAGGGGTGCGGCCGGTGAAGGCCGCATAGGCCTCCTTGATCCCCTTGAACGCTGGGATCCCTTCTCGCTTCTCCTCACCGAAGATCATGGCGTCGAGGCCATGCCTCAGCTTGTCGCCGTCCTCCTCCTTGACGGCGACCTGGCCGGGGAGCTGCGCTGGCGTTGCAGCCAGGGCGCTGTCCCAGATGCTCTTGGTCTCCTTGATGGTGGCGAGGATGGCTGCCTCGGTCTCCGCTCCCTCGAGGGCCTCGTTGAGACGCTCGTGGGCGGCTTGGGGTAGGCCGGCCTTGGTGATGGCCGACTCGATGACCAGGTCCCTGACTGCTCCGGTCAGAGGCTCGTCGTCGTCGTCGTCGTCCTTGGGCTCAGGTGCCGGCTCGCCGGCTTCCTTGATCCGCTCTCCAGCTGCGGCCTTCTCGGCCTTGAATGCCTCGGCGATCTGCTCCCACTCGGGGTGCTCCTCGATGGCCTCGGCCAGCTGCTCGGCGGTGAGTTCCTCAGAGCGCAGGGCCTTGAGGAAGTCCTCTAGCTTCATCGTTTCCTCCTCTTGCCTCGATGCTACGAGGCGCTCTATCTGCCCGCCGGCTGACGGGTCAGCGACGACGTCCACGGAATGGACTTCGACGATCTTGCGGACGTCGCTTATGCGGCGCCCTCCTACCACGGCTGCCTCGGTGAGGGCTGAGACGTCGTGGCTGAATCCAATTAGGTCTGGGCGCTTGTTCTTCCAGGCTGTCAGGAAGAGCTGGCGGATGTCCTCCCGGCTCTCGCTGATGTGGAAGTCTGAGGTGAGGCTGCCGTCGGCTGCGGCGGTGACGTTCTCGTGCCAGCCGGTCATGTTCCCGACGGCGCTCTTGCGGCGCTCGGAGGCGTCCCGGTGGCCGTCGAAGCTGCGGGCGCCCTCGTAGAGGTGGACGGCCTCGGCCAGAACCTCGGGGGTGTATCGCCGGCCGTTCTTGCTGATGCCTGGTCGGACCATCGTCACCCGCCAGATGCGGCCGTCGGCCTCGTCGAGGGCCTCGAGGATGGTGGTGTCGAAGTCGGCGGTGAAGTGCTCGGGCTTGGGGTCAGCTCCGGCTTCGATGACTTCGACGTCGAGGGTGACCTTGACCTTCTCGGGCTGCTCGAAGGTGATGGGGTTGTCGGGGTCGTCGCCGTTGAAGGTGTAGGCGATCTGGACGGTCTGCTCGTTGACTCGAGCGAGGATGCGGTCCTCGTAGATCTCCTCTACGAAGTTGAAGGGGCCTTCCTCCCTGGAGGGGAACTGGTCGGCGAAGATGCGGTGTACGGCGTCGACTCGCCCGCTCAGGCTGTCGGGGTCGTGGAATGCTTCGTTGGCGCTCTGGGGGTCCTCTGTCGCTGTCCCGGCGGTGGCCTCCGTCAGTCTGACGGGGTCGGTCATCATTCCTTCTTGGCGGCTGGTTTCTTGGGGTTCTTGGGTTTCTTGGCGGCGGGCTTCTTGGCAGCGGGCTTCTCGACCTTCTCGACCTTCTCGGGCTTCTCGACCCCCTCGAGCTGGCGCTCGAGCTTGTTCATGCCACCTCGGTCTGGCTCGGTGGGCTTGCCCTCGTTGCCGGTGATGGATGGGAGGGGTGCCTTCTTCTGGTCTGCCATGAGCTGAGAGGCTAATACGTTGGGCTGGCCTCGGGGTGGTATCTAGTCGGCGACTTCCGCCAGCCGGCGCTCGACGATCTCAACGATGTGCTTCGGGGCCGCTTCCCAGGAGGGGAGGGTGGTGAGGAATTCGAGGTCCTCGATGGCTTGGGTCTCGGCCTCCTCGGCGGTGATGCGGAGATCGAACCAGCTCGGCTTTATCCAGTCGGCGTTGGCCGTGTCGGCGTCGAGGAAATGAACCATTCCTGGCAGCCTACCCGCCGCTACTGGGCGAGATCGTCGGCGAGACGACCGATCTGGTCAGGTAGGCCAGCTCGGGCTCGGCCGCTCCGAGGACCACGAATTCGTACTCGTGGAGGCAGCCGTAGCCGGTGAAGCTGCAGCCCAGAATCCGCTCCTTGGGGACTTCGACCCAGACGGTGGTGTTGCCGAAGCCTCGGGCGATCTCCTTGTTCTGGGCGAAGCTGGAGAGGGGGTTCAGCATCACCTCGGTGATCTTGCCGTCCCGGCCGAGGGCGGTCATGTCCTCGAAGCTCAGGTCGAAGCCTCGGGCCAGCTTGATGGTGTCCCCGTAGCCGAGGTCGGTGAGGATCTGTTGGGTGTTGTCGTACATCTTCTGGGTGATGAAGTCGGCGATGTCCTTGTACTCGGCGTAGAGGACGTCGGCTGTCCTGATGGCGCTGGCGGCGTTGCCGGTGGTGTAGCCGACGGGTGGCCAGGGGAGGTCGAACAGCTCGGCGGCTGCCTTCTGCATCATCAGGCTCCCAGGGTTGGCGTCGCCGCTGGTGGCCGCCCAGGTCCTGACGATGTCGGAGACGACGGCCTGGCCGGTGTTCAGGGTCGTGCCGGGCGTGGCGTAGCGCTTGGGGAAGTCGTGGTAGAAGTCGTCGAGGCTGGCCTTGTCGAATGCCTCGTCGAGGGCGTCGCCCAGCTCCACCATGATCTTGGCCTTGAGGTCTTGGGCGTCGATGTTGTCGAAGACGTCGGCGGTGCTGTCGGCCATGCGCTTGCGGAAGGCCTCGTGGTATTCCTGTGCTCCGAGGGTGTTCCGTTGGTTGGCTGGGAGGGGCTCGAGCTGCTCGAGCTTGCCGGGCTTCCCCTTCTTGGGCTTGGCTCTCTTGGGGAGGGGCTTCGCCGCCGGCGCCAGGGGTGCCGCTGCGATGGGGGTGCTGGCTGCGTACTTGATCTTGCTGGGGCCCTTGGGGAGGTCGATCTCGAGGTGCTTCAGGATCTGGTTTCGGCTGACGTTCGAGAGGCCGGCCGACTTCATCAGGCCCAGCTGCTCGCCGGGAAAGAGGTCCTTGAAGTCGGGGAGCTGTTTCCCGGCGATGGCCTTGGGGTGGGCCCAGGCGCCTAGCTTGCTGTCCCACTTGAAGCCGCTGGTGGCCAGCTCCTTGATGCCCAGCTTCGCCGCCATGATCTTGCCGCCGAATCCGGTGCCTCCGCTCTTGAGGCTCTTGACCGGGCTGAGGCCGGCGCTGCCGTAGGGGTCGGCGAGGAACTTGGTGGCCGGCTTGTTGAGCTTCTTGGTGAGGGTGGCGTCGGCTGGGGCTTGGGCCGTGGCCTTGGCGGCGGTGAACGATTTCTTGGCCGCTCCCAGCTCGCCGCTCGGCGGCAGGGTGCCGGCGTCGTCGACCAGAACGGTGATGCTGACGCAGTGGCAGTGGACGCTCTCGCTGGGCGGCAGGGATGGGTCCTTGGGGTAGTAGGCCTTGAAGCCTCCGATCTCGTAGAAGGCGTTGACGGCGATGGGGCCGACGCTGCCCTCTGGGGCGTACTTGGCCTCGGCGTTGAGGTGGCTCAGCCTGGCTCCTGGGAGGTGGCCGTTGAGCCAGCGCTTCTGGACTTGCTGGGGGTCGCCGCCCTCGGTGAGGAGCCTCTGCAGCTCGGTCTGGGCGACTTGGGTGCCGAGGCTCTGGGCTCGTCCCACCTCGGTGACGACGATGGCTCGGGCCCGGTGGGCGATCGATGTGAAGTGGTTGGGGTCGGTCAGGTTGAATCCGATGGCCTTGGCGGCGGCAAAGGGGGTCTTGGCGCCGACGACCACGGAGGTGATCTCGGCGTTGATCCGCTTGCGGAGAGTCTCGGGGATGGACTGGATCAGCTCGGCTGAGAAGCCCTGCATGATCTGCAGCTGCTCGAGGCTGACGCTGGCGGCGATCAGATCGAATCCCCGCTCCCCTCCGAGGGGCTTGATGGCGAGATTGATGCCTACGGCGTGGCCCTCGGCTTGCCACATGGCGAGGTTGGTCTGGGTGGTCTGCAGCAGGTTGGCGAGGCTCTGGTCGATGCCGGCTTGGGCTCGCTGCAGCATCGCTCGGCTGGGGCTGTCCCAGGGGATGGCGGCGATCTGGTTGGCGATCTCGTCTTGGGCGTCGGCGAGGATGTCGATCATCCCTGAGACGGCGTCGCCCTCGAGGGTCCCGATCTCGGCCATGAGCTGGATGAGCTGAGAGGAGTACTCGACGGGGTCGGTGGCCTCCCGAACCCTGGTGCCGATGGTCATGTCAGGGCCGGCGGAGGGCCTCGAGCGCTGCGAGGACTTCCTCGTCGGTGGTCTCCTCGTCGTCGGGGTCTGGCAGCTGGTCGGCTGGGATCCCGAGGGCTGGGAGGACGTGGCGAACGACCTTGCGCAGGGTGTCCCGGTCGACGACGTCGATCATGTCCAGCTGGACGAAGGCCGTGGCCATCTGGGCGAGGCTGGTGGCGGCGTCGACTATGGCGTCGTCGGTGAGGGCCGGGACGACGACTTCGACGAGGCTGGAGGCCGGCACCATGTCTCCGGTGGGGTTGCCCTGCTCGTCGTGGCGCTCGACGATCCGCTCGAGCATCCCGGCGGCCACCTTGCGGTCGACGACGAATCGGAGCAGCTCCTCCATGTGGGCTTTCCAGGTGCCTTGGGTGTCCTCGAGGGCTCGGAGGACCGGCTTGTCCATCTGCTCGGCGGTGGATCGGTTGGCGTCCTCGGGATCCCCCAGCCAGGTCGGCGCCAGTCCGGCGGCGGTGGCGATGTGGCGGAGGAGGTAGGTGGCTGCGGAGACGTCGTCGTTGGTACCGATGTTGGGCTGCTCGGCGCTGATCTTGATGGCCTCGGTGCGGAAGCGGACAGAGCCGGATCTGGGCGCCGTGGTTCCCCAATCCTTCTTGGCGTCGGCGATCTCGTCGGCTCCGCCGGCCACTTCGACGTCCCAGAAGAAGGCTCGGGTGGCCTTGATGCGTTCGAGCATCTCCCAGAGGGTCTGGTCGTAGGCGTCGAGCCAGTCGATGGCTGCGAGCAGGAAGGGGGTGCCTCGGGTGGCCGCTCCGATGCGGTCGTGGAGCCAGAAGAAGATGTCGCCGGTGAGGAGGCCGGCGTCCTCGTCCATGATGTCCTGCTCCCGGCGAACGATGTCGAGGATCTGCTCCCCTCCTTGCTTGCGGATGACGATCGACTCGAGGATCAGCCGGTTGAGGGAGCTGGCGTTGACGTGGTCGATCCGCTGGGGGTCGATGTAGCCGATGGTGGTGTTCCCGGTGTCATCGGTGGCGACCGGGTGTGGGGCTTCGCCGTTGAGAAGGTAGTCCCTGGCGAAGCGGCGGTGGTTCATGGCCATGTCGTTTCGCTCGGCGTCCCAGAATTCGTCGATGGCGGCCTGGACGTCTGGGTTGTGGGCCTCGAGGGCGAAGCCTTCTCCGGCCATGTAGGTCGTGTAGATCTTGATGATCCGGTTGGCGAGGGGGTTCTTGCGGTACAGCTCGACGCTCAGGTCCTGGGCCCGGCGGAGGGTGTTCCCGGTGAGGTCTCGGAGGCCGGCTCCGGTGGTGCGGAATAGGTCGTCGTCGCCGTCGATGAAGTGGGCTTCTCTGGGCCTCGACGTTGCCTCCTCTGGGGCCGGCTTGCTGAAGAGGTCGCCCAGGGCGTTGACGGGGTTGAAGCTCCGCATACGGCCATGCTAACGCCAGAGAGCGCCGTCGGTGGCGCTCCCTGGATCCTCACCGGTGGGTGAGTGGTCGGTTCTGCAGTCTAGGGGATCTGGCCTCCGTCGCAGCGGGGGATGGGGACCAGGCCCTCGGCCTCCTCGAGGTTGGCGAGAATCCCGGCGTCCTGCCACTCGGCCTTGATAGCCATTCTCAGGACCAGGAGGCGATCGTCGTGGCTGAGGTGTTCCACCTCGGCGTGGACGGCGCTGGTGGCCTTCTCGATCGGGTCGGGCTCGGGTGGCTCGGGCTGCCTGATGGGGAGGGCGTAGATCTTGCCGACCGAGGGGATGTACTGCCGCAGGCGGTGGTCGCCCATGATGCCCTCTTGGGCGAGGGCGATCCGGTCTCTGGCCTCGGCGGCGGTGGCTCCCTTGACTCCCCAGGTCTCGTGCTCCTGGTGGCTGTCGCAGTAGGCGGTGACCGTGGCCAGGAAACCAAGGTCTCGGGTCTCGGTGGTCTCGCTCATGATGGGTTCTCCTCGTGGGTCTCGGTGTAGTGGGTGGCGTATCGGGCGCCGGCGGCCTTGCCGATGCGGTTCTCTGGCGCTGACCCCTCGTGGAAGCGCTCGGCGCATTCTGGGCAGGTCACGTAGTAGCCGGCGCTGTCGACGCCGGCGGTGGCGTATGGGACCCCGAAGTGGATCGGGTCCTCCTCGATGATCTCCACCTCGTAGCCGTCGTGGGTGATCTCGACGTTGATGTCGTCGGCGGTCTCGTGAAGCCGGAAGCGGAAGTCCTCGGGGTCTGGCCGGCGGTCGGCCGTAACGATGGCGGTGATGGTGATCTGGTAGCGGTGGCTCATTGTCTTGGTGCTCCTTAGTCGTTGAGGACGACGATGGTGGCGCCGTCGGTGTGCTTGTAGATGTGGGCGCCGGTCTCGTCCACCTCGTCGTAGGCGAAGGTGGCGCCGTTGTGGGTGATGCGGAGCTTGGCGGGCCAGGCTCCCGGTGGGAGGCCGAGGGTGCTGGCCTCGGCGATCATTGTCTTGGTGCCGCTCTTGGTCAGGTCGAGGGCGTTGATGTCGAGGGTGCTCATGCTCTGGCCTTCTTGAGGGCTTCCCTGGTGCGGTCGCTGCGGATGAGTCGGTCGCTCATGGTCTCGGTGGCGCTGAGGATGGCCCAGATGGCCTCCCGGCTGGCCGTGTCGTTGGCTCCGCTGGCGGGGTAGGCGGCGCTGGTCTCCTCGGCGATCTCCCTGGCGGCTCTGGAGGGGGTCACTTTGCTGAGGTCGTAGGTGGCGATGAGGTCGCTGGCGTATGCGGCGGCGGCGTCGGCGGTGGCTGTCCCGGTGAAGAAGTCGAGGTCGGTGGCGGTGTAGGCCTTGGTGGTGGTGTCTTTCATGCTGCGGCTCCTTGTCGCTCGGTGAGGGTCATCTCGATGGCCCTGATCTTGAGCCTCGTGGCGAGGGCGGCTTGCTTGTTCTGGCCGGTCTTGGCCTCGTCCTGCAGGCGCTCGAGGTAGGTGTTGAGGTCGGTGGTCGGGGTGTCCTTGATGGTGATGCGCTCGGTGTGCTCCTTGATGGCGGGGTTGTCCTGGCGGGGGGTGGTGTCTCTCATGCCCAGGCCGTGGCCTTGATGTGCCAGCCGGTGGCGTGGCCGTAGAGGTGGTGGGCGTTGATGCCGGCGCTGCGGAGGGTGGCGGCTCCGTTGGCTTGTGCGGTCTGGTAGCTCCAGCCGGTGGGGGTGGCGTCGGCTCCGGCGATCCTGATGTAAGCGACCTTGCCGTTGTCGCTGGCTGCGAGGGTCTCGTAGCTGCCGTCCTCGAGGGCGTCGGCGATGCTGGCTGCGAGGGTGGTCTTGTCGGTGGTGTTTCTCATACCTGTAGTATGCCTCGTGGCAGGCCCGCTGTCTAGTGGTTTATGGCACTTCTCGGCGGGTTTCTGCGAGGTTTCTGGGCTCCCTCGAGGATGGGCAACCGGGGCGATGTTTTTCCTCCGCTGGGGATCCCGGCGCAACTTGGCGATGGGGCGGCATGTTTGCGCATCTTTCGCAACTCGGCGCATCTTTCGCATGCCGGCGCAGGTTTGGGCATCTTTCGCAACTCGTGCCATTCCTGGCATTCTGGCCATGTTTCTGAGGCTCCTCGAGATGGCGCCGGCTTTGGGCTCCCTTCGCTGATTCGGACGCAAACGGGGAGGGCGATCGCAAACTTCTCAGCTCGGGCTCGGTTTGGGCTCGGTTGGAACCATTGTTTGTTTCGGGGCGGAACGCTGGGGCTCGGCGCAAACTTCTCAACCGGGCCCGTTTTCTCCCTCGCAGCGCAACTAGGGGCCGAAAGACCCCTGTATTCATTGACTTTATTGGGGGTCAACAGCGAATCGTGTTTCTCGTTTCGTGTTTCTGGGCTCCCTGGTGGATTCCGGTTTCTGGAATCAGGTTTCTACGAAGTGGTTTCTGGGAAGCGTTTCTGGGGCTCGGTCTCAGGAAGTGGTTTCTGGGATCGGGGAGTCTGGGGCCGGCTCTGGCTCGATGCAACTGCGGCGATGTTTCCTCCGTCTGGGGAATGGGCCGCAACTTCTGCATGGGGCTCGACGTTTCGGCAGGTTTCGCATCTCCGGCGATGTTTGGCAACCGGCCGCATGTTTTCCTCCGCTGGGGAATGGGGGCTCAACCGGGGCAACCGGGGCTCTTTTCTCCTCCGCTGGCGAACTAGGCCACAACTGCGAGAATCGGGTCCTGGCCTGGCGGTTCTCCAATCTTGAGCGGCATACCAGTTTCGTCGCCCACACACGTAAGGCTCCGGCGGTGGCCGTCTGGGGCCTCAGTCCCAGAGGCGGCTGGTGCGTTCGGCGAGGTAGGGGTCCTCGTCGCCCTCCTGGAGCGGCTCGTCAGTGGCTGCGGCGATCTCGGCGCCGTTGCGGAGGTCATCCCAGCTCCAGAAGCTGGCATCGACGAGGTCGAGGGGCTTGGTCCTCGGGAAGCGGCGCAGGGCGTTCTCGAGGAGGGTGTTGGTGCCGATGACGTGGCGGATCCGGAGGCCGGGGCGCTCGTAGTCGGCCAGCATGATGGCGGCTCGGCCTGCCTTGGGCTGGTCTCCCTGGCCGGCTTTGGCTTGGCGGAAGAGGAGCCGGCGTATCTTGGCCTGGTCCTCGGGCCCAGCCTCGGCGAGGGCGGCTCTCTTGGCTTCTCGGAACACCGATTCCCAGGTGTCTCCGCCCTGGTCGGTCTCGACGCCGACGTAGCGGGCCCCGAACTGCGCTGCCTTGCGGATGGCTCGGGTGATGGCCTCGAGGGGGGTGGCCCTCTGCTCCCAGCTGTAGAGGCGGTAGATGGTGCCGGTCCTGGCGTCACCGTCGATGCCGTCGATCTGGATGGCGTGGGCGTCGCTCTGGTCGGTCTTGGTGACGGCGGGGTCGACCCAGCAGACCACTCGGGTCATCGGCGGCGTGTCGGCCCAGGCGATCCGCAGCTGGGCGAGGTCGAGGTGGTCGAACATGCCTCCCGGTGGTGCCTCTACCTCTTGTTGAGCCTCAGAGAGGAAGGCGGTGATGCCCATCTCGTCGATGTCGAGCTGGCAGCGCTCCAGGTCCTGGCCGATCCAGGTGGGCTCCCCTCCGGTGATGGTGAGCTTGCCGTCCCGCTCGGCGTAGGTGAAGTCCTCGATGGCCGGGATGGGGCCGCTGAGGATCCGGTTGGTGAGGAAGTCGGCGCTGCCGTCGGCGAGCTTGCTGAAGATCGATGTGGGGTGGACGAGGTTCTGGATGAAGAGCAGGGCTCGGTCCTCGCTGCCGGCGGGGATGAGGGTCTCGGTGATGGTCTCGATCTTGCGGGCGGTGGTGGCGATCGAGTCGTGGCGGCCGTCGAGGTCGTCGAAGACGAGGAGGTCTGGGCGTGCCTCCTCGAGCTTGATGCCTCGGCTGGCCGTGTCGAGGCCGACGGCGTCGATGGTGAAGCCGTTGGCGCTGCGGAGGCGGTTCCTCCGCCAGCCCTTGCTCGAGCCGTACTTGCCGACCTTCCTCGAGGCCAGCTGGGGGTAGAAGGTGGCGAGCCGTCGGTCCTCGAGCATCGAGCTGAGGGTGGTGACGTGGTCGTCGGCTTGGTCCTGGGCCTCGGAGATGTACCAGGCGTACACCCGGCGTCCTCGGGCGCCTAGTGCGATCGTGGCCAGCTCGGCGTTGGTGCTCTTGGCCCCTCCTCGAGGCCAGATGCCGACGAAGGGCTTGGGCCTGGTGCCTCGGTCGATCGCCCAGACCCAGGTCCAGAAGCGATGGTGGTGCGGGCCGTCGGGGACGAGGGTCCCGGTCGTGTCGGTCAGGTAGGGCTCGAAGAGGGCGAGGCGCCAGGTGAGGGGGTCGGCTTCGAGGTCGTTGATCTGGAGGACGCTCGCCGGCATCAGCTGAGGGTGGCCTCGATCTCGGCCTGGTCGCTGGGCCTCCAGAGTCGGACGTCGGCGCCGCACTTCTCGAGGGCTTCGATCCAGACCTTCTGCTCGGGGGTGAGGGTTCCCTTCTCGGTCTTGAGCTCGGCGTAGATGGTGAAGGGCGGCCGCACCAGGGTGAGGTCTGGGAAGCCCTTGTGGCCTTGGATGGGCGTGCTCCAGCCTCCGTCGGCCTTGCGTGCCGGCCGGCTGTGGGTGACGAGCCAGCCGAGGGCCGTGGCGAGGTCGATGACTCGAGTGGTGAAAACGGTCTCGGGCATCTGCTCGGTGATGGCGTTCATGTCAACACCTCCTGTTGACGCTCCACTGGCTCCAGCCCACATTGTAAGCCAGCCAGGCTGCGGCTCGGGTGTTGGCCTCGGGGTTGTAGACCTGGCCGCTGTCGTAGCTCCCTCCGGTGACGGAGCTGGGGACGCTGTCCCAGGTCCCTCGGAGGAATTGGAAGAGGCCGGCTGCGCTGGATCGGGGGTTGAGGGCGTTGGGGTTGCCCTTCGACTCGAGGGCCAGGATGCAGAGGGCGTGGTTGACGTCGGCTGCGTTGAAGTATTTCGCCACCAGAGGCCTCCAGGCTTCGACACCTGGCCCAGATCCCCCTCTTGGGGTCCTGGTGGGCCTCGGGGCCGGTCTGGGGTTGAAGAAGGCATCGTGGCGCTCCACCATGTCGTGCCATTCTGCGATGGATTCTGGGGTCAGGCTGGTGTCCGCTTCGACGACCCAGGCGGTGATCCACTCTTGGAGCTGGGCGGCGGTGTGGGCCTGGGCGGTGAGGGGCATGATCCCGACGAAGATCAGGAAGGCGAGGGTGGTGATGGTGCGCAGGCGTTCCTCCGAGGTGGGGGATCTTGCTGGCGGTCAGTCTATGCCGGCGGTCAGCGGCCGGTGCCGATCATCTTGATTCGGATCTCGGTGGCTCGCTCGAGCATGAGGGCGGCTTCCTCCTCGGTGCCTACGTCGACGTCGGTGAGGTCTGCGTCGTCGGGATCTCGCCGGCCGAATTCGGCTGGGTATCGGCGCTCGAGGAAGAGCATCCAGAAGCGCCAGTCCTCCTTGCCGGTGCGGATGGCCTCTTGTAGGCCGTAGCCCATCGAGGCGGCGTCCGCACGCACGAGGCGCTGCACAAACTGCATGTACATGGTCTCGTGGTCGTTGAGGGCCTCGGCGATCTTGACCTTGGTCCTGGCTCCGTCGAGGGGGGTCCCTCGGTCCACGGCGAGTTGGCGCAGTTGGGGGAGGCTGTGCTGTCTGGGGTCGATGTCTGGGCGCTCGAGTTCTTGTCGGCCTCGGGCGATCCAGTTCTGCAGGGCTCGCTCTGAGATGCCGACGACGGCGGCGGCTTGCTTGCGGGGGAGGCCGTTCTCGATGGCGTTGATGATCTGGTCGGCTCGGATGTCGTCGAGCAGCGCTGGTCTCATTGGGGGTGAGTCTGGTCGCTCATTCCAGGTTGGCGGCCACGGTGATCTTGGCGGCTCGCTCGCCGGGGCGGACGTGGTGGTTGCTGTCCCGGTCGCAGACTCCTCCCTTGGAGCGGTATCCGGATGGGCTTATCCAGTACTCGTTTCGCCAGCTCTCGTGGTTGGTGACGTGGTCGAAGCATGGCCAGCAGATCCAGAGGCCGGGGCCGCTGGGTGGCCGGCTCCGGCTCATGGGGTCCTGATCGTGATGTGCTCCGTGTTCTGCTCGACCCCCAGGCTGTCCTCGAGGATCCCCGCCCATTCTCGGAGCAGGGTCTGGGCCAGCTCCCGCTCGGCGGTGTTGGGGCCGATGAAGTCGGCGGTGTCTCTGAGCACCCTGATCTTCTCTGCGGTGGCGACCTTCTCGGCGATGTCCATCAGGCGGCCTCGTCGTCGTCGTCGTCGTCGAGCTTGAGGCTGAGGACGGCCTGGCCGAGGAGCTTGAGGTCCTTCCTCCAGAGGCCGTGGCGAACGATGACTCCGGCGAATTCCTCCACGTCGTGGGGGAGGATGATCGGCTGGTCCTTCTCTCGGTCCCAGGCGCAGTGGCTCAGCTCGTGGTCGACGAGGGCCTTCTGTTGGGCGGCGGTCATGTTCTTCCATTCCTCCTCGGCGATCTCGATCAGGAGATGTGGGCGGCCGTGGGTCGAGAGGAAAGCGTTGAGGCCGGTGATCTTGCGGGCCTTGCCGAGGGTGATCCGCTCGCCCTGGTGGGCCGGCGGGTCTCGGAACACGTACTCGATGATGACCCCGTCGAGGTGCTTGTGGGTCTTGGCGATCAGCTTCTCGGCTCGCTCAGCTACCTCGTCGGCGAACTTGTAGGTGGTGCTCATAGGTCTGCGGTCTCCTCGTGGGTGGCGGTGGCTTTGTTGGTGGCTGTGACGATGACTTCCTCGGCGCAGACTATGGCCCGCTCGAGGTCCTGGAAGTGCTCGATCTCGACGTCCCACTTGGATGGCTTCCTGCCCTTGCCGGCAACCTCCCGGCCGTACTCGTTGTCGAGGATCAGGATCTCGGCGAGGGTGAAGACGGGGATGGCCATGTTCATGGTGTACGCCATGTCGAGTCGCTGGTAGCTCCGGTGCTCGTCGTGGGTGGTGTAGATCTGGCCGAGGGCCGTGGCCATGTTCCCGCCCTTCTCGTGGGGTGGGATCTCGGTCACCACGGTGTAGGTGTGGTCGCTCATTGTCGCTTTACCTCCTTGCCTGTTTCCAGGCTCTCGTATCGGGCGAGTATGACGTCGGCATATCTGGGGTCGATCTCGACCAGCCAGGCTCGGCGGCCGATGTTCTCTGCGGCGATGAGGGTGCTGCCGCTGCCGGCGAAGGGGTCGAGGATGAGGCCTCCCGGTGGGCTCGAGTTGCGGATGGCGTGCTCGACGAGGCTGACCGGCTTCATCGTGGGGTGGAGCCTCGAAGCGGCCGGGCGCTTGTATCGCCAGACGTTGGAGGGCCCCTTGCGGCCTCGGTCCCCTCGGCGCGGTGTTCCGTGTTCCCAGACGTTGCCCTCGGCTCGGGATCCGAACCAGTAGCGCTGGGGCCCTCGGCCCTCGGGCCAGCCGTAGAGGATCCCCTCCCATTGCCAGTGGTAGTCGCTGCGGCCGAGGACGAAGCGGTCCTTGATCCAGGCGATCGTGGTGCTCTGGTGGAGGCCGGCTCCCTCCCAGGCGGCCATCACGGCCGGCGCTTGGGTGATGGCGTAGCAGAGGTAGACGGCTCCGTCGGTGGCGTCGGCGATGTTGGCCAGAGCTGCCTTGAGCCATCCGGCGTAGGCGGCGGCGTCCTCCCAATTGTCGTTCAGCATGGTGAGGTGGTCCTCGGTGCCGCCCTCGATGTCGACGTTGTATGGGGGGTCGGTGAAGGTCATGTCGGCGTTGGTCTCGGGGTAGACAGCTCCTCCGTTGGTGGCGTCGCCGACGATGAGGACGTGGTCTCCGAGGTCCCAGCGATCGCCGGGCTTGGTCCTGGTCTTGGCGCCCTTGTCAGCGAGGGGCGGAGTGGCGCCCTCCCGGCCTTCCTTGACTCGCTCGGTTCCCACCTCGAGCTGGATGGCCTGGTATTGGTCGAAGGTGAATCCGGTGGCCTCGAGCAGGGTGGTGTTCTCGATCGGGCCCAGGATGGCCGCCAGGCCCTCGAGGTTGAAGTGGCCTTGGGCCTCGGCGTTGTTGAGGGCCACGGTGATCGTGATCTCCTCCTCGGGGCTGAGGTCTGGGATCTTGACGATGGGGACTTCTGCGATGCCGTCCTCGATGGCGATGTCCCGGCGCTGGTGTCCTCCGAGGAGGTATCCGCTTTTCTCGGAGACGACCAGGGGGGTGACGAATCCGAAGCGGTCGAGGATCCGGCGGAGGGCGTCCTTGGCGGCTGGGGTGATCTCTCGGACGTCGGCGTTGGATGGGTGCGGCGTGAGGGTGGCCGGCCGAACGTGGCTGATGCGGAGCTTGGTCATCGGTGGCTCGCTGCGTCTGGGCAGGTTGCGAAGTGGTTGCGGTGGGCGTCGGCTCCCTGGTATTGGCCGGCGGCCTCCTTGGTCATCACGGTGTAGACGATGACCTTGTCGCCGATCTGGGTGCCTGGTGCCTCCCTGAGATGGATGTTGCCTCCGTCGGATGGGGCGGCGTCGATCGGGGCGACCGTCCCGGTGGCGGCGGAGACTGCCCAGATGATCTCGGCCTTGCAGCTGGTGCAGAGGCTCATGCGTTGGCCTTGATCTGGATCTTCTCGTACTCGGCCACCAGCTCGGCGGCGAGGCGGGCGAGGCGTGCTGCGTCGTCCATGTGGCCGGAGTGCAGCTGGCGCTGGTAGGCGGTGGGATCGAGGATCGGTGCGATCGAGTGGGCTCGGCTGACCGTGTTGGCGATGGCGTCGAGTTCGACGTCGGCGAGGAAGGCGCAGCCGATCATCAGCTTGTCGGCCTCGATCTGGAAGGTGGTGTCGGCGAGGCTCATCCGGTGATGACCCCGGTGCGCAGGTCCTCCTCGGCGTTGAGCTTGTCGACGAGGGCCCTGGCGTGGGGTTCGCAGAACCGTCCGATCTGTCCTTGCTGGCCATCCCTGACCCCGAAGCGGCGGGTCTCGTCGCAGCCGTCGGTGTCGCATCGGCGGTGGAGGTTGGTCATGTAGAAGCGTCTCATCGGGGCTCCTCGACGGCGGCGAACGTGACGGTGGTGTCCTGGCCCAGGTCGGCGTAGAGGTGGCGGAGGTCGATGGCGCCGCTGGCGGCGGAGATGACGGCGGCGATTCGGGCGGATGGGTGGTCTCTGGGCAGCGGTGTGACTTCCTTGGTGATGGTGATCGTGACGGTGACGGTGGTCGGGTTCATAGGTCTCCTCGAGCCATCTTCTCTCGGATGGCGGTGGTCTCGGCGGCGGTGTACTTGGTGATGTGAATCAGGTGGCATTCTGGGCAGCGGTAGCTCCGGCGCCGGCCGGCTCCCCATTGGCTCTGGTGGCTGCGCACCCAGGCCTTGGCCTGGCGGTGGGAGTCGAAGCTCCGCTTGCCGCTGGGGCAGCTCCAGCCTCCGCCGATGTGCTCGGTGGCCACGGTGAGGGTCATGGCTGGCTCCAGCCGATCTCGGTGGCCTCGGGGCCCCAATTCTGCCAGCTGCCCGGCGCCGGGTTCATGGGGTCGTCGATCTCGTAGGGGATCCCGGCTGGGATGTGCTCCTCGAGGCCGAGGACGACGTCGGTGGCTGGGTCGATCCCTCCTCGATGCTCGACGGTGCTGACGTGGCGCCAGGGGCCGAAGAGCTTGACCGGCCGGTAGAGGGCCCCGAGGACGTAGCTGGCGTTGGCGTATCGGATGATGGTGATCCGGTAGGGCCGGCTCGAGCGCTTGGGTCTCTCATCTCCCTGGAGTTCCTCTCTCATGGGGCGATCCGATCTGCGATGTGATCTGGGACGGCCGGGCCGCCCTCCTTGAGCCGGGCTGCGGCTTCGCCGACCGTGGCCATCTGGTGGGCCGGCTTGATGACGATGGTTCCGCAGTCGATGCATTGGGCTTCCCGCAGCGGCTCCGATCCCTCGGTGGCCGTGATGTCGGTGAGGGCCCAGTTCCTCGAGTGGTGGCCACGGATGTCGCAATGGTTGTCGGCGGGGTCTCCCATCCCCTGTGAGGCGGCCAAGGAGGCCCCTTGCTGGCGCAGCTGGCTCAGGGTTGGGGCTGTCCGCTCTCCGGCGTTGAAGTGGTTGTGGGCGGCCTCCCAGACGCCGGCGGAGGGGATCGAAGCGAAGTCGCCGGCGGCCTTGTCCCAGGCTCGGAAGTTCCGTGTCCCTGGCCAGCGGTCCTCGCAGTAGTCGACCACCTCTGATAGCTCGGCTGGGTTCATGATGGGTCCTCCAGTTGGCGGTGTTGGTCCTCGGTCAACGTACCTGCCTCAGTGGCCTCTGCTCGGCGGAGCCGGCGGGCCCGGTCGGCCTTGATCTGTAGTTCCTCCACATCGCCGTCGGTGGCCGATCCGATGGCGGTGCCGAACCGTTGCCAGTGCTTGAGGAGGCTCGGGGCGGTGAGGCTCTTGGCTCCCCATTGGCCGACCAGAGCCAGGGCTCGGCCTCGGACGGCCTCGTGGGGATCCTGCTCCTCGTTGGCCTTGGCGGCCAGCTTCCCCCAGAGGGTCTGCTCCCCTTCCTCCTCGGGGTCGTATCCGAACAGCTCGGTGAGGGCGTCCCAGCCCAGGTTCCTCGGTCTTGGGATCTGGCCGTCGGCGATCAGGTCATCCTCGAAGCGTTCCAGGGGGAGGGGGGACAGATTGTCCTCTCCCCCAGAATCTTCTGGTGGTTCTTCTGGTGGTTCTATGACGGATAGGGGGTCGCCGCTGTCCTCCCTGACGGCTGGTGGTGTCCCCTCTGAAGGGTCGCCGGTGTCCTCCCCCAGGGGGGACAGACTGTCCTCCCTTGGTGCGGCGTATGGCACCGGGCCTCCCTCCACGAAGTCCTCCCGCTCGGGTGGCGGCATCGGCAGCGGCGGCTCGAGCATCTCCTTCTCTGGGTACTCGAGCAGCTCCGGGTGCAGCTGGTAGAGGGGCGTCCTCCTCGGGCCGGCCTTGATCAGGATGTCGACGTACCCGATGTTTCTGAGGGTCTTGACGATGCGTCTGGTGTTCCGCCGGCTGTACCCGATCTTCTGGCCGATGGTGGTCAGGCTGGGCCAGCAACGGCCGTGGTCGTCGGCGAAGTCGGCGAGGGCGAGGGCGACGAGTCTCTCGTTGGGTGCCAGGCTGGTGGTGTACCAGCAGGCCGCCATCTGGTGGATGCTCAGGGGTGCCTCCTTCTCTAGGCCTCAGCGACTGTAGCCGGATGCTCTTGGGCTCGACGCTCGCCGGCGATCTTCCTCCGGTCGCTCCGATCCCGGCCTCCGAAGATGCCGTCGGTCATCGTCCGCTTCCTGGTCGAGGTGGCGTAGCCCAGGCAGGGGACTCGGACGGGGCATCGCCGGCAGACGGTCTTGGCCTGGATGGCGTCGCCCAGGGGATGGGGCCCCTCGAGGGGGAGGAAGATCTGGGGGTTGGGGTGGTCGGCGCAGGCCGCTCCGGCGCAGATCTGCCCCCATGTCATCTCGATGGCGCCGGCGATAAGGACCACCTCCCGGCCGATCTCGTCCCTCTTGCTGACGTAGTAGGCCATCTCAGTGGTAGCCGTCCTCGGCGAGGCTGGCCTCCTCCTCGGCTCGGTCGTCGGCTCGGTCGATGTACTGCTCCTCGGCCTTCTCCCAGGCTTCTGGGTAGCTCATGAGCTGATCGGGATCGTGGCCGATGGCGTCGAGGATGATCTTGGCGGTCTCGGTGATCAGGGTCAGCTCCTCGGTGCTGGGCGCCGTCGATGAGTCGAGGCAGGCCTCGCCGATGTCGGCCCACATCTTGCCTGCCATCTGGGCGGCGTCGTCGGCCTCGTGGATCGATGCGACCAGGGCGGCCTCGGAGCCGTCGTCGCCGTAGCTCGGGTCGTCGAGGGGGTAGTAGGCCTTCCATGCCTCGATGCTGCCCTTGACCGCGGCGTAGAGGCGTTGCTTGGCCTGGATGGACGGGTCCTCGTCGAAGTAGTGGAGGTCCCAGGTCGCCCAGGGCTTGCCGTCCTCGCCGAGATCGCAGTCCCGGTTCTTGCACTTGAAGGCCGGCCAGCGGTCCTCCATCTTCTTGGGGTCTCCGGTGTTGTCGTAGACGGGGTGGCCCTCGTGGTGGGTGAGGGCCTTGGCTCCGTTGCCGTTGCCTCTGGTCATCTCCTCGGCGGGTGTCCCTTGGAAGCCGGCCAGCTCGACGATGAAGCGCAGCGGCATGGCGAGGGCCTTGCTCTGGGCTCGGGTCTGGGCCATCGACCGGAGGGCGAAGGAGTCTCGGTCGGTCCAGTTCTCCTCGGCCCAACGGCATTCCGCTTCTGCGGCTCCGACGGTCTGGCCGGCGAGGGTCGATGCCTCGGCTCGGGCTTCCCAGCCGAGGGGCTTGCCGGTCTTGTCCAGGATCTCCCGGCTCCAGATGGTGCCGGCGAAGACTCCGGTCATGGAGCCGAGGAGGGCCCAGCCCTCGATCTGGACGTGGCGGCGCTCCTTGCCGTCGTTGTCGATGCCCATGACGGCGTACAGGTGGCGCTCCTCGAGGATGGCCGTTAAGGCCTCTGCGGTGGCCGTGGCGGCTTCGATTACCTCGGTTGGGTCACTTGTGCCGAAGAGGGTGGTGGGTGCCACAGCGGCCGGCTGGTGGCGTCGGTCTGGTAGCACGTCGGCTTCGACAATCTCGGCCTCGGCGATGGTGGTGTCTGGCATGGGATGGCTCCTTCTCTAGTCGGCCCTTGCTTACTCAACGTAGTCGGTCGGTGGGACAGATTCCTATTGGAGTTGGTGGAGGGCGGCGATGATCTCGAGGTTGTCTCCTCGGCGGAGATGGCAGGGCTTGCCGAGGATGAAGACGAGCCGGCGCTGGGCGTAGCGGATGGCGATATGGGTGATCGTCATCTTGGCCGGGATGTCCATCCATCTCCACAGGATCCGGCCGCCGGCCGTGGCCGGCTGCTCGGGGAGCATGCCGATCTCCTTGTCGAGGGGCGTCGCCCAGGCAATGCTGGGGTCGAGTTCGGTGATCTCCTCGAGGGTCTCCTCGGTGATCTCGGCGAGGTCGATCTCGGCGCTGATCATTTCTTGGCCTTCCGGCTGTCGGCGTAGCTCCCGATCCGCTCACCGTGTTCGAGGCCCTGGACGTACTTCGGGGCCTTGTCGATCGGGATCTCGGTCAGGGCTGGGTCGCCCTTGGTGATGGTGACGAAGCTCGATTCGATCAGCCGGCCGTACTCCTTGGCGTCGTCGATGTCCTTGTCGGGATGCTTCCTGGCGAAGACCTGTGCCGCTGCGGAGCGCAGGTTGGTGATGCGTAGGTTCTCCGCTGTCAGCCGCCAGAGGGATTCGATAGCGATGTCCTCGTGCTCGGCCCAGTGGAGGAGGCCTTCCTCGTCCAGCTCCCTCGTCCTGGTGGGCGCCACGGTGACGTAAGTGTCGGCGTAGCGGACGTTGCCGGCCTTCTCGATGTCGGTCGCCCGGAGGACCTTGATGGCGGTCTCGAGCTTCTGGATCTGTTGGCGGTGGGATGCCAGCTCGGCGGAGAGATACCAGAGGCGTTCTCCGTCGGGCTCTGGGCCCAACTCGCCGGCGAGGACGTCGGCCCACTCCTCGGGGGTGGCGATGTCTGGGGCGTAGGACAGCAAGATGCTGGTCTCGGTTCGCATTGGCGGCCTCCTTCTCTAGGCGCTTGCAGCCCCAACGTAGACGAAGCTGTCGGCGGCCACCAGCCACTGCATGCAAGGTCTGCAGACCCTGATCCCGGTGCTTCTTCGGTCGGGTGGTCTGAGCAGCTGGAAGGCGACGTGGCGGCTGCAGCCTCTGATCTCGCAGATCTCGTCGCTGAGGTCGGGGCTGGGTCGCCCTCGGCCGTGGCGGTGAGGCAGGTTGTCCAGCCGCTTCATGTGTCTCTGAGCGCTGCGTCGAGCGCTGCGGCGGCTTCCTCCTCGAGCCTCTGCTCGAGCAGCTCGGCGATGCGCTCGAGGGCGGCGGCGATCCGCTTCTGGATGGTTTGGTTCTCCATGTCGAAGCGGGTCATGCGATCCTCCTCGGGTTGTGCTGCCGGTCGCAGCGCTCGCCGGGCTGGTGGCAGGCGATCCCCCAGGAGTGGCCGCCCTCGTGGCGCTCCTCGATCTGTCGCATCTGGGCCTTGCTGGCCGCTCGGACCCAGAGGATGCCGGCGTAGGCGACGAGGCCGCTGTAGGCCACGACCCCAGCGGTGCTGAGGATGCTGGTGGCGCCGAAGGCGGCGATGGCGAGCAGCAGCCAGAAGGCTCCTGCGGCGAGTCGGGTGGTCATTAGATGGCTCCTTGTGCTGTAGGCACCTCGTCGCCTTGAAGGCGGCCGGTGCTGAGGGCCCATGCTCGGATGGTCTCCCATTCCCAGATGGGGGTCTTGGTGATGATGACGGCCGGCTGGGGGAGGGGCGTCGAGCGCTCCCGGTCCTCCTTGCCTCTGCTCCGCCAGGAGTTGACCGTCTGGCGTTGCACGTTGAGGCGCTCGGCGATCTCTGAGATGCCGACGGGGTCGGTGATGGTGATGGCTGTCATGCTGTCCTTCCTTCTCTAGTCTTGGTTGGCGAGAACGCTCTGGCCGGCCCACCTTCAACCCTGGATCCTGTCCGGTCCCGGGGTTTGGCTGGCTGGGGTGGTCTCATGATGTCGGGTGGAATGGTTGGTCCCAGACGATGGTGTGGCCGAGACCGGAGAGGACCACGGCAAGGTCGTGCTCGAGCCGGCGGTCCCTCGGTGGCTTGTTCCGCTCGGCTTCTGCGTAGAGCTTGATCATGGCGATCAGGTGCTTTGCTCCGGCGGCGTCGATCGTGGGCTCGGTGAGCGGCCTGTGCTCGCCGAAGCTGATGCGACCCTCGTCGCTGCGGTGGATCGGCAGGACCCACACCTCGGTGATCTCCCCTCCCTGGAAGAGGTAGAGGACGACCCCCTCCTCGGCGTCTGGGTTCTCGCTGGGTCGCACATCGCTGGTCAGGGCCAAGTATGCCTCGATGCTGATCACGAAGTCCTGGTGGGCCAGCAGGGGCAGGACAACGGCTTCCTGCAGGCCGGTCCAGTCCGATCCCTCGGTGGCTCGGATGGCGATGGCTCCGGCGTCGCAGATGATCGTGGTGCGCAGATGGGCGGCCTTGGGCCGGGCCTCGATGGCGTAGGCGATCAGCCGGTGCGGCTCGGTCATGTCGTTGCCTCGTTGAGGGTTGCGATGGCGTCCTCGATTCGCATCAGCTCTGAGTAGGGGTTGCCGTCGAGGTCGGTGATCCGGGCGGTGTGCCGGTCGACTCGTCGGACGACCAGCTCGGGCAGTTTCTGGTCGCCGCTCCAGCGGACGGCCTCGGGGTCCCCGGCGATGGCTCGCCATTGTGCTGGGCTCAGCCAGCCGGGCTTCCTCGTTATCGGCTCGTGGATGCTCTGGCCGGTGATCGTCCCTGGGTTGGGGTGGACCTGGCGGCCTGGGAGAGGTTGCGCTCTGAGGCGGAGCAGATCCAGAATCTGGAGGCCAGCCCTCATCCGTGTTCTCCGGCGTAGTGGAGGGCGTACTCGAGGCCGCTTAGGCGGCTCTGGGTGGGGCCGCTCGGGCCGCTGCGATCCTCCAGGCGTAGCTTGGCTCCGCAGTCGCAGAGGGCGTGGCCTTGGGCCACCTCGGCGGTGGGCGCTCCGGTGGCTGAGACGTACCAGCGGCCGGTCTCGAGGGCGAGGAAGACCTTGGTCTCGGTGGTCTGGGTCATCGTGCTCCTATCGGCCGGCGCTGACCCAGCCGAGGGTCTCGGCGAGGCATGCGGCGCTGCAGTTGCCCTGTAGCTCGGGGTCGTAGTCGGTGGTGGTCAGCTCGGTCTTGCACTCGTGGCAGCGGGTGGCGTATCCGCAGATGGGGTTCTCGCAGATCCCCTCGGCGACGATCCAGTAGAGGTCGTTGCAGGCTGGGCATCTGGTGAAGGCCTTGTTCATGTCGTGCTCCTGGTTGGCGATGAGGTTGTACTCCTCCTCGGTGGTCGGGTCTGGCTGTCCGAAGTCTGCGGTGGTCCTCATGTCTAGAGGCCCTCGAAGGGGTCGGCGGCGGCGAGGGCTTCCTCGAGGTCGCTTCTCTTGAAGGTCACCTCGGAGGCGCTCGGAATCTTGAAGGTGATCCGGTCGCCGTGGGGCATGTCGTTGAGGGCCATGCTGATGCGGTCCTGCAGGGTGGCGACCGTGTAGTGGTGGCCGGCGTTGGCGAGGCTGGCGTTGATGCGGCTGGTGGCCGTCGAGGCCTTGGGGTAGTAGTGGCGGTCGTTGTCGGTGGTGGGTGTCTGGCTCATACCTGCAGTATGGCTTATGGCGGTGCCGCTGTCTAGTGGTTTATGGCAGCGCCAAAGCCGAGGAGCCTCGGGAGGCTGGGGGGGCTTCGAGGCTCCTCGGGGCCTTCGCCCCATCGGCGGCGGTGGTCTAGTTGAAGGGGCCGGTCAGCTCCGTGAGGGCGGCTTCGATGGCTCCCTGGAGGATCGGGGTCGGGGTGTTCAGGCTGGCGGTGAGGTCGAAGGTCTCGACGTCGTTGCCGGTGAGGCCGGTGATCCGGATCTCGGCTTCTCGGTCTCGGGTCCAGAAGCGGAGCTTGGTGGTCTTGCCGTTCTGGTAGAGGCCGTCGTGGTCGTGCCCGTAGACCGTGGTCTGGTCGCCGGTGTGGGTGCTGCGGCGGATCCGCAGGCCGACCAGCTCTGCCATTGTCTCGGTCTGCTCGAGCAGCTCGAGGAAGGGGTCGTAAGCGAGGTAGTCGGCCTCGTGCCTGCCGTTGGTGGTCTGGGTCATGGTGGCGCTCCTTGCGTCTGGTGGGCTCTGAGGCCCCTCCCGGCTCCCGTTGGTCCTCTAGTGCTCAGCCGCTCAGGGTTTCCCTTGCGGGTCGCCGCTTCTTGCGTTCTGGCTCCGGGTGGTTCTTGGTAGCCGGTCGGGCCTCTATGTGCAGTATGCCTCATGGCGGCGTCGGTGTCTAGTGGTTTATGGCAGGTTCTCGATGTTTCTTGGGGGTCTCCGGGCCCTCGCATGCTGGCGCATTTTTGGCATCTTTCGCATGCTGGCGCATTCTTTCGCATGCTGGCGCATCTTTCGCAGGTTTGCCATGTTGGACGCATTTTTCGCATGCTGGGGCAGCTTTCGCATGCTGGCGCATTTTTCGCATTTTGGAACCATTTTCTCGATGTTTCCGACGGGCCCTCGAGTTCTGGCAGGTTTCCGTCTGGTCACCGATTCGGGGCCAAACGGAGGGCGGTTTCTCAAACTTCTGAACGGGCGGCCGGTTCCGGCTCGGTTGGAACCATTGTTTGTTTCTGGCCTTTTCTCCGGTGCTGGGCTCAAACTTCGCCGGCGGGCCCGGTTTCTGCTCGTTTCTCAACTAGGGGGTCGAGTAACCCCTTCATTCATTGACTTTAGTGGGGGTCTTTTCCGAGTACTCCCTGGGGAGACGGTTTCTGGGGGGCTCCCTCGGGAAGTGGTTTCTAGGAAGCGGTTTCTGGGGAGTGGTTTCTCGAGGTGGTTTCTCGGGTGGCCTCTGGGAGAGCGGTTTCTGGGAGTCGGATTCTGCGAGTCGGGTCCTCGGCGGTGCTGTCGGGTGGTCTATGGCAGAAAGCCCTCCCGGCCTGGTGGATCTCGAATCTTGACTGGCGCTCAAGTTTCGTCGCCCACACACGTAAGGGCTCGGTTGGTTTCCTCGAGGGCGGCGATGCAGCTGCGGCCGAGGTGGTCGTCGTGGGCGGGCTCGTCCCAGCATTCCTCGCAGATCTGGCCGGCCAGGAAAAGATCGGCGACCCTCTGGTGAGGGCCGTCGGTCGTCAGGAGGTCGAGGTCAGAAGGGCGGGCTGTCGCCGTGGGGCTCGTCGTCGTCCCCGTCCTCGAAGCCGTCGTCGCCGATCGGGACCAGCGGGGTTCCCTCGTTGCCCATCGGATCCTCGTTGGGGGTGACGATGGCCTCGATGGGCTGGATCCCGAGGAGGTCCTGGGCCTTGGTCAGCGGCTTGAAGTCGGTGGCGAAGGCGAGGATGAAGGTGGCGAGGGCGGTGCTGGTGGCTCCGATCACGAACTGGACGGCGCCGGTCTGCTCGGCGCTCCAGGTGATCACATCGAAGAGCTGCAGCATGGGGATCACGGCCAGGGCGACCGTGACGATCGTCGTCAGGCCGGCGAGGGCGATGCGGATGGGTCTCGGGCGCTCGGTGCTCATGGCAGGTTCACTTCTCCCTTGATGATGAGGGTTGCGGGCTCGCCGTCTTCTCCGGGGTCTCCGTCGTCGCCCTTGAGTCCTCGTAGGCCTCGAGGACCGGGGTCGCCGGGGTCGCCGGGGTCGCCGGGGTCGCC
>SDBT01001587.1_pt1 | contig 40367 bp, 34 predicted proteins | sample 2277101 | NCBI WGS metagenome assembly SDBT01 (sample SAMN10404973, study PRJNA504765) | marine sediment metagenome | isolation source: marine sediment core GS10_PC15, 103 cmbsf | place: Arctic Ocean: Southern Knipovich Ridge | collected 2010 | reverse complement strand
CCAGATTCGCTAGCTTCGGCAATGGGGATGCAGCGAATTTTGCGATTTTTGGGAGCAGAACAGTCATTAATCGTTTATTGCGGAGAAATAAGTCATCCTCAAAATCGAGCAATGGTTAATGTTCTGGATATTCAAGTCAATAGATGGGACGATATTAAGGATGAGATAACAAGAGAGAATGGCAACGTGATGTTTATTTTTGTTGATTGTACCTTCAATCAAAAAAACATCTCAATTGATTTAAAGCCCGATATTGTTGTAGATCACCACAAAATCACTACTTCGAACAAAGACATACTGTATATTCATGATGAAGTAGGTGCATGTGCAACATTGGTATTAGATCTGGCTCTCTCGCTTACCACAGCGCCTGAAGATGCGCCTGGATCAGGACTCGAATTAGAATCGTGCCTGGATTTGACAGAAGATTCTGCAAAAGACCTGATAACGGCCTTGACAATTGGCATAAAGACCGATACAATGGACTTTCTGTCTGAAACCACGACGCCAGAAGATATTCAAGCGTTTCTGTCTTTGGCCAGACATTTGAGCGATGATAAGTATCATCGTGTGGTGAACTACGAGTATCCGCCATATGTTCTGGATTATGAGGAGATTGCGTGGCAGTCTAAAAAGACTGATTATCTGCCACATTTGATAACTGAGATTGGATTCATTGATGAATCGAAATCTGATTGTATTCCTGCGATCGCTGATAAGTTCAGGCGGATTCAAGGTGTTCAGACGGTCATTGTATATGCGATCGTAGGAAATTCTATCAGGGCGAGTATTCGGACATCCAGTGCCTCTTTGGACTGCAAGACGCTCATTGATGATGTCTTTGGCAAGGGTAATGGCGGAGCAAAGGGTGGAATCGGTGGAGCGAATGTGTCGTTCAATGTGTTTGATCCGGCGAAGATGAGTGAAGCGGATCGAGAGTCGTTAAGAGTATTATTAAGGTCGCAGCTTGAGGGCAAGTTCCTCGCAGCGACAACAAAGTAGGATATGGAGGCAATTTTTCCGTAGAAAATAGTAGGTGGTATTATGGATGAGTCTGTACTAAATCGACCAACATTGGTATTAAACAAGGGTTGGACTCCGATCGAAGCCCTTCCGATTCGCAAAGTAATGAAGACGGTCTTCACTGGGCGAGGTGTCTTCCTTGACCCGGTTGACTATTCTCAGCATGACATTGCGAGTTGGATCAAGCTTCCGGTGGGTGCAGACGAACCCGGTATAGACTTGATGACCAGGCGAATTAGGTCCCCGGAAATCATGCTTTTGACTGATTTCAACAGAATTCCTACTCGGACGGTTGTTTTCTGCCGACGTAACCTCTGGAGACGCGACAGGAGACGTTGTCAGTACTGTGGGTGTGAGCCAACTGGTGATGATATCACTGTTGATCACGTCCTGCCGAGATCCAAGGGTGGAGAGTCTACCTTTGAGAACTGCGTGCTTTCTTGTACTGCATGTAACCTCAAGAAGGGCAATAGACTACTGGCTCAGTCTGGCATGAAACTGCAACGTAGGAAGCATCTCTCGACTGGAGAGTGGACAACGGTGTTCTACGATATTCCGAAGCATCCAATTTGGAATCCGTTATATGCTCTACGTCGTAAGACGTTTCCTAAGTCTTGGGCAGCGTTTTTGCGCAACTTTGATGAGGCTCTTTACTGGGAAGTCCAGTTGGAAACGTAATGGAATCCTTCTTAGACTTTTTGGGTAACAACAGTCAAATATTCACTGCTGTTGGTGCTATTTTGGAGTCTATAGTTGTGATTTTTAATTTTGAGCGCAGATGGAAAAAGAAAAGAGGAGGTGCTGGTGTTATGTCAGCGCCTCCTTCTTTCGTCCGATCATTTCTTTGGACCATAAATCCAATCAATTGTTTTCGTAAAATAAAATAGCCGATTTTCTTCTTGTATAATATACTCTATTGAGGATGAGTATACTCTTTACAAGGATTTGAAGATGGATATTATTACGGATGTAGATGCTTTACATAGAATATCTGAAAAAGCAGATAGTAATGAAATTAATAATATTATTTCAGAACTTAGAGAATCTATACCCGAAGAGGCATTAGGCTTAGCTGCAATACAAATTGGAATTCCGCGACGTATTTTCATAGCAAATATTCCTTCCGCGTCTTATACTTTCGTTAATCCCGAAATAACCTGGACAAGTGTGGATAGAGTTCCTTCTATAGAAGGTTGTCTATCTCTTCCAGGAGTTTCTCGGTGTATAGAAAGACACTCACAAATTGAGATCGTGAGCGAAAGCATCGATGGACAGAAGCTTCCCGCAGAGCGTTTTACAGGTCAATCTGCAATGGTTATACAACATGAATATGATCATATCAATGGTGTTCTTATCACTGATTATGCAGAAATTAAAAACGCAGAACAAAAATCAGCAGAACGAAATAAAAACAGAGAGCAGAGAATAGCTGCTTCCCGTGCATTAAAGCACAAGAAAGAGCCCAAAGCTAAGACTAATAAGATTAGTGTAAAGAAGAAAGCTCGGTTACAGAGGCAAGCTAAGAAGAAGAAAAGGGCGGATCGTACAGCTCGGAGACAAGCAAAGATCCGTGTCGAGATCGAAGAACGATACAAAGCAGATCAAAAAAATCTTTTTAACAATGAGCTGAATACAGCGTAACTCTCATTAACACCAGGATTGATTTTCTTTATTGCTCGCAAAAAAAACGAGAAGGAACCTTCTTGGAATATTACAATTAATTCGTTATGCAATCATTCCAAGACAGGAGAATAAATAAATGATAACTACGTCGCCTTTAACAGATATAGCTCGACAAGTGTGTGAGAGAAGATACTTTAAGAAAGATGATGATGGAAAATTTATTGAAGATTGGGAAGGACTTACTGAAAGAGTTGTTAACCATGTCTGCAAAGGTGATACTCAAGAATTTCGAGAATCGGCGAAAAATATCATATATAACACTGAATTTCTTCCAAATTCTCCATGCCTAGTAAATGCTGGAAGTTCCGCTAAAAGTAAAGGCTTATTAGCATGTTTTGTAACGAAATCTCCTGCTGACTCTTGGATTGGGATGGTCGAAAATATCGCGAACTATGGGCATGTAGCTCGTCAAGGTGGTGGCTGTGGCGTGGACTTTAGCAAAATTCGGCCGGAAGGTGATCCTGTGTTTGGCTCGACTCATGCCAAAGCATGCGGCCCGATTGAACATATGCGTATGCTTTCTGAAGTCATGAGTTCTATAACTCAGTCAGGATTTCGAGGGATGGCCTGCATGGGATGTTTACGTGTTGATCATCCAGATGTGATGAAGTTCATTGTTTGTAAACAGCGGGATCGGGCGCTAAAAACGCTTCTAAAAGAAGACATTTTTGACCATTATTCCACCCTTAAAGCAACCGATATTAATGATCATCTGAATATTGTTCTGGACAAATTTATTTCAAATTTCAATATTAGTCTTTTTGTCACAGATGATTTTATGCAAAAAGTAGAAAATGGTGAGGACTATGACTTAGTTTTTGGAGGCAAAGTATATGATACTATTAGTGCTCGAAAAGTCTTCGATGCAATTGTAAATAATGCCTGGCAAAATGGAGATCCAGGCATGCTTTTTTATGACACCATCAACAATTGTCCTTATAAACATTCTAAACAAGATATTAATGCTACAAACCCCTGCGGAGAACAGACGTTACCGCCGTATGGGAGCTGTAATTTAGGTTCTATTGACGTGTCGAAGTTCTATAATGAATCCCGAGGTATTATGGAATGGACCCGATTAGGAACCGCAATTGAGACTGCTGTACAATTTTTGGATAACGTTATTAGTGTAAACGTATTCCCAACAAATGATTTCGAAAACTGGGCAAAAGATAATAGACCAGTCGGATTGGGAATAATGGGTTGGGCTGATCTCCTTCTACAAATGGACATTGCTTATGGAGATGCAGAATCTTTCAAATTCGCGAATAAAGTTGGAAAATTTTTCGAGCAAACTGCTCATGCGAAATCAGTAGAATTAGGACAAGAACGAGGAACTCCTAAATGTTGTCGTTATGAAGAGTTAGAAAATCGTCGCAATGTAACAACATTGTCCATTGCTCCCACTGGAACAATTAGTCTTTTGGCTGGTTGTTCCAGTTCTATTGAGCCCGTGTTTAATTCTGTAACATACCGATATGATAATACTGGTTCCAGGGAGATACGCCATCCGTATGCTAAGAAAAATCATTTCAGGTGTGCTTCAGATTTGACTTGGGATCAACATATCAACATGCAGGCTGCTTTTCAACCATATATTAATTCGGCAATATCTAAGACAATCAATTTTTCCAATGATGCTACCAAAGAAGATGTCGCAAATGCATACCTATCTGCTTGGAAAACCGGTTGCAAGGGAATCACGGTTTACCGTGACGGTTGTAAGACTACTCAAGTACTAAATACGACTTCTAAAGGAGTTGGTACCAATCAAGCCAAGCCTCGACCTAAAGAAGTGCCTGTAGACATTTTTAGAACACGTGCTGATGGTTTTGAGTGGCATATTCTCGTAGGCAAAGTTGATGGAGTGCCTTATGAAATTTTTGCGGTTAACGGGAAGCAAGAATTGCCTGACAATGGGATAGTTGTCAAGAAGAAGAGGCGTCATTACTCATTATTGAGTGAAGATCGTAAAACCTTAATTGAAAATATTGGAGCCGAAGAAGACGAAATTCATCCAGACATCGCACTTGAAACCCGCCGTTGTAGTTTAGAGCTGCGTCACAACATTCCTCCGAAAGACATTATTAAGCAAATTGACAAATGTAATAAAGTAGTTACCAGTTTCAGCAAAGCATCAGGGAGAGTTTTGAAGAAATATGTTAGCGCAGACGATTTACAAACAATCGATGTTCCATGTCCTGATTGTGCTAGAAGTGGCAAAGAAGTAGATATGATTCCAGAAGCTGGTTGTTGGAAATGCCCCGAATGCTATTATAGTCGCTGTTCTTAGTGACATAATTCTGTGTCTATTAAAGGTTTTTGGTCCTAGATTCCGTAGTATAATCGAACTGCGGAGTCCTTATGCCAGGAACTGATACTCTTACCATTGCTCCTACTCTACATGGAATCTCTTCTGAAAGGGTGGCGTTCGTTTACAACAGTAAGAATGCTGGCTCATTAGAAGTAGCTCAATATTATCGCGATAAAAGAGAAGTTCCTAATGAGAATTTAATAGGACTTGAAGTCCCAGATATAGTTCAGGGGTCTTCGGGACTGGAATGTGAATCAGCCATAACTCTCGAAGACTATACTTATTTCTTTGAATTGCCATTAATTGCGGCATTGCAAGGGTTAGGTTCTACCTTCACTTCTGATGGCGATAACCCAATTTGGGTCATTATACTGGGTTATGGCATACCTCTCTTTTACAATGATGGTTCTAACGACATTGCTATCGCTAGCAGATTACACAGATTAGGCAAAGATAATAGTACCAAAGTTCTGAACCATACATTTGATCGGAGAAATTTTCAATTCTTTGACAGTGACGATGCACTTGAGGTATTCATTACTGCTGTTTTGGATGGACCTACTGTCGCTGCCGTGAAGACTCTAATTGACAGGGGATTAGATGTTGATAATCAAACCTTTATTACTGGAAAAGTTTATGTCGATCCTTATGGACGGAAAGTCCTTGTAGACGATCTCAGTTATCAGCAAGATATTTTAGATTTTGTAAGTGTTGATGTTCCTAATTTAGGAATAGATAGTGTTGTCACCGTTGATATTGATGATCCTTATCAAGAGCCAACTATAGCTACTCTTACACAAGATTCTTTTTACTGGGGTTGGTTTAATCCTACCTTTTCCAAATCTCTATTCAGCAATCAAAATGAACGAAGAGTATTTTTATATAACGCTGATGATAGATCAGCGTGTAATATTCACTTTTTTGATGTAACTAATGATAGTGCATTCGATGAGAATGGAAGCGATCATTGGTGTAATCTAGCTATTAATGTACCTGCTGGCTATGCAACATGTGCAGGTTCCGTTGGAGATTCAGAGGCTGACGCTTATTTGCGTCCAACTCCATTCTTTAGGTCTTTGCATCAGGGAGCTACGGTTGGAGAGGCATTCTTGTTTGCTTCCAAGTTTGTTAGTTGGAGTACGGTTCTGATTGGTGATCCGTTGATGGTTGTGAATTTTCCTGTAGATTTACCTGCGGGCCAGGATACTACATTTGCTCTGATTCCAAACGATGAAGTTATATTAAGAATCAAGAAAGATATAGAAGCATCACTAGGTTGGGGCATACGTCAATCTCGATTACTAAAAGACTTGAAAAATCGCGTTTTTAAGAGTGTGGATTTGGATGAAGAACTTGAACTTCTTCATCCGATCAATGCATGGTTATCGAATAAAAACGATTCTTCTCAACAGGATTTACAATACTCATTAGTCTCCACCTGGTTGACTTATATCCAACAAACGACCAATACAACTCTATCTGAATGGCTTACTTCAAATAGCGAACGCATAACGAGTTCTTTAAAGAGCGTAATTGACCAAACAGGAACCAACCCGATTGATGATGCTTTTATTTATCCTGAAGGATGGTGGTCGTTCGAGTTTGAATATGATCATCCTATTTTAACTTTAGATAACATTTTCTTCCATTTAGAAGTATCAAGGAGTTCTGATTTTCCTAGCAATGTGGTAGATATCACGACTCGCACGGATGTGGAAGGATGGAAGTATGAAGGAAGTCCAGACATATTTGTTCAACTTGACGAATTGGGGTTTCCGTCGAATTTCAGCGGGCGAAGGATCAGGTTTGAATCTCCTTCAGCGAGTTTCTTACGAACCACTGAAGTTTATTATGTCCGATGGACTCCAACTGATATTAACGGATTACCATTTCTGGTGACCTCAACAACTCAAACTATAGTGATTTCGACATAATGCCAAGCGAATTAAGCAACATGATTTTTTATTCGGATTACTTTGCCATTGTGGCAGAGGCAGGGCTTAACCGCGCGAGGGCTATTGCTCCTGCTATCACCACTAGCACTCTGGCTGATTTTACAACCATAGTTTTACCCGTAAATGCAAAAGTTGCTACCAAAAATCTGAGTCGAATTTTAGATACGAGTTATGAATGGTTTTGGCGAGATGGTCAAAGCTTGACATCGATGCAACAGTCATTCATTGGGTTAAGTGAGTACATCAAAAAGAAGACCGGATTAACTATTGAGGCATACATAACTCAAGAAGGCATACAAGTGGAACCAGTTTATGCAAGGATACATGACATTTTTAGCGAAACTGATATAAGTAGTGGGAATATAAAAACATGAGTCAAAACAGGGATATTTATAAAGATAATGATATTGCAGAATTGATGGATAAGATTAGGTACGAAGTGAAAGCTCGATCTGGTGAACAATATATTCCAAATATTATCGAGTTTTGTGAATCCAAGATATATCTTAATCTTCCTGCCAAAGACACTACTCTACATCCAATGCAACAGATAATTCTCAAATTATTCTATCGCGGGCAACCTGGAAACGAAAACCTAAAGTTGACAGAAGAAGAAATTCAGAGGCTCTATGCTGAGAAGATGGATAACGTTTTGCAGAAATACCATAGTAGTGAACTTTTCCGAGATCTCGTTTTAGTATTAGGAAGAAGATCAGGAAAAGATTTCATGGTTTCTCTTATGGCTCTTTATGAAGCGATGAGACTTTTGGAAATGCCAGGCGGAAGTCCATTCAAGTTCTATAAGCTAGCCGAAGGTAATCCGATTTTCATATTAACAATAGCTACCTCATCTGATCAAGCTAGAATTTTGTTCCTAGACATCAAAGAAAAAATGATGTCATCGGAATATTTCCGAGATAAAATAGGATCTGTAGAATTGGATAGAATACATCTTCTAACTCCGCATGATAAAAAGAAGAATAAATCTATCATTGAGAGTGGAGTAGAAAATGTGGCTGCCCGGACTAAAGGAAGTGTAGTAATTATGTCTGGTCATAGTAATAGTGAATCGTTGCTGGGCAAGCGTATTTACACACTTTTGCTGGATGAGGTTGCATCATTTAAGAGTACAGGCGGAGCTACTTCTGGTGACCGAATTTACTCTGCTTTGACTCCATCAACAGCGGACTTTCAAAGACCAACAGGCAAGCTAGATAGAAACGGAGATCCGGTTATGGTGCGTGATTCCAAAATAATCAGCATCTCCTCTCCAAAATCAGAAGAAGGAAAATTATTCCAGCTCTACAATACGGCAGATGACGATCCTTTCCGCCTAGCAATCAAGTTGCCTACATGGAAAGTTAATATCATGTTTAAGGAAGATAGTCTACGTCAAGAATATAAACATATGAGTCCAGATGAATGGAATATGGAGTTTGGAGCTGAGTTCTCTGGTACTGCTGGAGAAAAATTTGTTGCCGATCATTATGTCGATGAGGCAATGGAAATTGGAGCGGAGTTAAACTTAGAGCAACGCAATTATGGTATTCCAGGAATGATCTACTATGCTCATCTCGATCCTGCTGCAACAAGTCATAATTATGCCTTAGTTATTTTACACGTTGAACAGCGTATAAGACTAACAGAACGAGATGGAAAGGTTGTGAAAGAAAAGACTAAAATGTTTATCGTTGATCATATCATGTCATGGCAACCGATGGCTGGAATTGCTATCAATGTCTTTGAAGTTGATCGATATATAACCAATCTAGCAAGGGGATTCAGATTTGCCATGGTCTCATATGACAACTGGAATTCTCAAGCTAGCGTTCAGTTACTTAGAAGGAAAGGAATTCCGACTAAAATTACTCCTTTCCGTAAACAATACAAAATGTCCATCTATGATAATTTGCATTATCTCCTTGTGAATCATCAATTGGCGATTCCGAGAACAGGACCTCATGCCCAGGCTATGGAAATGGAATTAAAATGTCTAAAGAGAATTTATACTTCAGTTGGATTTAAAATAGAACCTAATCCTGAAGCTCAGAAAACAACCGATGATTTATGCGATGCATTGGCAGGAGCTTGTGCAGTAGCTGTTGAAAACATTTACACTGGATATCCGCAATCAGCTGTAGTTAGTATGCCACATGCCCCGTCAATGGGATCAAATCAAACCTGGAAAATTGGGCAAGGAGTATATAATGATGCGCAATGGCGGTTTATGCACAAAAAGTTTGGTTATTAAAGGTAAAAGGAAGGAATTCAGCGTCTGCCTTGGTAATAGTTGTTAGACGCTTTCTCTTGGAGAATAGACAATGTTTAATATGAAACGTAATAAAACGGCTCAAATGCCTTATGAAAAATATCACAGGAAGGAAACTCTCGGACCTAAAGCTGATGATAATGCCCCTGTCCACGAGAAAAAGCTTCCACATCGAGATGGTTTTGAACAAACTATCACAGAAGATCAACTTGGACCAGAACAGAAATGGGCTGATTCTGAGAAGACACAGATACTTGAGAAGAATTTAGAATCTGGTTCTTCTCCATATACAGACTTTCGAAGTGATGCTGCTGATCTATCTGTTCCTCCTATTAATGTATTAGTAGAGAAAATCCGTCAAAATCGTTCAGCAGATTACCACGAACACAAAGAACCACATTGGAGTCACACATTCAATGAGAAAAAGCAACAAGGATCACTGCCAAAGTGGCCTAAAAATGCTCCTCAACATAATAAGCCAGTGTTGAATAATGATCCGCAACGATTCTCTGCATCTAATGCGAATCCAAATGATTACGCCAAAGATAGCATCAAACCGCTAATTGGAGGTATCACAACTGCGGATATAGATAAAGTCGCTGATGGAATCAAAGAAGGAGCGTCCGCCGATTATGATACCGCTATTTTAGCTATCCTACGACTTACTGCCGAAGAGAGGCGAGAACTAACAGATATTGAGAGACGAACAATTGTCGATTTGAAAATAGCCCGTACTAATGAGTTAATGACAAAATGATCAGTCTTGTTAGCAAGAAAATTATCGCTTTACGAGGCGAACCTCGAATAAATTTAGAACGATTTGATCGACTCCAAGAATGGTTGAGTGGAGTTAATCCTATGGCTCCGTCTCAAAAGCATCATGACAGTGGAAAGCGTCGTGAGATTTTTCCTGATCTTTCCCCCGCAGGACCTGATGATATTGCTACAGGGGCGGGAGATAGGAGTTCTCATGACAATATAGGATCTGGTTACATTATAGACACCGAGTTATATGGCGGACAAGCCGATGATGAGGCCAAACCTGGATTTGGTCGTAAAGAAGATAAAGAACAAACGTTCATGGATCACCAAACATCAGAGCTAGCCTTTAAAAACGATTTCGACCTCTCTAGTACTCTAAATCCTATGAACTTTGAAAGTAATAAGCGTGATCATAATCCACAGCAACATCTTATGCGTCTTCAACGACAACCCAAAATACGACCAAGAAACAGAGCTGCTCAGGTTTGGCAGCACACCTTTAAGGTATAATGGCATTGATATACTCGCTTAAGGAGCATGAATATGATAGTAATTAAAGGAACAGAAAAAATTAAAGGTGTTTTAGATCTTGGTGATGTGGGACTGCAATTAAAGACTGGAGATACCTTTTCCCTTGCTGAAGATCAATTCTATAAGCACGGGGTCCAAATTGCTTTGAAGATGGGTTTAATCAGCTATAGTCGTAATAGCATTCCTGATCCAGATGCTGAAACTATCGTGCAGTTACGGAATACATTCGATAGGTCAATTACAATTAATGCGATTGATTCCGATGTGCGTCCCGGCCAAACATTTGGTCTTTCCGAGGATCTCATAAACAACGCAGATATTCAAGGAGCTTTGGCAAAGGGCATGCTTGAGATAGTTTCAACCATTCGAGCACCTGAACAAAACACGGAAACTAGTGTGGAAGTGGGAGGATTGTTTAAGGAAGAAGTTCCTGGCCCTATTCCTCCGATGCATCAAGAGGTTATCTCTATACCAAGAGGTTTGGATGTTAGTGAGGATAATATTCTTGAAACAAATGAGGAATTAAGTGTCCCGAATGTTATAGAAGAGGAAAATCCAGATCCAATTCGTAAATCCGACATACCAGACCCCAAAGGCAAGACCGTAGTTTGGAATCCTAATAAAGATCCAATTCCACACACTCAGAGTCAAATGGATTCCATCGATGCAAGGGCTGGTGAAATTGGCGATCATAGCCCAATGGCGGAAACCGACATACATATAAGTGACGAAATCTCATTTGTTGATGAAGAACTGGAGAGCAAAAGAAGGGAATCTCATCCAGTCTTAAAGAATAAGCCAGAAAAGAGTGATGATGGACTCGATTTCATCTAATGTTCATGCCCTCGAAGCCGCGAATCATTGGGTTTATGTGTTTGCGAAACTTAACCCCAAGGAGAGAGGCTTCTTAAAGAGGTATTATTCTACGTTATATCCTCGTGATTATGTGAGGAAACTCGTAGCATTCTTGGACACAAATGTTCAACTTAAAGAGTCAAAAATTGGCGGACGAATCGGATCTCCTTAAGCATGAAATGGGAAAGTTTAGTATCGTTCCAGCTGGAGGTGGCTATTTAGTTGATGTTGGTGACGAAACGCTGGATTGTCATTCTTTACAAGAAGCAAAAATACAAATATCTCAGGGCATTGAAGAAATTCGAGAACATTTATGGGATTCCTGGAAAGATATTGTCCATTTAGCCGAACACATTAGCTCAGGAGGAGGGCAAAATTCGGGGGGTCTGAATAATCTACTTTTTCTAAATGCAGCTAAAAAAGCATTTTCCCTATCTCTTATCTTTACTGACTTAGATTTTGCAGGCGAAAAATTACTTGATCTCTTAGACACAGATATCAAGAGCGCAGATAATTATCTAGTCAAGCAATTCAATTTTGAATATCTTAAAGTCCGTTCGATGCATCGTTTAATCATGTCAGAGATTTATCGGTGTCGTCTTATTGATCAATATCTCACAATGACGAAGCAGGCTCAAATATCTGGGCCGTGGGCTAATCTTGATCTACCTATGAAGGAAAGAATGTGGGAGTGGGATGATCAAGAAGAAGAATATTTCGAAGACAGGAAACAATCTAGAAGAGCACAAACTAGGTACAATCCTGAGAATGCTACAACTTCAGGATTTTATTTTGTTTGGCAAGACTATACTAGAGATCCTTATAAATTCGAAGACATGAAGGAAGATTCACCATATAAGAGTCGTCATCAGTTATTGATTCCTTAACGAGGATATTGTTACCCATGCCCGAAAAAGATCAAGCCAGTAAACAAATTCTTGTTGAGGAAGTCATCGCAAAGTTGCGACACTTTGCTCAACTCTATGGCATAAATTCTATTTTCATTGTGGGAGGTTATTGTCGTGAACATTATCTTGGAACTACATGGAAAGTCAATGATATAGATGTCGCTTCGGCTTATCAAGACCAATCATTACAACTCGGTGGTCTTTTTGCCTCGGAAGTTGTAAAAGTTCCTCCTAAATTTCATGAAAGAACCGGAACTGCAATGCTTGAGTATGTGTCTGAAATGGGCTCTATCAAAGTCGAATTTCAAGGTAACAGTGTAAATGCGTATATGCACTCTGAAGATGTAAAAGAGTGGATGCGACAAGATGGCATTGATGATGTTCCTCTCATGAATAATATATATGGTCGAGATTTCACTATCAATTCGCTCATCTACTCTCTTCATAGTGGCAATATGTATGATCCAACTGATATGGCAGTGCAAGATTTCCATCGGAGATCTATCAATTCTTTATTACCCGCAGATATGCTAATCAAATATAATCCTCTTGCCGCTCTTAGAGCAGTCAGATTTGCCATACAATATGATTTTAGAATTGATCCTGCGTTACGACATATTATCAAAATTGCTGGTGTTGACAATCTCAAAGCTGCTTTAAGTGAAGAGAGAATTGTGAGAGAAATAGTCAAAATACTGACCATAAAGCCTCAAGAAGGACTGGAAATGCTGAAAAAATTGGAACTAGACAGGATATTGCTCCATCCAGATGTAAAAAGATATTTGGAACTAGGGTCGAAAGGAAAGCAAGAATGAAAAAAGGAAACCAATCTCTTTTAGATTTTTTGGGCAACGCTCCAAAGGCATCGTTTATGGTTCAACGATCTCTCATATCTAATAAGGAAGCCAAAACTCTCTATAGCATTTGGCAAGACGGTAACAAAGATGAGTATGGCAAACACATCGTTGACGATAAGATAGATTCCATGGAGATTGTATCATTAACAACCAAGGGGTACGTTCGAAATAACCCTACTCGTTATGGGGGATTTCCTGGCGGTCGGTATCGGGAGCCAATATTGGTAGAGTTTACAAACAAAGGCAAGGACGTCATCAAGAAGATTATATTGCACCAGGAAAAATCTGCTTTTGAAAAAGAATCTCAAACGATTGATTATGAAGCCATATGTCGTAAGGCGACGATTCAGGAATTTAGTTCTGGTCAAAAGGTTGCTTCAAAACAAAAAAATCCACAGAACTGGCTAGGAAGGGTGCTCAATGGAAGTAATACTACGATCCAATAAGCGGCGTGTGAAGAAGCCGATTGAAAGAGATCATTACTGGTACGATCCAGAAACAAAGCAACGATTGCATGGTCGTGGAGGTCAGATGATCTTTGTTTATGATCGGGAAAAGAAAAAAACCGTACCCAGAATTATAGATGCAGAAGAGTGGGTTTGGGAAGATTCATACAAAGACATTGAAGAATGGGTGCATAAAAACAATGCCGAAGTTGTAAATAGAGCACCTGGGCACTATATAATCATTGATGTAGATGTTCACCAATTATCAGACTTAGAAGATGATCTATATAGAAATAAAATTCAATATGACTACGACAATACACAGCTACAAAGAGAAACTGGAGGGAAGACATGGCAAAACTCAGCGTCGAAATTGCAGAGACACCTGCAAATCTAGCTTATGGTCTTATGCACAGAAAAAGTCTTGCAGAGGATGCAGGCATGCTTTTTAAATTCGAAACTCTACAAGAGGCTCGATTTTGGGGAAAAAATACATATATCCCTTTAGATGTAGCTTTTGTAAGTGGCGGTACAATTACTTCGATAAAGAAAATTACACCAATGTCTACACGAATGGTTAACAGCGACGGATTCTGTGATATGGCAATCGAAGCTAATGCAGGGTTCTTTAATGGGAACGATATTAAGCCTGGACATAAAGTGAAGATTTCAGGCAACACGGTCGAATTCGAATGCTAAAGATCACTAATGCAGCATTGCATAGATTTGGACAGTCCTTCTTCGATGAGATAGAGGATGTTGATTGGGGTGAGGGCGTACAAGATCCACGAAAACGAACTCCCTATGTTAGCAAGGAAGACGCACCACCAGTTCCACACGGAGAACAGGGAATCATAGGGGAGGATGCTTTCGAGAATTTTGAGCCTGGTACAGTAGAAGAAACTCCGGAAGGAAGAGAAGAAATCCCTTTCGGCAATCAAGAATTGGGTATCCCTGAAGGTACTCAAGAAACAGAATATGATGATGCCAAGCAATTGGTATATGACGGAATAGACAGAGGCAATATAATCTCTTTCGACTACACTAATCGCTTTGGCATGTACGCAGGGACTCGAACAGTTGAACCTCACTACACATTTGTAGCTGAAACTACTCAAAACGAAGTTTTAGTGACCTGGGATATAGATCAAAATGATATACGTGCCTTCATAGTAGGAAATATACACCCGTTTGGCGTAAGATACGAGGGTACCCAATTTCAGGGAAATGATCCAGGGAAATTAGGGAAGCCCCGAGAGGAAATAATGAGAGGTATATACTGATGGATAAAATATTGACAGAACATTTAATCGAATTGTCGGATAGCCTTGATAAAGCTGGAAAAACCCAATGCTCAGATATCGTGGATGGACTGATCAAAAATAAATCTGTCACGAAAATCGCTCAATATGTAGGAGGTATCGGGTATGTCCTAAAGCAGAATCGAGCTATGGCGAATTGTATTCGCAAGAAGAGAGTTGCCAATTCTGGCTCAATGCAAGAAGTCGTGCTTGATTGCCTAAAAGAGTATCAAACTGGTCACGAATATGGCAATAACGACTGGACAGCCAAATACGCTCAGGTAATTGAAGATTCTCCAGACCATTTTGAGTCTTCACACACTGATTTGTTGAACGTCATAGCAGGGGCAAACAATCTCGAAGATCACATGAAACAGGTCGAAGAAGCTTATTTGATGCTTGTAAAATCCGAAGTAACGGACGAATTGTTGACTGCTACAATAGAAGACATTAGGCAACTCAGGGCATTACTTGGCAATGAAAACACTGAAGAGTCAAACTAAATTAGCCGCTCCTCGGTCTCAAAGAGGGTTTTGGAGTCGCTTGTTTTCACCCAGCGGCGGAAGCAGAGGCTCACAAAAAGATACTGAACTTGAAATGGATAATGTCTTAGAAGGCATTTCTACCATTGCTCAGTCAGCTCAGCAAATCCGAAATAGTATCTCGGCTCTTCAATATCAAGCTGCCTCCTTAGGAGGATACCCGGCTATTACTTCGGCTATTGGTAACCTATCGCCTAATGATTGGAATAGGACATTACAGGCTGTGCAGTCTCTACAAACAGCTATTGCTTCTGCCCCTCCTGATACAAATCTCTTCCAATTGAGAGACTTGACTTATGGTGTCTCCAATAATATGGGGAATGTGTATAATCAAATTGAACGCATGCAAAGAAACATGTTTAATTTGAGACAGAGAGATCCCGTAAAAGGAAGAACTTATGGCCCTTCTGCTGCGGAAGAGTTTGGTCATTTGGAGATGTCTTTAGAGAAACTGATTCGTAATCCTTTGGACGAAAGAGCACTTTTTTATTCTCAAAAACTACATGGACGCTTGGAAGATGCCTTAAATATGCGATCTACCAGCATGGGACCAGAATTCCAAGACTGGATTAATACACATCAGGGACCGTCTCCATTTGAGCCAGAGACTCCTCAAGAAACGACAGAAACGACAGAATCAACTCAGATAAGACCTGAAGGTGGTAATTCAATAGAAGAAACTGCCCAGCAATTAGCTCAGGCTCTGGGACCAGGTTTTACCAGCGAACTAATAAGGGCTCTTGAAGGAATGGCTCAGAGTGATTATGGCACGAAACCAGAGGCTGATAATCTGACTCATATAATTCAAGAATTAAGGACACCTATGTCAGGGTCACCAGATGCAGGAGTAGGTACTTCAGAAGTCGAAGATAAAGGTCGCATGGAACCTGCGGATCAACCAATGGGAGGATTTAGCAGTCCACGAGAAATACAAGAAGTGAGAGTTCCTAGAACTCGTTATGATAATGAGACTATGCTCGACATTGATGACTGGAATAATGTAGATATGGAGGAAGAAACAATAGGGCGTTCCCATATCGACACACTTATAAAAATAGCTGATATTGTTGATTCAATTTCGCCAGAAATAGCTAGTATGCTCGATGAGTACATTGCTAAACATACAAAAGAGGACGAATCCTCCTTTGAGTTTCCTGAAAATGCTCTAATTTTGAAGGAAGATACAAAAAGTACGTTGAAAATATAAGAGCAAAAAAGGAGGAAAGACAACTGTGAACACACAATTTATACTAAACAGGATTGTCTGTAGAATATTATATAGGAGAGAAAACGATGCAATTCTTTTCTCATAAGATCGTAAATCCAGTAGGTGGTGGCCCAACTTTCAATGAGTGGGTCGAAAAATACCTGACCAAAACGTCTTCGGAAGCAAAGCCAGAATGCGATGACGATCCCAGAGGTCAGTGTCGAGGACAAGTTGTTAATAACGACAACGAGGAAGGCGCTCATTCATATCAAGAAGGCGAGTCAGTTGATGGCAAACCCGACCAAGTTGAAGGCACTCCAGTTGCTGAAATTACAGCTGATTCCGAAACGCCAGTTAAAGCCCATTGTGACAAAGACATGGGCGAATGCAGCAAGGCCGGTGATGTAACTGAGGAACACTCAGATGCTGCCAATGCCGATGTTGGTGAAGCTCAGGTTGAGCAAAACATCAACAATGATCCTAATTACCAGAAAGGTGAATCAACTGATCCTGGGAAGGTAACTGGGAAAAACAAGAAAGAGTCTGCCAAGAAAGGTCATACAAAGCAAGCTACATCGAAGGGCTTCAAAAAAGTTGCCTCGATGAACCATAAAGAGAAATTGGAGCTGCTTGCTTACATGACTTCTCAGAAGACGAAATCTGGTGCGCCTGCATGGCCAATGGAATATGTTGAGGCGATGGTAGGTCAGACCTATGCCAACTTGAAAAATGATGAGAAGGCGTGGTTCCAAAGGTTCTGGGCAACTCAATATCCGGATTCTTACGTATCAGAAATGGTCAAAGATCGTTAAGAAAGGATCTTATGTCTATTGTCCCTACTGGAAGACGGAAAGATCAGGTAAGACAAGGAGCCTATCAAAATGATAGTATCTTTAGTGCCGATCTGTTCGAAAAAATAGCGATAACAGGAGAATTGGATCTTGGAAAGAAAGATCCTAGTGTTCCTGATCCCTCTCCAGATTTACAGAACATTATGAATCGTGGAGGTTTAGACCGCGACGGACTTGCTGGACGACAAGATGCCGACAGAATGCCTCCTGATGCCGCATTGCAGGATCAGCAACCTGGGATTGCGCCAGCTGGTGGGGGTCGTGATCTGCATGCTATTCCCATGGAACAACAACAGGAGCAGCCGGTCGCCTCAATCCGTCAAAATATAGCCCAAATTTCTCAGTATCTTTCTCAGAGGCAGTTTGCTCTTCAAGATCACCCGAAGGCAATGGGGAATGAGGGATTGTATCAGTTTATGATTGGACCTGTTCAGGGTATGGGTATGCCGCAGGCAGACCTAAAAATGATCAATGAAATGGCAGATACTATAGCTAGTTTAATGGGAGCTACTGTCCCAGACACTCCAGAAGCGGTATCTGTTGCTGATCAAAAATCAGGAGTTTTCAAGATAATCGTACAGATGACTCCACAGGTAGAGAAAGTTACTAAAGGTGGAATATAATGAAACTATCAGGACATAATTTTGACAACGATGTCTTCAATAGCCTTTTGGATGGTCTTTCAAAGGATGTTGAGTTGAAGAAAAATGCTCAGACCAATCCCGAAGCCAGTGGTAATCCATTCGCATTCTCTTCCGTTACCGAAGCTAATATGGCTGACGTCCAGTCGGATCAGTTAGAGTTTGTAGCAAGTGAATTGTCGTTCGCTGCTGATAAAGCAAGGATTGCTGTCAGCCCTGAAGACCTTGCGAAGTTTGCTGCTCAGATACAACAACAAAACCTGAGAGGCAAAGATGTAGAACGTGCTGCTCAGAAATATTGCAATCAAGTAGATCGCGAATTGGCATACACTGGAACTACAAGATTAAGCGGTCAAGATCTAATTGACAAGCTCGCATCGCATCAGGTAACGCCTGCTGGTTATAATCCATCATACGGTGCTAATAATAGCCGCACTGGAGCGTATATGGGATCAAGCAAAAATCCTAATACCATTTGGGATACAGATGCTCTAGAAAAGCAAGCACAGGTCGCCCTAGGTGACGAGAAAATAAAAGCAAGTAAAAAAGCCGAAGAAGAATATAGACTTGCTATGAAAACTGCCCAATGGAAAGAGTTGCACGAAAAACATTCAGATCCAGAACAGCTTCATAAAGGCATTAGTAATACTGGGACATCAGAAGTAGCACTGAACGCAAAACCGAATGCTCCAGCAAATTCGATGAGCATGTTTGATGAAAACAGAGACTTCGAAAATATTCCACAACAAACAGTCGGAGAAGATATTATTGCTCAGGCTGAAGCCCGTGCTAATAAGAAACAAGCTGCTAAGGACGACGTAGATAGATCTCCTCAGAAGCCTATGAATACAAAAAATTCGTTCGATAAGCTTTTTGGTGCATAAGGGATAGGAATGAATGTTCAATTTGGAGAAACACAGTCAAGGCATACCTCAGGCATCCATAGAAGGTGACTTAACAGGAGCCTTTAATGAACTAGGAGATAAATACGAAGGTGAGCCGACTGAAGAAACGACAGACGAAATAATTGAAACTATAGACGGGGACAGGCAGCAAATGCTTATGCAGCAAGCTGCGAATATCCCAATTTGGGAATATTTTATGGAGCTTGCAAGCAATCCTGATTTGGCAACTGATGTTCAGGCGGTAATGACGCAGTCTGGAATCCAAAAGTTGGAGGATACAATGAATCCAGCCGCAATCCAAGGATTGCATCAGCAAATCCAGGATGCAAAACTAGAAGGACCATCTGGATTGCTGCCAGATACACCTGATATTGATTTTTCGAAATCAGCTATTCTGAGTGCGGCTATGAAAGCTCGAAGTGATCGTATGCGGAATGAATTTCGGCAACCTGGAGCATTGCCACTAGCGGCATTCAATTTAAAACAGAGAAAGGAAGCTCAACTAGAAAATATGGGAGCTTCGAGGTTTCCTGTAGCAAATATAGGCGATTTTATTACGAAGTTTGCTGATGATTTGCTAGCCTGGGATGGACAACCAGGAACAGCAGGTTATGAAACCGCTAGATTAGCCTATGAAGAAATTCGGGATGCAGTAAGCCCAGGGTTTGAAGAAGAAGCTAATAGTATTTTAGAGGTTATTATTGAGTTAGATCCTGCTACAGAGCAAGACAAAGCACAAGAGGGGCTCATGAAGATTTACAACATTATGTTAGCTCCTATGGCAAAAAACGGTCAGCCTCAGGAAACGCAGGAAATGCAGCCTATGCCAATGCAGCCTATGCCAATGCAGCCTATGCCAATGGAGCCAGTTATGAGTGAGAAAAACCCAGAAGGAATTATTCGATATAACCTAACTGATCATATACTAAATAATCCTCCAGCGAAGGATATGGTCAAAACAGCAGGTGAGCAATTCGGTCAGCAATATTTGCTTTATGGACCCACAGAAAAAAGAATCTGTCCTAAGCTCCGTGGAAAAAATCTCAGTGTAGGTGATGTAGTCTCAGAATATACTTGCCGCCATCATTGCCTAGATGGGATAGTTATAGACGACAACAAAACTATTTGTGGCGAAGCTCTCTGGCGAGCAAACGCAATGGATAAATATTCCCGTGAATATCGAGATGAAGATGGGAATATCGTAGGAGGCTATCTCAATAAACGATTTGAGACTAACAGAAATGTCCCAGAAGAAACTAAAATGCAACTCAAACCAGGAGAACTCCGAAAAGCACGTCCTGCTTCGCAAGGTAATCTAGAGTCCAGATTGCAGGATATGAGAAACAAAGAAGGTAAGGCTCGTGACTATCGTCCAAACACAGATACTAGTAAACCATTTGAATGGTGTCACGATGTTGACCAAAATAATGTAGAAGCAAGTCAATCAGAGCGAGATCGACGAGAAACTTCCTCTGGTCATCAAATTGTCCAATACACTAACAGAGATCAAGGCGAAAATAATCCCAAGAAAGCATTTAACTTAAAGATGAACAAAACGGCTGAATTACCACAGCCTCATATAATGAAAATCCCTCTTCGAGATCCAGTGCATAAGCCCAGTCCACGTGATAAACATCAACCTGAATTGAACCCAGCCGCAGCTAAAGCAATGATGCCTGCGGATATAGATCCACGTCAACAAACATTTGATAGTGGAAAACCCATGAAGAAGAGACGCAGTTTCAATCTTCAAGAAATCAAAGAAGCTAAGTCTCCTCCTGGATTCGAGCACACCGTCGAACACATAAAGTCAAAGCACAATGATGACATTGACAACCCTTTTGCCCTTGCATGGTGGATGAAAAACAAAGATTATAAATCCCATAAAGGACCAGACGACGTTGATAAGTGTTCTGAAAAAATAGTAGATTCTAAAAAAAAAACCTAACTGAAGCTAAATTCCAACCAATTCAACAATGGGATAAGTTTTGGCAAGAGGAGCTACATAAATCACCACAACAACTCAGAACATGTGCTAAATGCCAAAAAGACATCACCCAAGCTCCTCATTTTGTAGATCAAGAAAATATATTGCAACAAGGATCTAAAACCACTCTATGTCCGCAATGCGCACTAGACCTGAAAATAGTGAGAACACCCGCTTATGCTTCCAAACAAGACAAATCTGCTCAAGCCCTAAGAATTCGGCTAAAAGGCAAGGGACTTAATATCCATCCAGGATTTGCTCATGATTTCGCCGATGCAGAAAGTATGGACGAGTTCTTGAGAAGCTTGCATGACGACGAATGCGGTATAATCGAACAGCATGGAAAAAACCTTAAAATACTAAAGGCACTAAAAGCCCGTGCTGATGCTGACGCAGAAAATACTGCTAAGTCACTTTTGATGGATGGATGATAAATGTCGAACATAATTCTACCAGACGATCCCGATTTTGATCAGCCGGTCATTATGGGGAATCCCTTTCAAGTTGATCCCGATAGGGATCTCGATCGCCAACCTATAACTCCAGGAACAAGAAAAGACGCCGAAAATCGCTACTATACCGCAAATCCAGGAATGTCCAAGTATGCTAACACTTTAGCTGCATCATCTCCTGAAAATTGGCATTATCAAATGATGAAAACAAGTCAGAGTACGGGCGTCAGCAATATGATGACACAGCCCATGTGGTTCTCTCCACTACACACCCCGCAAAACTGGCAAGTTGCATCAAAACGAAGAGAAGTATATCAATGGAGTAGATTCTTCTACGAAAATGAACCTAAAGTTGCTGCGGCAATAGATTTTTATTCGAGGTTCCCCATGAATGGGTTCAAACTCGAATGTCTAGATCCAAAAATTCTCAAGTTCTATGCACATCATATAGTCAAAAAACTGAATCTAAATGAAAGATTCAAAGAAATCTCGTCCGAGTATTTCATGATCGGAGATGTCTTTGTACATACCGACATTAAATGTGAAGCCTGTGGTGGTACCGGAGAAGACCCAGATACAGGTGAAAAATGCGATCACCCAGGAGGATCAATAAGCCGTATCTTTATCATGAATCCAGACTGGATTGAAGTTCAAAGATCCCCTCTAACAGATGAACCATTGATCGTCCTTGTCCCCGACGAAGAATTACAACAGATAGTACACAAGCGTCAACCAAAAGCTATCTTCGATCGAATTCCAGATCACCTTAAACAGCTCATTCTGGCAAGGGCTCCGATACCTCTATCTAATAGAACTATTTCTCACTTGAAGCACATGTCTGTTCCTTATGGAACGTATGGAACCTCTATCATTCGTCGTCTCTTTACGACCTTGGCATATAAAACTAAAATTATGACCGCTAACTGGATCGTTGCCGAGCGGTTAATTCTTCCAGTACGAGTAGTTAAGATCGGTAGTGATAACCGTCCTGCTGCAACACAAGACATTGCTGATGTACAGCAACAACTAGCAAATGTAGCTAATGATCCCAACATGACCATAATAACGCACCACAACTTCGAATATGACTGGTACGGCTGTGTAAGCTCTTGCCCCACAAGTAGTTACGTCATGACAGCTCGGGGAAGAGTACATCATAATGAACTTACTGAAGATGATCTTATTGCTACATGGAATGCCCAAACAGGAAAAATAGAATATCAAAACTATATTAGAAATATAGAATTCGATTACAATAAACAGAATTCGGGTGGTTTTGCTTATAAGATTGGACACAAAATAGGTGAGAATGGATGGTGTGGCACGTTCACTCCTAATCATAGGCATTACCTTCTTAACGGAAAAATCAAACGTAGTGATGAGTTAAAAACGGGCGATGAGATTGTCAACGCTTCTCAGTGGGAATGGAGAGGAAAAATTCCATCGGTTCTACCACATACTAAGTGGGCGGGTTTCGAAAATCTAAGTCTAGAAGAATTTTGTAGATTCGCTGGCTATTTTGTTACAGAAGGACATGTGAAGCATGAACGTAGCAAAAACTTAAGGGAAGAAGTTCAGGGTCAAGCTTTTGCTATTAGCCAAAATGAAGACGCCGATTGCTATCAAGATATTCATAGTTTAATGTTTAAAATAAGTTCTAAATGTTATGTAACTACGGACGACCGCAGAACAGTATCTAATCATCAGTTTAACATAGCTAACGCTCCCTTGTCTCGTCAAATTGAAGATTCATTCGGATCTGGATCAACCAAGAAACATTTGCCTAGCTGGATGGTCAATTTGCCAAAAGAATACTTAGCAATAGTTTTAAACACTATGATGTTGGGTGATGGAGATTCTAATAGGAATAGATATTCAACAGTTTCTTCAGTCTTGCGTGATCAGTTTTCAGAGATTCTTATGAAGCTTGGATATTCTGCATATTCAATGGCAGAAAATGTTGATAAGCCCAATAGAAATCCTATTTATAGGTTCTGGTGGTCTTCCAGCGTGAAGCCTCGAAAATTCAAAATCAATGTTTTAGAAAAGATTCCTTACGATGGTAAAATGTGGTGCCTTGAAATGCCCAATAAAAACTTCTTCATCGAAATAGATGGACATATTCTTCTTACAGGCAACACTCAAGGTAAGATCCTCCAAGTTACTCAAGAAATGGAGCACATAGACAAAGAGCTTCTTGATGGGTTAATGTTAAACCAGGCACTTTTGAACGGAGAAATGTCCGGATACCAAAGCGCGCAGGTTGGGGTAGAAACTCTCATCAGAAGAATCGAATCTTGGCGACAGACGCTAGCAGAGTGGGCAGAAGAACGAATATTCAAACCCATCGCTGAAATGCAAGGATTTGTTGATGAAAAGGAAAGTGAAGAAGTCGGTGAGACAGTTTTCCTTTATCCAACTATCAAATGGAACGAGCTAGAACTAAAAGACAAGACTCAATTTTATCAACTACTTAATCAATTGCATGATAAGCAAGTTATTTCAACGCAAACTCTCTTGGAAGAATTTGGATTTGATTATGATCAAGAAGTTATGCGTATGCGTTACGAGCAAGCTCAAATGGGCCCGGCAGGAGCCATGATGCCAGGCATGGAGCAAGGCGGCGGAATGCCTATGGGTGGAGGCGGAGGAATGCCTGGTGGCGCAGCCAGCCCAGCTCAAGGAGGGATGCCAGGGATGGGTATGGAAATGGGCGGCGGTATGGGAGGTGGTATGGACATGGGCGGTGGTATGGGTGGAGGAGGTATGCCCACTGCTGCTGGAGGAGGGAAAGTCACAAAGAAGGGTAAAGGTAAAACTTCTGAGGCAGACGAAGATATGCAGCCCATGATGCCTATTAAGTTAACTTCCATTGAACAAAAGATGGCAGGTATGTTATCCGAAGTAGCTAGTACTATGGGATTTAGTTTAGGAAATGTTCGAATGCAATATCCTTTTGCGAATCCTAAAGGTGGCAAGCCATTTACAATGGATTTTGCTTTTCCTACTTTAAAAATGGATATTGAGTGCGACGGAGAGATTTGGCATAATTCTAGTCAAGATAAGATGATGCACGATAAGGATCGTGATTATCTATTGGCGCAGCGTGGATGGACAGTCTTGAGATTTGATGACAAAGTAATTGAAGAAGCGCCACATCAAGTCAAGGCGACAATTAACTCATATATTAAAAAAGCCATGGATTCAACAAAAAAGATAGCATCGAAAGGTAATGGTGTCCAGCCAGCAGCAATGATTGGTTACTTTATTTATGAAGACGGACAACTGAAGGATCTTAGTGGAAACGCTGTGAAGTATTATAAGACAGTTGCTCGTACTCTAGACGAGCGTGCGGCGGCTGGTGAAATCTTTGGATACAGATCAGCTGATGATTATTTCGCTACTGCAAGGAAGGTTTAATGTTAGAGATCGAAGCTACTCGCAAACGTATTAAAGATCGTGGCATTAAGTGGGAAGAACACTATCACGAGAGATCTAAAGCGATGAAGAAAAAGTTCGATAAAATTCTTCCAGGATCATATTATCGGTGGGAAGGTTTCGACAATACTACTGGACACCCTTATTATGTGGTAGTGGGCCCTGCGATATCAGAACGTTATGGTAAAATGTTTTTTGCTGGTATAAAGAAAATGCCCAAAGATCCTAGGAAGAAGGCTTATAGTCCAACAGGTAAATATTTTCCTGCTCTACGAACTGCTTTAAGTCATGCATCAGAAATGTGGGGAATTCGTTTTCCTCAAGATGCAGGTTCTTATGTCAAGAATGATCTTGCTAGAATCAAGATTCCACGACATATGAAAGGTATGGAATCGTCGAATGTCTAAGCTTAAAGAGGGACAAATCAAAACTCTCTTACTTAAGGAGGCTCAAGCAAAGCATGAGCATCAGAAGCAGACGTTCGTAAAAGATTTTCTATTACAAGATGCCGAGAAGCACATTGCCAGTGTTTTGAAAGAGGCGATGCCTCGTGGGGCTGGACAGTCCACGCTTAAGAATTCAGGATGGAACACTGTATGGGATTGGTCTTTTCCTAGTGCTCGTGTAGAGCAGATACGGCAAGAGATTGAAACCGAATTTAATCCCTATTTTTACACTATTCTTTCTGGTAGACATCAACCCGTTAAGGCTGGCATTACCATTAGTAGTGATCAGAAGCAACCGAGCGACGATGTCCCTGATGGATCTATCTATTTCAGATTCTCATATCGTCGTGCAGTGGCTCCTTTAGAAAGTGATGATCCAACTCAACAAGCAGCTCATGATGCTGCTCAGAATGCCTTGACGGTCTTAAATGAAGCGCTTCCTGGTTTTCAAGAATTCCAGGCTGCGGTAGAATCAAGCAACATTCCTCTCCAGCCCTATTATTATGCTGGTGATTTCGGTACGGCTTCTGGCGGATTAACAGAAGGCAGAAAAGACTCATTTTTCGAGTTTATTCAGAACGAAAGAAAAAGACACACTCAAGGCATTGAAGGAGCGCGGACTGGTTCTTATTACAGACAACATGAGCAAATGTTAAATGAGACAGGCGATATACCTCTTTCTAAACGACAGGCCAAGCAAAAGATATTCTCGAACTCTGATATTCCTAATGTTGCCACTTTCAACGATCTATTTAAAGCAATCTATGCCAAGACCCAGGATGGCTATACATTAAATACTGCTGGCTTGACTAGGGCAATACAAGGCATGATTCATGAAAGTATGCGAACTCATAATCTGGACACATCGTCTTCCGACACAAAGACTCAGGGATACATTAACACTTATAAGAATTTCTATTTTACATTGTTTAAAGACATTGTTAATTGGTTTAATGCTTTTGAACAAAATGGTAAAGCTCCAGCAAATGCAAACACAACTCTTCAAGAGCTACGTCTTGCTTTAGCTCACCTGACTAAACAGAAGCCAGGTTCTCACAAATTGGAACCAGATCAATTTACATTAACAACTAGAACTCCTTATTATAGTAATGGATGGGATTCGTCACCGAATAACTCTCGTCAAAAAATGCCGACGCTTCCACCTCTAAGGCAGTTGCCTAATGGAGAAGTGCGGTATGATCGTGGCAATGGCAACATGGGATATGATCATCTCACCTCCAATTGGCGCGATGGTGTTGCCACCTTCCTAAATGATTGGGGCCCAAAATGTGCAGAATGGCATCAGGCTTTGAGTATGGGGAGAGTTGATCGAGCTTTATCTACAAAATCACAAGAGGCATTTGATGCAGCTCAAAATGTCTTTAGTAACCGGACAAGTGCAGAAAATGTCCTGGATGTCATTGCTCAATCGCAAGGCAATTGGGACGATTTCAAGCAGAATCATTTAGACAAGTCTTTTTTTAGCGAAATTAGGACAGTATATGGTGGATTGAAAGCTCTTGAAGCAGAGAGAAAATCAGGCCGTCCATCAAATCGTCATCAGTTTCCGATTCAGGCTGAACAAGGGGCAGAACTTCTTAAGCAGATAGATCAGTATGGTGCATATATGAAACAACTTGCGAATACTGATATAGAAGCAGCGGGAGCCATGTTCGATGGATTAAACAAGAACCTTATTACGCTCTATTCTAGTCAAGAACTAGATTGGGATACATTGACGCTCGCTCTAAAGAGACTTAATGACTATAAGAAACAGACAATGATTCGTCTTGATCCAAAAGATCCTACACGTGCTCATAACTATGTTGGGCAAACTAAAGAAGATGCAACTTCTAAGATGGATGCCAAGGGTTTTGAAATGTTCAGGAAGTTTGGTTACCAAACCGCCAAAATGATGGACTTCTTATTCGCCGTTATGACTCGTTCTTGTAAAGAGCAAGTCAATACTCGTGAAGATGGGGCGCCAGAAACATTTTATGGACATCAGTACTCTGGAAGTTCCGGAAAGGGAAGCGGGGGAGAGATAATTTTATCTGTACGTTATGCATTCAATGCCCCAGAGCTTAGTCAAGATCCAGAAATAATCAAGAAAGTTAGGGACGAGCAACGCAAACGGCATGTCAGGGCTCGTTCTCGTCTACAAAGGCAAACGAATTTTCCACAGCAAGCAGAGCCTACTGGGCGTTTCACTGATCCTAATGACCCTAGTACTGAAGTTGGAGTTATGGAGCCATTGCCAAATGAGCAGGCTCCAATCGTTACCATTGTAGAGAATGTCGAGTACTTTTTAGGACAAGCAGCAGGTAAGAGCAGGTTTGCGAAAACAATTCGACACGGTTTGCCTTGGCGACAAATGATTGATCAATTCATGATCATGTACCCCGAAGTTGGCGATCAGTTGGGAGTTATATTTGAGCCAATGAATGCTGATCTCCAACGTCTTGAATTGTCATGTAAGCGTGCGATCGACAAAGTACGACAAGGGATCGAAGTTCATTACACTAGCGGTGATGGAAAAGTCACGGTTTTATCAAGTGATTCCTTACAAGAAGAGGCTTTGGCTTTAGGAGACGATGCGGCAGCTCCCATTGATGAAATTCAGGGACAAGATAAGATAGAACAACCTCAGCAACCCGCTTGGACGCAACAATATCCGCAGCCACCAGCTCCAGATATGGGTCAGCAACCTCCTGTCCCGGTAGGACAAGAGCAACCATCAATACCTGAACAGGATGATCCAGAAAACCCGCCAAGGACCATGGAAAAAGCTATGCCCGCAGTCAATTTTGTCGGGAAATCAAGGAATAACGACCGGAGACTATTGCGTTCAAATTCACATGCATTAGGAAGTGTACAGGATCGACTCATTCATTCGGCCAACAGATTAGATGAGATAGGTGAGAAGAAAATGGCTGACAAGGTAGATGTCTTGTTATCTAAAATACAAGAGGACGACGAATGATAGAAAAAAGAGCAGATTACAAACTAGTCGATGCTCAGCCACTAAACATACCGGATTTTAGCCAAAGCTTCATCAAAGACCAAGGACTGAAGGTTGATGATGAGGTTTTTGCAGATACTCTTCAAAAGATTGCTGCCTCAGAAAAAGAATCTAATGACAAAAATAGTGATGCAGCAGATTCTCCTGTTTTTGATCTAGAAGCGGAAATTGGTGAGCATCCAGATTCGCTCTTCATTAAATGCTTTGCTATTAAAGCTAGCGAAACCAATGATAATGGAGACTACTTTTCTTCTGAAGAACTTAAAAAAGCGACCCCGACTTTTGTCGGAGTTCCGCTCTTTACTAATCATGCTAACTCAGACATTAATGAAGCCCGTGGTAAAGTTGTTCATTCTTGGTGGGATCATGATAAAGACGGTATTATGATCATTGGTCGTGTAGATGCTGCCGCTTATCCTCAATTGGCTCGCGGAATCAAGGAAGAATATGTAGTCGGATGTTTCCCTCCAGATGCTCCTGTTTTAATGTCAGACGGGACAGAGAAACCTATCTGCGATGTAGAAGATGGAGATGACGTAGTTAGTCATACCGGAAATTCTAGAAAGGTTCTTGGAACAAGGCAGCGAAGATACAATTACCCTCTATATTCGATCAAATTAGAGGGCTTAGATCAGCCTCTTGTGTGTACTGCATATCATCATTTGATGATATACCGCATGCGAGATGTGTGTGCTTGCGGCTGTGATGCAGAATTATCTGCCCGAGAAGACACTCGTATTACTGCTTCAAGATTCAATCGAAAATTCAAACATGGGCATAATATGCGGGGAGAAAATATTACTTATGCGCCTGTTAAGAAACTCCGAGCCTGTGATTTGAAGGAAGATGATTTTCTTTTTGAACCAAAAGTTATTGATGAATCCTATGATGACTATGTCACTGAAGATGAAGCTTTCCTTATCGGATTGTTTATGGCAGAAGGGTCGTATGAAAAAAGAAAAGGTATCAGGCATGCGGCTTTATTTAGTTTTGATTACAAAGAATTAGAAACGCTCGCATTTAGGTGTGAGGAATTACTAGCAAAGGTGTTTAAAGATCATAGAAACAAGCCAACTGTTACTGCATATCCAGAGGCTTCTCAAAGTCGTGTTTCGTTGTATGGCAAGGAAATAGCAGAATGGTTTCTTGAGAGATGTGGAGAATATTCTGACAAAAAAGCCCTTAATTATAAATTGTTGCGACTGGGAGTTAACAAAACATCTAGTTTGCTTGCCGGATATATGGAAGGCGATGGATATAACGTAAAGGGTAAATGTTATGGTGCTGCGACTGTTTCTGAAAAACTTGCATCACAGCTAAGAATCTTATTCCAAAAAATAGGAATTCGAAATAGATACCGTATAAGAGATAATGAGAATTGTAAAACGGCTTGGGGTTATAAGCCAGTACACGAACTGTCCTGCGGGTTAACTACAGCAGAAAATCTAAAAAATCACTTAATTTATAAAAAAGCAAACGATCCATGTGTTAATCCTGCGGAGTGGCACAGTTTGGGTGATAAGACTTTACGTCGAATTGTAGAAATAAAAGAAATTCCCTTTGACGGCGTGGTTTATGATATTGAAGTTGAAGAAGATCATACATATTGTGTTAACCACATAGCCGTTTCAAATACATCGATGGGTTGCCAAGTCCAATATTCTCTATGTTCAGTTTGTCATAACTATGCAGAAACGCCCGAACAGTATTGTTCTTGCATTAGAGAACGCAAAACTCGACAAGTTGTATCCCGTAATCAAGAATGCAAATACCATAAACAGGGGACTGAGAAGATTTGTCCTCTTTGTGAAAGTAAAAAAGGGAAGACTAAGAAATATAGTGTTAATACCAAGGTATTTGAATATAATTACGGGATCAAATTCATTGAGAACAGTTTCGTAGTTAATCCAGCATGTCATGATTGCGGAGTAACAGAAGTTATTGATCCTCATAAATTCTTGGCAAAGGTTGCTGAAATTCAAGCGATTTTGCCACGACTTCTTAAATCAGCTGCGGAACAATCTATTTTTTGCTCTGACACACAATGCATGAAAACGGCTGGACAGTCCGAATTAGACAGCCTAAATCAAGCTTTAGACCTTTTAAGTTCTGTGTCTCAGTCTATGTTATCTCAAAAAGAGCAATTAGATTTAGAGTTTTTAAGTGATTTAGTCAAGGTATTAGCGGACTTACAAACAGTTGTTGATGAATTGACAGAACAGGGTTATGGAAGATTGCAATCTCCAACTGGAGGAGACGAAGGTAGTGTTCAAAAACCTGAAGGTGGCCCTCCAGGTGGTGAAATCACACAAGCTGTGCAACCAGCTAATCCAACACCTGGCGGTGGATCGAAAATTCAAACTGGGCCTGCTGGGCAAGCAGGGACGGTTACTGGGCCAATGGCACGTAAAAGACGATTGCAGTTAGAAAAGGTCGCTCTCAAACTCATCAAAGGAACAGAACACAAACTTACAATACCAGACTTTCAAATAATCAGGAAGAAAAAAGAAAATCATATAAAATTGGCATCAAAAGCAAATAAGAAGAGTTTGGAATTGTCATTTCATATGTCAAAGAAAAACAACAAACGTCTTTGACACAAAAATAAAGAGGATAAAATAATCAAAAAACGCAACACTGGGAATACGTCTACATTTACACACTATCGTGGGCACAGAATACATAATAGGTGGTTAAAAAAATAGGAGCCATACAATGCTCGATATTGATCAGAGACAAGCATTAATGGAGAAGTTGAAAGATAAGGTCAAAAAGACCAGTTCGAATATCTCCACCAAGGTTGAAGCTAGTAAAGGCGATTTCAGAGTTGTCGTAGCGTCAGATTCCATTGATTATTTCTTTAAGACCCACAAAGTTGGCAGTATGAAAGTTGCTGGCTTTGATGATGAAACAATTGAATTGATCAATGCCGACGCGAATGAGGCAGCCCATGAAATGCTTGAAACGTTTTCCAGCACTTTTGACGTGCCAGATTTTGAAAAAGAAGCGGGACAAACAAAAGAAGCTGAACATGAGACTCAGGATGAATCTACATGGCAAAAGATTACGCAGAAGCAGTTTGACGATCAAAAGCCATCCTTACATCCGCGAAGTGATGACTATTACAAAAACATCACACAGAAACAACTTCCTGAGGGAGGAAAACGCCCTGGTACGTATGAGGAAATTACTGAAGCTCAAATGGCTCAAGAAAAGACGACTTTCTATAACGAACCATTAGATGCAGGTCATCGAGTTTTAGAAGATCGAAATATCGTTACAGAGGGGCAATTCGATAAGGGAGTTTCAGAATACGCTGACGAAGGACAATCTGAACGAGGAGAGATAGGTGCTAAATTTGATGGAGAATTATCGAAGCAATGGCATCAAATTGGTGAGAAACAACTCGCCGAATTACTAAAACACCACGAATGGACAGAACCACTTACAATCACCGAAGGTAAAGACCAATTAACTCAGCAAGATGGAGAACTTGGACGACTTACTTCTGATGGCGCTAAGAAAATTGTTAGCGCCGCTTTGAACGCCTTAGGTAATACTATCATTGCAGCAGGCGTAACTCCAACAGACTTGGCAACAATTGTCAACAAACTCATTTCACATCCAAGTAAATACCCCGTCCTTGCTGATACACTTAATAGATTTGCAAAATGCAATATTTCAACCATACAAGGAAAGGTAGCCAAGGCTCAATACTTCGGACTGGTGACTAATGCTAGTCAAAAATGGAGTGACGAGCTTGTGGCCGATGTCCTTGTCCGTCAACTAGCGAAAATTTCCGAAGACTCAAGACATGTTGTCAAGGGTCTTCTTTCTTTGGCTAAATCTGAAGATTTCGTAACTAAAATTGATGAAGCAGTCAAAGCAAATTTGGCGGGACAAAAGGTCGCTGAGGATCAAGACCCTGATCTCGAAGAGTTTAAAAGGGTCATTACTGGAGAAGATGAGAAACCAAAAATCGAAGGAAGCGCCGAAGAAGATGGACTCTATCAATATGCTGGAAAAATCGAAGAAATTAAAGCCGACGTATCAGATAAAGATGTATTTGTAAAGGCAGCCGCTGATCATGCCAAAGAAGTGATTGCTACGAATGTAGATAAAGAACTAAATCTTAATCCGCTGTCAATCGACGTGAATGAAGAACTCGGTACATTCAAAATTCAAATGAAAGATGCTTCATTCAAATCTGAATCACTAGAAACTCGCGCTGAAAATCGCCGAAAAATGGCGAAAGAAGCTGATATTGTGGCAGGAAAAAAATGCTCATGTGGTGGTACTGCCTCTGCTGAAAGCGGTTGGAAATGCAATCAATGTGGATCATCAGTTCAAGCTTCCACCAAAGAAGCTCAATTCGGCGGTGGTGGTGGAGCACCCCCAGCAGGCGGAGATCAAATGGGTAACCCAATGGCTCCTCCAGGTGGCGCTGATATGGGAGCACCTGCACCAGGAGAAGCATTCTCACAAGAACCTCCCATGGATGAAGGAATGCCAGAAGAAGGCGTGGGCGGCGAACCAAAACCACCAGGAGCAATTTGCCCTGTTGATGGCTCAGAAGATGTTGACGTAGATAACGGCGAATTCCGCTGTAATAGTTGCGGAGCAGAGGGCACTATCCATGTCCGTCTCGATATAAGCAAATGGCCCGAAACAATTCAAGAAACCGGAGAAGAGCAAGAACCTGGATTCGGATTGGGAGCAGAAGACGAACAAGGAATGGGAGAAGGACTAGGAGAGCCTGCACCTGGAGGTGAAGGCGACGGAACCACTATGCCGAATATTCCAATCGCGGCTTCTGTTCGTATTACTCCTCGACTGCTTGAAAAAATAGCCGAACAAAAAATAGAAATCGGATCAGTCTGTCCGAATTGTGGTGGACACAATACCGACGTATTCAAGAGTGCAAACTCGAAGGGCAAGCACGGCATCTGCTGGGATTGTCTCCAAGAATACAACTACCAAATCAAAGCCAATATGAAAAAAGCTCATCAAGTATTTGCTCAGTTTACTTGGACTCCAAAGACTGCGGAATCATGCTCAACATGCAGCAGACTACATACCGCTTTCGTCAAGTCTCTTGAAGACTACGGAATGAAACTCGATGAGTTTAATGGTCTAGTTAATGTCAAAGATAAGGCTAATGTCATTCTTGCAATGGACAAAGCTGGAACTCTTAATATTAAAAAGGCTATGAATGCTCCTCTTTCAATGACGAAGCATGCCGCTGCCTTTAAGCAAAAATTCGACAAATTCCCAAGTGCTTCTTGCATGGAGCGTATCTCTCGTCGATTCGGTGAAAATGCAACAGCGATGTCTGGCCCATGTCAAGGAAAGCCACTAGCGGACTGCGTTTGCACTCAGTTGGAGAATCTCGGGATCTATACAGATGGATTGGCAGCTAAAGTTGCTCATGTCGTAAGTCACGAAGATCCAATGATTAACAGCCCAAGTGAGAGTTGCGTCAAGATGTTTGTAATGGATAACTACAACGTCAAGGACGCTTGCACTGTCTGTGATGGTCTTCGAGCAGCAGCAGCCACGGATGAGGAATTGATGATTGAAGCGATTGCTCAAATGAGTCCATTCGCCAAGCCAATGCCGAAGCCTATGCCGAAGCCTATGCCGAAGCCAATGGCAGCACCTATGCCGATGCCAGCAAAACCTATGGCTCCGAAACCAATGGGAGCCCCAAAACCAATGGCAGCACCAACCGATGGGATGGGTGCTCCAACACCTGCGAAGCCAATGATGGCTCCACCACCTGCGAAGCCAATGATGGCTCCACCAGCTGCTGATCCAATGGCCGCTCCTATGGATGCGCCAGGTGCAGCTCCAATGCCGAAGCCTATGGTAGCACCGCCAACGCCTGGAATGGAAGCTCCAATAGGAGCCCCAGGTATGGAAGCTCCGATGGGAGCCCCAGGAATGGAAGCAGCTCCAATGCCAAAACCTATGGAAGCTCCAATGGGAGCCCCAGGAGGTGGCATGGCGGCGGTTCCTGCTCCAGCCCCGGCTCCAGCACCTATGGCAGCCCCAGGAATGGGAGCTTCGCCAATGGAAGCCCCAGGAATGGGAGCTTCACCAATGGATGCAAACCCAATGGACATGCCAGTAGATGACGCTGGTGATGGTCACCTTGACGTCGAGATGGATATGGGTGGTGAAATAGGTGGTTTGGGAGATGAACTTGGTGGAGAATTCGGAGACGACGGTCTTGAAGGAGAATTCGGAGATACAGGATTAGAAGATGAGGGTGATTTCAAAACCATCCTTATTGAAGGTCTACAAGATCTACTCAATGCTCTTCAAGGAGCACTCACCGACGATATGATTGATACCACTGGTGACGAAGGATTCGGAGAAGAAGGATTCGGTGGTGAAGGAGATCTTGATGTAGGTGATATAACAGAAGACACCGTCGAAGAGGGAGAGGAAACCTCAGATGAGGAAATTCCTGGAATTCTCGAAGACGAAGAAGATTTCGGAAAACATGGGGACGAAGATGGAGAACCCATGTATATGAAAGACAAACATATGGAAGAAAAACATATGGAAGAAAAGCACATGGAAGATAAACCCATGGAAGATAAACCCATGAAAGACATGCATATGGACAAATCCATGGAAGGTAAGCATATGGGAAAACCAATGGAGGCTAAACCAATGATTGAAAAGAAACTTCCGCTCGCTGCCGAAGTTGAAGAAGAGTCTTCATTGATGAAGCAAGCGAGCACAGATCAGTTGGATCGCTTGCTCTATAGAATGAAAAGCGGAACCATCACCAAGGCTGCAACAGCTCTAGATAACTTGATTGATGGATTGGCAGAATCTAGTCCCGAGTTGTTTAAAATAGCTGCGAAAACCGAGGGAAATGTCAAGAAGATGACTCGCAAAGAAGCGAAAGAAAGCAAAATAGTGACAATTCCCGCACAAGATACTGAAGGTATTGGTCAGTATTCAGACGGAAAATCAATAGGACACGAAGAAAAATTTGCCGCAGATGATCCTGAAGTCCCACGTGGCGATGCTACGATTGGTGACGAAGGAGCTGAGGTGAAACTCAATGACAGTGACCGTCCTAGCGTACCACACGGATCTCCTTTAATGGCTGGTGAAGAACACTATCCAGCAGAAAAAGGAAACGTAGTTGATGGTAATCAAGGCAGTATGCAAACATCCGCAGAGAGTAATAAAGAAGAAAAAATCGCAGGATGCTGTAAAAACTGCAAAAAACCTATGGCAAAATGCATGTGTGAAGCAAAAAGTAATAAAAAAGAAATTACTGCACAACAAAAAGAGGATAATAGCACAGAAGAGAAGAATTGTGCAGAATCAGGAACCTCTAAAAAAATGAAAACTGCAAAATATACAGTTAAACCTGGAGATAAATACTACGACGAACTAGCAACTAGACTCGCCGAAGGAAAGAATCAGGTCAAACTTGCAGATAAGAAGGAATATGAGATTAAACAAAACGAAAAAGTCATTTATTTGACAGCAGCTGCAACTTGCTCCTGTGGAGCAAAACCAATGTGTGATTGTGGTAGCTGTAACGACTGTTGTGATTGTAAAGGTGCATCTGCAAACGAAAACAAAGTGAAAAAAGAATCGCAGACTGTTTCACCTAAAAGCGTAGAAAAACTAGAAGATGATCCAGATATTAACCCTAGTAGTGGACCAGGCGCGGGGAAAACCCACGCAGACGAAACACATAGCCTTGGGGTAGACGAAAAGAAACCAAGCGAAGGAATGGAAGAACCATCTGTCCCTGAAGCACCAGATGGCGGCCAGTTAAAAAGAGAACATACTTACGATAACGCACTGGAAGGCCCGACGATACCCGCAGGTGGTGGTATGAATGACGATTATGATCAAAACGAAAAAAATACACCCGAGAAATTGGATCAAACACTAGGAAAAGAAAATGACATCGCTGCTATGGCTGGAACAAATCATGATCGAGCTATTAAAATATCAGGGCAAATGTTAAAAGCCCAAACGATCACGATAGATGAACTACCAGACAAAATTGTAGAATTGTCAAAAGCTAGCTCAGCAATTCTGGACGATTATGAAAAAATGCTAAAAGATGCATCTACGAAAAAAGGATTGCAAAAAGCAGCTAACGTAGGCTCTACCGAAACTTCATTCCAGTTACAAACCGCTTTCGGAGAAAATGAAAGCGGAGAAGAAGGTAGCCCTCTTAAAGATACTATTCAAGGGTTATTTAAACTGGATAATCAGAACAGAGACTATGAAAAATTCACAGCCAATAAAGATAATAGGCTGTGGCACTAACCTTAAACCTAAAGAAGGAGATTTAAAATGGCTCTTATTGAAGTCTTTCACGTTGTTGCGAGCCAATACCCGATTGACGCTACAAACGCCACAGACATCCCACAAGGTCGCCTTGTGACTCTGGATGCAAATGCACAAGTAGTTCTCGCTACTGATGCAGATGCGGGCGGAGCGGCGGCTCCAATTGGTATTGCTGGTGACTCCCGATCACAGGGAACAACCAGTTTTACACCAGAATCGGGTGCGCCTCTCAGCAGAAATCCAGTTACCTCCCTCACAGGTGCATTGATCATCGGCGCTTATGGTGATGGACAGCGATTCACCCAGAACAGAGTTGCAGATAACTTCAACGAAGTTCTGGCTAGTGGAAAGATGACTGTGTACCACAGTGGAGGAGAATTCTGGACCGACCAGTATGAAATCATACAGGCTGATAACGCAACCGCGACCACTTTTACACCAGCTACTGAACTTTTCGCCTCATCTGTAGGCGCAGGTGGAGCAGCTGGACGATTCAGCGACGAAGCATCCGGTGTAACTGATGTAATCTCAGCTGGTAGCGTTGTTGGATGGACACTCACAAGCCCAACGTCGTATCCAAGTGGTGTCCCTGGAACAGGTGTAAATGCCGTGGGCTTCTCAGCCCTACCAGAAGGCGGAAACTCATTGGCATGGGGAACGTTCCTGCATGTCAAGCTGGGCATATAAATTTGAATTAAGCCAACTTACCTATGGTTTTTGGCTTACTTAGGAGAAAAGAAATGATTGATAAGAATAGCTTAACTCCCGAGCAGAAAGAGGCGGTCATTGCCCAAGCTCTCAACACTGACGAAGGTCGTGTTGCTCTTGCCCAAGCTATGGTAGAGCCTATTCGCCGGTCGTTAGAATATCAAGCTGTAGGACGAAAACTACTTCTTGTAGATGAACTCCCACAGGGTGCCTTGGCACGATACGAGCGTGATGTTGCGGCTATTGCCCACATTATTGCACGTAGAGGAGCAGTCCCAGACCAGATCCAGGAAGGTGAAGAAATTCTAGTCCCAACCTTCGAAATCGCTGCGAACCCACAAGTTCGTCTTTCCGAAATCAAAGCACGACGATTCTATATCGTTGACCGTGCCCAGATCAAGGCAAAAGAAGCGATTCAGAAGGAAGAAGACTCGAACATCTTTTCCGCCCTTATCGCAGCTGCGGACACACGTAACGATCAAATCGTTACAAACGTTGGTACTTTGTCTCCTGCATCATTGAACACTGCGTTTAGGTTCATTGAGCAGCACGACCTAGTGGCAACGAAGATTATTGTACACGCAAACCAATACGCCAGTATCAGGGTATTTGGAAAAGATTTTTATGACGAAGCAACCACACGAGAAATTCTAACAAGTGGTCTTTTTGGTCACTTATGGACTGCTGACATTCATGTTAGCTCTCGAATGGATGCAGATACAGTTCTTGTGGTAGCATCACCTGACACAGTTGGTGCTTTCCCAATCAGGCAAGACATTACTGTCTTGCCTGCTGATGATCCAAAAAAGTTACGCCTAGGCTGGGTAATTTATGAAGAAATTGGAATTGTGGTCGTCAACGATTATGCTATCTCAAAAATCGAGGTGACCTCAGGTACGTAAGCGTAACATGCTGTAAAATAAGGACTTATGTCCTTATGAGATTTATGAGAGCGGGTCAAATTGATCCGCTCTCTTTTTGTATAAATTTAGTTCAATTTTCAGCATTACAAAAAAGCTAATAGAAAATTTTTTATTTACTAGCAAATCACCCCAAAGTGTGGTATAATATATCATGGTTAGTCGCAAAGGAGACTGAAAATGAGAGAACAGCCACACCACACCAACTTATTGACTGAAGAATTCTTTGACAAGTATTACGTCAAAGAGCGCATGTCTTACCCTAAGATTCGAGAGATGTTATTAGAGCAGGGGCATAATATTGCTGTCGGAACTCTGTATAAGTATGCTAAAAAGTTTGGCATTGGTCGTGATCAATCTGAGGCAGCGCGAAATTTAGACCCCAATCCGTTGAATTGGGATGCGTCCTTTATGGATGAAAGAACAGTAGAGGCTGTTGATGGATTCCTCTTGGGAGACGGCAACATTTCTTCGTCTAATGATCGTAAGTCAGGTAGAGCGCAGTGCAATTTAGAACATGAAGAATTTTGTAGATTTATGATGTTGCCATTTGCTCTATATAGACCAGAAGTCAAACAGTATAAGGCTTCGTCTATGAAATCTGGGTTTTGTTGGCAAGGTCGTACAAGATTTCATCCTGATCTCCAGGACCAACACCAACGCTGGTATCCTCTCCTAGACGGAGAGCCCTTCAAGCGTCCTCCTGACGACGTTCGCATCACTCCTCGCTCTGTAATGCTCTGGTATCTCGGAGATGGCTCTCTAGTCCAATGTGGCGACAGCATTTCTCTCAGACTATCCACTGACTACTTCCAAGATGATTCCGTTGAGATGTTGGCTGAAAAGTTGAAAGCAGTGGGCATTTTGTGTCATAGGAACGGAGATAATCGCATCATGGTCGAGGCTCGCGGTATCCCTGCTTTCTTTGATTTTATTGGACGCAAATCGCCTGTGAAGTGTTATCAGTACAAATTTGAGCTTCCTGAGTGGAGATTTACGGCTAAGCGCATGCGAGATGTTGCAAATGACCTGGGCGTATCGTATAATAGATTGAGTTATTTGATTAAGACGGGGCTGTTGCCTTGTTATCGAGCAAGTGAGAAAGGTCGTCCTCGTTTGTTATCTGAGCACATTGAGAATGCGAAGGAACTGATTAAGGTTGGGGAGTTGTATTGAGGAGTTTGAAATGAGTTACGTTTCGGATTTAGAAGGCAATCTAAGAATTCTACAAGACTATGCCAGAATCACCCAGGAATATATAGAACGAATAAACCCAGAAAAATTCGAACAATGGAAAGTCGTCTCCGACATGATGCAGCGTTTGATGCAGGCAATACGTTTTATTTCAATGATCCCCGCTGATGCCATGTTTGATCCTGATAGAACAGCCGACATACTTAACGAAGTGGGTAAAACCAAAATGCGTATTGATGTAACAGATGAACGTACAGAAATAGGCGTTCTTGAGTATGCGATTCTCAAAGATAAAGACGGCTTTCCTGACGGGTTTGAAAATAGAAAGAAAGATAAAGAATTAAACGAACTTATATTGCATGAAATTATTGATGGTCTTGAAAAGGCTATCGAAAAATGTTAGCCGCCCCGGCTGGGAGCAAAAAATAAGGAGAACGCAATGAATACAAAACTACCATTCACTAGTTATTTTGAATCATTAGAAGTTTTGCACGAAAGAGTTGGCGCGTTAATAGATGCAACTCCGAGTGGAATAGAAGGCACACCTTGGGGCAGTTTGTTATTTGCTTATACTGAGGTGAAGAACCAACAGAAAAAATGTGGTGGTCGCATTTCGGAAGCAACGATAGTTTCTGAGTTTTCTGCTCCTGAAACACTTGAAAAGTTATATGATCCTGAGAGGCTTAAAAAGTTAGCCGCAGGGGAGAGCGATGATAACGATTCGAGATGATTTTTGGGTTTTGTATAGTGAAGAAGAGAAGCGTATTTGGTCATATGAGGATATTACAGATTTGGAGTATCCTACTTTATACC
>SDBT01001586.1_pt1 | contig 40367 bp, 45 predicted proteins | sample 2277101 | NCBI WGS metagenome assembly SDBT01 (sample SAMN10404973, study PRJNA504765) | marine sediment metagenome | isolation source: marine sediment core GS10_PC15, 103 cmbsf | place: Arctic Ocean: Southern Knipovich Ridge | collected 2010 | reverse complement strand
GGGAGCTAATAGAGGAGGCGTTAAACCTCAATAAAAACGCAAAAGGAGCTACCTGATGAATAATCAGCGTACTTCTGTAAAACCAGTCTCTGAAGGACTGGCGGAGCTATTAGGCCGTATGGTCAAAGATGCTTCGTGTAAGTATCCTGGCGGCACCGACAAGCTTGAATTGGTAAAGGGAGATCCGGATTTCATATCGGAACTCTACAGGCATTTCGATGCTCGTGCCAAAAAGAGAGCTCAAGATCTTTCTATTATCACGCGGTCGCCGTTCGCAACGATTAAGATCGGAATGTTCAAGAATGTGAGAGCTATGCGCCGAGCGCTTTCTGACAACAAATGCCGCGTTTCTGATTACGCCAGTGAACTTATGGATCTGATGATCTTGGCTAAAGAGCCAATGACACTCGATCTCTATCGAGCCAGCAATGCCGAATTGGGCTTGACCCAGGGAGGTTCAGTCGCTCAGTCGTTCGAGGCGATCACCAAGATCGGCGGAGTGAAGCTTCCAGCGGAAGCTGGTCCGCAGTACCACCTGCAGAACACCAACCAGAAGCTGGACGAATGGAAGCTGATGTATATGGATCCCATTACCGACAATAGTGGTTACCTGAGTGTGTTCAGCGTTGGTCATGACAGGGGTATGTGGCTTCACGGCGATAATGCCCGCCCTGACGGCTTCTACAGTGCTGTCCACGTGTGGGTTTTCGGTCGCAAGTAGTTCTTCTTTTTCATCTAACCCCGTCTTTGGCGGGGCTTTTTTTATACTAAAACTCTTGAAGATATAGGGGATAACATATAGAATGCAAGGAGGAAGAAAAATGATTTTGATAATTGATACAACAGACAAAAATTGCTTGGTGGGGGTTGGCATAAAACAGCAGATAAAAACTAAAAAGTGGCAGTGGAAGAAAGATACTGGCACTGAAGTTTTAGAAAATATTAATAAATTACTTAAAGAGAACTCAAAAGATTTATCCGACATAAAGAGAATAGCAGTAAATCAAGGTCCTGGATCTTACACGGGAACACGAGTGGGGATAACTATTTCCAACACTTTAGCTTGGAGTTTGAATATCCCTGTTTATGGATATCAAAAAGAAACTTTAAAAAAAGTTCTAACATCGATTTCTAAAAAAACAGAAAAGAATTTCTCCTCTATCACTCTCCCCTACTATTCTTAATAAAAGACCTTTAAGCGAAAGTACTTAAAGGCCAAGAAAGGTCAAAAAATGTTTATTGTTCTCAGATAGAATTGATGGGTCTTGCATGTAAAACGGCCTCATCAGACTCAGTAACTGCATGGTCTGGTACCATCATCTCTAGTTGTTGATCATCAAGCCCTAGCACAGGCTGTTTGATAGACTCTCTGAAAGCTTTGTCTGTACCTTTCTGAAGAACTGAATCAAGATCAAGATTTTCTCTAGGCACGATGTTCACCCCCCTAGTATTTATCGCGTCTGCCTGGTATATAAATATAACATAGCAAGGATGATAGTGTTTTTCAATTGCGTTGGATAAATTTTAAGCATTCTTATATTTTACTCTTGATTATTTATTGTTTAATAAAAAAATGATATGCTAATTACAGCCCCCATAGAGGAGACGTTTTTAATGTTTAGAAAAAAAGATAAAGATTCACCAAAACAGCCAAGGGAGGTAATAATTTCTCGCAGTCCATTAAAAAAAACTTTGAAATGGTTTTTCCTAATTGTTTTTCTGATAGTTTTAGGAATAGGTGCTTGGATTCTGGTAACAGCTGATCAAGCACTCAAAAAAATTACTATTAACGGCAATAATAAATCATCTATCTTTTCATTTTTTGGTGAAGGCAGTCTCAAAGGTCAGTCTGAAGGACGGACAAATATTTTAATATTAGGTTTAGGGGGTAAAGGTCATCCCGGCGGCATGCTAACAGATACTTTGATTGTTGCCTCTTTAGACTATGATGAAAAAAGAATTGGTTTGATCTCTACGCCTCGTGATTTATGGGTGCCAATTGAAGGTTTTAATCATGCAAAAATAAACCAAGCTCATTCTTACGGAGAGCAAAATAAAGATAGTACTGGTGGCGGGGGAAAACTTGCTTCAGAAACTTTGGAAAATGTTCTTGGAATCCCAATTCACTATTATTTCGTCTTGGACTTTGACGGTTTTAAAGAAATTGTTGATATGGTAGGAGGAGTTGATATTTATGTTGAAAAAGACATTAATGATCCCTATTATCCAGCTGACGATATGATAAACTATAGTCCTTTTAAAATATCAGCCGGTATGCAGCATTTGGACGGCGATAGGGCTCTAAAATACGTCCGTTCGCGAGAGACAACCTCTGATTTTGACCGCTCACGTCGTCAAGAGCAAGTAATGTCAGCTCTAAAAGATAAACTTGTCAGTTTAAACATCTTGGCAAATCCCAAGAAAATTACTGATTTGATTAATATTTTGGGTGAACATTTAAGAACAAGTATGCAGATAGATGAAATAATGGCTTGTTGGAATGTCGTAAAAACCCTCGATACTGCCAATATAATTAACAAGGTGTTAGATACGGCAGCAGACGGTCCATTGACAGCTGCTCAAGATTATCGCGGCTACTATATTTATCCTAGAAAAGGAATTGACAAGTTCCAAGATCTTCATGTTATAGCTGAAAATTTATTTGATGGAGAAGGCGTTGATGAGGATGCTACTTTTGTATCAGCCAAAGTAGAAATTCTAAACGGCACTAATCAGGCGGGGTTAGCTTTGGCAGTCTCGCAACTTCTTTCCAGTTATGGTTATAATGTAGTAAGTATTAATGATGCCACAGGAGATTATCCAAATAGTGTAATTTATGATTTTTCAGACGGAAAACACCAAAAAACAGCTCAAGGAATTGGAGATAAAATTAATGCAACTGTTAGCAAAAAAACAAGTTCGCGCGAGGGGATTGATATTCAAGTGGTTATAGGGGAAGATTATTTAGAATAGGATGAATTTTCTAAAAAAGAATCTCTGGAAAATTTTACTCTTTTTGGTTCTGATTTTAATTATTTGGGGCTATTTTTACTTTGAGACTTCTTGGATTTTAAGAATTATAGTAATATTATTAGGACTAATTGGCTTATCATATTTAAAAAATTTTCCTGAAATTATTGTCACAATCACTCTTTATTTGGGTTTATATTATCTTTACAATCTTCGTTATGGTTTAGCAATTCCGCTATCAGTTATTATGGTTTTGGTGTTAATTTTGTCATTATTTCTGTTCTATGTCCAGGCTCATTTTAATAAATTAACTGAAAATATTTCTAAAAATGTATTATGGCTTTATCTTATTGCTAATGGCCTTATATCTTTGGAACTATTTTTGGCGATGTCTTTTTGGCCGGTTGATCCAAAAATTAAAAGCTTGGTAATTGTGATGGTTTTTGCAAGCATATCAAAAGTATTTTACTTGTATATAAATAGTATGTTAAACTTAAAAAAGATTGCCGTTTTTTTGCTCGTTTGTGTCTTTGTTTTAGGGGCAATATTAAGTTTTAATTGGTGGTTTGGCTATTAGAAAGACTAAATGCAGATTAATTTTTCTCAAATTGGCTATAAGTTAAAAAGTTTTTTTAAGAATTTAGCTATAGGTTTAATTTATCGTCTTAGGCCGCGCTGGCAGACAAGATGGGTAATTACATTTGTTCTCTGGTTAATACTTTTTGTCTATATTGGTTTTGGAATATATTTTGCCAATCAGATTTATTCAAAACACAGTGAAAGTAGAAGTGTCGTATTTTCGACTAAAATTTATCCAATGCCAGCGGCTTTTGTCAGCGGCAACATTATCTGGGCAAAAGATTATTATAAACAAATTTCATATATTAGAAGTTTTGCAGAAGCCACAAAACAGCCAATTCCAGAATTATCAGATTTGCGTCAGCAAATTGTAGATCAATTAATAGAAAGCCGGCTTTTAGAGTGGGAAGCATCTAAAAATGGTATTAGAATTACTTCCAAAGATATTGATGATGCCTATCAGCAAATTGTTGATGAAAGTGGGGGGCCGGGAAATGTTCAGAAGGTTTTAAGAGAACTTTATAATATGTCAGAAGATGAATTTAAAGATTTAATTCGACAGCAAGTAGTAAAAGAGAAAATTCAAGATGAATTAATTGCTCGGATAGAAGTTCTTCATATTCTAGTAAAAGACGAGGGTCGGGCTAACGAAGTAGCTGAGAAGGCAAAAGCAGGTGAAGCTTGGGATCAATTAACAAAAACTTATTCAGAAGATATTAAGACCCGTGATAGTTGGGGGAGTTTGGGCTGGATTGCCCGCGGAAATCTAGTGATTGATAATAAACAAGTGCCTGAATTTGAAGAGGTGGCTTTTAGCGCAGAAATTGATGAAGTATTTGGACCAGTTAAGTCTCAAATAGGTTATCAAATTGGAAAAGTTGAGGATAAAAAAGGCAAAGTCCAGCAGTCATTTAGCAATTGGTTAGAAACCCTCAAAAAAGAAACTAAAATATATACTTTTATTAAATAGAATGAATGAAAGTCGTGTTAATTGGTCTCCAGAAAGAAAAGAAGAATTCGGTCGGGAATTTGATGAAGAAAAAGCAGAAGAATATGAGCCTGAGAAAATTAGGCAGGTCATTTCTAAATGGGGAGAACTTGTTGGTCAAATAAACCCTGAAGAGCTACAAGATGAATTGTCGAAATTGTTCTTGAATACTTTGGAATGGTATGGTAATCAAGATGAATCTTCAGCAAAAAATAATCTCAGTAAGATACATAAGTTCTATAATACTTTTTTTTCTAACATGAAAGATCATTTTCATGGGAGCAATGAAAGAAGTCAAAGTTGGAATTTTGACTTATTTCAATTAGGTTTTATGACAGAATATGCGGTTGCTAAAGCGCTAACTGTCGGAGAAAATAATGTTTGGTATCCTAGCGAACGAGATAATAAAGTGTTAAAAGTTGATTGGTGGGTTTGTCCAAAAGGAGAAGATGAAACAAGTGATCATTATTGGGGAGTTCAGGTTAAAAATATAGGTTTTCGCAATAAGCCATCAAATGAACCGATAATTGTTGATCCCAGAAATAATAGTGAGATGGTTAACGCTGCAACTAAATATATGCGCACAATGGAACAGAGTTTAAGATTTTCAAGAAATAATAGTATGATGGTGGAAAGATTAAAACCTTTTGCAAACATTGATCCAATGTGTATTTTGGCAACGTCTCCATCTTTTGACTCTACAACCGGCAAACCAACTGACACATTCGTAGAAGTTTTAAATAAGAAAATAGATAATATGGATAATTCAAGAGGCCGGCAATGAAAAAAGATTTAAAAGAAAATATTCAATTTGGACAGAATATTCGGCAAACAAGAATTTCTTGCGACGAGGCAAGAAAAGTTATAAACGAAGTAAAAAACAATTCCAAACCATTAATAAATAATCTTATATTGGCAATGGAGCATACAAGGGTTTGTCGAGATTGTGGAGAATATTTACTTAAATAAAAAATATTTTTAAAAATAGTCTAAAATTAAAAAGTCCGCTGAAAGCGATTTTTAAAATTGGTTAGAAACCCTCAAAAAAGAAACTAAAATATATACTTTTATTAAATAAAGAGTACTCTTGACTAGTCTTTAAATATGTGCTAAATTATTAAATATCGTGCTTTGTCACGAGAACCTTAATAAGGAGGAAAAAACTTATGAGTGCAACAGCAATTTTGTGGTTAGTGCAGTCTTTGGTGGCCTTAGTTCTATTGGTGAAAGTTGCTACTGCTCTAGGAGGAATGGTTAAGTCTGGAACTGTTGATCGCATCCAGAGTCGTGGTCGTTTGTTTTCAGCGATCATCCTTCTACTTTTCGCCTGGGGGGTCTGTAGCGCGATTATGTTTGCTTATAGTGCCCATTTGGATTGGATGGGCCGGCTCTACTCTGTGGTAATGATTATCTTGATGTTGCCGTTTTATCTTGGTGCAACTTTTGTTTCTAGTGGAGACTTGAAATATCAAAATAGCCAACTAATAATTGCCAAAGGCAGTCTTCTAAATAGAGTGCTGTTTGATTGGCTAGGGTTTAGCCGTTCAAGAGAATGGAACCTATGCAATATCTCTTGGCTTGGCGCCATGGTGATTATATGTGTGCCAATATTTTCTAGTTTCGTGAGTGTTTTTTTGTTGATTGTTGGGCTTGTTCGTTTCTTTATTGTAGGTGAAAGCCCACATCGTGCATTTTGTAGAGCCTTTGCTAGGGATGAGCCAGACGATATAATCTTCGACAGTCCGAAAACCATCAGGGTGTTTGGACGAAGGTTTTTTCCAATCTTGTGGATTGGCTTTGGATTGGTCATTTTGGGTCTATTTCGGACAGATAAGATTATTAGCTGGCTTAAGGTAGATTATCTGTCGATCCTTATTCCTCTTGGCTTGCTGGGCTTTGTCATCACAGCTGTTTGGATATGGGATTTAGTAGACAATCATTTACAGTCTGTTAGAAAAGCTGTACCAGAGGAAATTGAATCGGTTTCTACTGGTGTTGGGCTTGGCGCTCGAACCAAGGGTTTTTTGGGTATTGTGGGTTCTAGGGTTAAACAAAAAGCGCAACATGCGCTTGAGCCTTTGAGACCCTTTCAGGCGCTTTGGCTGGCCCTAAAGAAAAAGCGATGTCCGCGCGTTATACCTGAGTCATGAGTTCATAATACAAACCTAATCGTCCTTCCTTCGGGAGGGACTTTTTTAATATAAGATATTATTCTAATGCCTGGATGCGTTCAAGAATGATGGTTTTTGCTTCAGGGGGATTTGAGGTGAGATTTTGCATGTAGCTTACAACTTGATCGGTTTCTAAAGTCTCGCGATATCTGATAATCTGGGCTAAATCTGTTTGGGGAATTGTAAAATCTATGTCTTGCGAGTAGTCTCGTTTAGTTAAAGATTCTGTGCATGTAAGAGAAATAATTTTACCATTGCTAAGTTCTATTTTAAGTGGGAGGCTGTCTCCAGGAAGTATTCCTGTTACATTTCCAAAAAGATTTTGATATCCTTTTAAAACTTTGGCTGATTCTGGTTCGTTATTAATAAACTCAACTAATTCTTCGGAAGTAATTCCGAGACGTGCTTGAAAATCGTCACAGTTATTTGAATCACTGATAGATGAAGCTGGGCTTTTAGAAGGCGATGGGTTTGTGATGAGATTTGATTGTTTGTAAATGTTGGCTGTTTGATTTAGATAAAAAATATATCCGCCAGTAGAGATTGTAAAAATAATAATTAGATAAAGAATTATAAGTTCTAAAATAGTCATTTAATTAAATTTTATCATATTTTTAAAAAAATGGTCTAAATACTTGACATTAGCAATTGATTGTAGTATAATTATCTGTATTCAAATGCTGCTCAAAATACTTTCAGAAGGAGGATTTTCAAATGGCAGCAGGTTATGTCGGAAACGGTGCAAGAAGTGAAAGGGATCCAAGGGAGCGTCTTAAGCATAATAAAGATGAAATCGACAAGATGCTTCGTACGACTTACGGGGCCAAGCTTGAGCCAGATGTAAATAGGAGGTGTCGCGAAGAGATCTTGACCGCCGAAGATGAAGAGGGCGCTGCTCGGGCGGCAGCTAAGATACGGATGGATCTTTCCATCGATATATCAGAGGCGATGATAGAAGCTTCGGAAGAATTGGTGAATGAGGCCCTTAGGGGAAAAGTAATCACTGAAGAGATAGCAAATGAGCGTTTAGAGACGCTCGAGACGGCAAGAGGGACTTTGTATCTTGCGGATTCAAATCTTTCCAGGATTTGGAAAGGAGTCATCAAAGTTTCTCCTTACCTGATCCCGATTCTTGCAAGCGCAATCTCGTCGTATGTGTATCGTCAGACGCGGAATGATCTCGGCTGTGACGATTCAGAAGAAGGTTAGGAGAATGACGAGACACATGCGGAGGCTACGACTTTGGTCTAAGTTTGACCACAAGCCCGCGGTAGGCATAAGAGCCTGCCGCTTTTTTTATATCTACCCCTTGACCCCAGCACAACAAACTCTAATATTCCACTCGAATTATCCATTCGTGTTCCATGTCGGGTTTGTATGCGGGGTCTGCGCCCTGATGTATATCAGGGCTTGACAAAGCCGTTATTTTATGCTATAATATACAGACAGTAAGGGTTGAAAATCGCCCTATAAATGGGTACAACAGGAGGAACCGGAAATGGCAGGAAAGTATGTACAGCAGCGAAGGCGCACCCTCCAGCAGACGATCGATCATAACAATTCGATCATCTTCGAAGTAATGCTCGTTCCAAATAGGTTCAAGCACCTTCTCCCTACGATTGAAGAGGCCTGGGGCGCAGATGTGGAAACACCTCTGCAAAACAACCACCATGTTGAAGCGGCCAGGGCTTCCGAGAACCTGAAATGGAAGGCCAGTCGTCTGATTGCTGAGGTCAATATCGAAGGTGCCTGTCAGCTTCTGGGTCAGGCACTCGAGCATGAGTCTCTTGACGGTGACACATACGATGCCCGTCTGGCTGAACTCAAGAAGGCCGAGGAGCAGATTGAGAGAGACTCTGAGGGAGCCAGCAAATTAGCTGTTTCTATCCACAGGGTCACCCTAGGAGAGTTGTATGCAAAGAGGAATCGCGATGTGGCCGAGGCACAGAGGCAGGCCGAAGAGAAGGCCGCACAAAAGCGGGCGAAGACGGTAAGATGTGCCGCCAACGGGATCGATAGAGCAGCGGCCAACAAGGATCGCGATGCCCGCCAAAAGGGCAAAGTGAGGGCAGCGTAAAAACTGCCAAATAACTAAATAGAGAATAATAGCAGTAGGCTAACCAGCCCACTGTTTTCTTATAAAAAACCGCTAAATGCGGTTAATGGCGGGGTATCGTGGACGATGTTAGAATTATTGTAACAAATTATAAGAGACATATCTATCTCCCTGATTTATCCGAAATCATATAGAAAATCACACTATTAATACTTGGGTTAATTTATTAAAAAGTGAGAAAATAACCAGTAAAATATTTGACAAGAACTTTTTGTTTCTATAATGTTGTTTTGATGGGTGAGCACCTTATCATCCTAAAAACATCATGCCAATCGCATGGTTAAGGAGGCATCTGCTATGGAAGTAACAGGCTGTTCTGGTTTGCAGCCACGCGATCGCATTTTGGTCGCGGTAGACGTCGAATCGGCAAGCAAAGCCCTGGATCTCATTAAGGAACTCCAGGGAGAGGTCGGTGGTTTCAAGCTAGGCCTCGAACTTTTCACTCAAACCCTCGTCCGGTTGGGAACGCTCCCTGAGGATGAGGCGACGACAGAACTGGCATCCTGGCGAGAGCTGATTATGAGCGCGGGCGCCGGTAATATCGCCTGGGATGGCAAGTTTTGTGATATTCCCAATACCGTCGGTGCTGCGGCAAGGGCGCTTGGGCCGATCATCCCACTGTGGTTCAACGTGCACGCCTCCTCTGGGATTGATGCCATGATGAAGGCAGTTGCCAATAAGGGTAATGCCAAAGTGGCGGCAGTGACTGTGCTCACTTCTCTTGGCGAGGCCAATGCCGATCTGATCTTCGGTGGCTCTGTCCAGGCAAAGGTGCTGCAGTTTGCCCGGGATGCGAAGCTCTCGGATGTGGACGCGATCATCTGCTCACCAGCAGACCTGCCTTTCCTGGTCGCTCGGTCTGAACTCGAGGGGCTTGAGTATCACACGCCTGGCGTGAGACCGGCTGGCAGCGAAAAGGGAGATCAGGCGCGGGTCGCTACCCCTGGCGGCGCGATCAAAGCCGGTGCTACTCGTGTTATCATCGGCCGGCCGATAACGAAGCCCTCGTCAGGAACTCGAAAAGATGCCGTACGGGCTATTGTCGTCGAGATCGCGGCCGCTATTGAGGACATGAAGCAAACTACATAAAAGATGCGGGCGCAATACTGCTTGTAGAGAGAAGGAGGTGAAACAAATATGTCAGATTCCTTACTGCGACCTTCAATGGTCGGTGTATCTCAAGAAGCAGCCGGGGACGAAACCTATCTCGATCTGCTCGTCAGATGTGGGGCCTACTACAATGCGGTAATCGATCCAGAAACCCAGAATCCGATCGGTCCGCTTGTTGGCTACTCCGGGCAGTATTACGATGAGACCAGCAGACGGAATCTTCAGTATGTGGGCTACCGTTACTTCAACCTCGCGCGGTTGGAGCAGTACCCACAGGTCGAAGCCTTCTTCGCCGCCGGTTTGGCAAGGCTGGTAAAAGAGAGCTTTCCTACCCTTCATGGGATCGTCTCTGTTCCTGATGGTGGTACTATCCTCGGGTCCGGAGTGGCTGGCCAATTGGATGTGTGGTTCATCGGCATGCAGAAGAAGACTGTTAAGCTTGCAACTGCGACTGCTAAGGAGCAGACGAGCCTCGTATTCGGTCGGCACGAAATCGTCGAAAAGAACATGCAGGTTGTTCTCTGCGAGGATCTGGTCAATAACTTCTCGACGACGGACAAGGCTATCGAGATAGTCAAGCTGGCAGGCGCCCAAGTTGTCGGTATCATCTGCGGATTCAATCGGTCAGAGATAACCGAATACAAAAGACTGCCAGTCGTCTCGCTCGTTCACAAACCTACACCCCAATTCCGCCAGGACGATCGAGCTGTTGTCAGGCATATCGAGGCCGTCGGCATTCTCAAGAACGTCAAACCGAACTGGTCCACCGTGGCTAAGGCGATGGCCGAAGCCGAAGCACGCGGCATCAAGATCGACTAAAAAGGAATCAAGGAGACCCATCAGTTCACATTACTATCAGCCCGAGCGGGAATCGAATCCTGCCCGGGCTCGTTTTTTTATTTGGCGAATTCAAGTCACAAATGTACCAAAAAAAGACCCGCTTTTCCGTATAACAAAAACCCCCGCACCAAGTGGTACGGGGGATGTTCTAGTCCCTAAGTTCGGCGGCTTTTGCCGCCTGATTCCTTCATGACTGACATCCAGCCGCAATATTACTCTGAATAGTCTTTCTACCTAACCTCCTGAAATCTTTCTCCCTGGCTTTCCAAGGAGGAAATACTTCGCCGAAGTCACCGAGCTCGTTTACTACGCCTTTCCACGCATGTGTGAGCTTGACCTTCGCCTCTTGGCAGGCGGCTGCATATGTTTGAATCATAGATCCATATGAGCCATCCTTGATATTGCTCATTGTTCGCTCGTTGGGCGTAGAGCAATCAGGATTCTCTCGGAGAGCAAACGATTCCTCCCCGATATTCACCCGTGATCCTACCTCCGATTCGTAAATCTCGTACTCTTGAGACATTTCCGTTCCTCCGATTGGTATGGCGCATTGCGCCTGATTTTGGTGTGCAGCAAACACACCAATGCGCTACAGCGCGCCTATGAATATCATGCTGCTGCACTTTTGTTTTGGCGAAAATATCCGCCATGATGCCTTCGCGGTGTTTCTAATTACCCCAAGAGATAATCAGGAATACCACGCCATTCTAACCAGTTTTTAAGGTGAAAATAGGAAACAATCCTTACTGTCAGTATATTATACCACAAAATGAGCAAAAAGTCAAGTTACAAAAAACCGCTAAATGCGGCTAATTGGCGGGCCAAAGTGGACGATGTTAGAACTGCGATTATGAACTATAAGAGACAGATTTATATACCAAAACTAACAGTTAAATATTAAGAAATACTAAATCTGACGCTACCTTGATGTTAATTTTTCGGTTTGTTATCATCTAAGAAATGAAGAAAGACCTATCAAAACTTAGCTTACGGCAAAGACAAAGGAAGCATTTCGATAACAAACGGGCAGAGCAATATGAGAATGCTTACGATTACAGATCAGCGACATTTAATTGGATGGTGAGTAAGATAGATCCAATTCTAAGGGAAAGCGAAAGAGCAATTGATCTTGGTGCTGGAACGGGAGATTTGGTAAGAACAATAAAAACAAAAGGGTATTATATAGGCATGGATGTTTCGCCCGATATGTTGAGAATAGCGCGTGAAAAATCGAAAAACAAAGGGATATTTATAGTTGGGGATGGGTACGATATTCCCTTCCTCGATCGGTCATTTGACCGCGTTACAATGAAATATTATCTTCATCATCTGGACGATCCAGAAAAAACTTTGAGAGAAGCCAGAAGGATATTACATGAAGATGGAATTGTTGTCATCGGTGATGTAGCTTCCTACGATGATAGAAATGTCCATCAGCAGTTCAAAATATTAAATTGTATGAGGGAACCCGCTAATTACGAATACAGATCTATCGACACAATCATTAATTTATTAACAAAAACGGGTTTTCATGATACCAAAGTAATAGAAGAAAAATTCAATTTGATACTCGAGGATTGGCTTGATTGCTTCTATGAGCCAGCGAATACCATCTCTTTCGTTCTGGATAATAATAAAGATTTTCAAAAAGCACTTTCACTGAAACGTCTAAACAACGGCAAACATTTGATTACGCTGAAATCTTTTGTGGCTTGGGCCCAAAAATAAAACGAATAGCAGGTTCAAATAAGATAAATCTAGAAATATAGACATAAATTTTACCCCAACTAATGATAAATTCGGCGTATAGTGGACGATGTTAGAACTGCGATAGTGAACTACAAAGGCACAATAACCATTCCAAAATTGGCTATTATGGGTTGATTTATAAATGTTTTTATGTTATCTTGAATCCAGACTGAATTTTGGGGAGGAATGTGATGGATCACGATGCGCAACAACGGCGAGAGTATCAGCGCCAAGAAACGGTGAGGAAAGCAATTGACGAAGCAGACAGAATCATCCTGGACGCTTCAGATGGCACAATTGAGCAGACAAATTCCTTTACAAATAGTATCGCGATCACTCTGCTTAACCAGATCACTAATACTCAAAGCTGCATAACTCAGACTCCCGTAGCAGCGGCAATTTCGAAGGCCAAAGAGATTATCGACACTCACCCAGAGAAAGAACTTGTAGTTAGGAACTATCTCTGGATGCAGGTTGCTAAGGGTTTCTTCGATAAGGTGGAGCACCAGTTCGGAGCCGCTCTTCTTCGTTGGGACATTGAGCATCCAGCAACACCGGAAGGAGTAAAGATATGACAACTGATATTGCTTCCACAGACAAGGAAAAATGTACATGTGTGTTTTATGAGCCAGGATTGGTTTCGATCGAATGTGATAACTGTAAGCGGAAAAGACTTGAACGCTTAGATCAGCAGCATCGAAACGGAACATTCAATTATGGTGTAAGTGGAGATGCTGACCAGCAAGCCGAATAAGACACGGCTAATATAGAGTTATTTTTAAGCCAGCTATTTGCCACCCACTACACGATGGGTGGCTTTTTTCGTAACAAAAAATAACCCCATCAGCGAGGGTTATTTTAATCCTGTTAAATACTTGACGGGCCATAGTGGACGACGTTAGAACTATTATAACAAATTATAAGGGACATATCTATATACCCAAATTGGCCCTTACCCCTTGACTTTTTAGGTTAGATATAGTATAATTATCTGTTGTCTCTGAAAATCTGGATCATAGTAGATCTATTAGGAGGATTTGACTATGTCGGATGAATTCCGAGGGATGAACGACGATGAGATTAGAGAAAGATGCCGCCAGATCTGCCGGCATTGCCTGACTGCCGAAGAAGCAATCGAGCAGATCAATGATTGGTCAGGACTCACTCCGGCGATTATCTTCTGCTCAAATGGGCGAGACCGTATGTTCATGGGGGTGATCTTTAGCCCCAGTGGAGATATCATCTCGTTCTAACGGCCTGCGAAAAAGGACTTACGATGCGAAAGCATCTTTGCCCAAGTATCGTGGGCCTTTTTCGTACAAAAAAACAGGATATTAACTTATTATTTCGTTGGCGGGCCATAGTGGACGACGTTAGAACTGAGATTATGAACTATAAGGGACAGATTTATATACCGGTTTTAAATTTTTGAAGTTAAGTCACTGTCAATTTTAAATGTCACCAACTGACTATCTTTTTTGTTATAATCCCTATTGATCGAAAGTCTCTCGTGTGTATAATTTGGGTAGTATGTGATATAATAAATTTGGTGAAAATATGAAAACAATGCAAGTCCAAGACCTCTCAAAAATTTTAAAGCCATACTCAAATGAATGGGTAGCTCTTTCTGGGAAAACTAATAAAATAATAAGTAGCGGCCAAGATTTAGTGAAAGTAGTAGAAGAAGCTCATGAAAAAGGTGAGAAACATCCAGTTGTCACCAGGGTTCCAAAGGATTATGGTAACTATGTATTAGGCTTATAGATGCCTCTTAAATTTCCTTATAAAAAATTTCCGCAAAATCCAAATGAAGCTTTTCCAGATCATAAGCAAGCTCAACGTCCAGTAATCCCCATCACGGTAAAATATAAAGAGAAAGAAATTGACTATCTTGTCCTTATTGATTCAGGGGCAGATTTTTGTATCTTTCATGGCGAAATTGGTCAACTTTTAGGAATCGATATACAATCTGGCAAGAGACTAGAATTTTTTGGCGTTACCGGTGAAAAAGAATCGGCCTATTTTCATGAAATTACTATCAATATTGGTGGGCACAACAAGCATTGCTATTGCGGTTTTTCTGAATTAAATAACAGTAAATTGCCCTACGGAATTCTCGGTCAAAGAGGATTTTTTGATATGTTTAAGATAATAATGGACTACAAAAAGAATCGAATAGAACTTTCGGAAAATTAATATATCTGAATAAGAGATCAAGGAGTGGACGACGTTAGAACTGCGATCATGAATCATAATGGGCATATCTATATTCCAAAGTTAATGTTTGACTAAATCTAATTTTATTCTGTGCTATGTTTTCTTTTAAAATATTGTCTATTTTTCTTGCTGTGATCCAATATTTGTTTTCTACTACGATAATCAGCAGGAAATACTGTATTGCTATCATAAACGGGTAATGTAAGCTCAATATTTACTCGATCATTATATTCGAATTTATTAATTAAATTAGTAATGTTACAGTATTTCTTTACATCCCCATTAACTAAAGGATCTAATATAAATACGAAACCGAAAGGAATTGAATTAAGTTCCGATATGAGTGTTATTTCTTTACCCTTAATTACGGCAGAAAGGCCAACATATTTTGCAAATTCACTTCCATTCACATAAATACCAATCGCATATTTGGTAGTATCGATTCCCCTGGTTGTTTTAGACATCAACAACTTTCTCAATTTTAGGTCTTTATCTAAAAAATCTTGATTATTAATCGACATAAACATCACCAATATTTGTTTAGCGATTCTTAAAGGATAAATATCACGTAAATTAAGTGAAAATGAGGTATTAATTGCTGGTTTATTCTTTAGTAATTCTTCATATCCTTTCAACGCAAAATCAATATACGATCTTGCATACCAACCACCTGTATTACTGTTACATTTGATACATAAAGTATTGCCGCCAATACCATTTTGGTGATGTTCAGCCTGAAGATTTTCAAAATCCCAAGGTAAGTTATCTCTACCTATAAGTTGTTCTCCTCCAAAAAGTTTACTTTTACTAGAATTAAATGCTTTTTCTGGTGGAACATGTTCTAAAGATAATTTTCTAACCCTCCCACATAAATGACATTTGCCTTTTTTAATTTTACGATCCATTTTTGTTCTCGATGATTTCTATTTCTTTTTTATTATCCATAATTTGCATAAGAAAAATTCTTGCCAGTCTATCGACAAATACATTTTTAGCAATTTCTTTTTTTGCATCTATTTTTATAAGTAATTCAAAAAATCCAAGGTTAGTCAAAAGGGGCAATATCAAGATATTTAAGAGCAGTAACAGAATCATTAATATTTGTAACCAAATTATATCTACTCGATCCGGCATCGGGAGAATAAGGAGTTATGTTCAAATTGTACTTTTTTACACATTCAAGCGCTTTCTGCTCGCTTATGCCTTTTGTAGTTCCAAAAAACTTATCGTCCCGATGTCTATTTATTGCTACTGACCCCTTTGATTTTACAGTTCCTAAAAACTCAGTGGATGGATCAGCAAAACCGAGTCTTTCCATATTATTAACATGATATCCAAATCCTATAAAGTGAACTGTGTCAGAGGAACAGATTAAATCTTTCGCCTTTGTAAATTCACTATCTAAAGCAGGATTAATATCATCCGTAATTAGTTTGATTTTACTCGCAGCTTCAACAAGCTCATCGGTATTCTTTAAAGTCGGGCTGTAATCTTTGTAGCATGCACTTCCTTTACTTTTCCAGATATCGCCTAAGCTACCATGTACATGTATGATCTGAAAATTTTTACTTAAATCTTCTGCACAATCCGATTGCGGCCTAAATTGATTTACAACAGTAGAAAGTAAAAACTGTTCTAGACTTCTGTCGTAGTTAAATGTTATAAAGTTGATCTTATTATCAAAAAATCGCCCATACGAATTCCTTCCTGTATACATCTTTTTAAAAAGTTCATAGTACCAACTTGTTTGTGTTTTATCTAGTTTCTTAGGGTTCTCACATGCAATAATGAGTAAAGCTATTATACATTTTGCTATGTTGGTTAATTTTTCAATATCCTTATCGCCATGGTTTGCTTCGATAAAAGCATCTATGGAGTTGTCAAGTTTAGCTTTTTTAAGCTTTTGGTTAAAAATCGATAAATCTGTGTGATCAAACCCCATTTTCTCGCCTGCTTCTGCTAAAAGTTTGTACTCGGCCGTCTGGCTATTATCAATCAATTCAATAGCTTGCTTTTTAAGACCAACACCTGATGGAAAACCATAGTCCATACTTGCACCAGCACCTAATATTAGTAAGTTTGAGCTTTCTTTCATACAATCGACTCCTCGATGATTATTATTTATTCTGGCGTTAAGCCATTTTGATTATTTTAATTTCAGATTAATATTAAGCGATTAAAAGAATACTTAATTGAGATGTGATACAATTCTTAATTGATAATACCATCCATAACTAAATAATAAAATGATTCAACATCAATGCATTTATTAAGTAACGAGTACTTGTGGACAATCTTGGGAAATAAATTTAGAAAGGTAAATAATGCATGGTAGTAAAACACCAAAAGAAAAAATCGAAAAAGGATTAGACAATGCAATTGTACTTGGTTCAATTAATGCTGGGGCTAAAAGTGTCGGTCTTGCTCCATCAACACTCTACGAGAATATACCAACAGATATCGAAACGGCAGAACAAAGGCGGCTAAAAACCTTGGCTTTTTGTAATAGACTTGAGCCAACACTAGATAAGCTTATAAAAGCATTGGAAATAAAAGTGAGTGATGCTGACGCTTTAAACAAAGCTACCAGTCTCCGAAATATTACAGGTGCTATTAGCGAAATAAGACGGAGTATGGAAACAGCAGTTAATATTTTAAACATACAAGTCAAAACAGGGGTTGCTAGTAATCCAACTCCAATACTTGGTGGACGTAGCAGGATGACAGAACAAGAGTTGGATGAACAGATATGCAAATGGCTGATGGTTAGCCACAAAGAAGGTGATCTAAAAGTATATGATTTACAGAACAATGAAGTCCAGTTATCAAAAATAGAGTATATTAAAAACGAATAAACGAATAGAAAACTATTAGTTCAGATACTGTACCAGCCAACGGTAAGCCAGATCAGATAACCTACTTTATTTTTTACTTTTTCTATAATCTGCTTTTTGCGCTTCTTCTTCTGTGGCAAAACAGCGTTCCGGTCTAGTTTTTATATAGTACTGTCCATCTGGTATATGGTAAATGCCCGATTGAGCATTTCCTTTAATCGGTTTGTCGTTCGGGCAATTCACAGATTTGGCTTGTGGTGTCTTGGAGCTAATCCTTGTGTGGTACCAGTAATTTAAACGATAGATAAGAAAGCTTACTAATACAATTCCACAAATTATTAAAATTATTTTAATTTTTTTACTCATTTTCATCCAACCATTGTTCATCTAAGCAATCAGCTATTTCGACACCTTTCATTTCAACTATTTTGCGATCACAGAAAGCGGGAAGATCAGGTCTTATTTTTAATAATTCCTCTAGACTATTTGCATAATAATCTATCCCGTAGTTAGCATAATCACGACATCTAAATAGATCGACGCCCGTTAAATCGTCGGCTGGTCTTGAGCAATACTCACTCATTTGTTTCTCGTAATTTTCTTGCTGTTTTTTTTCTTCCTCGGAAATCGGTGTTGGCGTATTTTCGCTCTGAGGTATTTCCTTGGAATCAAAATACCACACGCCACCAATAATCAAAATCAATACTACTATGCCAATTAAACAACTCCAACCTTCCCACTCAATAATTTTTTTCATAATTGCATCTTAATTTGTACAACTAATACTTTGTAAGTCTAAGTTGTACATTGTCGTCAAATACATTTCTGTACTATTAAAATCACTATTTGCACTGCTTTTTGCTTGTTCAAATACTCTAGAAGCAAAAGAAATATCATCAGCAACTAATCTTCCTCTTACTTCTGGATCCCAAATATCCTTATACTTTTCTCTTGCTCGATCTCCAGCGCTGGCATATTCCGCATTGGCATCTCTTAAAAGTTTATCCCGTTTCTGTACCGCTTGAGCAATGTCGGTATTATATTGAGTTGTAAAAGCTATTCTCTTTGCTTCATCACAAGCTGGCTTTGTGTTAACAAAAGGCACATCTTGAACAACAGGAGTAGGTATAGGTTGTTCGATAGTGTTAGAAGATTTAGGAGTCGATTCATTCGTATTTGTTTTTTCAATTGAGTTATCTTCACTATTAGTCGGATTACTCCTATCATCAATAATTGTTGTTTCTGCAGATGGAGAATCTATCGGAGTGTTAACAATCTTATCTTCAATTCCAAGAACCTCTTCTTGGTGGTTTGTTCGCCAATAGATCAGTGAACCAATAATAACTATTCCGATAAAACCTATAATTAACCAATGATAAAATTTAAGTTTTTCCATTTTTTAATATTTAATAATTTATCTTTTTAGCTTTTGACAAAAAAGGCCTTCCGAACCACGACAATCCCTTTCGGAACTGCCCCATATCCTTTCGGATATGAACCTGATGAGAAGTGCGGTCGGAAGACCGTCTTTACTCATCAGGATTTGACACCATGCCCCAAAGATATGAGGTTTAGGTATAACCATTATTGTTATTTACCAATTGCTTGGCATTTTTATTGTGCCATAAATAGTCAAGGGGTTCAATAGAAGCATTTATCATTATTAAACTGAATAGACTTCTTTTGCTAGTAGGCCTTAAAGTTCAGACGGGCTTGTTAACAAACATTGAAATGTGTTATAATTAATATATAGAAAGAAGTTTCACAATTAATTTGGTTCTGGATGCGACTATTTGCCTAAAGTAGGGGTATAGATTCCTAGACGATGTTAATAGGCTAAAGCGGCCGACTAACAGTCTAATATCTTTACCTACTGTGTGCGAAATTGAAGGGCTAAAGGACAAAGCTTAAGAAGTATTTTTGCTTCTCATTTAAGTTTTGTTCTTTGGTCCTTTTTAAAACGAGCTCACTAAAACGAGAGCAAAAATCTCTCGTTTTTTTTGTTATCAGAGTTGCATATAAAATCCCTGATTTGGGCAACTCTGAGTCGGGGATTTTTATTTTTGAAGATAATCAAAAACTCAATGAATTAATCAATGCGTATTGGAAAAATGAAGCAACGACAAAAATAAAATCTTATATAGATAACATTAGAAGTTTAAAAGGTCGGATTTTAACGAAAAATAAAATGGAGATGTAAAAATATGAAAACCCGTGTTATTCACACTAGGTTTTGGGAAGACGAAAAGGTGGCTAATCTTTCTAGAGAAGCTAAATTTCTATTCATTTATCTTCTCACAAATTCCCGAATTAACTTAATCGGTATTTTTGAGTTAACAGATAGAATTATTCAATTTGAAACAGGATTTGAAGAAGAAGAACTTACGAATGTGAAAGAGGAACTTTGTGATAATCAGAGGGTTATTTTCTATAATGGATGGATTTATGTAGTAAATGCTATGAAACATTCAAATTATACAGGCGATAAAAACGATATTGCGAAAGAAAAAGAAGCAGGAATAATACCCAAAGAAGTAGCTAATTATTTTGAATCTATAGGATTTGAAATACCCTATCGATACGGTATCGATAGTTCTAGAACTTATAAACAAAAAATAGAAAGCAATAGAACCCAAGATAACGATGAAATTGATTTAGATGATATAGAGGGTGAATTTGTTTCAGATGGGTGCAATAAGTAATAACACTGATGCAATAGTTGTCCAAAAAAGACACTCCTACAGATTAAATTGGTTTCTTTAATTTTCTTTAAGGGTTTATTTAGTAAAAATATAAGATAAATTATTAAAAATTTCAAGCTTAAACAACAATGTATTTAACAGACGAAGAAGTATTAAAATTTCAGACGATTTACAGAAAAAATTTCGGTAAAGAAATTACCCGAGAAAAAGTTTTGGAACGAGGAGTTAAACTTGTTCGACTGTTTGAAATCATTTATAAACCGATGACAAAGCAAGAATTGGAATTGACGCAGACAAAAAAACAAGAATTACAAAATGAAAAATACTGATTTAAGAAAGCAAAAGAAAAACGAATTGATTAGAAAAATAAGAATTCTGGAAAAAGCTATTAAAGCTAGATGTTATGAATGTATGAGCGGACAAAAGAAAGTTGATTGCCAATTAGAATTATGTAACTTGTATAGATTCCGACCATGGGCTGAATAGCCCCTTGGAAGCTAGATTATCAATCTTTCAACCATATAAAAATAAGAAATCATGAAATTATAAGCCGAGATACACATTTCCTTGACAAACAACAAAAGCTATATTGTAAAGCCTTGTGGAGGGCGTATAATTAAGTTGTTGACCCAGTAGATTTAGTTCACAGCACGAATTTTTGTTACCAACCTGTAAAGGGCGGTTCTGCCAGTAGCATTAGCTTCGTGCTGATAATACTGGGTCAACCAGAACCGTCCTTTTAGTCTAATTTTAAAGGAGGAAAAATGAATCAAGAAAGCATTAAGTATTTCGCTTATTTACGAAAATCAAGCGAAAGTGAAGAAAGACAATCTCTTTCAATTCCGGCACAGAAAGATAAGATCAAAGAGTATTTTAGTGATTTGGAAATAGTTGAGATTCTGGAAGAAAGTCATAGTGCTTTTAAGCCGTATAACCGTCCTGTTTTTTCAAAAATGATTAATAGAATCAGAAAAGGAGAAGCGCACGGAATTATTTCTTGGCATCCGGATCGTATATCGAGAAATGAAATTGATGCAGCTACTATTACTTACATGCTAAGAGAGGGAAAAATTAAAGATCTGAAATTCGGTTCTTATACTTTTATGAATACGGCAGAGGGTATTTGGATGTTGCAAATGGCACTCTCTCAATCCCAATATTACTCGGCTAAGCTCGGTACAGACGTTAAAAGAGGATTAGAAAAGAAACTGAAGATGGGCTGGCTGCCCTCGGGGGCTCCTACTGGTTATCTTAATTATGTAAACATTGAATTCGGCCAACACGAAATAATAAAAGATCCTGAAAGATTTGATTTAGTAAGAAAAATGTGGGATTTAATGCTGACCGGAAATTATAATCCGACAAAAATACTTGAAATTGCTAATAACGAATGGGGGTTTAGGACATTAAAAAGGCGAAAACGCGGCGGCGGAACTCTTGCAAGAAGTTCTATTTATGTAATGTTTACGAATCCTTTTTATGCCGGAATAATTTCATACAAAGGTAATGAATATGATGGCAAACATGAACCAATGATAACTGCTGATGAATTTGATCAAGTCCAAATTTTGCTCGGACGAAAAGGCAAACCTCGTCCCAAAACTCATTTTTTCCCTTTTACTGGGCCAATTCGTTGTGGGGAGTGCGGCTGCCAGTATACGGCCGAAACCAAAACTAAAATAATAAAGAGTACTCAAAAAATTAAATCGTTTACTTATTATCATTGTACGAGAAGGAAGAAAGAGATTAATTGCTCTCAGCGCAAAAGTTTGTCTAAAAATGAGCTCGAAAAGCAAATTGAAAAAGAGATAGTAAAAATGACTATCTTGCCGGATTTTAGAAAATGGGCATTAGAGGTACTAAACAGAAGAAATGATCAAGAGATTGAGGATCGCAGCAAGATTTTTAGAACTCAGCAAAAAACCTTAACTGCAACTCAAAAAGAATTGGATAATCTAACCCAAATGAGATATCGGGATTTGATTGATGATAAAGAGTTTCTAAAAGGTAAAACCGAATTGAAAGCTAAATTGGCAAAACTTAAAGAAGAATTAGGAGATACCGAGAAGAGAGCTGAAAAGTGGCTTGAGCTTACCGAAGAAACCTTTCATTTTGTTACCTATGCCCTAAGAGCTTTCGAGCAGGATAATCCTCAACAAAAGAAAGAGATCTTGGCGGCATTAGGTCAGAACTACGTTATAAAAGATGGTATTTTGAAAATTGAACCTAATGAATGGTTCGTTCCGATTATTGAACGCTATCCGGCTCTAGAAGCCGAATACAAAAGGTTAGAACCGGCTTTAGCAGGGGTCTCAACAGGTTCAAAAGACAAAGAAACAGAGCGTATTAAAGCTCTGCGTCTCGAATGGCGGGCCCGACCGGATTCGAACCGGCGATCTCCTCCGTGACAGGGAGGCGCGTTAAACCGCTACGCTACGGGCCCATATATCTGCTATTATACAGGTAAGGAATGAAAATTTCAACTTATGACATAAATTGCACTTGACCCTAGTAGAATTTCTTTCTGCAAAATGAACTACGTCCTATTATTGCAAGAAGCGTCATCTACGGGGTCTGCGCCCCGACGTCACATCGGGGCTTGACAAGAAATATGTACTTAGAGATACTAGATATAGAATATAATATTTTAAGGAGGAAAATATGGGTTCTAAAAAGACTCGAAATGTTCTAATTGAACTTTTATTAATTTTCTTTGCTTTGGCAAACTTGTCAATTTTTTCAGTTGCCAAAGGTTATTATGGGGCAAATAGTCTCTATATTATTAGAGTTATGCCTGCCCAAAGGTATATTGCCTCACAAAGATTAAAAGATATGGGGGCTGAATGGGCAAGAGAAGAATTTAACTGGCAGACATTAAACCCAGCCAGAGGCCGCTATGATTTGGCTAATGCTGATCAGGCTATTCGGGCTTATCAGAGCCAAGGTATTAAAGTTGTTGGTTTGATTACTTATTCTTCCTTATGGGGTTCGTCAAATCCAGGCGCAGGGACTGATGCTCAATTCTATAAACCAAATATTACTTATTGGAATCAGTATATTAGCGTTTTAGTACGTCGATATGGTCATTATGTTAAACATTGGGAAATTTGGAATGAGCCTAATGCTTTTTGGAAGCCAGCCCCTAATCCTGAAGACTATCGAGATATTCTGGTGAATGCCTATGACACTATAAAATCAATAGATCCAGCAGCTCAAGTTGCCAGTGGCGGGACGACTTATATTGATGGTGACTATATATCTCGCTATCTAAATGATGGCGGCTGGGAACATTTGGATGCCATATCTATTCACTATTATCCAGGCGCAGTCGGACCTGAATCTAATCCGGCTAATAAATTAAGGGAAGAACTTTCAAAATTGGTTTACAATATTATGATCCCGAGAGGGGGTGGCAAAGAGATATGGATTACAGAGATGGGTTGGCAATCCCATGATATAGGTGAAGAAGCTCAGGGTGAAGTAATTTCTCGGGCGATAATTTTAGCTCGTACAATTAACGAAGTTGGTAAAATAATGGTTTATAACCTAAGAGACGAAACGGGAAATTCTTATGGTTTGATGAGAAATAGACTTCAGCCAAAACCAGCCTATAATTATTACAAGGAAACTGTCAAAAATTTAGGTTCAAAACGAATATCACAATGGTTTGATCTGGATAATAATTCGAAATTCTATATTTTCAACGATGCCGGAGGAGCAGTGGCAGCTGCCTGGAATCCTGACAGAAACCAAATAACTGGTTTTCATGTTAATGCTTCAGGAATGACTTGCTATGACTTAAATGGGGCTGATGTTACCAGTTCTGTGGTTATGTCTTGGAATAATGGTGATGTTACATTTAGTTTTGGGCCAAGACCAGTATTCTGCCAGTTGCCTGATTATCATATTGCTAAAGCAGATCAAGAAAAAATAAATGATGAACCATTTGAGCAAGTAGCTGGAGTCTCTTCTGATGAGCTTAAAACAAAGGCAAACAATCTGTTTGCAACAGTTTCCGGAACCATATATAGTCATTTCAAGAATCCTACAAAAGGTGAAGTAACAATATTCCAAGAGAATAAAGGAAAATGGAAAAAATTGAAGAAAGTAGCCGTGGCTGGAAGTTACAGGTTACAATTACCGGAAGGAAAATATTTCTTATCTCTTGACGCACCAGGACATCTTTCGACTAAAACCAAGCCATTTAGTGTTAAAGGAGACTCTGATGTTAATGTCCAGGCATCGCTATTTAATAGCTGGATAGCTTATGCTTCTTTGGCAGGTGGTTTGCTGGTTTTAATATTTTTTGTGCTTAAATATACTCTCAGAAAATCAAAGAAGACCTAAAATTTATTGTTCTAAAACTTAAACAAATTTTATTTTAAGATGCTGAATACCACGAAGCTTGTTTCGGGGATGAAAGCATATTTAAAACAAACTTGCCCGAAGGGATACTTCGTAGCTTACTGCGATGTAGTTTATTCTTCCTATTTCAAGGGCATTCTGCTAAAATGTTTAATTAGGCAGGTATAGTTTAGTGGTAAAATGTATCCTTCCCAAGGATAAGATACGGGTTCGATTCCCGTTACCTGCTTTGAGTTTACACTGAAGCAATGAAGTGCCGATGTAGCTCAGCGGGAGAGCAACTCTTTCGTAAAGAGTAGGTCGTCGGTTCGAATCCGACCATCGGCTCCATTCGTCGCACCATTGAGCGAAGCTCTAAGTGCTTCTTATAGTAGGCCAATTAAAATGAAAAAAATATTATCAATTTTATTTGCAACAATTAAAGAATTTGTTAAAAACTCTTTTTGGAGATCAGGGCATGTTCTAATAATTTTAGTCATCTCGCTTGCTTTAAATGGAGTTTTATGGTATATCTATATGATAAGAATCAGAGAAAATCCTATTCCTTTTATTTTTGCCTCTGGCCTTATCGGATTAAATTTAATTTTGGCTAATTTAATTTGGGAAAAGGAAAAATTAGTCAGTATTTTATTAATCAGTGTCGGTTTATTGGTTCAACTACTGATGTTAATATTTATTCGCTATTTATTAACATTTGCGTTTTAAAGTACTTTTTTTAAAGTTATGAAAAAAACAAAATTTATTAGATTCTTAGAAATTTTTCCAGGGGCAGTCACGTGGATTGCTCTTACTTTACCATTTGTTTTTTCTTTTTTTTGGCCAGCAGCAGTGGCTACTTTTGTAATTACTTTTGACCTTTATTGGCTATATAAATCTGTATTAATGGGCTATCATTTGATCTCTGGTTATCGTGAATTACGAAAGAGTTTGCGAATAGATTGGTTAAAGAAATGTAAAAGTGTAAAACCCAATAGTATACTTTTAGATTGTAATAAAATTTATCATGCAATAATTTTTGCTACTTACAAGGAAGAATTAGAAACTTTAATTCCTTCTTTGCAGTCACTAGCTGATTCAGATTTTCCCAATGAGAGAATTATTCTGGTACTAGCGACTGAAAGGCGAGACTATTTAAGAGCTCAAAAAAATGCTCGGATATTAAAGAGGAAATTTGGTTCTAAATTTTTTGAATTTTTAGTCACCACTCATACTGATATTCCAGGCGAAGTAAAAGCTAAGGGTGCCAATGTAAAATGGGCAGCTAAAGTTTTACAAAAATATATTGCATCAAAAAAAATTGATTTTGAAAATGTTATTGTAACAACTTGTGATGCTGATACGAGAGTTCATGAGAAATATTTTTCTGCTCTTACTTATCAATATATTACAAATCCGAATCGTTTGCATCGAAGTTTTCAACCAATACCACTTTACTCAAATAATATTTGGCAAGCGCCTCCTTTTTCACGAATTATTGCTTTTGGTAATTCTTTTTGGCAATTAATTGAAGCTACTCGTCCATGGCGTCTGATTAATTTTTCAACTCACGCTATGAGCTTAAAAACATTAATAGATATTGATTTTTGGGATACATCAGTTGTTAATGAAGATTCGCGTCAATTTTGGCGAGCTTACTTTAAGTTTGATGGCGACCATGAAGTTGTACCAATTTTTATTCCAGTTTATATGGACGCAGTTTTAGCAAATACTTTTTTAGAGACTTTAAAAAATCAATATTTACAAAAGAAACGTTGGTATTATGGTGTTGAACATTTTCCTTATGTAGTAAGCAACTCTATTAGAAATAAAAGGATTTCTTTTTGGGATAAAATTATCAAAAACTATCGACTCTTTGAAGCCAATTATTCATTAGCAACCGCTTCAATTTATATTGGGGTAGTTGCTTGGATACCGTTAGTTATTGGTCCTGGATTCCAAGAGACAGTTTTGGCTCAAAATTTGCCAATAATAATTAGAGTATTGTTGGGGCTAACTTGGTTGGGTTTAATCACCTCAATGATTATTTCTCTTTTATTGTTGCCACCTAAACCTCCTGGTTTCAGGCGTAGAAAATATTTAGAGATGGTTTTACAGTGGATTTTTATTCCTCTGACAGCAATTTTCTTCTCGTCTTTTCCTGCTATAGATGCTCAAACAAGGCTTATGCTTGGCAAATACATGACTTTTTGGGTGACAGAAAAAAAGGCGGTCTAAATGAAAAAGAAAGAATTAATAACAAAGTTTTTATTGGTTTTTTTGTTAGTGATTTCTTTTGGATTAATGTTATTTTCTAGCCTTAGTGATTCTCAAACAACTGACGAAGGAATACATCTTTATTCCGGGGTTACTTATATTACAAAAGGGGACTTCCGGCTTGATCCAGAACACCCACCGCTATTAAAAGAAATTGGAGCTTTGCCCTTATTATTTTTTAAAGATTTAAAGGTGCCTTTAAATGGTCTTTGGGAGAAAGCAGGAAATTACTACTATGATTCTTGGCTTGAGGCTCGCATTTTAGGCGAAGAATTTTTATATCGTGTTGGGAATAATCCTGAGGTATTACTATTTTGGGGACGCTTTAGTTTTATAATTTTGACATTAATTTTAGGATATTTTGTCTATTTTTGGGGATCAAAACTTTATGGTAAAAAGGCAGGACTTTTAGCAGGTTTTTTAACTCTTCTTAGCCCTAATATTTTAGCTCATGGTCGGTTAATAAATACTGACTTAGGATTGACTTTATTTACTTTAATAAGTGTATATTTTTGGGGTAAGTTTTTAAAAAAATCCTCATGGCTTAATTTAATATTAACGGGGGTATTTTTAGGGTTTGCATTAGCATCAAAATATACAGCTTTAATAATACTTCCAATATTTATCATTTTAGGATTAATAAAATTCTTTATTGATAAAAAATATTCTGTAATAACATTTTTAAAATATATAGGTAGTTTAATAATAGTTTTAGCAATATCATTTATTATTATTTGGGCAAGCTATGGTTTTTCAATCAATATTCCTCCGCAATCATCTACAAGTATGACAGAAAATTTCCAAGCTTGGACTAATTTAGATGCTCCGGAAAGCGTTGATAAAGTATTTGTAAAATTTAGAACTATATTATTCCCAGCGGAATACTACAAAGGTTTATTTTTTGTGGCAAGACATGCTTTAGCAGGTCATGGTTCCTTTTTGTTAGGTGAAAACTCTGTCTCGGGCTGGTGGTATTATTTTCCAGTGACATTTTTCTATAAGAATCCGTTTTCCTTATTTATATTTTTAGGTTTGGCAGTTGTTTTTTTCAAGAAATTAAGAACAAAAAATTTATTTGATGAAGCTTTATTAATTGTTCCGCCAGTTGTTTTCATGGCAGTAAGTATGTTTTCTAAAGCTGATTTAGGAATTCGTCATATTTTACCAATATTTCCGTTTGTATTTATTTATGCATCTAAGTCAATTAATTTAATAGATTTTTCAAAATTAAAGAGCAAGATTTTTAAAGAAAAACTACCGGCAATAATTTTTATAGTTTTAATTTTATGGTATTTGTGGGGAGCAGTTTCTTCTTTTCCAAATTACTTAGCCTATTTTAATGAGCTAGCTAGTGGTCCTAAAGGCGGCTATAAAGTTTTGACAGATTCTAATTTAGATTGGGGACAGGATATTTATAGATTAAAAAATTATTTAGATGAAAATAAAATATCCCAAATTTATATAGTTTATCCTTGGGATGGAGATGCTGCCCTAGAATACTATGGGATAAAATTTATAAATTTAAGCTCTGAAAATACTAGTGTAAAAGGGAAAGTTGTAATATCAGCAACTTATTTACAGACAGAGGCCTATGGATGGTTGAAACAGTATCCTTTTGAGCAAATTACACCAGGTTTGTTTATAATTGACTTAGAGTAATTTTCTGATATAATGATATAATAAAATTAAGATTATATCGGGGAGTAGCGCAGTTGGTAGCGCGCATCGTTTGGGACGATGAGGTCGCAGGTTCGAATCCTGTCTCCCCGACCAATAAATTTTTGCGGGTATAGCACAATGGTAGTGCGTAAGTTTTCCAAACTTAACATACGGGTTCGATTCCCGTTGCCCGCTCCAAAAATCTAATTATTTAGATTTTTTTAATATTAAAAATAGTTCTTTGATGGCTGCTAAAATAAAAAAACACATACTCGAAAGTAGGAGGATAACAGTAATTTTTAAATTAAGGATTAATTGAGAACTTATATTAGAATCAGTTTGTTGATGATTGTTAATTAGAGAAGCCTGGTAACAGAGCTTTTCATTACTAAAAATTGGTTTTTTATCTATTATTTGCGGAGTACTAGTTTTTTCTGGGATGGATGATTTTTGTTGGGGATCAGATGACTCATCATTTTGTGTGATTTGGTTGTTTTGAATAATATTTTGTTCCAAAGGATCAGTATTAGAATCAAGAGAATATAGAGAAGTAAAATCTCCTTGAACAGATTGAGAAAAGGCATCTTTTGAACTATTGCTAGAATTAATTCGCCAATCAGTTTCTTTGTTAATATTAAACCAGGTTATTCCTTGAATTTGGGGGAAATTTCCTAATTCTTTGAACATCTCTTTAATCCAGTCTGCTTTATTGCCGCCATCTTCAGTCGAAGCAGTCTCCATAATGAGAATTTTTTTACCACTTAGAGCTGTTAGATCATGATATGAGGATTCAAAGATTTCTCTAAAAGATTGCCATTTGCTCCATGATTGGCTGGTTCCCCAGTTGTAGCCGTCAAGACCAAGAAAATCAACATAATCATCGCCCGGGAAAAGATCGCTGTAACTGTATTTTTCTCCCCAAAAATGGATGTTAGGCGTCCAGACCCATTGGACATTTGTGACTTCTAAGCTACGGAATTTGGTGACTACGTATTGCCAGAAAGCTTTTGTGTTATCAGCTTCATTGCCGCAGTTTCCAACCCCCCAGCTTTCCCAAGAAGCATTCATTTCCGGAGCAAGATTGATTCTAATAGTATAGCCTAATTTTTTAACACCTTGGGCAAAAGATGTAATATAAGGGTCATATTTCTTATTCAAGACATCATTGAAAGAAACACATTGACCATTAACCTGAGGTTGCCAAGCAAGTTCTGGGAGTTTTCCAAAACTATGAAAATGATCAGGAATTACTCTTTCTAAAGAATTATCCCAATCTAAATACCATTTATAAGAGTGGAAATTGACACCAAGATCTTTTTCTAAATTGTTAATATTGGCTAAATTAGTGACTGCTTCAGGCGAGAAGATGTTTATTTCGGGATTATTAATTTGGCCCCATGATGGAGATATTGGCATAAAAAATCCAATTAAAAATCCTAGAATTATAAGATATTTTGAAAGGCGAAAAATAATTCCCTCCTATCAAGTTTAGAGTATCTCGATATTATCAAAGAAAATAATTTTGGCAAGTTTTAGCTTGAATAGCGCCTAACTTTATTCCAAATAAATAGCTCATTTCTCCATATAATTGTTCTAAAGAAAGAATAAATATAAGCAAATATATTAATTGCATAAAAAATTGGAAATAAAGGAGCATAAAAAGTTATCCACAGCTTTTTTTGAATTAAAGCAATTAGAGAGCTTATTAATATTATTGTAATTGACATAAATAATATGCATTGTAAAAAGAGAATTGGTCGAATAAATATGAGACTTAGAGCAGATATAATTATTAAATTATCTAACATTAAAAAATAAATTTCTAAATTAAATTTTGATGTTGGTTTATATAATCGATGAAGAAAAATATTCTGCCAAGTACCGGTGTACCAACGTAGAATTTGTCGCCAATAATCATAAATAGTTAATGGATCTTGAGTGCATGAGACTGCTTTGGGAACATAAATAATTTTACCTAGATTTTTATGATGGATTTGAATTGTAAAATCAAAGTCTTCTGTAACAGTTTTGTTATTAAAGTTAATTTTTTCTAAAACATCATTGCGGTAAATTGAAGCACAACCTGGAGCAACAGTGACCAAGCCCATAATATTTTGAGCTTTCTTATAAACAAAATGCCCTAAGGCATACTCATAAGTTCTAAAAGCACTTACTAAACCTTTTTTCTGACTATCTATAGTACCTAAAATTAAAGCAGGTTTTTTTCTCAAAAACTTTTTTATTTCCTTTAAAAAATTCTTATCTAAAAGACTATCAGCATCAGAAAAAAGTATATACTGATAACGTTTTGTAAGTTTCCTTGTCAGAATTAATTTTTTGAGAGCGCTAGATTTGCCAATATTTTTTCTAAGTGTCATGACATTGACTGATTTTTGTCGTGCTAAATCTGCTGTTTTGTCAGTCGAACCGTCACAAACAACATAAATATTTTTACGATCAATAATTCTTTTTAAAGCTACAAGTGAGAATTGAATAACTTTTTCTTCGTTATAGGCAGGGATAATAACGCAAATTTTTGCTCTAGCCATTGCGGGCAAAAATTTTCTTAAATCTTTTGACAAAGATAGCTGTCAAAAATGCCCCGATGACGATAAGGAGGTGGCCAATAAAACTTGGACCAGCCGCTGCAAGGATATACATTTATTTTCTCCTAACTGAAAAAGGAGGTGTGATCCTCCATTAAATTTATTTGCTCCCTCCTAAAACTCTTTCAAAAACATAATATAAAAAATTAAATATTTTGTCAAGAGTAAAAATAAAATTCTATCAAAAATTAATTTTCTCTTGACAAATCTCTTTTTCTGCGCTAAAAATATACTTAAGAATAAACTACTCCGATGGGGCAAGTTTATTTCCAAAGAATTGGTTTTGTAAGCAAAAACAGGCTTTATCCTCGTAGCTTGCTACTAGGTATTCAGCCTCATGAAAATAAAACTCATTAACAAGGTGGGGCCAGTAAGGTTAAAAGATGTTTAAAAAGTCTTTAATTTTCTCGCTTTTTGTTTTTTTGTTATCAATGGTTTGTCTGCCACTTCAAAAAGCTCAAGCAAACAATTACAACTTAATTGAAAATTACTCAGTCGAAGTAGCAGATGAAAATAACAATCCTCTTGATTGGCATAATAATTCTTGGGGTCAATTAGAGGCATCGTTTATTTATCAAGATAATTATCAAAGATCAATTTGGTCTAAATTGACAAAAAGATTTCTAAATCTAAAGAGCTTAAGGGTTGAAGTTTCTAACTACAATTCTGGTGATGCTAAATGGTATTTTGAGTCAGTAGATATTTTATCTGGAACTTCTTACTATTTTAGTGATATTTATCAGTCTTCAGTTCAAACAGAAGTGGTTGTCCGGTATACTCTTCAAGATGATAGCTTTGCTTATTCTCATCTTGGATATGTTGGATCTTCAGGCACTTGGCGCAAATCAGGCTTTGTTTTCCAAACACCTTTAAATGCTAAAAAAGTAACAATTTTTCATGTAATTAAATCAAATGGTTATCTACAGACTGATAAATATATTTTAAAGAAAACAAAAGTTGCTACTATCACTGATAATGTTCCTAATAATAGTCTAGAGCAAATTTCAGAAATAAGTTATCAGCAGCCTTTAGACTGGCAGAATAATAGTTGGGGAGAAAACCAGTCAAAATTTTCTTATATCTATGGAGGATACACTACTAGACGGGCCATAAAAACTGAGATTACTAGTTATTCAAATGGTGATGCTAAATGGTATTATACTCCTCAACCAATTGTTGGTGGTCAAACTTTCCAATTTACAGATTATTATAAATCCAATATTTCAAGTAGGGTTGTCTTAATGATTACTAAGACAGATGGTTCCATTCAATATCTTGGTCTGAAAACTGCTAATCCAGCGGCTGGTTGGACAAAATATTCTGATGTTTTCACTACTCCGATAGATGCTAAAATATTGACAGTTTTTCACTTAATTTCTTCGGTTGGTTTCTTAATCACTGATGATTATTCGATCAAATCTTTTGTTGGTCAAGGTTTTGATAGACCAATTCTTACCATGACTTTTGATGATGGTTGGGAAGTAAACTATAGTACATTATTGCCTAAACTTAACCAATATGGTTATAAAATCACTCAATATTTTGCAACCACATATATTGAAAATAATCCTGCAGAACAATACAAAGTATCAGCATTTGTTGACGCTGGCCATGAGATTGGCTCCCACAGCATTACTCATCCATTTTTGACTCAAGTATCTGATGTTCAATTACAAACAGAGCTTCAGGATTCTCAGCAATTCCTTCAAAACTTGACAGGTCAGAAAATCAATCATTTTGCCACTCCTTTTGGAGATTATGATGGAAAAGTTATCTCTGAAATTAAAAAATATTATTCTTCTAATCGCAATACTGATGCGGGTTATAATACAATAGAAAGTTTTGATATTAATAATATTCGGGTTCAAAATATGACAAGAACAACCCAGCTTTCTGAAGTCCAAAACTGGATTGATCAAGCTAAGGCTGATAATAGCTGGTTAGTAATTGTTTATCACAAGGTAGCAAATAATCCAGACCTCTATGATACAACAGAGGCAAGTTTTTCTGCTCAGCTTAATGCTATTCAGCAATCAGGAATTTCTGTTCAGACAATGGGGCAAGCTATAGCTGAAGTTCTTCCGCAAATAAACTAAAAATTTTACCCAAAAAAATCCTTTAGTAATATCTTTATATCTAATTGCTTTTAAGGGATTTTTTTGGTATTATATAGGAGAAAAATGCCCTCGTAGTGAAACGGATATCACGCTAGACTTCGGATCTGGCATTAGGGGTTCGAATCCTCTCGAGGGCGCCATTATGGTAAAATAATAATATGGTGGCTGTAGCTTAGTGGTTTAAAGCACTTGGATGTGGCCCAAGAGATCGTGGGTTCGAATCCCATCAGCCACCCCAAAATTTTAACAGTTATATCTAATATTATAATGAAATATACTCGTAATAGAAGAAGGAGGGATTTTAGATGTCTTTGAAACGAAATTATATATTTCTTATTTCAGCTCTCTTATTACTGATTGTTACAGGATTTGTTTTGGTTCTAAATAAAGACAGTTTCACTTTTGGAAAGCAAATACTTCTCCTAGATTCACACGATCCCTCATGGCAAAGTAATAGTCAAATTAATAAAAATATCGCTGGTGTTACAACATCGGATGTATTTACAGGCCAAACAGAATGGTGCTCGGTTGATTTAAATCAAAAAATATTGGAACCCGAAGGACTCAGAGTTGGAGATTACTTAAAAATTAATCTCTGCGCCGGCATTAACTACACCGCAAAAATAGATAAAATTTCAAAGAACGTTAACGACACAACAACAATTCGTGGACGTATTATAGATAGTCCAATGTCTTATATAATTATTAATTCAACTGGAGACAGGAGTTTCATTGAGATTGAAGTCCCAGAGGAACAACAGCATTTTATTATTCAGGCAGGAATTGGTCAAGATTACTTGATTGATCGCAGTGATATTGTTCTAGATGGACTGGAAGACAAACCGGTGCTTACTCCGCCAGAAGATACAGGAGCCCCTGTTGCGCCAGCTGGTGTTGTAAATGACGATACAACTGTCGATGTTATGGTTGTCTATACCTCAGCAGCTCGAGTTTGGGCTGATAGCTACAGTACTGGGATCAATAATGTTATTGCTCAATCAATGGCTTCGGGTCAGTTGGTAAATGACAACAGTAATACTGATTTGACTTTTAGATTGGTTCATTCCTTTGAAACAGATTATACAGAAAGCGGTAATTCAAACACCGATTTAATAAGAATAACCAATATTGCAGATGGCTATATGGACAATGTCCATACTTTTCGTGACCAATATGGTGCTGATTTGGTAGTCTTGTTAGCAAAGGTTAATGATGCTGGAGGTGTAGGATGGCTTCTTAATAATGAAGCGGGACTACCTGATTATGCATTTAGCTTAACCAGAGTTCAACAAGCCCAATGGACATATACTGTGGTTCATGAGTTGGGGCATAATATGGGGGCTCATCATAGTAAACTGCAGAACTTTCAACCTGGTCCCGGGCTATACAGCTACTCTGCCGGCTGGCGTTGGGTTGGTGCTGATAGCGGTAAATATTGTTCAGTCATGACATATCAATCTGGGGTTTACTTCCCCGATGGACAAACCCACTCCAGAGTTGCCTATTGGTCTAATCCGGATGTTACATATCAATCTGTTGCTACTGGTGATGCCTTGGATGGCGATAATGCTCATAATGTTCGAAATACTAAATCGGTTGTTAGCCAGTATAGAAATACAGTAGATTATCCTACTATTAGTATTAGTTCACCATCATCTACCTCTACGGTAAGCGGTCCTATTACTTACGCAATTACTTATAGTGGGGCCAATAATGTCACGCTTGCTTCTCAAGATATCACTCTCAATAGAACAGGTAATGCAAATGGATCGGTTTCAGTTTCCGGCAGTGGTAATGCAAGCAGAACTGTTACAATCTCTGACATTACCGGCGCTGGAACTTTAGGTATATCAATTTCTGCTGGAACAGCAACCAATATTGAAAATAATTCTGCTCCGGCTGTTGGGCCAAGTACAACATTTATAGTTGGATCTAGCGGTGGTGGAGGTGGTGGAGGCGAACGGGTAATTAGTACAATAATTCATCTTTCACCAACAAATTTTTCTAAAGGCTGGAATATGTCCTCTTTTCCCGATTTAAGCGCCGGTGTTACTAGTAATACTCTTTTTCCTAATGCATACAAAATTAGAAAATATGATGCTGCAAATAATTCCTATATAAAAGGTGAAAATAGTAATATTACTTTAACGCCGGGAGCCGGCTATTGGATAAAAATTGATGATGTAAATGAAATTTCTGGTCGCAGCTACAACTCAAATCAAGTTTCATCAACTGAAATTCCAGTAAACTATGGCTGGAATCTTTTAGGTAGTCCATATCAAACAAATATTCCATTATCTAATCTTAGTGTTAAATATAAAGACGGAACAAATCAGACTTATGAAGAAGCTGTAAATAGTAAAAATGTTGCCGGCTATGTTTGGAACTGGAATGGCAGCATAAAACGATATGTTTTTATTACCATTTATTTAGATAGATATGGCACGGATGCTCCAAAGAAAGATTATATTAGTCCATATGAAGGATTTTGGTTGCTTGCATTTAGTCATGACATTAGTAGTATAATATTAAATCGATAAAAAATAGGAGGACACTATGAACACATTAAGTGGTGACCATGTTTTAGGTAATATCAGACATAGCAAGGTCTCAAAAATATTATTAATATTAATTATTATCTCAATTATTGCCAACGGAGTTCAGGGATATTTTATCTGGAAGCAAATAAAAGACTATAAGGGCTTGGAAGAAATTATTAATAATAAAAGTAACTGTGAGGAATGTCTAGAGCTACCTGAACCTACGCCTGAAGCTACCCCGGCTCCTACTAGAACAAAAAGTGGAAGTTCGGGATCAGATTCAGATACAGAGGCTCCACAAGATCCTGTTGCTACTCCAGAGACTGTCATCGAACCACCTCGTCCTCCTGCAGATTAAAGAAAGTTCAAAATGGATTGGCCTAAAAACCGAGCTTAAATGATAGTTAAATTGATCTTAGCTCGGCATCTTGATATAATTATCTTGTAACTAATTTCTAATGTTTCCTATCAAGCCACTTCAGTTATATATAGTCCAAAGAGATGAGTTATATTTAATTTAAAAAATCCTATATAGTATTTTTGTTAGAATTTTGATAAAATATAAATAATATATATTCTTAAGAAAGGGAGGTTTTTTATGGCATGGTACTGGTGGGTTATTGGTATTGCTGCTATTATCCTACTTATTTGGTTGTTTATTTCTCAAAAGAATAAATAACAGGTTAAAAAAGCTGGTTTTATTGATAAAATTAAACCCGTCTAATTTTTGATGTTAGGAGAAATTTTTTAAATGAATAAGATGTTTAATTTTCGTTATAAAAACATAATTTTGATATTGATAGGAATTATTATTGCTATCTATATTGTAAAAACAGGTCAAGTGGATTCTTTAGCAGTCAAATTAGGTCAGTGGGGATATTTAGGAAGTTTCTTGCTCGGAATCATGTTTTCATCTTCTTTAACTGTGGGAGTAGCAACAGTATTTTTATTTAGTCTTGGAAGGGAACTTAGTCCTTTAATCATTGCAATAGTAGGTGGTTTAGGAGCAATGACAGGTGATTTTATATTTTATCAATTTTTTAAGAAGAGATTATTTAAGGAACTTGAAATGTTATTTTCTCAGATTGATTTTTTTCCAAAAAAACAATTAGTAAGTTTTTTTGCAAATAAATATTTTACTTGGTTTATTCCTTCAATAGCATATATTATTATTCTTTCACCAATACCAGATGAAGTTGGGGTGGGACTTCTTTCGACAATTGATATTAATATAAGAAAGCTTCTTATTGTTACTTTTATTCTTAATACAATTGGAATTTTCTTGATTGTTTTCTTAAGTAGAATTACATAAAAATTAATTTACACCAAATGTGTAAGGAGGGAAAATGGAAGAGCAAAAATCTAATAAATCTCTAATTATCCTAGTTATTGTTCTTGGAGTATTTGCTTTAGGACTTGTTGGTTACTTAGTCTATTTTCTTAGGTGGCAGCAAGAAGAAGAAACATCGCCTTTACCACAACCTGTCCAGACTACAGTTATCCCAGCAGCAACACCCAAAGAAGAATCTGATCTTTCCGAGACTATAACAAAAACTTTTATTACTACCACAACAGATGCTAGCGGAGAGCCTCAAGATATTGGTCTTGCTTCTTTTGCTTTAGATCAAGAGCCATTAATGGTGGTAGCAGAAATTAATACTGAAATTTCTCCAAGCAATTTCGAAGCTCGTTGGACATATCTTGATGCAGCAGGCCCTTTAAATTTTTATACAGAATTACCTAAAGAAACTCTCAGTGGGAAATATCTAACTTCAAGCTTGATGTTAAATCAACTAACATCTGATATAAAAACTTTTCAATCAATTGAAAATACTTATCCAACAGGAAATTATAAAGTTGATTGGTATGTGACAGGAAAAAAAGTTACAACAACTAATTTTGTAGTTTCTGGTCAATAAAAAGGAGAAAAAATGGAAGAACAAAAATCTAATAAATCTTTGATTGTCATAATTATCGTTTCAGTATTAATTATATTGGGACTTGTGGGTTATATAGTTTATGGTTTTATGGATTGGAATGAAACGAAACCTACCACTACACCGACAGCTACTTCAACCCCTACTGCTGCTCCAACAGCAACTATGACTCTAACACCAACTGTTACCCCAACTCCCCCATCCTCTTCTGCAAGTGAAGTTGTTGATGATTTTACGAAGTATACTCTTGGAACAATTCCGGATGCATCGCTTGATTATGAAGCTGCTAAACTTCTAATGACATCAACATATAGGAGCCAATTTACTGATGATTCATTTATTCCAATAACGTATTGTATCCAACAAGGGCCTGATAGTATTCAAATTCTTGCAGAAACTATTATGGGTGATGCCATGAGTGTTGAGGTTCAAGGTTCTTGGGGTGGTTCTGATGGAACGACTTGGGATTTTATTTTAGTAAATGATGGTAGTGGTTGGAAAATAGATCAAATTATTTGTTCTCTGGGCTAGATTTAGGAGATAAAGCTTAATTAATTTTCTCTTGAAAAAAGAAAATAATTTTGATATGATTTTTGTAAAGATATTAAAGATTAAATAGGTTTTATATGAGTGTTATTGAAATAAAAGATCTTAAGAAATATTTTGGCAAAACAAAAGCTGTTGATGGTGTTTCTTTCGAAGTACAAAAAGGAGAAATATTTGGGTTTTTGGGTCCTAATGGAGCTGGTAAAACAACTACCATTCGTTGTCTAATGGATTTTTTGAGACCTACTTCAGGACAAACAAAAATATTAGGACAAGATTTAAAATGGCATTCTGATGTTAAGGAAAAAATTGGATATCTTTCAGGTGACGTAAGAATGTATTCAAATTGGACTGGCAAAGAACATATTACTTATTTAGAAAATCTAAGAGGAAAACAATCTATTGCTTTGGATTTATCAAAAAAAATAAGATTTGATATTGATAATAAATTTAAAAATCTTTCTTCAGGTAATCGTCAAAAATTAGGATTGATTTTAGCTTTAATGTTTGAGCCGGAAGTAATGATTTTGGATGAACCAACAATGGGGTTAGATCCGTTATTACAAAATACTATTTATCAAATTTTGGAAGGATTTCAGAAAAAAGGTTCAACTATTTTCATGTCTTCTCATAATTTAGCAGAGGTTGAACGTATTTGTGGCAGGGTTGCTATAATTAAAGATGGAAAATTAGTTGCTACTGAAAATATTTATACTTTGAAAGAGAAACATATATATGAAGTAAAGGTTCGTTTTACAGGTGAATTTGATCGCAATTATCTAAATTACGAAGGGATTGAAATTATTCAGGAATCAAATGGTGGTTATATTCTGAGTGTTAGAGGAGATATTAATATCTTGTTAAGAGTTTTAGCTCAATATAATATTCGAGATGTTGAAATTTCCAGAGCAAATTTAGAAGATATTTTCTTAGAATTTTATAATTAAAAAAGATTTTATTTAAAGAGGAAAAAATGTGGGCAATATTCAAACGAATTCTTAAAGAAAGACGGATTATTCTTTTGACATACTCTTTATCAGGAGCTATTTTGATATGGATGTTTGCGGCATTTTTCCCAGCTATAGAAGAACAAGCTTCTAGTTTTGAAGAGTTGGCAAAAGTATATCCCGAAGGTATTATGAAGGCATTTAATATTGATATTAATAGTTTTACTACTATTGAAGGTTTTTTGGCAGGTGAACAATTTTCTTTTACTTGGCCAATTATGTTGATGTTTATGCTAATTGGATATGCTGGATCTGCTTTTGCAGGTGACATTGAAAGAGGAACAATTGAAATTACGCTTTCTCAGCCAATTTCAAGACTCAAGATATTTTTAGGTAGATATTTTGCTGGTTTATTTATGCTGATTATTTTTGTAATTTTATCAATTCTTTCGGCAATACCAATTATTTCAGCCTATGGTTTTGATTATTCGCCCGAAAATGTTGTTACTCTTGCTATTTTAGGTTTTATGTTTGGCTTAGCAATTTATAGTTTTTCCATGTTAGTATCAGTAATATTTTCTGATAAAGGAAAAGCATTTTTTATTTCAGGTATAGTCATAGTTGGGATGTATATTTTAAATATTATTGCTAGTATTAAAGAAAATTTAGTTGACCTGAAGTACGGTTCATTTTTCTATTATTTTAATCAAAATAAAGCTTTAATTTACAATGAAATTGATGATTTAGCTTATTGGGTGTTTTTGGGTGTAACTTTATTTTCTTTTGTGATGGCAGCCATTTGGTTTAGTAGAAGAGACATTGCAACTTAAATTTGGATATAAATTTAATATACGAGCCTTTATTAATCCCATCCTATCTATTATAATAGAAATGTGAATCAGTTTGCCCCTGTAGCTCAATGGATAGAGCAGGACGGTTCTAACGTCAAGGTTGGGGGTTCGACTCCCTCCAGGGGCGCCAAATTTAATAATGGGCTCGTAGCTCAGTGGCAGAGCAGTTGCCTCTTAAGCAATTTGTCGTGGGTTCGAATCCCACCGAGCCCTCGATAAAAATATTTTTAAAAGGAGGAAAATTGAAAAGAATTCATTGGATAATTACAA
>SDBT01001585.1_pt1 | contig 40376 bp, 68 predicted proteins | sample 2277101 | NCBI WGS metagenome assembly SDBT01 (sample SAMN10404973, study PRJNA504765) | marine sediment metagenome | isolation source: marine sediment core GS10_PC15, 103 cmbsf | place: Arctic Ocean: Southern Knipovich Ridge | collected 2010 | reverse complement strand
GCTATACAGCGTTTCGAACAGCTCAATAAAGAAGACAGGTGGTCTACAACCGAATACTGGGAATCACCAAGCCGACACGGATCAGCAGCAGCTAAAATTCACGTACAAGATCCCCAAGACGTAGACGATGTACAGCTACCCAATATTACAGTGGAAGATCTTCTAGACAATAAAGCCCCTTAAGTACCTGCGGCCATTAAGAATTTTCGGCCGGGTGCTGTAAAAGATATTAACGGGGAGTTGAAGGTATTACTAGAGTAAGGTAATACCCTTCATACCTCTCATCTATCCCTATGACATGGGAACAGAGGAAGACAATGTTCAGTAAAGACAAGATCAATAAGGATCTTGATACAGCTGACTTAAACCCTGTTATTAAAAGAGAACTCAGAGAAGTAGTGAGGGAAATAGCAGAGTATGTGCCAAATGAGATTGAGAAGGGTATGATGTACGATTTGGTACACGTAATTGCAGAAATGGATGAGAGAATACGAGATTTAGAGTCGCGGGTATGCGAGAGTGGCCCCAAGAAGGAAGTGGCGAGAATGGACTGGGTAAGGACTAGGATACCTCGTTGATACTGATATTATATCGCCAAAGGGAACAGGATCAATATCGATAGGGGAAATGGCGAATAGGTCGATCGGAAACATTTTTCAAAGCGAAGTGCTAAATATTTGACTTTTATGGATTTTTCAGGTATTATTGTAGGGAGAATACACATCTAACTTAAGGAGAGCTTATGTCTTTCGGTATTATTTTTTGGCCAGTCTTCACCGCCCTAATGGCAGCCATCACAATCTCCACCGCGGTATCTATAGGAATGCAGTATTATAATTGGCGACGCCAGAAAAAGAGGGTAGCAGAATACGAGGAGCACCTGAGAAAGCGAGGGCTTGATCCTGAGGCCATTGAAGCTATGGTAACTATGGGCGGTCCTCCTGAAGGCCCTGGGCCATTCCCTGTTTTTGGTGGACAACCCACCTCTAGCGGTAGTAATGGGACTGGTGCCGTGCGGCCTGCAGGACTCCCCGGACAATATATTTAAATTAGTTTTCCAAGCAGCTTAATTGCAAGGAGGATAACTTATCATGGAACCTACTAAAGCTCCACCTATGGAAAATTACATGGTTAAAATGATGTTACTCGAAGCTGTGAAGTGCCATAAAGATGGGGATGAATACGAATTAGGATGGATTAGGAAACAGATGTTTAAGTTTAATATCCGTTTACGGGAGTTAGCAAAGCGTGGATAAAGTAAAAGAATTAAATGAATTTATAATCGCCAATATTATGGGCTGTCATTTTGTCGGCATCTCTGGGGACAACGAGATATTTATAAGATTCGATCATGATGATGAGGATCTTGAACTAGGGGCCGCCAAAAGGCTTAAAAATGAATTTGCTTACGTGAGTAACGTCACCGTAGTAGTCACCCCTTCTGTAGACCAGTTAAAGAAAATGGTCGACGATCTTAATGTGGCTCTAGATGAAACTAAACCTGTGAGTAACTTACTAGATATAGGAAGTTTTTAAACAATGCCAACTTTAGAAGAAATACTGTATGGTAGGGTCTTAGCTGATGATTTTATGTTTGATCTCTAGTGGCGGATGAGTGGTTAGAAACTATAGATAACCTACTTGTAGAGAGAGGACAGAGGGTGGATAATTGGTATCACGCCACTCTCACCAGTAAGGAGATATTAGATAGATTAGGTAAAGTGGTTACTCTACCTAATCACAATAACGTAAAGCGTATGGTTACTACGTTTTATCCTAAGAGTACAATAGAGTCTCTAGGTGCGAACGGGTGGAAATTTAATGTCAGGATTAGGAGTAAGTAATGGCAGGACAACTAACCCTAGCAATGATCAAACCCCACGCAGTGCTAGAACGTAAGGTGGGGAAAATAATTACTAGAATAGAAAAAGCAAACTTTGGTATTGTTTTAGCTAAAATGATTCAGATCCATAAAGAGGGTGCTGAAGAATTTTATAAAGAACATGCAGGAGAAGACTTCTTTGATAAATTAACTTCCGCCGCCAGTGAAAGTGCAACTTGGGCATTAGTGTTAGCTAAGCCTAATGCTGTACAAGAATGGAGAGACTTAATAGGGGTTAGGAAGTCGAAGGACGCAGGGGTTGGAACTATACGTAATGAGTTTGGAAGCCATATTAACATAACTAATAACGCTGTCCATGGGTCCGCTACGGATCATGATGCTAAAAGGGAGATCAACTTCTTTTTTGCTCGCGAAATAAAAATTGCTGCGCGGTTGGACTTAGATAAGGAGCACCCGCGCCTATAGAGAGGATTCATAAAATAAACTAACTGAGGAGGGCTCATGCCTGAACAGCCGAGCATAGTGCTTTGGAAAGAGATTCATGAGATCACAACCTTAGTTTGTAAATATTATGGGTTAACTTACGGAAGTTTAATTCCGGAAACTAGAAAAACTGCTTATTACGGATCGTGCGAACCTTGTGCTAGGTGTCACAATACAGCACATATAGATTCTCTTAATTGTAAAGAAAAGATTTTATATATTAGAGTTAACCAACTAAATAAGCCAAGAGTAGCTTTAGCTGCCTCAACTATTCTAAATACTCTGGCGCATGAGTTAGCGCATTTAAAGTACTGGGGACATGGGAGGAAACATCGAGAATTTGAAAAAGAAATAATAAACTACATGGATGAGCTAGGGTATGATGTAATCTAAATGAAAAATCTACTAGCTGGGATTAGATCAAGGGGCTTTATGCTATTTACTTTACTTATACTAGCTATCGTAGCAGGCATGATTCATGGCTCGAATCTAAATTTAAGAAGTAATTCCCCTGATAATTTTTATTCCTTAATGGGGCGTTCTACTTCACAAGTTGTACTAGCGTTAGGACCTCCTACCACTACTGATACATGTTCCCTTCCTAAATTAGAAAGAGAAGGTAATTATTCTGGAAAGGGATTAATGTATATATTTTCTTGGAAAAATAAGACAGAAAACGGAACAAGTAAACACTTGATGTGCTTAGTATATGGCGTGGTTGTTTCTGAAATATTTGAATTCTCACGTATGCGCGACGGGCAAGTACTGTCTACCCGAAAAGAAGTTATCGACTATCTACTTTTAAAAGCGTTAAAAAATAGTTATATCTCTAAAAAAGGAATAGCAGTTTAATGGGGAGCAAGATATGAATGATACTGAATATAGATCCGAATTGCCAGAAAATTTAAAGGGGGCTAAGGGAACTATGTCCGTAGCTGTGAAAACTGAGAAAGGGTTCACACTCACCCGTGAATACGGCTTTACTGTAGAACAAGAAAATGGTGCAATTTTAGCTTTTGATTTATTGCAGCACCCAGAGTTGGGTACTACAATTTTATTTGGTGATCAAGTTTTTGCTTTAAAATTCTGGGATAATGAAGATCTCTATAGAGGTTTAAAAATTATTACCGAGGGTATTGAGGCGGAATTCGATAGGAGAGAAGACATTGAAGCTCGAAAAACTGCTCAATAAATACATAGATCATACATTACTTAATCCGTCCGCTACAGAGAAAGACTTTGAAGTTTTCTTGGACGAAGCTGTTAAATATCAATTTGCATCAGTTTGTGTCCCTCCTTACATGGCTTTGCCTATAAAAAGTGCCCTACGTGGTGAGGATATAAAAGTAGGAACGGTTGTAGGATTTCCTCATGGAAATTTACCTTCAGAGTTAAAACTACAAGAGGTTCATTATTTCGCGCAAGGCGGAATAGACGAGATCGACTTTGTTCTTAATTGCGGAGATCTTAAATCTGAAAAATTTAATCTCTTAGAACCAGAACTTATAAATATTGATAATGTCTGTAGACAGCACAGCGTAACATCGAAATGTATTGTTGAAACTTGTTATCTTTCTTCAGAAGAAAAAAAGTATATGTTTTCTTTTCTTTCTGAACGTACAAATATCGATTACATTAAAACCTCTACAGGTTACGGAAGCGCTGGCGCACAAATAGCTGACGTACTTTTTTGGAGTGCTTTACGCCAAGAAGAACTTCCAAAGGGTGGGAATCTTATTCAACTGTCCTTTGTAGATGGAGCAAGAACAAACCCCCTTAAAATTAAAGCGGCTGGTGGGATTAGAGATTTAGAAACCGCCCTAAGTTTTATTAGGTGCGGTGCTGACAGACTCGGAATGAGCGCAGGAGTGAAAGTAATGGAGGCATGGAATGATAAACCGGCCGAAACTTTCACCGAAAGAGGAGAAGCTTCTTAAAAGGTGCATGATAAACGTTAAGCAGGTATCTCGCGGATTTATTGCAACACAACAGTTAAAAAAAGTTTTACAACTGTTAGGGGAAAAAAGCCCAGAGAAAATTATTATGGGGAATGCGCGGGAAATAGTTTGTGATAACTGGCCTTTTAAGATTACCAGATTAAGGAAACTTATAAATGGACAACGACCCTGACCCTAGTAAACATAGTGCTTCTCTATTCGGTATACAACTAAATATCGTCACTACGATACCAGGCTAAAGGTGTACGTATAAAGCTAGGAGAAATAATGGCTATTGAAAATGAGTTAATTGAATTACCTGAAAACTCTACTCTTAATATAGAAGGTATTCCTAATGTACCAGTTTGCCCTATATGCACCTCTGTTTTAGGGGGTGTACAAAAAGGCTATAGGTACCAAAGAGTAAATCCCGACACCCGTTGGTTTTTTTGTTCGGAATGTGATTGCCATCTAGGCTATCACCGTATGAAGGGCCGCTGGAAAATAGATCCTTATGATCTAGACTATAATAATAAGCTTAGAGAACATTTTGGACTTGATCCTGTTTAGAAAGGTTTAACATGAATGAAGTATTAGCATTAAAGTATAGGCCTAAAGTTTTTGAAGAAGTAATAGGCCAGAGTTTAACAATAAAGCAATTAGAATCAGCTATTTTTAAAAGTAACTTAGGACACGCTTTGTTATTTTGTGGAACTAGGGGTACGGGTAAAACCACAACCGCTAGAATTGTAGCTCACGAGTTGAATAAGGATTACCCAGATATTTACAATAGCTGGGGAACTAGGCAACACCTTGTTCTTACTGAAATTGACGCTGCTTCTAATACAGGCGTAGATAACGTTAGAGATCTTATTGAAAGTATTCGTTACTCTACTCAAGGTCACAGAGTTGTGCTTCTCGACGAAGCGCACATGTTATCTAAAAACGCTTTCAATGCTCTACTTAAAACACTAGAAGAACCTCCTCCGGGAGTTACCTTTATTTTACTCACCACAGAACCCCACAAGTTGCTTGACACCGTTAGATCTAGATGTCAAACGTATGAGTTCCATGAGGTAGAAAGAGAGACCTTAGAAGCTTACTACGAACATATTATGGAGTTGGAGGGGGTTGAAGTAGATGTAAAGGCCGCAGCCTTAAAGGCATGCGGGAGTGTACGAGATGGACTTTCTCTATTACAGAAGTCCTTATCGGGAGAAGCCCAACAAGACAACTCTAAGGATTACTTTGAATTGGTGGGAGCGATCTACGCACAGGACGTCGCCACAGCTCTTCAAGCGGTCTCTAAGCTTAGAAAAGTAGATGAAGCACGTGTAGTGGTCCAAACTCTAGAAAAGTGGTTCTACGACTGTTCTATGGAGTTCTTCGGAATGAAAACTCCGGTACGAGATTTCTTTAATGGTCCGGATTTTGATCCTACTGCTTTTGATCTAGGACACTTACAAAAACTTTTCCATGAGTGTTTAGAAGCTGAGCGTTCTCTGGGGTTTACACCAAACAGTAAGATCGTTTTAGAGATGGCTGTACTTAAGATGTGCATGTGAAAAGAAATAAACCTGTAAAATATAATCTTATAGGAAAACAATTTGGACAGCTAAAAGTTTTAGAACAAACTCGTTGTCCTACAACTGACCGTATTGCGTGGAAATGTGTTTGTAACTGTGGAAATAGCACCATTGTCTTAAGCCAATCTCTTAGGAGAGGCTCTACTCGGAGTTGTGGGTGTGGGGTGGGTAAAGCTACGCGCAAAAGACAGTTACTAAAAATACCCAGGGGTAGAAGGTTCGGAAAATTAAAAGTTTTGGGTTTTTTCTACCAAAATCAGCGGGGGAGCCAATACTTCAAATGTACTTGCGATTGTGGTAAAATTCATGTTACCCTGGGTACCCGTTTAAAGTCGGGAAGAACAAAAAGTTGTGGCTGCGGTCAATTAGAATCCGTTACAACGCACGGGTTGTCGTATACTCCGGAGTACTATAAAGCGGCAACTTATAAGCGACGGGCACTTCAAAAGAAAAACGGCGGGAACTTTACCGCTGGAGATTTAGTAAAGTTGTTTGGGGAACAAGAAGGGAAATGTTTTTATTGTAACAAATCATTACGTAAAGAGTACCATGTGGATCATAAAACGCCTCTAAGTCGTGGAGGTAGTAATGAGATACTTAACATTTGTTTAGCTTGTCCTAAGTGCAATCTAACAAAGCATACAATGACCGAAGAAGAATTTAAGGAGAAAAAGTATGATTATAGATAGTATAAGTAGTGTAAACAGTATGACCGTAGATGCCAAAGAGTTAAAATTAGAAATTATAATGGGGGATAAAGTAAATACAATAAGATTAGTAACGCTATTAGGTTTGTTGATAGAGGAAGTAAAAGATTCACCTACTTTTATGTCAAATTTTAATGTAGCTATTATTAAGGAAAATTATTTAAAAGCGGAAGTAGAATAGAGGGAGTTACCATGCCCATAGCGGGATTTTATTATACTTACGGTAATGACGCCGATATGATTGAAAAGAAATGGTTACCTGACGTTAAGAGAAAGTATCCTAACTCCGAATGGTTTAGGTATGACGCTTCTATAGATGATATTCGAATAGGTAAGCTGGTTACTGAATATAACGTAAATGATTTATTCAGCTCGGGTAAAGTGATTGTTATTCGTAATGGCGATGCAAAACCTAATCAGATATACGAATTAGCGGAAGAACTTACTACCAATCCGACAGAAGGAAGCGCCTTAGTTATTCTAGCTTCTGGTTGGAATAAAACTACTAAACTAGGTAAACTAGTTAAGAAGCATTTTATAGTAAGAGAATTTAACAAAATAGAGATTAAACCTTGGGACTTGCTAGACAGTTTAAGTTCTAAAAATACAGCAATGGTATTAAAACAAAGTGCCAGATTATTCGATGCGAACTATAACGAATTAGCAATGTTCTCTTTAATATTTGGGCACTTCCTACTTCTTCGTCAAGTCAGTGAGCGGAGGGCTATGTCTCCAGAAGCAATAGCTAGAGAGATTAAGCAACATGTTTTCCGAGTTAAAAAAGCCAACATAGCTATGCGCTACTGGCACAAAGAAGAACTAGACGAGGCTCTGCAGTTATTAAGTCGTACCGATGCTCTTTTACGTTCGTGGCAGTACGATCCTAAGATGATTCTTCAGATGTCCTTGATAAATCTTTGTTTGTGAGGTATAATTGAAATATGAGTGATATAGCAAAAGCTAGATTTTATTTAAAGACCAGAAACTCAGATATGCAACATTTAACTTCTTTCGGGTTGATGCTTGCCACAGCTGAGCAAAGATATAGAGATGTGAAGATGCGCCAACGTGGCGATGCTGAGATTTTTGACCTAACTGATAAGAAGATTGAAATTATGTTAGATGTGGCGGTACTTCGTTTCATGAAGCATAACAACCGTTTGCCAAATAATGTTAGCGATGCTTTACATCCAGAAACTACGTTAGAAGATAAATACCAATTAGCTTTAGGATGGATGAATAGGTGAGAATTCTTTCTAACCCTATGTCAGAATTATATGCTGAGCGTACCCTAACAATATCCCCCTCAACTGAGGGAGAATTTTGGGAGTTTCTGTGGTGCACAAATCCATTAACTCGGGGCCTTACAGATCCTATTCCTATATTTGCCCATGTATCTTATGATGGGGATGTAAGTATTTCTACTTATCTAGAGGATCCTGACATAGAGCTATTAGTTAATGAGTACATTAAGGCACGTTACAATACTTACGGAGTGGAGGATTTAACATGATATTTTATTTAAGTGGTGGTATGGAGTATAAAACTAATTTAGGTACGAAGTGGCGAGATTGGATAACTGGTGAATTAGAAATTCAAAGGCACAATACTATCAATCCTGTAAAATTAGAAATGTGCGAGGAAGAACAAGACGTTACCCCTGTTCAACATAGACTTTCTTCTCTTAGAAACGAAGGTAAGCTAGATGAAGTTAGAAAATTAGTTAGAAAAACTTTATTTAGAAGAGATATGTTTGCAATACAAATGGCGGATGCACTTATTGTTTATTACGATGAGTCTGTTCAAAAGGGCGCAGGTACTATATCCGAAACTTGGGAAGCTTTTAGAGAAGGATGCCCCGTTTATTTAGTTACGTCTTTTCCTTTAAAAAAGATACCAACTTGGTTGATAGGAGAGACTACTCAAATTTTTACTTCTTTTGAAGAACTACTAGAGTACACCAAGGACCATAGTTATATAATTCGTGATAAAATGCACTCGTTGCAAATAAGAGACGAAGTATTAGGCGGACTCTATTAAGGAGGGGGTTTTTCTATGTTAGAAGATCTATCTCTTTTAGGTAACGTGGCTGCTGTTCCTGTAGTTATAGCGATAACTCAGTATCTTAAAGGTCACCTTAATTTTAAAAGGAAAGCTGACGTTATAGCTCTCCCCGTATCTGTACTTGTTTGTTTTGGTTGGGAATTTTTTAATCTACCCGAAACTGAACTCGCTATTGTGTGGGGCGGAAGCTTTGTTTCAGTAGTGAAGCATGTGGGGGAATTAGCAATGATATCTGTAGCAACATGGATGTCAGCAAGTAAATCTTATGATCTTTTCGTAGGTGAAAAGAAAAGAGCCAAAGTTCTAGACCAACATGTTGTAGACAAAAATGAATTAGTAATAGCCAAAGTTGGGTTGGAAAAAGAGCTGGTGAAAATGAGGAATGGTAATGGAAAACCGGAAACCCCTGTTTCGAAGAATACTGACCTCGATAATAAACTTCGTTCCATCTTGGAGAGTTAAACAAATGCCCGGAGTAGCAGATCAAATAAGAAAAACAGGTTTACGTCAAGAGCAAAAAGCGCGTAAGAGTGATAAAGATGATTTACTTAGGATGCTTAAAGAAGGGCGCATCCATGAAGCTGATGAGCGCCAGCTTGAAATGCTTTCGCTAGCTTTAGAGCTTAAAGATTTACTTAATACAAAAGCCCCTGCTCCTGATACAAATGATATAGCATCTGTAATCAAGGATGCAATCACTGAGGGTATGTCTAATATTAAAGTTCAACCCACTACAATCTACGCAAGAGAAACTGACGACCCGAATCGCCCGGGTATGAAACATGTTTCGTTAGCTAAGCTGGCACAGACCGGTACAAAGGTAGATATTTCCCATACTGAGGAGATTGGTAAGCCAGTAGAAGGGACAGACTCAGCTGGCAAGCGGGAGAAGTTAAAAAAACTTAAGAAAAGAAGGTAATGGTTGACGAGAAAAAACTTAGAGATCTCGTCAAACAAGGGATAGTCACAACTGAGAATGGTATTCGCGTTATCGATGCTTCTCGATTAGGACGGCCTGTAAATCCCAGGTCAAAACCTCAAGATTTGAGAAAGAAAATAGAGGTAGCAGAATTACCTAAAATACAAGAGCCGGGGGAGCCTCAAAGTCAAAAAGAGTTACTTCCTCCTGATTTACAAAAGCGTAAAGCTCTTAATGAGAGATTTGCGAAGGAGTTCGAAATGGCAGAAGAAGATGTCCCAACCGGGGTGGGTTTGGATGTAGGAACCTCCTTTTTAGTGGCGGGTAGATTTGATAAACAGGGAAATATTAATTTCAATAAAGTACGAGATTGTTTCCTGCATGTACCTTATAAAACCCCTATTAATAGGACAATGATTAAAAAAGGTTTAGATGATCGTAAAGCCCCTTACATTGTCGAAGATGATGGATTCTATGTTTTAGGAGAAGATGCTTTTAATATGGCTAATGAACGCCATCAAAATACTAGACGCCCTATGAACCGCGGTGTTTTATCTCCTAAGGAGAAAGCAGCCTTTCCTATACTTAAAGAACTCATCGGGCTGATTGTAGGTAAACCTAAGGTAAAAAACGAAAGGTTAGTTTTTTCTACCCCCGCTAAGCCCATCGATGCAGAGTTCGATCAGCTTTTCCATCAGGATATGATTAAATCTTTTATTGAGAGTAAAGGATACGACCCAGTACCTATGAATGAAGCGGAGGCTTTAGCGTACTCTGAACTTTTAGACGAGGGTCTCACGGGAATTGCGGTATCTTGCGGAGCAGGTATGATGAACATAGTCGTACTGTCTGCTGGAGACCCAGTAGTATCTTTTAGCACCTCGCGTGCTGGAGACTGGGTAGATAAGCAAGCCGCTATTGCAACTGATTTAACAAGCAGCCTTATTCAGCAGGAGAAAGAATCTCCAAGTTTAGATTTAATGAATCCTGCCCCCCATAATCAGGTCCATCAAGCTATCTCAGTTTATTATGGTAATCTATTAGTGTATACTCTAGAACAGATAGCTTATGACCTTAATAAGTCACCCTCGTTGCCTAAGTTTAAAGACCCTATCCCTTTTGTTGTGGGAGGTGGAACTTCTTTACCGAAAGGATTTATTCCTAAGTTTGAACAAGCTCTTCAGTCCGTTGACATGCCTATTGCAATTAGCCAAGTGAGACACGCCTCTGATCCTCTGCATTCGGTCGCTAATGGCTTAGTTTTAGCGGCTAGTATGGAGAATTAAGTGTTTATTTATGTAATAACGAATGAGGTTAATGGTAAAAAATATATAGGACAAACTACTACCGATTTAAATCGTAGATTTCAACGTGGGCATTTATCAGAGGCTAGAACAGGACGTAGAAATTCCCCTTTGTACTGTGCCATTAGAAAATACGGAGAAAACAATTTTAAAGTAGCTGTTTTGGAAAAGTGTTTTTCTTTGGAGGAATTAAATAATCGAGAAAAATATTGGATAAAAAAATTTGATACTATTTCTCCCCACGGTTATAATTTATTAGAGGGGGGTAACTCTAAAATTCACAGCCAGGAAACTAGAGATAGGATTAGTAAAACTAGAAAAAAGCAAATTGAAAATGGTTTAGCTCCAGGGTTTACTGGAAAACGGCATTCGGAAAAAACACGGAAAATTTTATCTGAAAAATCTCGCGGTAATACTCATGCTGCCAACTCTTTTAGAAGTAAAGAGTATAGAGAAAAACAAAGAGTTTCTCATTTAGGTAAGCGCCTTAGTGAAGAAACTAAAAGAAAGATTTCAGAAAGTTTAAAACATTGTAAACTTTAGTGGTTATATCACTATTAACTACAGCCACAGGCACAAGGCAAACTTCTGAAACACAGATTGCCTGGGAACATGAAACTGTAGGTCCTTTAGTTAGCGGTGAGATGCTTTTAGTTTTTGTAGGGGCTGTTGATTCTCAACACCCCTCGGTAACTTCTGCGATATTTTCAGGAACGGGGTTAACCCCTTTCGATAGTCAAAATTTAGAAGTAGTGTCATCTGTTGTTGGTGCTGGCGGGGGTAGTTTTCCTTGTGGTTTTGTATACTCCCTAGACAACCCCATCACTGGTACGGGAACTGTTACTGGTACTGTAACTTTAGATTTTAACGAATCAATAGGAGTTATGTCTGGGGTGTCCGCTATTTTTACAGGCGGAAGTGGTGTTCTGGATGGGCCGGCCGGTAGTGTTACGGAAAACACAGAGATACCTAATTATAGTATATTTAGAAACTTTACAACTACGGCTGCAAATTCATTAGTGATTGATATGTGTATAAGTGAGTCTAGTAACCACAACAGCCATGTTGTGCCCTCAGGACAAACTGGGTTTGGGGATGTTAAACTTAGTGGTCCTAGATTTACTACAACATACAGTGGCGTTTCTTCTCCCTCCACGGTAAATATAGGCAGAGAACAAGTCGGTGGTACTTTTGCCGCCGCAACACTAATAACTCTAGCATTACGAGATAAACCATAGGAGAACATTATGGCTGAAATATTCCAACCCAAGGAAGCAGTGTCTGTACGACACATAGAAGCAGACGCAGAAGATCGCACTAAGCATGCCAAGCAATTTAGAGAGCAAAAAGATCACGAAGCTAAATTAAAAGATGAGCGGTTCGCGGCGATCCGGGAGCGCCGAAAGAAAGGTTCTGTCGGTGGTAGCGGGGCTGGAATAAATATTGAAGTGAAGGGTGATTCCTAGCGGTACCCTAACGTGATAAACTTATCTCGTTAGACAAGGGGGATTTATGCAAGTTCTAAAAAGCAAGAGGGGTTTAGATATCCTATTTATGCCGATGAAGTCCGACATTGTTGATGTTAAATATTTTGTTAATTTGGGAGCTGTGGACGAAGACATAAAAGATCAAGGTTATTGCCATGCATTAGAACATATGTTATATGCGGGTACAGAGTCTCGAACTTGGTTAGATATTGTGAGAGGTTGGGAAAAGACAGGAACCTATTACAACGCAGCTACTTGGCATGATGATACTAGATATCAAATTAATTGTTTGAAGAGACATTGGGAAGACTCTTTTGAAATTTTAGCTGACATATTTTATAATCCTACGTTTCCGGTAGAGAGGTGGGAAGAAGTAGAAAAAGGAACAATTATTTCTGAAATCCAAGGGGAATGGGATATTCCTAGCGTAGCGTTAGCTGAAAATATGTTCCAAAACGGTTTGGGTAAAGGCTACCATCCTGTTTGGGGAAATATTGCTAATATTAAAAAGGCAACTATTCCAGATCTTAAAAGATTTTATAATACCTATTATTGTGGGAAAAATATTACTCTATCCATTGCTGGTGATTTAACTAAAGCGGAAGTGTTAAGAGTTGTAAATAAGTTTGATTTATTTTCTGACCGTAAAGCCCCGGTAAGAAAGAAATTTAATTTTAGTTTTAAACACTCGTTGATTAGATTACAATTAGCAGATATAGAACAATCCATTATTCATATTTTGAAACCCGTACAAATCCCTCGCACGTATAGAGGCATAATGGCTGTAGACGTGGCGTGTGATTGTTTTTCTCAATATTTATTTGAAGAGCTGCGGGACAAAAACGGTTTAGTTTACGACGCCGGTGCAGATTTATTTTGGAATATACCAGGTTATCTTTATATAGCCGGAAGTTTAGCTACCGATAGGGACAGACTTAGTGCTACAAGAAAAGTTTTAACTAGAATATTAAAAGACTTTATACCTGAAGGTCTAACTACGTCTAGGGTACATAATGCTATCGTATCCCAACAATACAACTTTGCATGCAGAGCAGAACATACAGATAGTGTAACTAACGAATTGTGGGATGCCTGGCGTCACGGTATTCGTAGTAATCCTTTTGAAATGAATATTAATACTTTGGAGAGTTTAGACTATAGAACAGTTAAAAGGGAAGCAGAAAGAGCCCTGCTCGGACCGTGGAAGGCAGGAAGGCTTAGAGGTAAATAAACATATCTAGGAGGGATTAATGGCTACTATTACTAAAGCATTACTTGAAGCTGAGGATGAGGTTCGTGTATATATTGAACGTTATGCAAATCTATTTGATTTAGATCCTAATTTAGTTAGAGGACTAATAACACAAGAATCTAGATTTGTCGCGGAAGCCGTTAGTGCTACAGGGGCGTATGGGTATGGGCAGTTTACTGGGATAGGTGGCCGTCAAGTTCAAAATATATCACGTATGACGGAGAAGGCGGCGGATTTAGCAGATTTTACAAAAGCAGACGCTGACGAACCTGATGCAGGCGTTAAGGCAATTTGTGCTACGTTATGGTGGCTTATGTATCGTAAATATAAAAATGTCTCTGACAGAAAGGTACGGTTAGAGGCTGTCCTTACTTTTTATAATTCCGGAGGCAAAGCCGCCGCTTTAGTTGTTAAGCATGGGGGTCATAAAGAAGCCATTCCTTATATAAAGCAACTTCCCAGGAGATATCAAAGTCAAGCAGTTGATTACGCCGCGCATGTTTCGGTATGGTTTGTTACTTGGCACGAACACGAGAAAAAGAAAGCTCCTACTATTTCTAGGGAAAAGGTTACGATTCCTAATCCTTTTGACGAATCTTCTGACCATTTGAGTAAAAAATACCAAGCGTTTATACAGTACCTAACGTTGCTGGCGGATGATGACTCTATGTTAGATGTTCTTGTTAATTCCCGAGACGGGTTAACTGAAGTTACTTTAATATTTCCAGGGGAGCTTGGATAAGTGGCATTAACCAAAACACCTGAACAAGTAGCAAAAATGAGGGAAGCGGGTATCTTATTATCGGAATGTTTGAATATGCTGGTAGCTGCCTGTGTTCCGGGAAGTAACGGTAAGCAAATAGATACCTTGGCAGAGGAATTTATATTAGACCACGGGGCTGTTCCGGCTTTTAAAAACTATGGAGGCAATGCTAACATTATTAAGTTTCCAGCCAGTATTTGTTTTTCTAGGAACAATACCCTTGTGCATGGTATTCCTGCGGAAACAGACGTTATAGAGGAACGAGATATTATCACAATTGATTGCGGTTTAAGTATTGACGGTTGGTTCTCAGACGCAGCAAGATTGTTTGGTGTTGGGGAAATTAGTAAAGAGGATCAAAATCTGATTGATTCTACAAGTAAAGTATTGGACGTAGGAATTGCAGCTTGCGTAGCGGGAAATAAGTTAGGAGATGTGTGTAATGCTCTGCAAGCAGAGATAGGAAGAACTCCGTATTACAATGTATTACAGTATGTCGGACATGCGATTGGGGAACAAATGCACGAGGCTCCTCCCGTGCCTAATTACGGGAGAAAAGGAATAGGTCCTACACTGAAACCAGGAATGGTTTTTTGTTTAGAGCCTATGCTAAAAAAGACCGATGCCAAGTTGGGTGTATTGCCAGACGGATGGACTGTAGTAACTATGGACAGCACACGAGCTGCCCACATAGAACATATGGTTTTGATAACTGATAATAAACCCGAGATTTTAACTGCATAATTGCAGATTGTATCGTATAATTGGTATGGGTGTGGGTATGTGCCCACATGAATAAAAGAAATTACTAGGAGTAATATAATGGTTGATGGAGTAGTTAAGTGGTTTGATGCTAAGAAGGGATTCGGTTTCATCGTTTCCCCTGAAGTCGAAGGTGATGTATTTGTTCATTACACTAAGATTCAGATGGAAGGTTTTAAGAAGCTGGAAACTGGTGAGAAAGTTACCTTTGAGGTGATGCAGAGTGCAGAGGGTCAGCCCCAAGCTGAGTCTGTTATTAGAAACGAAGCTGAAACGCAAGCGTAAATTAATCAAAGTTGACAACTTAGGTTAAATGTTTTATAATTATTAACGAGGGAGGTACGTCCCCCCGTAAGGGGGGACTCTCCAAGGTGCGGAGTCACCGCACCGCCTCCCTCACAAGGAGAATTGTTATGAATTATTTAGATGTGGAAGTGCTCGCTGAAGATGCCGATGACGATTCGTACATTATACGTATCGCCAAAGAGGATTTAAATACCTTAGTAGCTTCGGATTTCGAGATACGTCATTGGAATGGCAGTAAACCTGTATTACTAGAAACTTACGGAACTAACGCAGTTAGGACCGCGAGCGACGATGATTCCGATAATAATCTGTCCAGTCTTCCAAACGTAAGTTTGGAGCGCCTGATAGGTTTTCTTAATTCTTAGATCTTAGGTTACCCTCCAGGATACGTGGGGAATCTTCCCCCGGGATATCAGCTCCCTATCCGTCCGTGTCTTCGGAAAAATACAATGGCCTAAGATAAAAAACAATAAAACATTGTACGGAGGGAAACAACATGGGTGTACTACAACATGATAATTCTGTAGTTAACCTAGACGCACTAGCAGCTATTTTTGATACTAACGCTAATGGGTTTGGGCCGGAAACGACTAGTAATCCTGATCTGGTAACTGGCGTTATTCCATCACAGCATGGTATGGCTTGGAACGGCGGTTATACTCAGAAGCAGGGCCCTCGTGGCACTACTACTGGGCTACCACACGTCAGTTTGGGTCGACCAGGCAAGCTTCCCGTAGGGAACGCTCGTTTGGCTGGAGTTACTACAGGCTAAGAATTATAAGTTTTTTGGCAGGTCGGGGATTCCCCGTCTTGCCCCAAGGTGCGGCTATCGGGCGCGTCCGGTAGCCTAATTACACAACCGAAGGGGATTAATTCTCGTTAGGAGGTGTAGTAATATGGAAGGTACAGTAATGGATCTTATGGGCCTTGTTGGAACTACCGTAGGTTGGGGTATCAATAACGCCCTTGCTTTAGCCGTAGGTGCAGTTCTTGGTCCTGTAATTAGTAAGGCGGGTCTAGGTCTAGTCGGTGACGTTCTAGGAAGAGGTAAGGACTTAGTTGACGGCACAGCCGCTTTTGTAAGCAAGAAGTAGTTCATAGTTTGGAAAGGATCCCGTTGTTAATGGGATTCCTTTCTCAAGAGGTTTATAATGAAATTAGAAGTAGCTAAATTAAATAAGGAAGGTTCTTCCGGACTTAATGTGGAAAATAATATTTTAGAATTTTCATGCATTAAACCTATCATTGTCCAACCTTCAGAAATACAAAAGATACAGTTAGCTTGTATTTTAAATATTCCTAAAGGCTACATTTTAAATATCAGTACTAGCAGTGTGCTATACGAAAAAGCTGGGGAGATATTTCCGGCTTTACTTACTTTAGACCACAGCTATAACGATAAGGTGGTAATACCTGTGCGTAATAGTGGGAGAAATCCCCTGAATTTAATGCCTGGAATGGTTATAGCCAAAGGTTACTTTTCTAAATTAGAAAAAGTACAAACTGCAGAGATGCAGGCGGTAGAAATTTCAAAACCTGTTAAGAGTAAACCGCAAAGAAAGAATCCAATTAGTTTTGAGGTTAATTAGTGGAAATTCAATTACTTAACGAGCACGCAGAAAGACCTAAGTTCCTTACTTACGGAGCAGCAGGCGCTGATTTGTACTCTGTTGAAGATGTAGAAATCCCTTCGGGTAAAGTTGCCGCGGTGGGTTTAGGGTTTGCTATATCAATTCCGGAAGGGTATGAGGCACAGATTAGACCCCGCAGCGGGTTGGCTTTTAAAAACTCTGTAACTGTTTTAAATTCTCCGGGCACCATCGACAGCGACTACCGCGGTGAAGTAAAGGTAATCCTTATAAACCACGGTGAAGATACCTTTCAAGTAAAGAGAGGTGATCGAGTCGCTCAGATAGTATTTGCCCAAGTACATCAACCTCATTTCGAGGAAGTAGACGAACTAGAAGATACTGCTCGGGGATCGGGTAGGTTTGGATCTACAGGAAAGGATTAAATTATGGACCCAATTGTTATTAATGTAGAGATAAAGGTATCTGCAGAGGATAAACAGGCTACGGTTATAATTCCTCCTGAAATTAGATTAACTGAAAGATTAGTAAGTTTTCTAAATGAGGCTGTGAAAGCCCGTGATTTGGTTTTAACACATTGGACCATTAGTCCTGAACAAGAAAAGGACCTGGAGAACCTATCTAATGTTGTTGTGGAAGAAACGGAATAAAGATATAGATCTTGTGCTCTCGTCCTCCGGGCCGAGGGCTCCTTGTTTTGTAGGGGGCATCGAGGCTCTTAAGGATAAGGGTTTTAATATCAAGAGGATAGCTGGAAGTTCCGGCGGAGCGATTATTGCTGCTGGGTACGCCTTAGGTATATCTCTTGAGCGTTTAAAGGAACTAGCCTACCAAGTACCTTACGCAGATATTAAAGATTTTCATTTCGGTAATCTTTTAAGTACTGAGAACCCAAGTCTGTATTCTGGAAAAACGCTTGATGCTTATTTGAAGAGTATCTATGGCGACGCAACGATCTCTGATTTTAAAATAGATTGTAAGATTGCGGTAGTTACTATTATAGAAAGAAAAAGAGTTATAATTGATAAGGATTCTCACCCAAATCTTCCTGTTTGGAAAGCGGTGAGAATGTCATCAACTATTCCTTTTATTTTTCCATATTATAAACTAGACGGCGTTCCAGTTACGGACGGTGCTTTAGTTACTAGCTTATTTGACATGTTTCCTAAAAGGGAAAGGCCTGTAATTGGGTTACGCCCCAGAGCGGAGTTAGGTATTCCAAAATTTGTTCAGAGGTCAGAGCATAAGTTATTTATTTGGAACTACATTAAAGTTTTAGCCGAATACTTTATCGATGCTGTTGATAACCAGCATGTGCCTCAAGGGGAATGGAATCGTACTATAGTTATTCCTACCCTTGACATTAGGGGTTTTACTTTTGAATTAACTGACGCCCAGGTTACCGCTTTACTACAATACGGCTATGACGCCGTGATGAATTCAGATCTATCTTCTCTCAAATAAGAGCAGACCGCTATCGGTCTGTTCTTATTTTGTATGTACGGAGGAAAGTATGCCAGTAGTTATTACCGATTTTTCAAATAGAGTTTGGGCTGTGGAACAACCGACTGATGGTTATTTACACGTAGGTTATACGGGAGAGCCGGGGCCAAGACTTTTAGATATATTAGATTTTGTTCGAACAAGGCAAAAACAATTCGATAAGTTTGTTAGTAAACGTCAAGAATTGGAAGATAAAGAAAATGCCAAAAAGCGAAAAGTTTCAAGACCTGTTACTCAATCGGCACAGTTATAGTTTCCAAAAGATGGAAGGCTTACCTGTTCTTTGTTTAACGGATGCTATAATACAAGAGGTATTAACTGTCGGGGATAAGATCACCTTATTCAAACTAGCCGATGGTAAGTATTTTGTATCTAAAGCAGATTCAGAAGACCTCACGGCATTTACTGTCGGTAAGCTTACCCTTTCCCATATCTATTTTGCAGATGAAATTACCGTGGAGGAGAAATAATATGTGGGATAAGACTAAAGATTTTCTAATTAGAGCGTATGGGAGATTAAAATTGATAGATTGGCTTAGTGCCGCTTTCTCTATTCTTAAAGCTTCTAAAAAAGAAGACAGGAAAGTCAATGATAAGTATATCGTAATTAAACCCCGCATACTGAGTGATGAGAATTACTTACGGGGGGTTTCTGTTCTTCGCGGGGTACTTGGTATGGTTCCCCATACCGCTATTGCGTCTCCTATATTAGGATTAGGAGTTATGGGTTTTAAGGTTTGGAAAAGAATAGCCTTAAGCGCTGAGTTTAATCAATTAGAATATCCACCAATGGATCCCAACATGCTTCGGGTATCCATTGAAATGGACGCTGAGCTTAAGAAGCATTATGGTCAACTAATTCTATCAGAGAATTGGTCAGATGAAAGTATCTCAGAACTTGAGAAAGTTTTTAATGATTTCCAATTTATCACCGACTTTCAAATGTTAAGGGTTAAATACCCGAGTATTTCTGAAAAATACATTCGTAGTAGGGTCATTACCAATAAAGAAATTCTACAAACCAATTTATCTGCTATAGAGCAGAGGTTGTTGCAAGTTTCTCACAGCGCTGAAATGGATAGGAATATTAAAGAAGCTTTTGGAATGCTTCGAGAAATATTTCCTGCCATGAATGATTGGGCTTTATTTAATTCCGAAGGTTTTAAGGACATATTAGAACTTTTAGATACAGTTTTTTAGGAGGTGTCCATGAAAATAATTTTAACTTTATTTTTAGTATTCACATTAAGTTGTGTATCTGCGGCACCAACGCCTATGCTTATAGGGCGCGTTATTGCTTTAAGTGACGAAACCGTTGATTTATACGTAGCTTGCTCTGAGGGGGCTAATTACGTTCCCACCAAGGACGGCTGTAACTCTACTTTACTTTCTCAGAAAATAGATGAGACAATGGATATTTCAGTAGAGTTTATTAGTGCTGATCTAAACCAACCACAGGGTTATGATATCTACTTAGCCACGTCAATGATGTACTTCAGAATATTTCAAAGAAATTTAAATGCGTACACCAATGCAGAAATGATTGCGCGTCAATTTTTTGAAATACAAAAGGCTAATTCAGGAAAGGCGATTCCTACAGCCAAATTCTACTGGGTGTGGTATGTTTCTGCTACATCTTCTAAACAACGTTTTGATAACCCCCCAGCTCTTACCCCTGAACGAAAAATAGATTTACTTCTAGCTGTAGACATCGGAACTTCTATTATTGGAAAAACCGAAGGGCCACGACTTGCCAGATTAAAACAAGCCATAATAGTTTTAAATTTTGTAATAGATGATATCCATGATTAGACTCTCTGACCAAGTGGTGGGCGATTGGGGTATATTTATTTGGGAACAGGATGGTGAATTATATGAGCAAGTGAAAGTACATTTATTAAATGGAATGACTTTCATTGTTGATCTAGATGAATTTTTTGCTATAACGGATGACGAAGGATGGTAGGTTTAATTACAAATAAAGAAGACTGCAAGCATTTTGATTGGCAAGATATCGAGTGGTGCTGTGGGAGAAAGAGACGGTCAGGTGTTTGTACACTATCTGAAGGAGACTTAGTCCGCGATAAACCTTGTAGCACTATTATGCCTTATTGCAAATATGCAAAAAGGGAGATAATAGATGTTCATTCTACGGAACTACCAAGTCTTAACAGGAGGGACGGCCACAGTAACTAGCGTAGGCAAATCCCCAGGTAATGATAGTCAGTAATGGCTCAACTTACTATAACATGTAGTAATACCAGTGGTGGTTCTGTAACCATAGGTGCTCTTGTAGGTGTTGATGGCATAACTGTCATTTCTGGAAGCAGTTTCACCACTATCAGTGGTTTTAGAGATGAGTTTGTAAGTGCTTCAGGTTCCTTACAATCCCAAATAACTAACCACGCTACAATTAGCGATGCTCACCACCCTAGGTACACAGTTGATGAAAATCCGGCAATTATTGGCGGAACTAATGTAACTGTAGTTTCCGGTAGTAATATAATAACCGTTAGTTCTACAGCAGGTGGGGGAGGTGGCGGGGGATCAGTTTCTAATGCTATGGTGGGAACTGACGGAATAACTGTTCTATCCGGAGTTCCCACCGCAAGTGAAACTACCATATCCGGATTTAGGGATGAATTTGTTAGCGCATCAGGTTCTTTACAAACTAGCATAGACCAGTTCGCTGTAACCTCTACCAGTATTGATTATTCGGTTCTAGACACTGATAAGGTTATTTTAGTAGACACCAGTTCTCAAGAAGTATTAGTTACCCTTCCGACCGCTGTCGGTAGGGACGGAGCAAATTTTCGCATAAAGAAAACAGTCGCTGGAAATGATGTAGTGGTTACCGGAACCTCTTCAGAAACTATAGATACTGCTCTTGCGGTTACTATAACAACTACTTTGGATTCTATTAATGTGGTGTCAGACGATACCCAGTGGTGGATGATATAATGAGCCTATTAAAAGTCTGGAACGGAACTGAATGGGTAGGTGTCCCGGTGGTGAATTTCCTTCCTTGTGACGCTAAGCTTCGACTAATGTAGATAAAGAGGTATAAGATATGGCACGATTACAACATAGCGGTGGGTTAGTAGAAGTAATTCTTGAGCTGGGCTTTGATCAGGTTAAATATTTTGAATTGAGCGCCAATGGTGTTGCCCAATCGATTACTATGAATCCCCCAGCTAGACGTTTAACTTTACGTAATACGGCGGACGCCGGCACACCTATATACTTTAACGTTACAGGTGATGATGCGACGACAGTAGTCAGCGCCGTACCAGGAGATAATATTAAGATAGACGGCGGTTGTGTTTTTGAATTAGATTTCGATTCTTTGTCGAATATTTCATTTATTACTGAAGGGCCTACAGTTACTATAGAAGGACATTTAGGCTGGAAAGGAACAGGCGGTTGTTAAAAGATTTGCAAATATAGGAATTATAACGTATTATTTAAATAGGAGATAAAATGAACCAACTAAATTCTGGTACGCTAGTGCTGAATAGAAGCTGGATGGCAGTTCAGATTTGTTCAGTAAAAAGAGCTATCTCTTTACTTTACCAAGGACACGCCAAAGCTATTGGCGAAGATTATCTAGCTTATGACTTTGATGATTGGTCTGAAGTTTCGCAGCTAATGGTAGAGAGCCCTGTAACTGAATTTATTCACTCTCCTAATTTAAAGATTAAAATTCCTAGAGTCATTGTGCTTATGTTTTACGATAAGCTTCCTAAAAGGCAAGTCAGCTTCAGCAGAAAGAATATATTTGAACGGGATAACTATATTTGCCAATATTGTGGAACTAAGCCTTCTGATAAAGCCGTATCTTTAACTTTTGATCATGTAATTCCTAGATCTCAGGGAGGCAAAACTACTTGGGATAATATCGTAACTTGCTGCTGTTCCTGCAATAGGAAAAAGGGTAATAAAACACCAAGGCAGTTAGGCTGGAGAATAAAGAAAAAACCAACGCAACCTAAGTGGCACCCAACTCTTAATATACCACTAAAGGTACTTCCCCACAAAGAGTGGAAGAATTTCCTAGACGTGGCTTACTGGAACGTGGAATTAGAAAATGATAACACGAAAACAAACAGCGTATGAAGTATTTCAATATTTGAGAGGCGCTATTCGCGGAGCCTATGGGGTCGAAGAACTTCGAGGTAAATCTATACTTATAAAAGGCATGGACACCGTGGGTCAGGAGCTTCTAGTGCGTCTTTGCCTACCGGAAGTAGATCTTTATTTCTTAGACAGTAGTATTCAGAACTATTACCAAGCCCACCAGATATGTGGGCATACCGCCCCATACCCATTTGATATCGGTGTAGATATCATAGTAGATTTTGAGGAAAGGGTATTGCAAGTTAACGGCATGACGCGTCCTTTAGACTTAATAGAAGACGATCCATACGAACAAGGTATTCATCAATTCTATTGTTGGTCAAAGGAGCAAGATTATGACCCTCAGTCCCGTGGAAGTACTTGAGCAACGCTTAGAGTTTTTAGAAAATATTCTAGAAATAGCCACCCTCTGTAATTGGACTGTTGGAGATATGCAAGATTTAAAAAATTATGTATTGCATGAACTCATCACAGCAGATAATATAATGTTCGATACCTTCGAAGAAATCGGAAACAGAGAACTGGCTTACCTTAGGTGGGAAGGCCACATGGAGGAATTAAGGCATTGGTTAGCGTTAATTTTAGAGGTGAAAATTAAGTATGTTTAAAGGCAGGATCCTGGGATATTCAGTGGAAGGAGGTTTGGATAATCCCCCAAGACAGTCGGAGGAAATATATGCACGAAACTATTCGAGCTGTACAAAATGAACATAAAGCGAGTTTATTTGCTAAAGGAAACGTTGTTTCCGTAGGTATCGGTTTAAAAATAGTTAATAATCAAGAAACCGACGAAGTTTGTATTACGGTGGGCGTTATAAATAAGATACCGCTTGATCAATTAACTGTAAGGGATATAATTCCAAAAACTTTAGGTGATTGTAAAACTGATGTAATAGAAATGGGTGCTATTAGGGCGTTAGAAAATACTGGTAGACTTAGGCCAGCCCCCGGCGGAATATCGATAGGACATAAAGATATTACAGCCGGCACATTAGGCTGTTTAGTAACTAAAAATGATACAACTTTTATTCTTAGTAACAATCACGTATTAGCAAACAGTAACAACGGGGAAATTGGAGATGCTATTTTACAACCTGGCCCTGCTGACGGAGGAACTGGAAACACCGACCGTATTGGGACACTAGCTGAGTTTGTTCCAATAGAATTTGGTAGTGGGGATATTCCACCTATACCTCCGTTACCCCCGTTACCTCCAGAATGTGGAATTGCAGTATTTGTAGAAAAATTAGTTAATCTTTTTGCAAGGGCGAAGGGTTCTAGTCATAGAGTACAAGCATATAAAATGGCAACCCCGTCTGCAGTTAACATGGTGGATGCTGCATTGGCGAAAGTCCTTGATAGTAAAGATGTAATTACTAAAATTTTAGAAATAGGCTCTCCTATAGGCCCCGCTTTAGCGTCTCTTGGAGATAATATTAAGAAGAGCGGTAGAACTACTGGATTCACGCAAGGTACTGTCACTCAATTACATGCAACAGTGCAAGTTCAATATGATGCGGGACGGGTTGCTACTTTCGAAGATCAAATTATTTCAGGAATAGGAAGTAACGGGGGAGACTCCGGATCAGTAATTTTAAATGATAACAATGAAGTTATAGGCTTGTTATTTGCAGGTTCTCCTGGGTTTACAATTTTTAATTCAATCGACCACGTACTAAGTGCACTTGGTGTAACTATTTTAGTTTAAGGGAAGGAGATTTAATGGACATAAATGATTTACTTGAACAAGCTACAGAAATTTTAGATCTTATGCCTGATGGTTGGACGCGCGACATTCACCGTGATATGTCTAAACTTTCAGAAGAATGCGGAGAGGTGTCTGAGTGTTTAACTAAATCTTCCAAAACAAAAGAGGACTTAGGAGATGAGTTAGCAGACGTTGCGTTGTGTATTGCAATAATTGCTCTAAAAACCGATATAGATTTAGATGCAGCTATTTTAAAGAAAAATAAAGGCCGGATACCTAGAATTTTAAAAAGGTTTCACGGAGGAGTTTACCCTTCGAGTGAAGGGTAAAAAATAATCCCCGATACCAAAATCTCTGCTTTAAATAAACCGCGGGTTTTGCAGAGGTCCCGTTTGTAGGAGGAGGAAGCTATGATGGCTTACGATCGCCAGTTTGTACTGGCAATAATGCGCGATGGTTCCCCAATTAGGGAAATCAACGGCAAGGTATCTTTACCTTTCCATTCAGAATATAAAGTAAGACTTAAGAACAAGCATTCTAATTTAAGAGCATCAGCTAAGGTTTGGATTGATGGAAGATTAGTTTCTAACATGGGAGATTTTATTCTTAACCCTAATCAAACTTTAGATATAGAGCGGTTCATTGACGAGTCTATGAGTCGTGGTAATAAATTTAAATTTGTACCTCTTAGTGACGGCAGGGTTAATGATCCTACTGATAGAGAAAACGGAATTGTTAAGGTTGAGTTTTATAGAGAGAAAGTACCTTTTAGAAACCGACCCCTTATAAAACCTAGAAGAGATGATGGCTCTAAGTCTCCTATTTGGCGGTATGATGATCCTTTTGATAACTATACTAATATACATTCTACTACTATGGCTTTCAATAGCACTATGGACTCTTTTGAAAGTGAAGTTACGACGAAGGGGAGTATCATTACTCCTGATAGTGCACCTATGGCTTGTAGTGCAGGCGCTACCGTAGAGGGAAGTTCTTCATATCAAGGATTTTCTTATGGTGACCACTTTGAAACTGAAGAGTACCCCGTAACTGTAACACTCAGATTGAAGGGTATAGATCAAAGACGAGTAGATTGGGATGATCGTCCTAAGCCTACGTCTAAGAAGAGGATTAAGTTCTGCCCTAGTTGTGGAGCCAGACGTCACGGTATGTCTAAGTTCTGTGCTAGTTGTGGAACAGCTTACCATCTCCGCTACGAACGAGAGCGTGGTAGACTAACTAGGTAATTAAAGTCTCCCCTCTGCCTACCTGTTACGGGATAGTCAGTGGCACTGATATGGGGTGGAGGGGAGATACTAGGAGAAAATATGTCAGAACCTTGGAAAGTTATCATATGTTCTAATGGGCAGTGTATGGCCGAAGCCATCAATGAGGACGGTTCAACAAACGAAGAGTGTAAGATATACCCAGATGTGGATCATATAGCATTTACCCAATTCATTTGCCCTAAATGTGGTAACGTAGAAACTTGGGGAAAGACTAGAGTAGAAGCTGCGAAATTTTTATATGAAAGGATACTCCATGCTAGAGTGGATGAATAGCTGGCCTGTCTGGTTATAGGATGTGTGGTTTGTATACATTACTTTCCATGATATTATTCAATGGATATTTATTTTTGCTGTCGGTTTAACTGCGTGGGGACAACGACGTAAAAAGAAAGAAGTGGATAAATTATTAGAGCACATCCACGATGAGTTGCATAAACACATAGAAGAGGATTCCTCATTTCATAAAGATTTGGGACAACTGGGGATGACGCAAGGAGAATAATTTGGATATTTTAAAAAAGAATCTCGATGCTGCCTATGTTATGTATTTTGAAAGAATTAAAGTTTTAAAGCGGGAGGTGGAAGAAACTGTTCAACGCGCTGAGCGTTTAGGTGAAGGATATTACGAAAAAATTGCTGAGTCTAACTTAAATAAAATAGAAGAAGAGATAGACTCAGTTATGGAATGTATTGAAGTTTTAGATCATTTAACCGGGCGGTAATTAAGATGTCAACTAAAATTTTAAGGATATGAAATGAGTAAAAAACTAGTAGATGGCGTTTGGGTAATAGTTTGTGATTGGATAGATGAAAAAGGCATTGTTTGTGATTTAGGCGTCGATGCTGAGCCAAAAATGTTTGTTGATCCGGATGGAGGTCGTAATACGGAAATGCATTTCCAATGCGGCTCTCACCATGGGATTCTTAAACAGGAAGATAGGCCGGAGTATCAGTTACCGGAAGGTCATGAGCTTTTGGAAAATACCCTAGTTAGCGATGAGGCTAAGGACTCCCTGGATAAAGACGTAGCTGTGCGTTTAGATGGTTTTAAACCAGACGCCAGTAAGTAAATTTGGAGATATGTATGTCTGAAGAAAAAACTACACTTAAGTATTCTAATTATACTATCGAAATAACAGAAACTGGTTTCGGAGTGTTTGCCGAAGAAACCGGCAGCCAAGAAAAAGAATGGGTATGTACTGCAGCTGATCCTCAAGTGGCTATGTCTATTATAGAAGGTTTAGTTTTATTAGAGCATAAAAGATTTCATTATCCTGACTCAGAGCCTACCTTTCAGTCAGGCAACGATAAACCTCTTCCCCCTTTCCTCAGGAAAGCATCTCAGAACTCCTAGAATCGTTTGTAACGAACGATCTAAGTAGAAAAGGTGGGATAAAAGGACCAACCAATAAAAATCAAGGGAGGATACCCTATGGGCGGATTCTTCTTACGACCAAAAGATACAAATAATGATACAGCCAATAGCCACATTAACGCAGAGGCTATAGGTGTTGTAGCGCTTTATGAAAATGAATACATTGACGTAACTGGAACCCATGACCCTGCTGTATTCGCAACTCGCGCAGCTCGGCATAATAAAGATCCGAAGAGGCGAGAAGCCCCGCGGAGTAATCCGTTACCTTCAGGCAATTGGCGCGGTGGTGGAACCCGAACAGGACGAATCGGGAACGGAAGGAGTTAACTGTGGATCGAAGACTTGTACAATGTTTCGGTATTAAAGTACGTCCCCATAAAGAATCAAAAGTTTGTACGAAAAGATTTTTATGGACCGCAAAGGGCGCAGGTAGAAATTTTGGAGGCAAAGGTGTGCAAGCTTGCCCCTTTTGCGGGACGATGCCAGACTTCAACCATCCGTTCAATAAATACTTGGGCGGATATATCACTTATGAAGAAGCTGAAAAAGAGATGCCAGACTTTAGAAAAAAGTTGGGCCTTAAGTAATTTTTTCCTTGACAAACCTCTCTAAATATCTTATAAATAGGAAGGAAGTCATGGGGGGTTCAATATAAAGAAGGGTATACCCTTACGTAGCTAGACGTAGTGGGGGGTATCGTCACACAGCTGTCTCGTATTCATCTAGTATTGTGTACCACGCGCCATTTCAAAAGGAGTAGTTTTATGGACCAGTATTTATATTTGTTAAAAGATGTTTTGGAAAACGGAGAGCAGAAAGGCGATCGTACAGGTACAGGTACGCTTAGTGTGTTTGGTCGCCAGCTCCGTTTTGATTTAGAAGAAGGTTTCCCTTTAGTGACTACTAAGAAGATTCATTTTAAATCTGTTGTCCATGAACTTCTTTGGTTTATTAGCGGCGAAACTAATATTAAATACTTGCAGGATAATGGCGTTAAGATATGGGATGCGTGGGCAGATGAGAATGGCGAGCTAGGGCCTGTATACGGTAAGCAATGGCGATCTTGGAATGCCCCTGTGGATAAAGGGGACGGGTGGGGTATTCAACAGATAGATCAGCTGGGGTTCGTTATTAGGGATCTTGCGGTTAACCCAACCAGTCGACAACTCGTTGTTACAGCTTGGAATCCTGCGGATGTGAACGATAGTGCTCTTCCTCCATGCCACTATGCCTATCAGTTTTATGTGAACAATGGGAAGCTTTCTTGTCTATGTATTATGCGAAGTGTGGATTGTTTCTTGGGATTGCCTTTCGATATCGCGTCATATGCCTTATTATTAACTATGGTTGCTCAAATCACTGGGCTTGTTCCCCATGAACTAGTTTTTCAACTGGGAGATACGCATATCTATAACAACCATTTAGAGCAGGTTAAAACTCAACTTAAAAGGGTGCCCCGTCTGTCTCCGTTAGTTTATCTTAATCCAGGAATTAAGGGTATAGACGATTTTAAATATACCGATGTTGGTTTATTGGGATATGATCCCCACCCATCTATCAAAGGAAAAGTGGCGGTGTAACAGATGGTAGAATTTAGAGGCGTGGTTAATATCAATGAGGCCGGCGAAGTAGTTTGTTTCTGTTCTAAGCAGGAAGAGCTGCGGGGGGGATGTCATTGCAGGAAGAAGTATAATTGTCCAGACGCAATCATATCAATAGAAGTTATTGACGGCACCCGTCCTTCAGATGCCGCAGTTAAGAACCTTGACAAGGTACATTTAAAGGCAGTTAAAGAGGTTAGCAAAATTAAAGAGGGTTTAGCTAATCTAGAGAAATCTATTAAGAGGACTAATTTTAAATTTAAGATTTAGGAGAATATAGAATGAGAGTCATAGGTTTTGGTTGTACGGCACAGGTGGGGAAAGACACAGCTGCCGAATATTTAGAGAGTTTAGATCCTGGGAAGATTGTAAGAGTTGGCTTTGCGGACAAGTTAAAAGAGACCGCGGTAAGTATCTTTGGACTCACTCAGGGCCAATGTTACGGTTCTAATTCAACGAAGGAAGCAATAGACCCTCGATATGGGATATCACCGAGAGAGATTATGCAGGGTCTGGGCGAAAAGATGCGAGAAATATATTCTAATATTTGGGTAGACACTGTTTTTAATACGACTATCCCGAATTTAGAATCTCAAGGATATGAGTTGTTTATTATTTCCGATGTACGTTACCCTAATGAGGCAGAAGGTATTAGCTCTCGTGGAGGGCATGTGATTAAAGTAGTGAGAGAAGGCGTAGGCGTAGTAGCAGGTAAGAATCATTCTAGTGAAACAGCTATGCAAGACTACCAAGATTTCGATTTCATCCTTGACAACAATGGTACTCGTGCGCAGTACTACGAGAAGATAGACCTGATGATGGAGGACCTTGGTTATGACGGAACACAGAGACAAAGTAGATACCGAAGGGAGAGGCTTAGGTCACAGTTGGGCGGACGATAATGTCGAACGCGGAGACCCTAATGTGGATTTTATTAAGAGGCGTCCCAGATATCCTATAGGAGATGATCCTCGTGGTAGAGAGATAAAATTTCAGGAGACAGACATGGGAGAGGCTTATGGCGATAAGCCTGTATTTCGTGCGTTTAGAGGAAGACCTCCTATAGAAGGTCAAAGATTCGGAGCGCCGGAAAAGAGAGGTAAGATTATTAGCAGAGTTAAGGATCTGCGTCCGGAGCTTCCCAATAGATCAATCGATGCAGCTGCGAATGAGGCTGCCCAGGCTTTACAGGATGCTTCTTTACTTGCTACTGATCATCAGATAAAATACCCTATAGTTACTTTATCTTCCCCAGCTCCTGGGGCTTCTTTTTCTCCGGGTGATACGATTACTGTTCTAGCTCCAGCCTCGGCGTTACTGAATCTTTATTCAGCTACGTTAGAGATAGATGGCGTGGGCGTAGATCGTAGGATTATAGATAGACGTGACCAAATGACTACTTTAGCTTATACGTTTGGCTTTACATATCAGATCCCCCCGACGCAGTCTTTGGGGTCAATGAGTATTACGGTTAGAGTATTTAACGCGGAAACTTCTTTTAGAGGTATTATTGCGGATGATGCGCCTGATGAAGATGCTAGACTTACTGGTTTGCCTACATTAGATGGCCGCCCCGGTTCATCCACTTCTGCGACAGGGTATCAGAAACTTTTTGATGAGACAGGTATAATGAAATCTCCAGAGGGAGTAGTCAGTATATCTGTGAACATAGTATAAGGAATAGTAATGGTAAAGAAGACTAGAACTAGAACGACAGTTAACGCTGACGCTGTAAAGAGAGACGTTAACAAGTTTGCTAAGGAGCTAGCTAAAAATTCTGCCGACGATCAAGGAAGAATAGAATTAGCCCCGGGGTCTGTTCGTAGAGAATCTACTAAAGAGCAGGACATGGGTCCTAGAAAATACAGAGAGATGATCCATGATCATAATAGTAAGAATTCTCATATACTAGATCGCCTCCCGTTTACTTTCCCTAGAAAGAAGTTGATAAAGTCGAACAAGAATGTGGTGGTTCTGTGTGAGGATTGCAGCTACCCTCATTTAGGAACCGAATACACTGTTGGTTTTGTTTGCCCTGAGTGTAAGACCTATGTGAGTGCGATCAACCCTGAAGCAGAAAGAACGGGGTATGACCCTGAGATAAATGTTGGAATCTTCGGCACAGCTTCTGACAAATTGGAACTAAAAGAGAAAAAAAGAAAGAAATTATAAAATTACTTGCATAATTAGGAAAAACCTTTTATAATTGGAATAGTTGCAAAGGAGTTTTACATGTCCGAAGAGAGACAATGGCATTCTTGGGTAATTAAGCGTAACACCTTGGACAGTGTCGTATCCTACATCAGAGAGAAGTGCCCTGAGGTAGACCAGTTTTTTTATCCTTTAATCAAAAAAGAGTACGAAACCAAATCTGGAGCTAAGAGAACTAAAGATGTTCCCATGTATGAGGGTTATATTTTTTTGAGGTATTACAATCATCCTGAGGTTTTTCACATACTTAGCCACTTTCCCCAAATTACTACGTATTGTGGGCCGGTTTTAGAAGCAGAGATTATGATTATGCAGAGTGCCCAGGGTAAGTTGTTGTCTGAGCTGAAAACTAGTAAGTTTAAACCCGGAGACAGCGTCCTTTTGAAGGGCGGGCCTTTTAAAGGTTATGAGGCTGAGATAGTTTCCGTGATTAAAGGGCAAGTTAAACTCCGCGTAGATGCTACGTTTCTTGGTTCTTCAGGGCATGAAGTAGCTTATCCTGAGGAATTTATTGAACGAAAGCCAGAACTACAAAATGCAGAGGTGCAGAATATCAATGACTCAGGGACGACCTAGGGGTAGGCCTCCTGGATATAAACACTCCGACGAGACGAAAGCCAAAATTAGGGAGAGTTTAACAGGGCACGCCCATACCCGTTTACGTAATAATAATATAGCAGCTGCTAAGGCTGTGTATGATCAAGAAGGTAAGTGTGTTCGACGTCTTGAGGAGTTGCGGGACTGCTACCCCGACCAATATCAATTCTTTGATGAAAATGAGCCTGAACTTCTTTTTGCTATGTTAGATGTTCGCTCTGAAAAAGAGTTAGAATATATTCGTAAGTACGTGGAATCAGAGAGGTTAGACTCCGGGGTATCTTACGAATATGCCAGCAGTTCTTGCTATGCGGCGGAAGAAGCCATGATAGCACTGTTAGATTTTAAGAGATTTCTAGAAAAATTTATTGAAAATTCTATCGAAATTCGCCAATCTTGATTTAACCAACTGCTATATTAGTAAGGGGACTGTGTATTTAGACCTCTCTTTTTGGCGATATAAGGACTCCATAATGCCAGAGATAGATTCAGAGGACTTAAACAAGAAAGCTAAAAAAAATCCTAAGTCTAAAAATTATAATAATGCTAATAGTCGTAAAAATTTAAGACAATATGCTGCCTTAACTCCTGAGATAGTTAGCGAATCTGATGAAGAGTTAGACGCTCAAGTACATTCTCTCGTAGTAGGTAGAAAGCTAGACCCTGTTTTAGTTAAGAAATTGATGCCCGAACGGGGAGTTTTAACCGGCGCAGAAAAGAAACGATATCTAGGTATTGTTCAACAATTTCTTGGGGATTTTAAAAACGAAGAACCCACCGCAGCTGACTTAGATGACATCTTCGAAATCGCCGAAAGCGATATTATGAAGACCCGCCTTTATCGAGCAGCCAAAGATAATCCAGATGCGATTATTAATATAAACCAATCCATAGAACGTATCTATAAGCGTAAACAAAGTGCGAAGGAAAATTTATCTGCACGTAGAATTGATCGAAAAGACGCCAGGTCCTCCCAAGATATCAACATTGTGGATCTTGTTGTACGGTTTGATCTTGAACAGCAGAGGAGAGACGCAGATAGAGTTGATGCTTTACTCGCTGAAGAGGAAGCCATGGGCGAAAAACTCCGTAAGGTTATAGAAGAGGACGGATAAACCCTTGCAGACCGCTTTAGATGACCCGGAATTTATTCAAAACTCAGAAAAATTACTTTCATATTATAGAGAGTATCCCGAAATTGCAGCCCTCGACCTTTTGAACATAGATTTAAGTCCTATCCAAAAGGTAGTCTTGAGGTCCATGTGGTTTCGGGACTATGTCATTGCGATAATGTGTCGTGGTTCTGGGAAGACATTTCTTAATGCTGTGTTTGCTTGTTTAAAAGGTCTTCTTTATCCGGGTCACCGGATAGGTCTTCTTGCCCCCACCTTTCGACAGTCGAAGTTTATGTTTGACGAAGTAGATCGGATATATAGCTTAGCTCCTATTCTGAGAGCAGCTTGTGAAAAACATCCCATTAAAGCATCTGATAATTGCTACTTAAAATTTAAATCAGTGGGTTTAAAAAACCCAGCTATGATTCAAGCGATTCCTCTCGGAGACGGTACTAAGATCAGAGGGTCGCGTTTCTTTACAATACTCTGTGATGAGTTTCCTCATATTCCAGAAGAAATTTTCAACATGGTTATTCGTCCTATGGCCGCTACCGTTGCTTCTCCCATGGAAAATGTGCGAAAGGTTGCTCGTCAGAAAGAGATGTTAGAGAAAGGGTTAATGACTCAGGAAGAAATAGATGAAGACACTACTACCAACCAAATTATTATAACCTCATCTGGTTACTTTACGTTTAACCACATGTACAAGTTGTATTGCGCTTACAAACAAGAGATGCAAAGAGGCAATGATAAGTATGCCGTATTTCGAGTACCTTATTGGTTGCTGCCTCCTGGGTTTTTAGACTCCAAGAGTGTCGAAGCTGCCAAGCGGGAAATGTCTAATCTTGAATTTAGAATGGAGTATGAAGCCGCTTTTATTCCTGATACGGATGATTTCTATCGAGCTTCTCTTTTAAATTCATGTTCTCAGACAGGGTTCGGAACTCAGGTTGTGGGATCCGCCGAAAAAACGTATTGTTTAGGTATAGACCCTGCGCGAAAAGAAGACTCTTTTGCTGTATGTGTAGCCGAATTAGGAGTACCTTCTAAAGTAGTGCATGCTATAGAGCTTCAAAATAAAACTTTCCCCAGCATGGCCGCGGTGATTGAGGATCTTTGCGACGCTTTTAATATCAGACATATTTATATGGATGCGGGTGGTGGGGGACTGGCCATTAAAGATATTTTAGCTGAGAACAATAGGGCCCATAGAGCGGGTCCTATTTTAGATCCTGAAGATGAGGTTCACCAAGGAAAGAATGGTAGGCACATTTTAACTATGTGTAATTTTACTTCTGATTTTATTTCTGAATCTAATTTTGATGCATTGCGCTTATTAGAGCATCGGGATATTCTTTTTCCATCTATATCTAATGAGGATACCCCCTCTCTTTCCCAAGAGCAATCTTGGGAAACTATTCAGCAAATGAAACAGCAAATGCAAATAATTCAACTTACGGAAACTCCTACAGGTAAAAACCATTTCGATGTACCTAAGGGGGGAGGCCACGGAGAACAGAAGAAGGATTTATATACTGCGTTTTTCTTGGCCGCTCGTTGTGTATATGATCATTTGTGGTCAGAATACCTTCCAGAGAGTATTTTACATCATGGGGGGGTTGTTAGACCCCGAGAGCCTATGTCATTTCCGGGGCAAGAGCCGGGGTTAAAAGTACCGGAAGACCTACAGGTAAAACTAGAGATAGCTCAGGACCCTGAGGCTTATAGGGAGAAAATAATGCATCAGACTTTTAATAAGCGCACTATACTGACAAGTTCTGTCGCGGTGTTGGGGCCGGCACTTAAGAAGAAACCCAGGAAATAGGAGAGAGATTACATGGCGGGCAAGGTTAAAGATAAATTGAATGCCGGATTGAAAAACTCTGAAGTACTCTCTCACGAAGAAATTAGACCCGGCGTCCATGAAATGGAGATAGATGTTGGCCCCAGTGGCCGCGACGCTAAAGAGTTGGCTTACCTAACAGGTAAAGACAACACCCCCTCTCCCCTTAGATACCACGAAGGCGGTAGAGTAGTTACCCGAGATTTTATTCGACGTGTTGATCTAGATCTTCTTACAGGTAAGCCTGAGGTTGTTAGAGCAAGACCTCAGCAAATTTTTCAACGAGCTATTGAGTTTTATAAAGCTAAGGGGCCTTACGGTACTTCGATTGATACTCTGACTAATTTTGCTGCCAAGGGTTTTAAAAATGATGTAGATGATGAAGATATTAAGTTGTTTTACGATACTTGGACTAACGAAATAGATTTTCAGGCTACGGTCGAGAAAATATTTTTTGATTTTTTCAGAGTAGGGATGGTGCGGACTTTTAAAATTGTTGGTAAGTTTGCTCCTAAGCTTAAGCCGGAGAATTTCCAAGGATTTGTAAATAAACGTACCCAAGCTAATCAGTTTAATACCGCGTCGGGCATGAAAGAATTACAGGCTTATCGAGACATTGGGGCGGCGAAAAAGATTTGGTCTAAGTCTTTTGTTCCCTTAAGGTATACTATATTAAACCCTACGCTAGTTGAGATTAAGGGTTCTCTTCTTTTTGATCAGACGGAGACTTTTCTAAAGCCTGCAGCTTTTAAAGAAGTGGCGGAAATGATGAAGAATACGGGGAAGCTTACGGCTGAACAGCGTCAGTTTATATCCTCGTTACCTAAGGAACTCAAAGATGCTATTAAAAAGAACAAACCTGTTAAACTCCCACCGGAGTTAGTAGGCAAGTGTGATTATAGAAAGCAAGACTATGAGCGCTATCCGATGCCCCGCGCTGCTAGAATGTTTGATGACATGGGTTATAAGGATGAATTGAAGAAAGCAGATTATTCTACCTTAGATGGTATTACTAATTATATTTTAAAGATCACTATTGGTAATGATGAACACCCTGTTACAAGTCAAACAGAATTAGAAACTGTTGCTAGTCTTTTTGACACCTCTAGTAAGAGTTTTGATATTGTGTGGAATCATACTTTAGACATTGAGAAGATTACTTTCCCAGAAATAAAGCAGATTTTAGGACAGGATAAGTTTATGCAGGTTAACGATGATCTGAGTCAGTCCCTTGGTGTTTCCAGAGCGCTTATCGATGGTAATTTGTCTGGGAACAGCAAAGCGATAGAGGCAGGTTTAAAAGGTTTTGCTGAAGAAGTAAATTATGCGCGTCGTTGCGTTAAGAAGTGGATAGATCATGAGTACGAAGAAGTGGCTTTGGCTATGGGGTTTGATAGATATCCCCAAGTACGCTTTGACGAGAACGCTCTTAAGGATGAGATTATGATGATGAGTGTCATCCAAGGTATGATTGATCGTCGAATTATTTCTTACGAGACGGGTATAGAGAAGCTTGGGTTTGATTTCACTACAGAACTTGCTAATATGTTGCAGGAGTCCCCGATGGTTCAATCCGGTATTCTGGGTATTATTGGGTCTCCCTACAACCCCAAGGTTATTCCTGGCGAACAACCGTCTACTGTGGATACGACTAAGCAAGGTAAGCCTACGACTATTACTCAGAAGGATCTTACGGCTCTTCAGAAGAATATGGAAAAAATGATTCAAGAAGGATTTAAGAAGCAGACAAATGTTCAGACAACTCAGCGTACTCCTAAAGGTACACCAAGTGAGGGGCGTCCTCGTAAAGGAGGCGGCAAGCCTAAACAAAAGTCTACTAAACCAAATACAAAACCCCGCAAGCCCTAACGAATAAGTTAGGAAATATATACAAGGAGGCCATTAGAAAATGACCGAGAAGAACTCTAAAGAAAATTCAGATGAGACTGTGGATGCTGTAACATTCCTTGAAGGGATGAAGGAGTTTGCTTTAACAGTCGGCGAAGATTGTCCTGAAGGACACCGAAAAGATCCGGCTTCTGGCCGATGCTTACCTATAGGCGGACAGGATCATACTGCTTATACGCGTAGCCTCAATAACGATGATGGCCCTCAGTGGCGAGGAGAAGCAAGTATTCTCGGTACTGATCCTCTTTTGGAAACTGCTGTAGATGCCGATGAAATGGACGAACCCGAAAGTTGTGCCGAAGGCACGACTTTTTCTTTTTTGCAGAGACGGTGCGTAACTGAAGAAGAGGCTGATATTGAAAATGAGGAAGGCTTTGCCCGAGATGAAGCGGGTGAGCCTATTGAAGAGGATGCGGGCCATGGAGGACATAAAGAGATTACTTTGATGCAGCCCGATGGCCGCAGAGACCCGGTTAACCACGACTGCCCCTCTAATCAAATTTTCAACTATGCTCGTAGAGAGTGCATTCCTCTAAATAAAGACACAGTTATGGCTTCTGATCTTTCCGAGGAGTTTAAGCAGTCGGTAGCGTCCATGACTTTTGCCCGTCTAGCAATGACTTCTCCTGATCCGATAGACGGTCATAGGCATATAGCCACACTTGATGAGGAGGGTAACGGGGTTACCTCCGTAGGTGGTAATTTTTCACATATGCACAGCCATGAGGTGAAGAAATTTAATATTGTGCCTAGAACAGGTAAGGAAAATGGTGAGGAATATACTTCGCAACATCCGGGCGTAGCAGTTCCGGAGGAGCACCGTGTAGAATCACTAGACGCTGTCGGTAACGACGAGACGGCTGCCCCTATTACTACTACCCAGAGGAAGGGTCTTTCTGATAGTATCTTTGGCGTCCCTGGGAAACGAAAATTCCCCTTGGATTCTTGTGCCCGGGTAAGAAATGCTATGGCACGTTTTAACCAAGCGAAGGGACTTACCTCTGGTGAGAAAGCCGCTCTTCGTAGAAAGATTTTAGCTAGAGCTAAGGCATGCAGTATCGAGGTGAATAATTTTGCTAAAGCTACTACGGATATAGAGTTTGCAGAATTAGTCCAAGAGATGATCCGCGAGGCCTTTGGTAAGACCCGAGAAAGAATTGAATCGTATCGAGCCCAGTCGGAGCAAGGACCTTGTCCTCCAGGAATGATCTGGGAAGCTTCGAACAGGCGCTGTACTAAAGTTAGTGGGCTTGTTTCGGAGATTGCAAACCATGCAGATATTGTTGCTTTGGATCCTGAAGGCAGACGAGACACCGTAGGGTATAGTTGCCCCGATGGTTGGTTTTTTGATTTTAGTAATAGGCGTTGTGTGCCTCTAGATCCTTCTAATAAGCCTGGTACTACCACCTCTAAAGCAAGTCGTGAAGGTGGGGCATCTAAGGTACTGGCTCCTAATCCCGAAGGACGTCCTGCTGATCTTCCGCAGGATTGCCCTGCAGGTACGATTTGGGACGGTAAGTTGGAGATATGTAAGCCTTTAGATTCTAGCAAGAAGACCAAGTCTGCAGAAGAAGAAGCCGCTATGCCTGACTTCCTGAAGAAGATCATAGATAAGAAGAAGGGCAAGGACGGTAAGAACGGCAAAGACGGTAAGGATAAGAAGGGTAAGAAGGGTGGTTTTCCTTTCAATAAGTTTAAGAAGAAGAGCGAAGAGGAAGATGCCACTTCAGATGGGCAGACTACCCCAAATGGCTCTGGTAAGAAGAAAGGACCCGGTTGTCCTGAGGGGCAATTTATGAATCCGGTTACTAAGAAGTGCCAGCCTAGGTCTGGAGCTTTTAAGGGCGCTGATGAGAACGCTGAGAACGCTCAACCTGGTAACAGGGAAGGATTAACTTCTGACCCTGCGGGTAGGATTAAGCATCCTACGGACTGTCCTTCAGGTACAGCGTGGAATGCAGTGCGTCGTGTGTGCAGCCCTTTGTCTTCGATGGATAAGAATAGGCCTAACGGTGCTAGTCCCCAGCCTGCTACTAACGTAGCGACTGAAGTAGATGAGATGTCCGAAGCTCAGCTTATTCAAAAGCTAGACGAGATTCTTAAGTCGTTGGCCGGAGAACATAAAGAAAAGAGTAAGGTAGCTGCTAAGAATATTCCTAATGCTGCTTTTCCCCCTTCCTTGGTAAGCGAAACTCGTAGAAGTCTGATGCATCACACAGCTGATGTCCAAGACCCCTACAGTAATGATTCGGTAGATGTGGCAAGGTTGAGAAATTCTTTGTTTCGAGCTTCAGCAGTAAAGGACTTTTCCGAAAAGGCCGTATTGGACGCCCGAGAGCATTTACTATTTCATGCCCGCTCCATTGTTGCGGAATACTTAGCAAAAAAAGCTTAGGCGGATGGGGTGTAACTAGTCAGTTAACTAACCCAGAAGAGTTCCATCCGCTGTGCCAGCCTACAGAGGTTTTTGATCCGAAGTCTGGCTCTTGTGTCCCTATTGTTAATGTAAAGGGTGTTGAACCCCAGGGCACCTTAGAATGTCCTGAAGGGTACGAACTGGATGAAAACTTAAATATGTGCGTGCCCATAGGTGCTACAGATTCTGCGAAGGTAGAAAAAGCTGCGCCGTTTAAATCTACACCTAAAATGGAGAGATGCCTTCAGAATGTTAAAGCTCAGTTGAAAAAAACCAAGAAAAATATGGACCCAGGAACTATGAAAAGTACAGCGATTGCTATATGTAGATCAAGACTACGTCAATAGAGGGGTGAAAATAGATGTGGGACTTCCTAAGCGAAGTATTAAAAGAGGGTGGTCTCCTTGCGGTGGTGGAGGCCGTGCAGTTAATTGTTATTTATTATTTATTTAGAACTTTGCGCCAAAAAGATACGGAACTAACTGCTATGGCTGAGAAGAGAATAGATGATTTAACCGATGCTAAAGATGATTTTCAAGAATTGTCCAAAAATTTGGATAGATCTATTGACCTCTTAATCAAAGTTATAAAGAAAGATTAATATCTAAAAGGAGATAGAAATCCCCATGGTACATTCATCGGAACTTCATGAAGAGGCAGTCAAACAATTAAAAGAGGCACATAAGATTTGTAAAACTGCAACTTTGGAGTCTCTTGCCAACCTCCAAAAAATACTAAACGGAAGCGATGAACAAAACTCAGAAGAGGAGACAGCAGTTGTAACATCTGTTGCTCAAGTTTAGGAGAAATAAAATGGTAGAAGACCAAAAAGTGCGCGTATATGCTCCCATTGATGTTCAGGAGAAGGTTGATAGGTCAGCGGTGGAGAAAGCCTCTATTCTTGCTTTCCCAGACGAGAAGCAGGGGGACCTACAATACATTCGTTCTATTTTAGTTTCAGCAGGAACTAATAAGAATGGGGCCCATTTTCTTCCTTCCGAGATGATGAAGGCTCATACTACTATAGTTAATAAGGCTATAGATATAGAGCACGAGGAAGAGAAAGTGATTGGACATATTTACGATTGCGCTTTTCTCTATAAAGACGGTACCCAGTTTGACCCCTCTAAGGTAATGGCTGAGTATACCGCGAGCGCGGCTAACCCTGATGCCCTTGACATAGATATTTGCGCGGCCGGGGTCGTTCATAAGATGCGTTTCCCTGAGTATGCGGAGGAAATTCTGCAAGGGGAATGGAAAGTTAGCATGGAGTGCTACTTTAAAGATTTTGATATTAAAGTAGGCGATACTATTATTACTAGGGATGAAGCTACTTCATTAGGCTATAGCCCTGATGACCTTATTGGGGGTTTTGTTAAAGTAATGGCAGGTCAGAGGGCACTAGGTAAGCATTTTGCTTCTCGTGTTCTTAGAGGCATAACGTTTAGTGGTATGGGTATTGTTAAGAATCCTGCTAATCCTCACTCTATTATTATGGAAACCGCGGCTATTAAGGAGCAGATGGAGAAGGGTGAGCAGGTAGTTGATTTAGAGCATATTGATAAGCTCAGAGGATACTCCGTCCCAGCTAAATCGAAGGAAGTGGCGGCTGACGTTTCTTCTCCTAATCTACAGATCGTCTCTGATGTAGGCATTGAGATGGGATTAAAT
>SDBT01001584.1_pt1 | contig 40377 bp, 27 predicted proteins | sample 2277101 | NCBI WGS metagenome assembly SDBT01 (sample SAMN10404973, study PRJNA504765) | marine sediment metagenome | isolation source: marine sediment core GS10_PC15, 103 cmbsf | place: Arctic Ocean: Southern Knipovich Ridge | collected 2010 | reverse complement strand
TTTAGTTATCGTTTCATCGTAGCTCTTTTCTTTTGCCCTGGCTTTAAACTTAATCATGGCGATTACATTTTCCGCCTTGGTCTTAACTTTTACTATCATCTGGACAGCTTCATCTGCCTTCGTCTTTTGTTTAGCTATCGTCTCCCTGGCTTCAGCCTTGACCTTAGCTATCGTCTCTTCAGCCTCAGCCCTGGTCTCAGCTATCGTTTTGTCGTAAGCCCTTGACTTTTCTTCCGCGTCGGACTTGACTTTAGCTATCTCCTCACGATAGACTCTTGACTCTTCTTCAGCTTCTATCCTTGCTTTCTCTTGTGCCTCTGCTCTCCGGGCTTGCGATTCAGCTTTTCTCTCTACTTCTGCTCTGTGCTTGGCTTCTAATTCAGCTCTTGCTTCGGCTTCTTTCCTGGTTTGGGTATAGGCTCTGGTCTTCTCTTCGGATTCCGCTTTGACTTTAGCCACTGTATCTGCAGCTTCGGCCTTGGTTTTGGCTATCGCCTCGGTGTAGTTTCTTGACTTTCCTTCAGCTTCAGTTTTGATTTTAGCTATCGTTTCATCGTAGCTCTTTTCTTTTGTCTCAGCTTCAAACTTAATCATGGCGATTTCACTTTTCGCCTCGGCCTTAACTTTCACCATCATCTGGACAGCTTCATCTGCCTTTATTTTTTGTTTAGCTATTGCCTCCCTGGCTTCAGCCTTGACCTTAGCTATCGTCTCTTCAGCCTCAGCCTTGGTTTTGGCTGTTGCCTCTGCAGCTTCTGCCTTGGTTTTGGCTATCGCCTCTGCAGCATCTGCCTTGATTTTGGCTATCGCCTCGGTGTAGTTTCTTGACTTTCCTTCAGCTTCAGCTTTGATTTTAGTTATCGTTTCATCGTAGCTCTTTTCTTTTGCCCTGGCTTTAAACTTAATCAGGGCGATTACATTTTCCGCCTTGGTCTTAATTTTCGCTATCATCTGGACAGCTTCATCTGCCTTCGTCTTTTGTTTAGCTATCGTCTCTTCAGCTTCGGTTTTTATTTTAGTTATCGTTTCATCGTAGTTCTTTTCTTTTGCCCTGACTTTAAACTTAATCATGGCGATTACATTTTCCGCCTTGGTCTTAACTTTTATTATCATCTGGACAGCTTCATCTGCCTTCGTCTTTTGTTTAGCTATTGCCTCCCTGGCTTCAGCTATCGCCTTAGCGTAGGAAATAGCGTATGCCTTGACCCTTTCTTCCGCTTCGGCTTTGGTCTTAACTATCGCCTTAGCGTAGGGGATGGCGTACGCCTTGATCCTTTCTTCAACCTCAAGTTTAGCTGTTGCCACCGTGTAGGCTCTCGACTTTTCTTCGGCTTCTGTTTGGTATATTGCCATTTATCAGGTCTGGTTAATTTGTTTGAAAGCTATTTGGAACGTTTTTTGTATAACAACGAGAAATCTGTGATATATTCATTTTTCATACTGTCCATTTACCCCATTTTCGACGGATTTTTGTAAAGCTCTTTGGTGTCTTTTCGTGACAGACTCCTTTTGGAGCTACCATTATTTGCTTGGTACATATCCTTTTTTCGGCATTTTTCTGCGAAAACTGTAAGTTTTGCAGAACCAAATCGGATTCTTGGTCGTGAACTATGACGTATGAGCATGTTTAAGAGCAAAAATGAAAAGACACGAAGACAAGATGATGGAGGTAAGCATTTATATACACATCACTTATTCAAATGGGCGATACAGGACTCGAACCTGTGACCCGCTGATTAAGAGTCAGCTGCTCTACCAACTGAGCTAATCGCCCTGATAATTGTTGTTTCGCATCGCTATTGACGACTCACTAAACACGATTCACTATACCATTCACTAACGACTATAGCACCGTTTCAGCGACCGACTGGGCCCGGTAGGATTCGAACCTACGACCAATGGATTATGAGTCCACTGCTCTAACCGCTGAGCTACGGGCCCTGACCCGCAGTAAAATCCTCTTCTATGAAGCAAAACCGGTTCCGAGAACCTACCGCTTACTTTACATTCAACAGGACAATTCTGCAAGAAGATAAGGAGAAACTGTACTATTTTGGAACAAGAAGAAAAGCTGCCCCGCAAAGATACCTTCAACGGACTGTGTATTTTCACGGCGGCGGGATAGCAGGCGGCAGGTGAAGCCGGCCAAAGCGCAGCCTTTACCCTCTTTTTACCATTGAACACTCAGGCTGTACTACACATTTGGTAACACAGTTTCAAGGTCCGGGCCTGAACCGATTACCTTCAATGCTGACTTAGGTCCCGGATGCGGATATTGCGCCACCACACATGCAGGGGTTTCTGGCTTTTTGTCGAGTGTACTTGAAGAGCGATAAAGCCGGACGGCGTCATCGAATCCACAAGGTCGGCCGCAGGTACGCCGTTAAGCCAAGTCTTGATAGAGTCGCCGAGAGCCTCGATGCGAAAGCGGTTCCATTCGCCATTCTTGAAAGCCTTCCTGGCCGGTTCGTTATCCGCGAGATTATTGAGCCATCCGCGGCGTGCCTCATCATAGATTCCTCCACTCCAGGCGCGCACAGAGGGGTCAATCTCCACCTGGTAGCCATGAACACGGCCGTTTTTATAGCTCTTAAGACTTTGGCTGCGAATCTGTACTCCCGAATTCAGACCCGGGTCTATTCTGAAATCCAACTCCAGGATGAAATCGCTGTATGTTTTCTCCGTACAGAGAAAACTGTTGGGAGTGTTCGGTACCGTAGTGCCCACGATGGCGCCATCCTCAACATGGTATCGGGCTTTACCGCCGCGTTGTATCCAACCACTCAAGGTTTTGCCATCAAAAAGTGCCTCCCACTTTTTGTCTTCAACTCTATCCACACTTTGCGTAACGCTGCAGCCGGAAAGGGTAGTAATCACCAGTATGGCAGCAGCAGAAAACGAAATGCGAAAAGTAGAAAATGCAAAACTGTTTTTCGTATCTGGTCCTTATCTGTTAAAAAGTTTGATTATGGTTTTACAGGCGCCAAGGACTTCGCATAGAGCGCCAGCGCCATCGGTTCGCCTCGGAATCATTGATAAAACATTCGTTTTTGGGGTCCCAATTCAGTTTACGACCAAGCAACATCGCAATGTTACCCAAATGACAAATGGTAGTGGAGCGATGTCCAGTCTCTATGTTGGCGGCCGGGTCTTTGCGGAACCTGACACAATCCAGGAAGTTCTGCTTGTGGTCTGTGCTGCGGTAGAGATGAATCTCATTCGGTCCTATTTTTGATTCGAGAATCGAGTTTGGATGAGCATCCATTTGGCCACGACGGATGTAAAGCCATCCTTCGCTGCCTTCGAACCTGACATCTCCATCAAATATGTCATCTAACCTGGTAGTACATATCAGCTTAACGCCATTGGCATAGGTGTAGCGAACGTTCACTTTCGTTGCGGTGGTAAACAGTCCGTCATTGGGGAACTTGCTGCCTCGGCCATTGATTTCGACCGGGCCGGTATAATCGGAGCCGTTGCCCCACTGGGCTATATCAAGATAATGAGCACCCCAGTTGGTTATCTGGCCCCCGGAGTAGTCGAATATGAAGCGAAACTGGTAGTGGCAGCGCTGCACGGTGTAGGGTGCCCACGGCGCAGGACCCAGCCACATATCATAATCGAAGCCTTCCGGCACCGGTACAGGCTGCCACGTCGGCGGGCAAGTGCGGTTATTTCCCGGAATCCGGACCCTGATGGTGTGCAGTTTGCCGACCCTGCCGTTGCGTACCAACTCACAGGCGAAGCGAAACCTGCTATCGGAACGTTGCTGAGAGCCGGTTTGCAGTACCCGGCCGTAGCGTCTTACCGCATTACAAAGGGCGCGTCCCTCGGCGATGGTGAGGGTGAGCGGCTTTTCGCAATATACATCCTTGCCGGCTCTGGCCGCCGCTATCGAAATCGGCACATGCCAATGGTCCGGCGTACTGACGACCACTGCATCGATATCACTATGGTCTAAGAGAGCGCGAAAATCGTTGTAGGCCGACTTCTGGTCAAGACCCGCTATCTTTCGGGCCTTTTCCCGGTGGTCAGCATCGACATCGCAAACGGCCACCACCTGTGCGGCGGACTTGGCCATAAATCCCTTCATATTATCTGTGCCCATTCCCCCCACGCCGATGCAGCCTATCGTAATCCGATTGCTCGGCGCGCCGGCACCAAGTACTGAGGAAGGAATGATTGTCGGTCCCGCCCAGGCCACTCCTGCCGCGGTAACTGCCGACCTTTTCAAAAAATCCCGACGGGTTAGTGTGTCTTCCTTTTTATTTCTTTTACTTTTCATTGTTGTTCCTTGTTTCAATAATGGTCAGAGCAAAAATAACGTTCTTATTCTCACAAGATAAATAAACGACCTTCCTTTACCAGACAAACTGCATAAAAATCCAATTAACTGAGTTTAACAGTCCTTTGCTCTCTGGCAGATTTATATATTGCCAGTATCACTTCCACCGCCTTGCGTGCTTCTGCGCCGGTTATTTCGAAATCGCCGCCTTTTTCGAGGGCCTTGATAAAGGCTTTGAAATTTTGCGTATGATTTTGATGTGAGATGGCGGCAGGGTCAGCCACGCCACCGTTACCCTTGACCCGGCCGAATTGCCTCCGAATCTGCTCATCTTCGTCTCTTTCTTCGGCAAACTGCCAGACTGTAAGGCTATCTTCGAGGAAAACCGCAGTACCCTTAGTACCGGTAATTTCAAACCGCTTGAACCGGCCGGGGTACGAGGCGGTAGTGCCGTAGATAATCCCCAAGGCACCATTTGTAAAACGTAAGGCCGCAACTGCGGTATCTTCCGTTTCGATTCGGGGGTGGCCAACCGTCACCACAAAAGCCTGGACAGATTCAATCGGCGGGGCAAGGTCACAGAGCATATCTATCATATGAATGGATTGATTCATCAGAGCGCCGCCGCCGTCCAGTTTCCAGGTTCCGTGCCAGGAATCCTGGTAATACTCATCGCTGCGCCACCAGGGGACATATACTCCGGCGTAAGTAATTACACCAAAACGACCGGAATTTATCGCTTCCCTGAGAGGCAGTATGCAATCATTAAATCGATTTTGGAATATCCCTCCCAAAAGAGTACCGTACTTTTGGTGGGCGTCTATCATAGCGTCAATTCGCTCCAGAGTAATCTCCAATGGTTTCTCACAGAGTACATGTTTGCCCGCCCGAGCTGCAGCAACAGCCGGTTCCATATGAAAACCACTCGGTGTGGCAATGGTGACAACATCTATTTCATTGCTCTTGACCATCTGTTGATAATTCCCGAAAGCCCGGCATGAATATTTGCCTGCCAATTTTCCGGCCCGGCCCGAGCCGCTGTCACAAAATCCTATCAATTTTGCCGGTGGATTATCATTGACGGCCCTGGCGTGAAAGTCAGCAATCAAACCCGCTCCCACTATTCCAAAGTTCCATGTCTTCATAATATCCTCTATTTACGTAATAAATCGCAGTGACCCTAAATGCATCATTTTGCGTTTGGGAGGCCTTCACATTTCAAGCCAACCTCAGCGGCAATCGCTCTGACCGCAGCCAGCGCTTGCGAAAAAAGCTCAGGTCCCGTGGAGCCGCCAAACCGGCCGCCAGCCTGCAGATGAGGCTCCATCGTAAGAGAGCCATCGTAATCGAGTGCTGCAAGCTCAGCAAGAAGCTCTCTTATTTGACCATCACCTTCGCCCGGTATACTGCCAACATCTGCGCCAAGCTTCCAGTCTTTGATATGGATGTGCACAACATAGGGCTTCATCAAAGGCCAGCAGCTTTTGACATTATCTGAAATCATCTCCGAGCAGACAAAGTTGCCGGGGTCATATACCAGCCGAAGCTTCGGTGAATTGACGGTTTTTACAAGGTTAACGCAGTTCTCGGCGGTATGACCATAAATGTCAGCTTCGTTTTCATGAACCATTATAACATCAACATTGCTTATGACCTCAACCTTGGCAAGCATCCGCTCCATAACCTGGTCACGATAGTCGGCAATGTTGCGGGCCTTTGGTGCGTAGTAACTAAACATTCGTATATAAGAGGTTTCAAAGAATACGGCTAAATCAACGGCATGTTTAAACCTGTCCAGATGCGGCCCAAAAGGTTTGTCGAGACTTATTTTGCCTATAGGCGAGCCGACGGCACTTACCTTCAGGCCATAGTCCTCTATCATCTTTTTTGCTTCATTCAATTCATCGCCAGTGAGGTCCATAATGTTCTTTTTGTTAATAAAACGAGGCTCAATATAATCGACGTGTTCGGCGGCAAGGTATTTAACCTGTCCCAGAAAATCATCGGCTACCTCGTCGGCAAATGCGCTTAACCTCGCCATTTTCAGTTGTCCCCTTAATTAAGAAAAAAACGCTTCAGAAAACAAACCTTCAAATAAATTGCCAATATCTTTTAGAAGAACTGGACATAGAGGTAATAACATACGCTGGCCACTGAAACCACGATAGCGATAAGCATAGCGATATTCCAGACAATCGCTTTTGTTCCACTCGGTTTGTCCTGCTTGAGGTATTTTTTACTGTTGTTGAGAATAAAGAACCCTACATAGGCGATGGGCAGCATTAGTCCGCAAACCGCAGAGGTAGGAATAGCAATCCAGGGCCCCATGTACTTCCAAAGAATCACGCCCAGCACCCCAGGTGCCGGAATCAGGCACGCCAGCCGGTAACGCCAACCGCCCGGCTCGATTCCGAACAGCTCACAAGCGGCAAAGCCGGAAACCAGCATATGCAGGATAATAGCATTCATTGCCATCCCTATTATCCCAAGACCAAAAATGATACGTGAAAAGACCATTCCCAGCCCCGCCGACTGAAACATTGCCGCCGCAGTCATAGGTGAGAGTTTGGTCGAACCCGAAGCAAAAAACTCAGGGTCATAGATAGTACAGCCGGTCGCAATAATCATCAGTGACGTTGCCAGGACGTAGGGGACCAGCATCCCGGTGATAAGGTCGAACCGTGCCAGTCCGCGATGCTCCTTGCCCCACTCACGGGCCAGATATGAGTATCCGAGCAGGAATGTCATGTTTATTCCAACGGCCGCGCTAAACGCAGCCATTGCCACCGAGACACCCCGCCGGTCCGTTGGAATCTCCAGCGGCAGGAATCCTTTAAACACCTTGCCCCACTGGATACCACCGTCAATCGCTCTACGTATCACTACAATGGAGAAGGCAAGAATAATCATCCATATCATTGCCTTGAGGATATTTTCGAAGATTTTGATTCCACGGCGCCCGCTGCTGTAGTTCCAACTGATGGTGATTGCTACGAGAAGAAATAGTATGCCCAGTCCCACGAGTAGCGCAGTCTGGGCACCGGGGGACGGCTGCCAGCCGGTAACGGCCTTGATGATATCTTCGGTCATTCCAGCAGCCAATGCATACTGAGGAAAATGCCAGATTATCGTTGCCACCAGCGCCCCAATTGCCCAGCTCCAGGCCAGGGCAGGATGGACGAATCGCTTCATAGAATAAAACGGCCGTGCACCGGTCGATAAGGTTTGATGCGACATAGCTGAAAGCATAACAATGCCGAGAAGCATCGCCAAAGGCTGAATCCAAAGCAGTTTATACTGAAGGAAGGCACCGGCGAAAAGCGATGCCATAGCGCTGCCTCCACCGAGTGTCATGGCGCTTTGCATCCAGCCCGGGCCTGTCCTGGTAAAGTAACCCCGCCACCGCGGCAGCAAACTTTTGCTGTCCAGTTCCGCTAACTGGGCCTTTTCGCTGGCCAGGGCCTCCGGGTCTGAGGCCGTAAACATCGGCAACCCCCGCACAAGGTCGGCCTCTTCAGTAAGATGTTTTTTTTGAGCTCTCATTAAAATTTCCTCCACCTCTTCGGTATCCTGAGCAATAAAGCGTTAACAGAAACGGCGGTCGATATTTAATAAATTTATAGCTTATATCGGATTGTTGTCAAGCCAAACGATTACTGGAAAGCACCGCGTCAAAATCAACATTATAGCTGCTGCTTTCTCGAGCCTTACTCTTTTTTGCATCTTTCAATTTCATCGGCCTTACATTTTCTAAAACATCTTGAAATTTTTAGGACGGTGGGATATATTCATAAAGTGTCGCAATGACATAATGACTCATCGAAATACTTAAAAATTGCAAGGCAGCAACTATGACTAATTCGAAAGCCAATGCTGTTGTGGCCCAGTCCGGCGGGCCAACGGCGGTAATCAACTCAAGTGCCTGCGGTGTAATCCAGGAGGCGCTCAAATCGGGCAGAATTGGTCGCATATTAGGCGCGACTAACGGCATATTAGGTGTGTTAAAGGAAGATTTATTCGATATCTCTGCTGAAAAGCCTGAGACCATCGAGGCATTAAAGCAAACACCCGCTGCAGCCATTGGCTCGTGCAGATACAAACTAAAATCACTTGAGGAATCCAGGGCAGATTTCGAAAGAATACTCGATGTCTTCGGCGCTCATAATATCCGCTACTTTTTCTATGCCGGCGGTAATGACTCGATGGACACCGCCGACAAGGTCAGCAAGCTGGCTGCAGAGAGGGGCTACGAATTGGTTTGTATGGGCATTCCGAAAACAGTTGATAACGACCTTGCCTTGACCGACCATTGCCCAGGCTACCCCAGCGCGGCCAAATATGTTGCAACCTGTGCAGCCGAGGCCGGCCGAGATACTGAGGCACTCTATACAACAGATACCTGCACAATTCTCGAGGTAATGGGAAGAGATGCCGGCTGGATAGCGGCAGCGACAGGTCTTGCTGCAAGGTGCCCTGAAGATGCACCGCATTTTATATATATGCCTGAATCAGCCTTTTCCTTCGATAAACTTATCGGCGATGTCAAAGAAGTGCTCAAAGAATTAGGCAGAGTTTTTATCGTTGCGGGCGAGGGACTTAAGGACGAAAAGGGCGAGTATATTACCGCTGATAAAGGAGCATTTGACAAAGACAGCTTTGGCCATCAGCAGCTTGGCGGCGTAGCTGAGATGCTCAAGGCTGTGATTGAAAAGGAAGTCGGCATAAAGGCTCGATTCAACAAGCTGGGCACAAATCAGCGAAGCGCTATGCACTTTGCATCACTAACCGACATCAATGAGGCTTATATGTGTGGGCAGATGGCGGTAAGATATGCTATGGAAGGCCAGAACGGCAAAATGGTAACTCTGGTTCGCCACGAGGAGCCCGAATACAAATGCACCACTGCCCTGGCAGAGTTGAGCGAGGTGGCCAACGGCGAAAAGAAAGTACCCAAAGAATTTATAAATGATAAGGGCAATCACATCACCGATTCGTTTCGTGATTACATCCGGCCTTTAGTGCAGGGTGAAGCACCCATTAAAATTGGCAAAGATGGACTGCCCGTATTTATGAGATTCGAACGAAAACCGTTAGAAAAGAAACTGCCAAAATATCTTTAATTAAGAAGGATAGAGATGAAAGAATTATTTGACCTGACAGGCAAAGTCACTGTGATTACCGGTGCCGGCGGAGTTTTGTGCGGCACAATAGCGAAAGCTCTGGCCAAAGCCGGTGCAAAAATAGCTGTTTGGGACATAAACGAAGAGGCAGCGGTTAGAGTTGTCGATGAAATCAAGGCCGGTGAGGGAACAGCCGCTGCGATTAAATGCAATGTGCTGGATAAGAAGAGCCTGCAAACTGCTAAGGGAAAAACCATCGCCGAGCTTGGCGAAATCGATATACTGATTAACGGGGCCGGCGGCAATAAAAAAGAAGCTACCACTTCGGAGCAAATGTCATTTTTCGATTTGCCTACCGAGGCGGTGCAGTCCGTATTCGAACTTAATTTCATAGGTACTTTTCTTACAACGCAGGTTGTCGCTATGGATATGGCCGACCTCGGCCGGGGGGTAATACTGAATATCTCGAGTATGTCGGCCTTTAGGCCTCTGACCAAAGTTGCGGGCTACTCGGCTGCCAAGGCTGCGGTTAATAGTTTTACACAATGGCTTGCGGTGCATATATGCCGGAACTACTCCAGAGACATTCGTGTCAACGCAATTGCGCCTGGGTTCTTTCTGACCGAACAAAACCGGTTCCTGCTGACCGATGAGAAGACTGGCGAGCCGACCGCACGAGGCAGGGCAATTATCGAGCATACACCAATGGCAAGACTTGGCCGGCCGGAAGAGCTGATTGGAACGGTAATATGGCTGTTAAGCGATGCAGCGAAATTTGTAACAGGAATCATTGTCCCCATTGACGGGGGGTTCTCAGCTTTTAGCGGAGTGTAAATCTTTATTCTCTTTGGGAAAGTAAAAAATGACCGGCACCGACCCAGCAAAACCACTAAAGGATTTTAAGCCGAAAAAGAAGTTCTTCATCGGTATCGATTCGGACGGTTGCGCCTTTGACACGATGGGAATCAAGCAGCGGGAATGTTTTTGTCCCTGGATGATTGCCTATTTCGGTCTGCAACCGGCAGCTCAGGCAGCACGTGAATGCAAGGAATTTGCAGACCTGTTTTCCAAAACGCGCGGTTATAACCGCCACAAGACAATCAAGCGTATCCTGACCGAACTTCTGCCGGCTCATCCGATGGTCAAGGCTGGGAATTTTCAGGTCCCGCAACTTCCGCATTATTTTGCATGGGTCGACGACCCCAAAAGCCTGCTCAGCAATGAAGGGTTAAAGAAAGCTATCGCCGCCACTTCAGATGCAGATGCCAGGCACGAGCTGGAACATGTGCTTCAATGGAGTGAGCGAGTCAATTCAGCCATAAAAGATATTGTCAAAGGCATACCGCCGTTTCCGTTTGTGCACGAAAGTCTGGAAAAAATCGCACCGTTAGCTGACATCGTTGTAGTTTCAGCTACGCCCTGCGAAGCACTCACAAGGGAATGGCAGGAGCACAATATTGCCAAATACGCCGAGATAATAGCCGGTCAGGAAATGGGAACGAAGAAAGAACATCTGGCATTTGCGGCAGGTGGAAAATATGAACCAAATAACATTCTTATGGTCGGTGATGCACCCGGTGATATGAAAGCAGCCAAAGCCAATAACGCTTTGTTTTATCCTATCAATCCGGGTAACGAAGGCAAATCCTGGCAGAGATTCTTCGAGGAAGCGTCTGATAAATTCATTAACGGCCAATACGCCGGCAGCTACGAGGAAAAACTAATCGCAGAATTCGACGAGTATCTGCCTGAAACTGCCCCCTGGCAAAAGTGTGAAGCATGAATAGTGAAGCGTGAAGCGAAATACGAGATACGTCCCCTATGTTTTCTTGTGAAAACAAGAATAGGGGAACGCTTCACGAGATACGAACAATGGTAATCGAACGCCAAAACAAAGACGGTTTCATTGACAGTAGCCAGGCCGGCGAAGCAGTGGCCGAGTTCTTTGCGGAAAATGACTTCACCGGCAAACGGATTCTGCTGATAGTCCCCGATAATACCCGTTCCGGGCCTGTAGGTGACATATTCAAAATCATTTATGACTGCTTAGAACAAAAGGCAAAGGTTATTGATGTTTTAGTCGCGCTCGGTACTCATCAGCCGATGAGGCAAGAGCAAATCTGCACCAGACTGGCCATTGAACCGGGCCAGCGCAGCAGTAAATACGCATCGATAAAATTTTTCAACCACGAATGGAAAAAACCTGAAACGTTTACCTCTATCGGGAAAATTTCCGCCGACGAGATTCGCCAGATAAGCAATGGCCTGTTCTGCGAGGAAGTTGATGTAGCGGTCAATAAACTGATTTTTGATTACGATGAATTTTTTATCTTAGGCCCTGTCTTCCCGCACGAAGTTGTGGGCTTTTCCGGGGGACACAAATACATCTTTCCCGGAATTGCAGGAGCTGAAATCATAAATTTCTTTCATTGGCTCGGCGCTGTTATCACAAACCCCCGTATAAACGGCAATAAATGGACGCCGACCCGGCAGGTAGTCGAAAAAGCGGCTTCGTTCATAAAAATGCCGCGGAAATTATTCGCCATTGTGGCGGTTGACAACAGACTAAAAGGACTGTTCATCGGCGACTGCAAACAGGCCTGGGAAAAAGCCGCCCAGCTGAGTGAGAAAGTGCATATTGTATATAAGGACAAACCCTACCACGCTGTTTTAGGGATAGCAGCGAAAATGTACGATGACATCTGGACGGCCGGCAAGGTTATGTACAAATTAGAGCCTGTCGTTGCCGACGGCGGAACATTGATTATCTACGCTCCACGAATCAGCGAGATTTCTTATACTCACGGAAAAGTTATTGATAAAATTGGTTACCATACGCGCGATTATTTCCTCAAACAAATGGACAAATTTGCTGGCATCCCCCGTGCAGTGATGGCACATTCCACACATGTTAAAGGTATCGGCACATACATCGACGGCTTTGAAAAGCCGAGGATAAATGTGGCACTGGCCACCGCTATCAGTAGAGAACGCTGTCGGAAGGTGAACCTGGGTTATATGAATCCAGACCAAATTGATATAGCTAATTACGAAAATAAAGAAGACAGAGGGATTTTAGTCGTGCATCAGGCAGGCGAAATGTTATATAGATTGTCGGACGGACATATACCAAGCATCCCGAATCAATGAACAACAGCGAACAGTAAATAGTCAATTAAAAAAGGAGAAATACAAAGTGGCGAAAGCAGACATCGGGCTCTGGGGTCTGGCGGTAATGGGTGAAAATCTCGTCCTGAATATGGAAAGTAAGGGCTTTACCGTTGCGGTCTTCAACCGCACAACACAGAAAACCAGGGACTTTGCCGAGGGCAGGGCAAAAGGGAAAAACATCATCGGAGCCTATGAAGTGAAAGATTTTATCAACTCGCTGGCCAAGCCCCGGAAAGTGATGCTAATGGTCAAGGCCGGCAAGCCGGTGGATATGGTTATCGAGCGGATTCTGCCGTACCTTGAAAAGGGCGATTTAGTTATTGACGGCGGCAACAGCTATTTCGGCGATACGATAAGAAGACATAATCAACTCAAAGAGAAAGGGCTTTTGTACATCGGTACGGGTGTATCCGGCGGCGAGGAAGGTGCTCTTAAGGGCCCGTCGATTATGCCCGGCGGAAGCAAAGAGGCCTATGCTCTGGTCGAACCCATATTCACTAAAATTTCAGCCCATGTGGATGGCCAGCCGTGCTGCACTTACATCGGTGACGATGGTGCCGGCCATTATGTCAAAATGGTTCACAACGGTATCGAATACGGCGATATGCAGCTAATCTGCGAGGCCTATTACCTGATGGCAAACGCCCTCGGTATGACCACCGAGCAAATGCACGAGACTATGGCCCGGTGGAACAAAGGCGACCTTGATTCCTACCTGATTCAAATCACCGCTGACATCCTTTCCAAGAAGGACGCCGATACAGGCAGCCCGATGGTCGATATAATCCTCGACAAGGCCGGCCAGAAGGGTACTGGCGCCTGGACTTCTCAAAGCGCCCTGGCACTGGGTATTGCCGCACCTACAATTGCCGAAGCAGTCTTTGCAAGATGCATCTCGGCAATTAAGGCTGAACGTATTGCGGCATCCAAGGAGTTTTCCGGCCCAGAGGCAAAATATACCGGCGACAAAAAACAGCTCATCGAAGCAATCCACGAGGCACTTTATGCCTCCAAGATTTGCTCGTATGCACAGGGCTTTGCAATGATGGCCGCTGCGGCAAAAGAATACAACTGGAAATTGAACTTTGGCAAAATCTCAATGATATGGCGGGGCGGCTGTATCATCAGAGCGCACTTTTTGAACAGAATCAAAGATGCCTTCGACCGCAGTGCCAGCTTGGCCAACCTGCTGCTCGACCCGTACTTCAAGCAGATTGTCCAGGACGCTCAGCCTAACTGGAGAAAAGTGGTTATTGCAGCGACCGAGTTAGGTATTCCTGTGCCTGCGTTTAGCTCAGCTCTGAATTATTTCGACAGCTATCGCAATCCACGACTAAGCGCCAATATGATACAGGCACAGCGCGATTACTTCGGCGCACACACTTACGAACGCGTCGACAAGGAAGGCATATTCCACACCGAATGGCTGAAAATATGATTCGATGGCTTTTAGCATTAAGCATATACACTATCCGCTATTGCCATATAATATTCTTTCGAGGGTTTAAAAAATGGCCGGCCAATTTATAACCGAGGATTTTCTGCTGCAAACAAAAACCGCCAGGTCCCTTTACCACGAACACGCCAAGGATATGCCCATCTATGATTATCACTGCCATCTGCCCACTGACAAAATCGCCGCCAACCATCAGTTCGACAACCTCACTCAAATATGGCTCCACGGCGACCATTACAAATGGCGCGCAATGAGAGCCAATGGCGTGGCGGAAGAATACATCACCGGCAATGCAGACGATTATGAAAAGTTTGAAAATTGGGCTCAGACCGTTCCGTACTGTCTGTGCAATCCGCTTTACCACTGGACACACATAGAACTTAAGCGATACTTTGGCCTCGGCGACAAACTGTTAAACCGAGATAACGCAAAAGAAATCTATGCCACCTGCAGCGAAATGTTAAGAACGCCTCAGTTTAGCGTTCGCAACATCCTTCGACAAATGGGCGTCAAACTCATCTGTACCACTGAGGAACCCCTCGATTCATTGGAGTACCACAAAAAAATCCGAGACGATGGTTTCGAAATCAAAGTCCACGCTGCTTTCCACCCCGACAAAGGATTAGCAGTTGAAGACCTACCGGCCCTGAACGTATTTATCGATAAACTCGAGGAAGTTTGCGATATGGAAATAACCAACTTTAGCTCATATATTGAAGCGCTCCGCAGGCGCCATTATTATTTCCACGAAAACGGCTGCCGCCTCTCGGATTACGGCCTCGAAACCACCTACGCCGAAGACTATACCAAAGCCCAAATCGAAAATATCTTTAACAAGATAAGGTCCGGCAAAGAGCTTGACCTCTTGGAACGTCTCAAATTCAAATCGGCGATGATGATTGAATTCGCTTCGATGGACGCGGAAGCAGGATGGGTTATGCAGCTTCACCTCGGGGCGCTGCGAAACAATAATACGCGAATGCTCAAAGCCCTTGGCCCGGACACCGGCTTCGATTCAATTGGAGATTTCCAGATGGCTGCTTCCCTGGCAAAATTCCTCGATAAACTGAATACGAGCAACAAACTACCCAAAACCATTTTGTACAACCTGAATCCCCGGGATAATGCCGTCCTCGCCGCTATGATTGGCAACTTCCAGGATGGCACTGTGCCCGCCAAGTGCCAGTACGGCCCGGCATGGTGGTTTCTCGACCAAAAAGATGGGATGGAAAAGCAAATGGCTGCGCTTTCAAATATGGGTCTGCTCAGCCGTTTCGTTGGTATGGTTACTGACTCAAGAAGCTTTCTCTCGTTCCCAAGACACGAATATTTCCGCCGCATACTCTGCCAATTACTCGGCAACGACGTCGAGGCCGGACTCCTGCCCAACGATATGGACCTGCTCGGCAAAATGGTCGAGGATATCTGCTTCAACAATGCCAAAAACTATTTCCAAATGGAGTTGGATTAGATTGAGAACCTGAATTTGGACAAGATTTATAAAGGCGCTGATAATTCGCAGGCCACAGACCAAAAGCTTAAGAAACTTCGGCGTAAAACGATACCCCAGCGAAGAGATGCTTTTATAATCGAGAAAGCGGCCGGATGGATTTATCTATTGTTATACCGGCATTTGACGAAAGTAAAAAGATTGGTGCCGATATTGAAGCGGCATCAACGTTTTTAAAGAACAAGCATTTAGCCGGAGAGATTATTGTCGTTGATGACGGCAGCAGTGACAACACCACAGAGGTCGCAAAGACGGTCGAAGTTTCGCCGGCAATACTAGTTAATCTCATTCGCTACGAACACCACAGGGGAAAAGGTTATGCTGTTCGCGCTGGTATGAGAGAGACGAGCGGTGAATATGTAATGTTTGCCGACAGCGGCTGTTGTGTGCCCTATGGAAACGTTTTGGATGGGCTAATGTTACTGAAAAGCCGAGCGTGTGATATAGCACACGGCTCGAGAAAACTACGCCAAAGCAGGATTCAAAAACCCCAGAGCTGGTATCGGCGAATTTACTCGGCAATCTTCCACTGGTTTGTAATTTACAGTATGAAAATCCCTTCTGAATTCACCGACACACAGTGCGGCTTCAAAATATACTCAGGCGATGTGGCGCGGAACTTATACCAACAGTGTATCACCGATGGATTTATGTTTGATGTGGAAATCATAATGCGGGCACAAAAAGCCGGTTACCGCATAAAAGAATTTCCCATCAGCTGGAGTTGCGACCGCGACAGTCGGCTCTCGCCGACCCGGAGCCTGTGGCGCATCCTCTTTGAATTGATAAATATTAGGCGGGCTCTGGCTAAAAAATAAAATCGCCTCCTCAAGACCAACAAAAAGCCGGCAATGCTATCGAGCCCTCATTTTGTGATAACTCGCAAAACAAAGTATCTCATTTGAGCAGACCGTAATCCTTCCACCGGCCGTAGCGCAAAACTCTCTCTGTTCCTGCACCTTCGCCGCAGCCTTCAAGCACAATCATAGCAAGTATATCCGAATGACTCAGGCAGTATTGGCCGACCTGCTCCGGTGTCATAACCATAAAGGCTGTCGAAAGGGCATCGGCAATTGCGGCTGTAGGGCCAAAAGCCCAGGCGGCACTTTTGCCCTCAACCGGTTGGGCTGTATGCGGGTCGATAATATGCCGGCCCTTTTGCAGACCCGAGCTGCCCAGAGCCCGGTCCCGCAAATAAAGGCAAGCCAGGCTCTCTCGGCGATTATCAGGACTACTCAACGTTACGGGCCAGCCTTTTGTCGCCGGCGGTCCTCCAAGGGCCAAGACCGAACTGTGGCCACTATGAATCAAGGCGGTGTCAATACTCCACTCGCCCAATAGCTGCGCCATCCGGTCAACCGCATAGCCCTTACCGACACCGCCGAGAGCAATTTGCACCTGCTTGGTCAGCACCTGCACTGTATGCTCGGCTTCGTCCAATTTAATAAGGTCTATGCCGGTGCGCTTACGGGCAAGATTGAGATGCTCTTTAGATGGTTTGCGCATTGTTTTATCTTCGCCGAGCCAACAGTCATACAGATACCCAATGGTAATATCAAAAGCCCCATTGGTCCCGTCGTATATACGGGTGCAAAGCTGCAGACATTCGAATGCGGCCGGCCCAACCCGCAAAGACTGCCCGGCAGTGAGATTGTTGATGCGGGAGATGTCACTGTTTTCGATGAATCGGCTAAGTTCGGCCTCGAGTCGCTCAAGCTCATCGAAAGCGGCCCACGCAGCCTGTTCGGCATAATGTGCATCGGGATGCAGGATGATGACCTCGAAAATGGTCGCCATAGCCTCATGGGAAAAACGCCGGGCCCCCGAGATTGAATCCAGATTACTACTGACAATAGAAATATCAGGTTCCGACCGAGTCATTTTTCACCTGTTGCTCTGTGATTGAACCAACGGCGCCCGGTGCTGCTGGTAACTGTCCCATAGCTCTTTCGTTACATAGCCACGCAACTCTACTTGTGGACGCAACTCCATATACGAGTCAAAAAGAGGTACATATAGACTTTTTTCACCCGGAGGCGGCAGTTCATATAACTTCCTCATAAGAGCCGGCTCTACGCTCGCAGAGGCGATAATTACCGGCGCCGCCGGCACGTCATCATCAACCTGGTTCCACCAGCCAACATTGCCAAAAGAACGCAAGTACCAGGGAAGTGGCCAGTAGTCACCCTCGGGACAAATTACCTGAATATACATATTGCGACCATCGGGATGGGCCTGAGCAACTTCTTCAATTCGCTGGTTTATGTCAAAAACATCAGTAACCGGATGAGCGTAAACGTACGGATTGGACGGGTCGGCATAATAATAGAAGCTACCCAGATACGCCTGACCAGCCAAAGATAATAAGCCAAAAAACACCAAAAGAATCCAGACAGCCAGCTTCTCCCACCAATATAGTGACATCTTTATTAGAACCGCCACCCCGACACCGGCCAGCAGAATCATACCATGCAGAAAGCTCAGCATAGACCAGGGAGTTTTGTAGGGAATTGCTGAATAAATTACCGTCATTATCAGTGTATAAAAAGCGATAAATCTAAGCAGATTAAAATTAACAGGAGAAGTACTTTTCTTAGTCATCGCAATTATAAAACCGACCACCGCCAAGACGACAATAAAGTCTTCGTTCCAGGTCACCTTTTCAAAACCTTCCATCCATGTAAGTATATCGAGATAGTAATACCAATGATGAATGTGTAATTGGTTTTGAGAAGCTCGATTGAAATATGTTGTATATGTTCTAAACGAATCCAATACTCCAGTTGGGTTGGTAAAAAATGATGAATAAAACAAAGTTGAAACTATCACAGCAGCTACAATTGTCACTATAACATGCCAGGGTTTTATCACCTTGATGGTATTTGAAATACCGTCCTGTCGGCGCCGCATAAAGAGCGTGAGCAAAATAGCCAGCAGCATCGAACCGAAAGCAATGATGCATGTTTCCTTGGTTGCGTGCATCAATCCCAGAAACATTCCCGTCAATAACGCCCACTTGATGTTTTTACTCTGAGTATAGCGCCAGCCGCAAATAATTACCCCGAAGGTAAAACAGACCAGCAGCATTTCGTGAATGTAATAGCGGCTGTAGAAGACAAAAGCCGGTGATATAGCGGTAAGAACCGCAACTATAATTGCAGCTGGCCAACTTAGGGTATTGGCCAAGAGCAAAGGCATCAATACCAGCAGCACCCCGAAAAAGACAGGCACAATGCGCAAGGTAAACTCGCTCACCTCCGTCAGCTTACCGGCGGAACTGAGCCAGGCAGGGGCCAAAGTCAGGTAGTTAAGCGTAGGGCCATGGTACTCATCAGGGTCATAGCGATAGAGTCCCCCCTCCAGCAAGTCGCCAAACTTGACGGCTTGAACGGCCTCGTCACCATGCATTGGACGCTGCTCCAGCCGCGGCAGGCGCAGCGCAACAGCAACAATTGTCACGGCCAAAATGAGCACGCAACATTTTTGTGCGTATTTCATTTTACGGGTTTGCCGAGGGTTTCCATTTTGCGATCTTTTTGCAAAATGGGAACACCAAAAACTTCTACTTCGATATAGTGGTTTAGTTCGTTGCTGCTGTTGCCGTTACTGTACAGGCGAACATAGCGGGCCCGGACGCCTTTGGCATCTATAAGTTTGCCCTCGGCCGTTTCGACATAGTGCATATCCGAACCGACACCCAAACCGCAAGAGTTGTCAATATCATTGTTGAACAGGCTCCTGACATTGGTAATAAAATCAGGGTCATCGGCGACCTGAACTATCACATCAAAATAAACCAGGGCCTGTTTATGGTAGTGCCATAACAGAATGGCGTATATGTTATGCTCAGCCCCGAGGTCAATAGTGACGTTTTGCAGAAAAGGGCCTAATTCAACATAACTGCCGTCAGCTGCCTCCTTGTCCCCGTCGGTGAGCATTTCAATTTCACCTATGATTGGCTCTTCATCGGTGCTGGTCACCGGCTTTCCGAAAGCGACATTCTTTGTCCCAGCCGGAGCATAAAACGGCGGGCGGGGCCGGCCCAAAGGTTTCTCCAGATTAGTCACCCCCCGGAAACTCTGAGGCGTACCCACGAACATCGGTTTGGGTAATTTGATGGGAATAGGAACCCTCTCAGACACCGCAGTATCCGCAGTTTTTGAATCGCTCCGCTGCGCCGCTTCTTCGGATGGTTTTTCCTCCGGAGACTTTCTACAGGAGCAAATGACCAGGATAAACGCCAGCAACGCCACTGTATAAATTTTCATCCCTGAACTAACATTCTTGTTCAGCATTTTGCATTTACCTCTTCAATCCAAAAACCGAAATCATTACTTATACATCTGGTCAAAATAATGCTGAGCGCCTACAACGGCGCCTCTGACCATATCCTCTGCTTTAGCAGTTTCTCTTTTCTCAAGATATTTTAGGAGCCCGGCAGTATCCAGCTCTCTCGCAGCTTTTTCACACGCCTCCCAGCTTAACACACTTCTTACCACTCTGTCAATTCCCTGCTCTATATTGTCATAAGGTCGGGTTTGCATATCATGCCCTTTCCACCGGCCAAAACCGTACTGCTGGATAAGCCCTGAGATGGCAACATTGAAACCGTTCACCCTGACCCCATGGTCTATGTCATACTTTCCCGGACCGCCGAAAATAATACCATCGTTATATCCCTGGCTGTTCAAATGCATGTGGACCATCGCATCGTTATCCAACTCTTCAACACTATCGTATACGTGGTCAAGGCCTATCATTTCCGAATGTCCAAACTCTTTGTTTACACCTTTTTTGTCCCTCGAGACACCAAACTGTTCCTCAATTTTCCTCCAGAACAACAATGCACTTGCGACCGTCGGGATTAACATGGCTGGATGCCCTTCATTTGGCTTCGGTTCAAACCCTATAAACAAACTTCCACCCTTGTCTTGTTCATACTTACACAATCGGGCGACACTTTCCTTCAGATTCTGATACATCTGCCTGATACCAACAGTAGCAATATCATAACCAAACGAACCGTTCCACAATATAAGCGTAGGCACCTTTGCCGGGTCCGGATGCCATGCCTTCTTAAGAGCTCCGTAAGCAATGTCCACGGTCCTGCAGCCAAACTCTTCTGCCATCTTCCTCTCGTCCGGGTCCAGAGATGATATCCCGCCATAAGCGAAATGGCTGTGTGCGCCGGGAGTAATCATTGCCAGGTACGTTCGGCAATCAACTAACGCATCCGCTATTTCCGGTGCCGTCTTTTCGTCAACCTCCGTATCATAATGCAGCTCAATTCCCAGCACTATTGTTTCAGGCATTCGTGGAGCGATTCTTTTTGCCACCAGTTTAATCATATCCACGCTATTGAATTTCTCAGCGGACCATTGAGGCCTCATATCCGAGGGCACAAAACCACCTTTGCCGGGATTAAATGTCCATCTGCATATACTGTGTAAAGATTTCTCAGTCACCATTTTAGCTACTCCTCTTCAATTCATATTCCAAAATATTTTCCCATCTTTTATATGTCTCGAGATAGACTTCTGTTAATTTCTCATTAGGCTCGATGGTCTTAACAGGCGCCAACCCGACAAAAGCATCCTCAACGCTCCTGTAAATACCCCCGCCAATACCTGCTCCCCTTGCAGCACCCTGCGAACCGTCGGTGTTGTACAGTTCCACAGCAGCTCCTGTTACGGTAGCAAAAGCTTCTGAAAACAACGGACTCAAAAACATGTTGGCATTTCCCGCCCTGACAGTTGTCAGCTCCATTCCCATCTGTCGCATTATTCCAAGTCCGTAATTCAGCGCAAAAACTATCCCTTCCTGAGCAGCTCTGAGAAAGTGAATTTTATTATGTATATTAAAATTCCATCCGTGAACAGACGCCCCTATATTTTTGTTTCCCAGTGTCCTTTCAGCGCCATTGCCATAAGGAAATATAACCAGCCCGTCAGAGCCGACAGCAGCTTTCGAGGCAAGTTCATTCATCTTATCATACGTTAAGCCGCCTTCACTATCGCCCACAAAATAGCGTTTCAACCAACTGTTTAAGATTCCTGTCCCGTTAAGACATAACAGCACGCCGTATCGGGGATTGTTGGATGCGTGATTGACGTGAACGAATACATTTACTCTTGAGTGTCGGTCATAATTTTTCTTATCACTGATGCCGTACACCACTCCCGAAGTACCAGCAGTGACAGCGACTTCGCCGGGATTTAACACCTTAACAGATAAGGCATTATTAGGCTGGTCTCCCGCCCGGTAGGTCACTTTTGTCCCGGCCTTAAGTCCCAATTCACCAGCGGCCCGGCCTGTCAGCTCACCCTGGACGGAAAATGCAGGAACCGTTTCCGCAATCAGCTCAGCAGAGAGACCATAGTTCTCAAGGACAAATTCGGCTATCCGGTCTTTTTCGAAATCCCACATTATCCCTTCAGACAAACCTGAGGGAGTTGTTTTTATCTGGCCCGTCATCTTCATCGCAATATAATCGCCGGGCAGCATTATTTTATGAATCCTGGAATAAATATCCGGCTCGTTTTCCATAACCCACTTTAACTTCGACGCTGTAAAATTGCCGGGAAGGTTAAGCAACCTATTAAAGCACTTTTGCTCTCCGATATCCCGTGCCGCCTGCTGGCCCGTTTGCACCGCTCTGCTGTCACACCAGATTATCGCAGGCCTCAGAACCTCTTGATTCTCGTCCACAACCACCAATCCGTGCATCTGGTAAGAAAGCCCAATTGCCTGTACATCAGAGGCGTCAAATCCTGCTTTAGCCTTAATCTGGCGGGTAGCCGACTTGACGTTCTCCCACCATACGTGAGGATGCTGCTCAGCCCAGCCCAACTTTGGTGCGATAATATCCAGTTCTTTTTCGGGAGAAGTCGCAGATGCGACTACTGCACCTGTTTGGGCCTCCATCAAAGCAGCTTTTATTGATGAACTTCCAACATCGTATCCTAATAAAAGCGACATTTACACATCCCTTTCTTTACCCAATGCCGCAGGGACTCGTGATTAACGAGTCCCTGTCCCGCTAAATGATTTATTGAAACCACCTGCAGCTTCCCATCAATGCTGATTGACAAGCTCACCGTTCTTAGTCTTCTACTAACTCATCGCCCACTTAAATCCTGCCCAAAACCAGCGCCAAAACAGTCAGGAGTATACACATGGGAACCAGAAGCTTCAGGCTCTTTTGGATTGTTGAACCCTTCGATAGATTACCTATCGCCTTGGGAATAATCACGGCGCCAGCCAGGCCTATGGCAAAGATAATCCCGAAGACACTGCCAAAGTTCTCGGGGTGCTTGGAGTATGTAACCCCTACGATAGTAGGAAAGCAGGGTGCAAAAGCCAACCCGGCGCAAACAGCCAGCGCGCTTGTCCAAATCGCCCCGCTCCTGGTCATCGCCAGGATGACCAGAGCAGCCACTAAGGCCACCGCTGCAATAATAAGGTCGCCGTGCACCGTGATGAATTGAATCTGGCTGGCGAGCAACCGGCCAACCATCATAGCCACCGCAAAGGCCGAGAGCATCCGTTGGGCTGTGGCGTCCACCACGTCACCATTCATATCAGGAAAATCCTTGCCAATAATTTCCTTGCTGTACGGCGGCAGCCAATTGCAAAACGACGACTCCAGACTGATATAGCAAAAGAGTGCCAAAGCAGCGATTAGAACAGCCGGTTCTTTAAGCAGCGCAAGGGCGTCGGTAATCGCAAAACCAGCCTTGACCTCGGGGTAGGTTGCTATGACAGCGAGAACCACCGGCGCAAGTACAATCACGGCCAGTACAGAAATGGCTTTTTCATATGTGGTTTTTCTAAAGAGGAAGCTGACGATTAGTGGTGTGACAAAAAGCCCCAAACCGAAGAAGACATTGCCGAGGTTGCTGGCCGCCGCCGGATTCTTGCCCTCAAATAGCACTACAGGGATGAGCGTGTTGCCGGCCGTATTCAGAGCCATCGCTCCAAAGCCCAGCAGCAGACAGGGTAAAAGTGCTGTAATGTAAGTCTTGCCGCGTGCGAGCATGAAAATGCACAACGCAGTTACAGTGAACCCGAATATCGCCACGGGTTTATACCCCAACTTGTCCACCACCACGCCAACAACCAGCGAGGCAATCAGGCAGGTGAACATAAACACTGAAATCAGCGAGCCAAACTTTCCCTGGTCAATCTTTAATCGCGGCATCAGCTTGATGCTGATGGACCCGAGCAGTGAAAAACACATGCCCAACCCAAACACGCACAACAAAGCTACAATTTTTTCCATGTTCCACACTCCTTTCACTAAATTCGTATCTCGTATCTCGTGAAGCGTATCTCGCTTCACGATTCACGAATTCCAAAGAGAAGTTCACTTGCCCATTATTCCTTCATTTCGTTTCGTATTATCAAATAAGTATGCACGATTATAACAAGCGCCAGCACCAATGCGCTGTAACGGTGCAGGTTCAAAAGAAATTCCTGAGCATCGGTTCCGAAGAACACAAACATGCTCAAAACGATAGATAAGATTACCGGCAGAGCCAATACAGCAATAAGCCAGAAACATATTTTCTGGACCAGCTCGGAGCTTCCGGAAAGAATTTTTTTCTTCGCCGCCTCTCGACGGATAAGACTCACCAGCCACGGCCAATCGCTCTCATTGAAACGATAGCGGTGCGCCCACACCAGGACCAGAAAGGCCAGGCAGCCGGATAAAACCCCTGCGGCACTGGTATGTAACATCACCAGGTAACCTGAAATGGCCTCGTCCAAGACCAGCGATGGATAAAAGCTGGTGAATACCAATATCACAAAGCAAAGCAGCGCCAGCAGATAAACCAGCTTTCTCAAAACGCCCAGCGGGCTCAACCGCTGCTCCAAAAAAAGCAAGGTAAAGAGATGAACGAGCCTTCTCAAAATCTCGATAGGACTCCACCGACATTCCTTGCGGCACGGCAAAGCTACACAGCATACAGCAATACCCACAAATGTAACTACAAAACTGATTATTGAAATCGTCCGAAACATATTATCGGGTTCCTATCCCCGCCTCCGCGGGGACCAGTTTACCCCTGCGAAGGCAGGGGCAATTTATGGTAAAATGCTGTCCTTTCCTTAACGAATGATACCCATAAATATCGGGACGCTTTATACTAATCTTCTTGGCCTAATACCCTTAAAACACAAGCCAGAGCCTTCAACGCATACAATATTAAAACCGCGGCTAAAACCGCACACGAGCCAAGAGTTACAACCTTCAGCCAGGGACGAAACACAAATGACATGGCAAAAAGCTTCATATAAACGGCATCAACGTCCTGGAATTCGACCATCTTTTTGACCGAATCACGTTCGCGGACAACAGGAGAGTCAACAGCAACTTCACCGAAAGAGAAAGGTGCATCTGTCGAATGGCAATCCTCACAGCGGCGAACGCCAAGTGACTGCGCTGCCGGCCTGACATCATGAGCGATAGGCCATAAATACGGCTGAGCTGCAGGGTGATTTTCTTCTTCCGATAGCTGACCCGAATCATCGAGGCGGTAAAGTTTGCCGCCGCAGATGTAAACGGCTTTGCCCTCTATTAATTGCTGAGATGACAGCAATGCCAGAACTTTAGTGATATGCTCCACAGTTAAGCTCGGCCAATCACCTAAACGCAGAAGCTTTTTATCAGCGATGATTTTACCGGCAGTTCGCCTGACAATTTCAAGGACAATCGGAGCGACATCTCGGCCGGCCAATCTGCCCCAGAAAGCAGGCCAGAATAACTTATGCGGAGCAATTTTGCCATCCGGCTGTCTGGCGAAAACAGGGTATATAATATGAGGGAGCACATCATCCGATTTATCGATGTTATAAAGCCCCAGGCCATGCGCCCGAGAGGTCTTTGTACGATAAGTTTTCCGGACAGGCCAGGGGCCACAGTGGCAGGCGGTGCAGGCAAGTTTATCAAAATGCACTGGCGGGATACCCGGATGTTCCGGCAAAGGTGCACCCAGCCGGCCCGCCGTTGGTATTGACGATTCTTCTCGGGGCCCCAAAGGCTCTTCGCTGAGTTTGGGGTCCACTCCCAGGTGACAGCCTCTACATGACGAGGTAGCCGCTAACCGGTTTGCCGAGACAGACGCTTCGCTTTCATATCCGCGGGTAATATCGTGGTCAAGGCCGTTACGGTGGCAATCGACACAACTCAACCCTGCGGCTAAGTGAACATCTTCATCTGATTGCCATTTTTCCGCTTTATCTTTATTCAGGTCTATGTTGGAATGGCAGAAATAGCACCGTTCGGCAGGCACTTCCCTTACAATGTCAAAGAACACCCTGCCCTTGTGGTCAAATGTGTTTTCACGATACTTTACAGTTGGCCGAATCAACGTGGGGTCATCCAGCACACCGGGCATTAAATGGTCGTAGGTGTCGGGCATTTTTTTGGCCGAGCCGCTAACCGAAGCAAAGCCGCTGGACGCAGCCGCAGCCCACCGGAAATTCTGACGGGCTATCTGCACGGCATACTCGGCCTGGTCGTGGGCCGAACTGGCATTATGGCAACTCAGACAGTTCACCTCCAGCCTGCCCGAGACAAACCCGCGCATTATCTCGTCGGGATTATCACTCTCAAGTTCTCCAGCACCTCCGCCTGGCATCTGTCTGCCGAAAAGCTGAACAAATTGCCAGGGGGTAAGGCCGAGTTGTTCAGGCCTGAAAGTACCCGGCCAGAGACGATAGGAAAGAGGAATCTGAGTACCGGTACCGGCGTCAACGAGTATCCACGGTTGACCTGCCCGGCCGGGAGCGACATTCGCATCGACCGCGTTAAAATGCCAACCTTTACTAATTGTCTCTACGCTGTGACACTCGGCGCCACAGCTCCGGCGAGTCGAAAAAGGCAGAACCAGCTCGTCATCAGTAGTAATCTTCTGACCTTCCTCGTCAAGCAGGTCTATAAGATGGACCGGAATGGCTCTGCTGCCGTCACTCTCATCGCCCAGCAGTTTCTCAGGGCCCCCGTTCTTGCTTTCGCAAGAAAGCACGGGGGAATCCTCATTAGTATCAGCAGCGGCAAACAGGACCAACACCGGCAGCAAACACAAAACCGCCGTATATACCAATACCTTTCTAAACGTATGAATCTCAAACAAAGACATCGTACAAACTGATTACCTTAAACTATAATTCAAACTTTAAACTCCTCCGGCTTGAAGTTGAGCTTCCGGGTCGCTTCCACCGCTTCGTTGACCTTCAGTACAGCAACAGCTGTTTCGTATCCGATTTCTGCAGGGCAGTTGAGTTTCGCCTTGCCGCGAATCGCCTCGAAGAAGTTTTCCAGATGTGGCTGATGGTATAGCTTATCCATCTTCACCGGCAGATAATATTGGGGCGGCGGGATAGTTTCCCGAACATCCAGCACCCCCGCAGCTTGCTTCGCAAGAAGCAGCGGGGGCTTTTCTTCTTCCCTGACAGGCTCATTCAAGTAGCCCATCTTGACCCATTTGTCCCACTCGGGAATTGATGGCTCGCGATAAACACCGTCCCAGGAGCCGGCGGATTCGGAAATATTGAGCATCCCCTCGTCACCCATGAAAGCTTCGAAGTAGCCGCCCCTGCTGTTGGTGGTTATTGTCTGATAAAACGCTCTAACAATCCCCTTCTTGTTGGTTTCATACTCATATTCATACTCATAAATAGCCATGACAGTGTCATACCACTCGTGGCTCTTTTTATCGTAGTAATCGGTGCCGCCGCTGGCCATAACGGATTTGGGATTTGTCCCGAGGAACCAACTAAAGATATCTATCTGATGCGAGCCGAGATCCACAATAGGGCCGCCTCCCAGTCCCTTATACCACCGCCAGTTCCTGAACTGCTCCATCGACTTGAAACCATACTTTGCCAAAACCGCCACATCAATGTCGGTTCCTTTCGGCCAGCCCAGGTCCGGGCGGGCAGACCGGTTCCATTGGCCATTGATAGTGGTGATTCGGCCCAGAATCCTCGCATCTTTTAAAAGCTTATCGCGGCAGTAAATGTACCGCGGATTGCTGCGACGCTGATGGCCAATCTGCAACAGTTTGTCGGTCTCCTTCGCAGCCTGCATTATCCTGCGGGCACCTTCAAGGCTATTGGACATCTCTTTTTCGCAATAAACGTGCAGCCCCGCCTTAAGGCACGCCACCGTATGCTCGGCGTGCCAGAAGTCAGGCGTGGCAATTATCACCGCGTCAAGGTCTTTTTCCTTATCGAGCATTTCCCGGTAGTCCACATAAGTATTGTGCTCGTGCCCATATTTCTTAAGCAGTCGTGAGGCCCGTCTTTGATTCCAGGCCGTCCAGATATCGCAGACCGCCTTGAAGCGAATGCCGCCCATCTTCAGGCAGGCGCTCATCAAAATCTGTCCCTGAGCTCCAACACCGAGCAAGGCCACATTTATATCATCTGTTTTGGAACCTGTTACAAGACCAAAAGATTTCGGAGCCAAAACAAGACCGGCTCCTACCGCTGCGGTAGAACGCAAAAAACCACGCCTGTTAATTTCTTTTCTCATTTTCTTTTACTCCTCATTTACAATCGGGATAATATACCATAACCACCCTGTTCAGTAGAAATATAAAATTAGCACCATCGCCAGACCGAAGGCGTAAAGCGCAAGCCACGACCAGCCGCTCCCAAAAATCCGATGAATCCAGGATTGACCCAATGTCCCTTTTTCAGCCTCCACAGCCGGTTCGCCTTCCTCGGATACGAACACCGGAACCGCAATGTAGCAGCCCAAAACAAAACTCATCATCAGTATCATAAAGACCAAAAGGTTCTGCGGCTTGGGCAGCATGTCCTCGCCAAACGCGCAGCCGACAAAAGCAACCATGGAAACCAGAGCCAGGATTAGCCCCGTCCGCCCGGATGTTGAGCTTATGCAAAGTCGAGAGCCGCGCATCCTTGACAAAAGCGCATCGATTCGTTCACTGACTTCAGTTCCAGCCGGCCTCAAGGCATTGCCTGCAAAACTACCTATGATTACCGCTGCGATACAAATGGGAAACGCATAAATGGTCCGGTCCGCCGCGGGCATTGGAGAACTGTACCCAAAGAAGGTGTACCCAAAGGCGGCAATGACATTGAAGGCCACACCGCTGATAATCGCCGCTCCGGCTCCCCAGCTATTAACAGCCCGCCAGAACAGAGCAGCAGCAACAATCACAAAAATGGGCGGCTCAAAAAAGGACATAATCTCGAAGTTCGCCTGAATGATACCACCAAGACGCGGCACATTGAAGGCAAATACCAGTCCCACGGCACCGGCTAAGAGAGTGACTATTCGTCCGACCCAGATGTAGTGACCGGATGTCTTATTTGGGAAGAAGCGGCGATAGAAGTCGTGTTCGGCCAGGGTGGCCAGCGAGTTGAGAAGCGCGCTCGCAGTTGAATTGGACGCCGCAACGAGCCCTGCTATCAATAATCCAGCCAATCCGACCGGAAGAAAATCCACAATGAGCCTCGGAAGCACGGCATCGGCCTGGCTAAATGTGTCTGCCGGGTAGATAACTGTTCCGCAGATGCCCGGCACAATATAGGAAAGCGTCAGAGGACCTGTAAGCAAGGCAGCCAGGAGAATCCCCCTGGATGCGTCCCGTACGGTACGTCCCGCAAATGCCCGCTGAAGCATATACTGGCTCGTGCACCAGTACGGCAGACCGAGCAGGGTGAACATTATCACGTCTTTGTAGGTGGGCCATACTTCTCCAGCCCTCCAGAAAACAAAGTAACTCTCCGGGACCTTCCTTGCAAATTCGGATATGCCTCCAACCTCCTTAAGACACAACGGCAATAGAATCAGACCGCCCAGAATTATCAGAAATGCCTGGATGACGGAGGAGTAAACAACAGCCACCAGTCCCGACAGAAAGCAGTAAATGACCACTCCGGCCCCGACGAGAATGATAATCGTGTTGATTTCAAGGTCAAGAACCGGCTCAAGCACCCTGGCAAGAGTGTACATTGCGTTTCCTGAGAACAGGGCGTAATAAATTATCCACAGCATCGCCGGCAAAAGTCTCAGCCAGAGACCGTAACGTTCTTCGAGGAACTCCGATACAGTCGTAATCCGCAGCCGACGTAGTCGCGGAACGAACAAAAGAGCGCTGCCTGCGGCGATCATATTTCCAGTCCAGGCTATCAGCAGAACCGAAAAACCTCCGCCGGAGTATGCCGCAGCCGCCGGCCCAACCAGGTAAATTGCAGCCACGTTAGTGGCCATAACCGTCCCTGCTATCACCCATTTATTCAGGCAGCGTCCGGCCAGAAAGAAATCTTCGTCCCTGCGAACATACCGGCTCAGGTACAGTCCCAGAACAACCATACCCAGCAGATAAGCTGCAACAACAATTGCATTTATGCTTGTCATATCCCTGTCATATCTACATACCTCTTCCTTTGCGTGCCTTCACAGACACTCCAACATCAAAGCCTGACAACCTGGCCGCCGGTCCATATCAAGTTGTCCTGCCGTTAGCACGATACGCAGACTGCTGATTGCATCTTCGAAATATTCGTTCAAGCCAGCCCGTCAGCAGCTACAAGGTCCATCCCTGGCGGTACTGACGGTGCAGGTATTCATTGGCCTCAGGCACATTGGTAACCTTCATATTCGGCCCGTCCCAAATCAGCCTCTTGCCCATACGAATGGCAATATTACCCAGCAAAACTACCTCGGTCAGAGGACCGGCAAAGTCAAAATTGGAACCTGCTTCTTTACCATCCTTGCAGGCCTCAAGCCACTCTTTGTAATGCCCAATCGACCTGGCCAGAGTTTTCGGCGGCCGTTTGTATGCCTTCATCCTCGACTCAGGGATAAGCCTGCCGTTCATCAATTTACCTTTCTCGCCTACATACAGCACGCCGCTTGCGCCCATGTCCCGCTGCTGCTCCAGCTCATCCGGCCGGGCAGGCTTCAATCCGCCATCATACCAGGTCAGCTTAACCGGCGGCATATCGCCACGGGCAGGGAACTCGTAACGAACAATAGAGGCTCTGGGGTAACTCTCCTCATTTATTTTACGGTCATACCTCGAACAGTCAGCCTCCACGCTCGTCGGGTGCCCCAGCTTCAAGGCCCTGAAAATCGGGTCGAAACCGTGGCAGCCAATATCTCCCAGCGCCCCCGTTCCAAAATCCCACCAGCCACGCCATTTGAAAGGTAAATAAGCTGGATGATACGGTCGCTCGGGAGCCGGGCCCAGCCACAGGTCCCAGTCCAGTGTGGACGGCACCGGCGGTGTCTCTTTGGGCCTATCGATTCCCTGAGGCCAGATGGGTCTGTCAGTCCATTTATGCACCTCACGCACCGGACCAATCGCACCGTCCCATATCAACTCACGTAACAAGCGAGGTCCCTCTTCTGCTTGGCCCTGGTTGCCCATCTGGGTAGCAACCTTGGCCTCATCATGGGCCGCCTCGGTGAGCTTGCGGGCTTCATATATCGAATGAGTCAGCGGTTTTTCGCAATATACATGCTTACCCATCTTCACCGCCATCATCGCGGCCACCGCGTGCACATGGTCCGGCGTGGCCACCACCACCGCCTCGATGTTCTTCTCTTTTTCCAGCATCCTGCGAAAGTCGCGATACTTCCTGGCCTTGTCAAATCGATTGAATGTCTCGCCGGCCTGCTTCCAATCCACATCGCACAGCGCCACAATATTTTCACTACCGAACTGGTCTATATCGTTCGCCCCCTGTCCGCCTACGCCGATACCGGCGATATTGAGTTTTTCGCTCGGGGGGGTATGGCCTGGACCTCCCAATACATGCCGGGGGACAATCATAAATGCAGTTGCAGCCGCAGCACCACCTAAAAAATCCCGTCGAGAAATCTTCCTGTCTTGTCGGCGAGCACTTCTTTTCCGGTCTCTCATCTTAGTATTTCTCAATAAATAATAAGTATCTCTTTCCGCCCTTGAAAGCCTGAACAAACAACAATTATCCGAATCAATTATGCTTAAGACTAAATCATAGTGAACTGAAGCGTTTACAATTCGACACAAAACCTATTTTTCAGGCAATTCAACCAGCCAGATATTGCGGTAGCGGACGGGGTCGTCGTGGTCCTGCAGTTTGAGTGGGAGTTTGTCAGCGTGCGCCTCGTACTTGGCGCGTTTCTTATGTACCGTGGCGCCCTGGAGCTTGACGTTATCGTGTACGACAATTCCGTTGTGCAGCACGGTTATGCGGGCCGGACGGATGACCCTGCCGCCCTTATTGAACTTCGGACGCCGGAAAATGATGTCGTAGCTCTGCCACTGACCTGGCGGCCGGCAGGTATTTACTATCGGCGGGTACTGGCCGTACATCGCCGCAGCCTGACCGTCGGCATACGTCTCGTTCTCGTACGAGTTGACCACCTGCACCTCGTACCTGTCCATCAGGAAGACACCGCTGTTACCGTGGTGTTGGCCGATGCCGCTGCCCTTCGCCGGGCAGGCCCACTCGACGTGCAACTGGCAATCGCCGAACGACTGCTTCGTGCGAATGTTACCCGTATCCTTGACCACCTCCATATATCCGTTTTTGACATCCCATCTTGCAGGCCCACCGTCCTTCTCTGATACCCATTGCGACAGGTTCCTGCCGTCGAAGAGCACTATCGCATTGGACGGCGGCCGGCCAGGCTGCTCAGCCGGGGTGACTACCGGCGGCCTCGGCCGATTCCTATCGTGTACGGCCCAGCGGTACCGGCCCTTCCCCGTAGAACTACAGCTCTCATAACAGCTCAGCTCCGCCGGCAGCAACATCACACAAATCACCAGCAAAATTAATTTTACCTTCATAACTGCCTCTCTTTCTACAATTAACCGAAATCTCTCAAATCACCGTCTTTAAGGCGAGATGCCACCGTAAGTCGACGTGGAGCAGCCGACATAAAGGGCACCGTAACAATCTTGAAGGCATTCGCTCCTAATCTTTCGCCTGTACCTTCAACCCCTTAAGCTTTTTGCCGTCAAGGCTGCCCAGGCGAACACAAACAGCCCACTCTCCGGAGCCTTGCGTTACTTTTAACAACAATCGGTTCCAGCCACGCTTCAAAGTTACCTCAACCTTGTCCTCGTCTGGGGTAAGACTTCGGTTGACATTCCTGGCATGAACCAATTGGTCATTCAACCACACCTTAATACCATCATCGCTGCCAAGCTCCATCAGTACCTTCTGATTTTTACCAGACCACACCTTATTGCGCAGGTAAGCCGCCCGATTATTTCCCCCCAACACCTTGTCGAGTTCCAACATCCAGGGCTGGTCTTTGTTGGTACCGGCTGGCATAATGCGCCAGGCCACATCTGCCGAATCAAGCCTCTCCGGGGCAAAAACAATATCAAAAAGTTTCGAATCATCGGCTTCAGCCTGAGTATATGGACCGGAAACCTGCCAGGCAGTCAGGTAATCTTCAAATCGCTCAACCTTACGTATCACTCTCTGCGCCCGCTTAAGCAACGAATCATCTTTTGAAATTTGCAGCACCTTCTGTACCAGTTCCCTGGTCTGTTGGGGATACCTGCGTCCGAGCGTGGCCTCGCCGACCTTAACAACGGCAACTGCCGCCTCCTGCTGCAGGGCTTCATCCTCCAGGTAAGAAGCGGCCATCTCCAATGCCTCAAATGACTCCATTTTGGCCAGCCCTGACAATACCATTCTCTTTTCACTTACATCAGACGCCAAATCCATCGCCCGCTTGTACATTCCGACCGTCTCCTTCGCCGGACGGTCGCTGTCAAGTCCAATCAGGTGAACAAACCCGCGAAACGCCAGGGCCATGTGTATTTTATTGTCAGAGTTCTGCGCCACTTTCAGCAAATCAGCCAGCGGTTCAGCACCGGGCCAGTCTGACAGGGCACGAATCGCTGCGATTTGTACCTCAGCATTATCGTCCTCTAAAGCCGACCGCAGCACGCCGAGCGACCTGCTGTCCCCAATTCTCCCCAGTACGCCCAGCAGCGAACATCGGGCCTTAATGTCCTCAACAGAAGGCAGCACGGCCAGTATCGACTCAGCCCGATGGTTCTCCTCGCCGATTTTACGGGCAACGGCAGCTACGCATCTTTCGGCCTCCTTACGCTCCGTTTCACTTTGGGCGCCTATCAGAAGCTCTATTAATACCGGCAGATATTTCTGGCCGGCAGCGAGTCTCAACGCCTTGAACGATTCCAGCCGAACCTCCGCTTCCAGGTCCCGTGCAGTCTCCAATAAGGTCTCCACAGCCGTTTGTATATTGCGCTCGCCTACACTGCGAATCAGTTCAACTTTGACTTTAGCAGTGGCAGATTTAATATCTGCCAGTATCGTCTCATCAACCTTCGGACCACGCAGGCGATAGAGACTCTCACGAGCCGTTTTCTGTTCGGCACCACTGGCCGCTGCTGCTGTTTCCGCAAGCAGCTCAATTGTTGAAGCATCACCCAATGTTCTCAACGCTCTCAAGGCCGCGACCCGGACGGATGCGTCTTTGGCTTTAGTAGCTGTGATAACCGCAGGCAAAGCGACGGCGTCACCACGCTCAGCTAAGGCCGACAACAACTGCACCTGTCCTATGACTGAGAGATTCGGCAGCTCCGCAGCTACCGCTCTTATCATTTTTGTACCCGGTATTTCCCTCACAAGCTCAATAGCCGCCGCCTGCATCGCCGGTTCGTCACCCTTAAGCAGATTGACGACAATCCCGGCCGACTCTTGCGGAGCAGCAATAATCATACCTCGCAGTGCGGCTATGCGAATCGGCATAGGCTCACCCGGGCCATACAATTGCTTATAAATGCCCAAAGCCCCAGCTTGCTTACCTCTGGCCACGAACCGGTCGGCACAATTCAGATAAGCATCCAGAACCAGCAGGCGCAATTTCCCGCCGGTTTTATCTTTGGCTTTTGCCAACGCCGAAGCCCCCTCGGGGTTGGCTATCCGGCCCAAGGCGGCCACAGCCGCGGCAGATATCGTCGGGGCGGGGTCATCAATTAGGCCGGCCAGAGCGAAAACCGATTTACTGTCACGCCGCTGACCCAGCGAGTTGATTATCCCAACCTTGACCCTGTTACTGGTCTTGCCCAAAGCATCCCGTAGTGCCTCGTCAACGGCACCCCCCGGTATCCGTTCCAGGGCATACCTCGCCATATCCGAGGTTGCTGTCTCGGCCAGCATTACAGCCAGAGTGGCAACGGACTCTTTGCTGCCAATGATGCTTAACTGTCTGCAGATAAACTGCTTGCCGGCCAGGGTCGCATCCGAGCGGAGAAACTCCAGCAGGCTTTTCTCAATTCGTTTCAGACTCTGGGGCAAACCGTATGCGTTACACACAAAGCTGGCTAACTCGGTAAGCGGCTCGCGGCTCTGGCCGTATTCATAAGTAGCAATCCTGGCCAGAATATTTTTCAAAGCCCCTACATCCAAACCTCTGGGTGTGGTATCAGCAGAAAGGTCGCCCATCGCGAACTGAATGCCGTCGAGATAATGCCGCAGCACCGCCGGATTCCACATAATATGGTGATTATGGCACAGTGAGCAGTAGAATAAAAGCCCCCTTCCACAGCTTTTAACCCAGCTGATACCAATGTCCTTATCCTCGGGCGTAACACCTTTGGCATTCCGGGTAACCTCATCCGTCATATCGAGACTCATCAAAACCCGCTGCCTGGCGCGTGAATAAAGGGGCGGCTTTGTACGATAAATCTCATCATTGATTTTAAACCCTTTGCCACCGAACGCCGCCGTCAGCGGATGCTTCGGCTCGTCGATTTTAACTGCCCACGTACCATCCTTAGTCCAGGGATGACCGCAGAACTGCCCGCCCATCATCTCTGCCGCCTCCGGCCAGTCGTAAAAATTATCGGTAGCCGCGTGAATACCAACGATACCTTTGCCGCCCTTGATAAAATCCATCAGACTCTTGCGCATTTCACGGTCTTGGAAATCAAGCTTGGTGGTATTGTTAAAGCAGACTGCATCAAACTGCTTGAGGCTCTCAGGCTTAAAGATGGACATGTCTTTGCTGAACACCGCCTCATACGCCCCCGTCTTGCGTCCCATCAGCTCCAGCGCCTTATCCCAATACGGAATTGAACTGTGTACGTATCCCTTGCACAGGTTGAAGACCAAAAGTTTTCGCGGCTGCTCCGGCGTAACGGTCGCCTTTGCCGGCACGGCGTTCTCTATCTTCTGCAGTTCTTCCGCGGATATACCTGCCAGCGAAATATTCACAAGCAGCGAGAAACACCACGTGACAAGCAATGCTATGTTAATAGCTTTTGACCTCCGATTCATTTTATCCCTTTCTTATCCCCACAAATATTTTCTTAAACACAAGAAGACGAGCCATTTGTCCAACTCTCAAGGCCGAGCTCGTCCACAAGTTATAGGTGCCACGGGCTGCGCATCGCATTGCCAAGCATCCTCGTCGCCGCAGGGTCGCCGAGTATTTGTTCGGTGTCCGGGTTAAAGCGAATCTTGCGCCCCAGCAGCATGGCTATCTGCCCAAGGTGTCCCGGCGTCGCCGAGCGGTGCGCAACCTCGCAGGGCGCTAATGCCGTGGCTCGACTCTTAACGCAGTCGAGGAAATTGCGGTGATGACCAGGTGAGCGGTACAGGTTTATCTCGTCGGGGCCGAATTTTTCTTCGAGCAGGCTCTTGGGGTGAGCATCGATATCACCGCGGTCAACCCATACCCACCCGTCTTCGCCTATCCACTTCGTTCCACCGCGGATGTCACGGTAACCACCGGCGATCACCATTGTAATGCCGTTGGCATATTTTGCTGTCAGGTGGTACCTGGTCGCACTGTTCCACAAACCTGTTCTGGGGTATTCGCCATAACCTTCAATCTCAACAGGGCCGCTGTAGTCAAGGCCAAGACCCCAGTGGGCGATGTCCACGTGGTGGCCGACCCAGTCCATCAGCTGACCGCCGCCGTAGTCGAGGTGCCAGCGCCAGTTCTTGTGAACTCGCGCCGCACAGTAGGGCGCATAGGGCGCCGGACCAAGCCATCGGTCATAGTCAAGCTCCGGAGGTGCCGAACCGAAAGTTTCCTGCCCCTTTGTGCCGGCAAAATCGGTGTGGCCCGAAGGCAGTCCCACCTCTACCAGGTTAACTCTGCCGATGCGACCGTTGAGCACCAGCTCACAGGCAAAGCGAAAGTTGGACTCCGATCGCGGCCAACTGCCGGTCTGCCATACCCGGCTATACCGCTTCACCGCCTCGCACATAGCCCGGCCTTCCATCAGGCTGTGCGAAAGTGGTTTCTCGCCGTAGATATCCTTACCGGCCCGGGCGGCGGCAACGGCGGGAATCGAGTGCCAATGGTCCGGCATAGCCAGCGAGACCGCATCGATATCATCGCGGCCAAGCAGCTCACGAAAATCATTGTAAGTGGCACAATCCTGATTGCCGTACTTTTTGTTAACGATATCCCTGGCACTGTTAAGATGGTTGATATCAACGTCGCAGACCGCCACAAGCTGACAATCTTCTTCTCCCAGGAACGAGTGAAGATTGTCCATCCCCATCCAGCCTACGCCGATGCAGCCCATCACAATTCGATTACTTGCAGCAACGCTGCCGGCCTTACCCAGTGCCGAAGGAGAAATTACATACGGAAACCCTATAGCCCCCACAGCTGCACCGGTTGCTCTCCTGAGAAACTGGCGACGATTAATGTTCCTCTCCTTCATAGACACAAACCCTCCCACATCGTAACTTGTCGCCCCTTTACAATATAATGATTCAAGGCTGTATTCTTTTTTGCGTTCTTTTTTAATTCACCGGCTTAATCAGCCAATGTTTTTATCTTTATATTTCGATACCAGATAGGTTGGCCGTGGTACTGCAGACCAATATGCCCCTCTCGCGGCATGTCCCTGTAGGCCGTATTGAACTTGTTCGGCGTGCCGTCAGGATTCTTGTGAGCCTTGGTCCACAAATCCAAATCCATATCAATTATCTGTTCGCCGTTCAGCACCACACATATCTTGTTGGCCTTACAGGTAATGGTGTAGTGGTTCCATTCGCCGGGTCTCTTTACCATGTTTTTGCTCGGAGCCAGACAATCGAAGATGGCCCCGCAATCATGTTTGCCTGCTTTGCTCTTGCCGTACGAATCCAGCACCTGAACTTCAATCGCGGTATGAAGCCATTCTTCGAGGCTGCCGGTACGCAGAAAAACGCCGCTGTTGGTGCCCTCGGCCAGCTTGAACTCCAGCTCCAGGATAAAATCTCCATACCTTTCCTTCGTCCAGATGTCACCGCCACCCTTGGCAGATAGCACCCCGTCCGGCTCAACCACCCAACTGCACGACTGCTCATACACACAGTTGGACAAATCCTTCGCCAAAAGGTCCCGCCAGCCTTCACAGCTGGGCAACTCTCTTATCTTAATGTTTCGATACCATACCGGGTCGCCGTGGTCCTGGAATCCAATCTTGCCCACCCGCGGCATGTCTTTGTAGGCCGTCCCAAACTTATTCGGTGTGCCGTCCGGGTTCTTGTGCGCTTCCGTCCAAAGGTCCAGGTCCATATCGATTATCTGCTCGCCGTTCATCACCACCTTGATTAGGCTGCCTTGCGCCGTAATCGTCATCCGGTTCCATTCGCCGGTTTTTCTTACCACATTTTTACTCGGCGGCAGACAGTCATAAATCGCGCCGCAAGCACCATATTTTGTTCCATCCGTAGTGTCGTGTATCTGAACCTCTATCGTGCTTTGCCACCATTCTCTGCTGTCAATATCGCCTCCGCGAAAGAAAACGCCGCTATTGCTGCCTTTGGCCACCTTGAACTCCAGGTCCAGAACAAAATCACCGTATTCTTCCTTCGTCCAGATATTACCCCCGCCCTTGCGGGTAAACACGCCGTCCTCCATCGCCCAGCTGCCCGGCTTATACAAGCAGTTCGACAAATCCTCCGCCAGTAAATCCCGCCAGTCTGTCGGTTTCAACTCACCAGCCATCCTGTTAAAGTATTCCACGCACCGGCGTATCTCAGGCACAGAGTTTTCCCAATGATATTCATACTCAATCGAGAACACTCCCTCGAAATTCTGACGGTCAAGCTCGCTCAGCATTGCCTCGACGTCGCCCTTTCCTGTGCCCCATATCACATCGTGAGCCCTCGGGTTACCGAACTCGTTCAGGTCCTTAAGGTGCAGGCTGATGATACGACCTTCAAGCTTTTTCAGCGCCTCCAGCGGATTGATACCCGAGCGCATCCAGTGACCCGTATCCGCACATGCACCAATCCACTTACTCCGCCCTTTGCAAGCCTCTAACACCTTATCCGGATGCCAGTACCGTGAAGGCTTCGGATGATTGTGGATGGCCACCTTAATCTTATATTCCTTACAAAGCCTTTCAATCAGCTCGAACGCCTCCGCTGGCGGCTCCGAGACAATCGTCTCCACTCCCATATCCTTCGCAAAATCAAATACCTTCCGGCACTCTGCTTCGTTGTTTGGCAACCCTACCACGCCGTAGTTCACCAGCTTGACACCGCTTTCTGCCAGCTTGTGTTTGACTTCCTGCCTTATCCGGGCAGGCATCGTGTGGACAAATTTTACATCCGCTCGCCCCCTGCTCAACTGCTGAGACGGGTACGCCTCTATCCAGTCCAGACCAAGTTCCGCCGCCTTATCCACCGCCTCGTAGAACGTAAACCGGTTAAACGTGTAAGCCTGCACCCCAAGCCGCCAGCCCTTGTAAACATCGGTCGTCGGACGACACTTTAGCGGCATCTGCTGTCCTCGAGAACAAGAGGATGAAAGCGCAACCATCCCCGCCAACAAAACCATCGATACTGCCGTTATTTTATACATCTTGCATCTCCTGATACAATAAAAACAACTTCTGTTCCTACATAATTTTAAGAAGCCCGCTTGGAAGCTCTTCCCACCTACACTACAAGCCCCATCCCTGGCGGTACTGCCGACGCACGTATTCATTGGCCTCAGGCACATTAGTAACCTTCATGTTCGACCCATCCCAATCCAACTTCTGGCCCGGATTACGAATGGCGAGATTGCCCATCACAACTGTTTCGGTCAGCGGACCTGAATAGTCGAAATTCGAGCTCGCCGGCTTACCGCCCTTACAGGCCCTGACCCAATCCTGTTCGTGACCTCCAATCCCTCCAGGTATCCTGTCAATTGTTTCCGGTGGCCGTTTGTACTCCTTCATCTTCTCCTCAGGTATCAGCCGAAGATTCTTACCGTAACAGCCGCACATCAGTTTGCCTTTGTCACCAACAAACAGTACGCCTCCGTCCTTATCGCCCAGGCGCCGACCTTCTTCCAGCTCTTCCGGCCGCTCCGGCATCATTCCACCGTCATACCAGTTGAACTTAACCGCCGGCATACCTTCACGAGCTGGAAACTTGTAACGAACTATAGTAGCTCTCGGGTAAATCTCCCTCTTGCCCTCTTCCTGCTCCCACATCTTATGCCAATAGGTCGAACTGCAGGCCTCCACGCTCGTCGGATAGCGCAGTTTAAGCGCCCAAAAGACCGGGTCAACTATGTGGCAGGCCATATCACCCAGCGCTCCCGTCCCGAAATCCCACCAGCCTCGCCATATGCTCGGCAGATAAGCCGGATGATAAGGTCGATATGCCGCCGGGCCAAGCCATAGGTCCCAATCCAGTGTCTCCGGTACCGCGGGCTCTTCCTTGGGCCTGTCCATCTCCACACCCTGCGGCCATACAGGCCGATTCGTCCAGGCATGCACCTCACGCACCGGGCCGATTGCACCGGCCCATATCCATTCACACATCAAACGGATTCCCTCACCGGAATGGCCCTGGTTGCCCATCTGAGTAGCCA
>SDBT01001583.1_pt1 | contig 40382 bp, 62 predicted proteins | sample 2277101 | NCBI WGS metagenome assembly SDBT01 (sample SAMN10404973, study PRJNA504765) | marine sediment metagenome | isolation source: marine sediment core GS10_PC15, 103 cmbsf | place: Arctic Ocean: Southern Knipovich Ridge | collected 2010 | reverse complement strand
TTTGTGGGGAAGAGCTTAAACTGATTGAAGCTGGGGCAGATGCTATACTGAAGGCACTGAAGAAGACAGGCTACGCCATCAAGAACAGAGAAGCTTATTGCTGCCCTTGCCAGGTTTGCAACACTGGTGAGGATTGCATAGCTACGGAGGATGGGGTGATAGTATTCATTCCAGACTAAGGCTCACTGAGAGCCAATTCTGAGAGAGTAAAGGGCTAGGCGTGAAACATAGGGGGTAAACCTATTAGCCTAGCCCTTCTCTATTGCTTGGATTAGATACTTCCCTATGTATTCTGTATAGGCTGGGGGGATTGCTTCTGTTAATTCGGACTGTATCATCCAATCAATTTGAAACTGATTTGCTGCTGCCTGAACTATCACCTTTGAATTATGGGCGAGCGTCATAGTTCTATTTCTGATACCAGTCCCATAACTAGGAATAACTTTACTGCGACATCTTCCCGGAGACAACCAAAGGAATGGGGTTTCAAATAAGCGATGTCTATGATATTCCTTGCCAAACATCGTTCCGCAAAGGAAATGAGCTTGTAATCCATCTAATTGACCCTTCTTATACCTTGCCCCCATTACATTTTCTATTACATAGGGTTTTCCCATTGCCTCAAACATAACCCTAATATCTGCTAATAATTTAGGGTAACGGTTTTTAGAATACTTGCTCATTGTATTGAAGCTAGTGCTGTATTCTTGGCACGGAGGGCTTGCGTGGTAAGCATCATATCCCTCAAGGTTAAACTCCAAGGCATCAGCCTGATAGAACTTAAAAGGATAGTTAGGTTGCGGATCAATATCCACTCCTTCCACTTCAAAACCAGCCCTTGCATAACCTACAGAAGCACCACCAGCCTTGCAGAATAAATCTAATAATTTAGGTTTCATTATTTCAACCTCAGATACCGGGGATTATCTTTGATAAACTTGCTATACGAAGTAGTCTTGCGACCTTCACCAGACACGAAGCAGAGAGCGTTCCGGATACGCTGTTCTACTTCCCTTCTCTCGAGGTTAAGGCACTGAGCCATGTGCTCCATAACAAAGAGCTCATCGTCCGGCTCAAAGGCATAAAGAAACTCTAGCATAAGGCCATCAACACCACATTTCTCAATCCGAATATCTAGTTCTGCTGCGATTCCTACTGGTATCTCAAAGGCTGCCCCGGCCTTGAACTGCCTGGACTTGATACCGGGGTCAGTATAACCTGACTCTTTAGGGTTGCGCGGATAGCTACCAGCCCTAAGCAGGGGAAGGTGAGGTATAAGCCACTTGACCTGGGATCGGGTGAACCTGATACTATGAGGGTTATACCAATCCTTCTTAGTCATCATCTATCACCAAATAAACTCTCTCTTACCTTGGTACTGACAGATATAACTCCACAATCATTATTGGGGAAGATAGATTCACTTAACCATATTTCTTTTAATTCTAATCCAGGGACCCGAGGCAACCAAGGGCAATTAAACAGTAGACTTCCGCCTAGTTTTAATACCCTCCGCAGTTCATAGAGCAATGTGTGTCGTCTGTGGCGAGCTATACCCCAAGGGGGGTCGCAAATTATAGTATCAGCTATACCCGTTTTTAGTGGCAAGCTATACATACTGGCTTTAATATCAGCTCGCATAAATTCGTCAATCGTAACATCACCGATGCTTGAAGAGCCACAACAGATATGAATAGTAAAGCCTTTTGAATACTCCCGTATAAAGTCCTCAACTTCCCCAGGCCAAGCCCAAGATTTAATGAACTTCCGTCTACCTATTCTTCTTGTATGCGGGTCTTTAACCTCCATCATTCATCCCCTACTCCTAGATGGAGCTAGTGCCATTAGTCTCTCCGTTTCTCTTACCTTCAGATACTCCTTGTCCTTGTCGCTGATAGGTATTGGCTTGAAGTCTATCACCTCAAGAGCTGGCCACTCCTTCCACACACAAGGCGGAATAGAGTTAAGCATCTTGGCTAGCTTCACTTGGGTATCGTAATTTAAACACCAGAATATCGGGAGCGCAAGTCTCATAACTCTATATCACTCTCTACTTCATTGCCCCAAAATCTGATTGTATCTTTCTTTCTACTGTTACTATGGTGTCGTTATGATCACTCCCGTGGCAGACTAGTAATATCTCCACAATCTCAAACCCTAGATTCTTACCCATTCCAACAGTATTCCAACCGCAGGAAATTACGATGCCATTAGGTATGATAAGTGGAGCTACAACTGCTTTATATTGTCCTCGCTTATAACCTAGCAGAGCATCATCTTGTTCCATATGTCTACCGACAGAGTCATAACATTCCTTAACCTGGCGAGGAGTATATGGTGGGTCAAAAATACAGCCATTGAAAATGCCTTTGAGTGATTTCAGAAACTCAAGTGCGTCAAGGTGATATGTAGTAGGCTTGTTGGGATTAAGGTCATTGGTAAATTCCGCAGGGCTATTCTCACCAGCAAAAGGGTCAATCCAGCCTTTACCATCATCCACATATCTATCAATTAATTCAGCGATAGGCTTGATAGTAAATGTCCACTTATTAGGCATAGCCCATACTCTATTTATTATCATCTCCACTCCAAGTCAGCATATATTATCTGATACTTCTTCACGATGCTATGCTCCTGACGGTAGTATTAGTCCGCTATCAGTTACTCTCTCACCGGGTCGGCCGCCCTTCTTCCTGGTCTTCTGTTGCTCTTCAGTAGCCTTCTTGAAAAAGTAGTTCATATCACTGAACAACTGCGTATGCTTGGCACACACACCGAAGGGGGAGTTAAGCATCAAGCTGTTACTGCACCCGGGAACCGGGCAGGGATTACGCCTTGCCATTAGCCCACCTCTCACCGTCCCACACTTTATTATTTTTCTCTTTCATCGCAAAGGCTAGCCAGAGTTGTTCCATTGATTGTGCTTGTGTCAGGTTGTGGTCAGCATCGTCTTGCCAATCTATCCAGGCAAAGAAGAATGATAATAGGTTACGAAAGTCTCTATAAGGCTCAGGTATCATCATCTCCTGTAACTGGTCTTGGCGTGGTAGCCAGATACCATTTAGCCTTTCTTCTGCCCACCAGTTGCCTCTGTTATCAATGAAATAGTTGTCAATTTGAGTCATACTCCAATTCTCTGAAAAACTAGGGATTGGCTTATGCTCCTGTATCTCTTCACAATCACACATCTTGATATAAGTTTCGCTAGTGTCCATTCTCTTACTCCTAGCTTAGTTTTGTCCGGGTAGGTGTATAATCGGTGGCACTACTGCGAGTTGTTTCTTAAACTTACCTGTTATCACTATGACCGCATAGAGGCTACCACAATCCTTGCATATATCAGTAACTACTCTAATCGATGGAGCTTCAGACCCAAGAGGCAAGTGCTGTAATATATCAGGCTCACCTATCACACCATTGGTCATATCGAAGCCAGTTACAAAGCCTTCCTTAGCTGAGCCCAACTCTACTGCCTGCTTCGATATGTCCTCGAAGTGCCTACTCTCAGAGCCACAAGCCCGACATTTAGGATACCTATATGTGGTGTTTCCTTGGTCATCAGTCTCTTTCTCCATATTAACCTCCCTATAGTCGCACTATTATCGTTTAACCTTATCTATGGCTTTGAATACATCCTCTATGCTCTTTAGGCGTTTGTCTAGCTTACCCTGCCTTTCCTCTATCATTGTCAGCCGCCTCTCTTCTGGGGTTAATCCAATATAAGGACACCCCTGCCCATCAGCGTGAGCAAAACCACAATTATTACATAACCAAGCCATTTCTTACCTCCTAACATTATATCTGGGACGCACTATTATCGTTATGTAGACTTCTTTTCTGCCTTCCTTTCCTTCCCGTCCACCCTAGTAACATTCGTTAGACAATCCGAAGAACAGTAATGCCCTATCACTCGCCAATCGTCATAGGCGACATAGCTTTGGCAATGATAACCCACTACATACCAACCCTTCGGTAGCCCATAATGATACTCATCGCCTTTAGCAACTTCACCACAATTATCACAAACCAATTCCAACCTTCTCATTTCCCCCTCCTTTTGGTATTATCGCTATGTAGAGTTCTTCAATGCCTCTACTTTTTCTTGCCACTCTTCATCATCACTCAACCTACGCAACCCTATTGATGGCTCAGACATTCGGCATCTCCTGTCTTAACCATCTAGTGCTGTCTGGTTTCGCCCCTACTATTCCGTGGAGGTTATCCTTCAAAAACACAGGTATACCAGCCTTATCACAGGCAACCACTATCTCCTTTACCCACTCTATCTTAGGCTGTAGTGTCCACTTGTTGCCATAGGGCATCAGAGCTAAAGAGGCGGCAACTTTTAGGCACAACAATTCTTGCTTTGTGCCTGTAAGGGCGCCGATGATTACTTGATTTACAATGGACAGACAAGCAGCATCAGGTATTTTTATTTTCTCCAAGAAGGGCTCAATAGAGAGATATTTAATTGATGCCTCTATATGCCTTAAATTATCAAGTGCGTTATAAAACATCAATGGGTTAGTAGCCGTAACTCCCACCCAGCAGTTATCAGGGAAGGGGCTGAACTTGATTAGGTTCTGCGGTTGCTTGGTTAGGAGATAATATCTGTTTTCATTATGAAGTCTGCACAGGTTAAGGACTTTCTCTGTCCACTCCTGCGGTATGCCTATCCCAAAGAGGTCGGACATATCACAGACGAATATACCTTTAGGCTTTCCACCCCAAGCGTGATATAATTTATCTTCCCAAAAGCGGGGATAGAAGGGGTCAAGTCCATCAAGCATACTACTGGCATTTATGGGAATAATACCTTCACCCCTTGTCGGAGCCAGATTATCATTCGCCATATACCTAGACTTCAACCTAGTATTAGCCAGCCGCCGGGCGTAGCAGTATTCACAGCCATTTAGGCAGCCAGTTATCGGATTCCAGGTATAGCCCTGACTACCATCGGGATTCTTAACCCAGGGTATTTTAGTCTTGTTCATCTTCTTCTCCTAAACAGGTTAAGGTCAGCACACATTCTTTTGTAGAGTTGCCTCAAATGAGGGAGTGGATAGAGTCTCCCCTCATCAGTTCCTATAAACATCACTTGCCTTTCCCTTAACCTTCTAAGACTTCTCAGTTCTATTTCAAACAGACCCTTCTTTAAGTCCCTATCTTCAGCCAGTGCCTTCAGTTCTGCTATTGTCATTTCTTTAACCAGTCCAGATATATTTGACACTCTTTACAATCAACCTCTTGGCAGAGGATAACCCTGAAAGGACATTGCTTTCCCTTGTTACTCACGCTTCAATACCTCCTGCAGATCCTCGACACTCCGGACTATCGCATACCGGCAATGTAGATTCTCGACTTGAACTTTGAACTCTTCCTGCTCCGGCCGAAGCTTACCGGTAGTAGACTTACACTCAACGAATGTTACAAAAGTAATAACAGCTACCGGCCCCTTCCGCTCGCCCATATATTCAATGTGGATAGCGCCCTTCTGAACAACCTCGAAGTCAGCCGTTCCTTTAGGAGCCCCTTGAATGTTATGATGCCGGCCGAAGACACCGGCGTTTAACCGGACATACCATAGCCTGCCTGACTTTTGTAACAGCTTCAGGTGGTCCTCGACTTCCTTCTTAACTTGTGCTTCGGTTAGTTCAGCCATTCTTCACTATCTCGAGGGCTTCCTTTGCTAGACTCTTCATGTTCTTTATTGTATTAGAAGCGTGTTCTAAGCGGTCTAAGCTGTAAGCCCCCTTGCCTTCTATGATTTCCTCGAGTAATTCAATCAGCCTCTTCTTCTTCATTTCTTCCTCCTGTAACTATTGCCGTCCATGCAGGCAGACTTACCGCCTGTCATTTCAAAGAACCTGTCGAGCGAAGCACCGCCTAGGTGTCGCTTCAATCCGTCAGCGTTGATGTTTGCTGTCAGGATAATGGGGAGCTGTAGCTTATAGCGTCCATCTATCAGACTAAAGAGTATCCGTTGAACGAAGTCAGGTTTCAGGTTAGTTTGCTTACCGACATCATCAAGAACAAGCAAATCACAATAAGTCAGGTCCTTAATAATCTTAGCCTCACTATCCTTAAACTGTCCCTCTTCCCGGTTATAGTTGAAGGTAGCTTGTATAGAACGGAAGAGGTCATACTCACTGATAAATCTTATCTGCGGACAAGTACCTTCACCAGCCCATCGGTTGATAATACTCAGTGCAATAGCACAGGACAGGTGAGTTTTACCTGTCCCCCAATCCTTCGCCGACCACAGGTAGAGTGAGGGATATCCCCTCGGTCGCTGATCGGCAGGAAATATCTGCGCATACTTCTCGCAGTAATCCTTGGCCTTATCCTGCCAGCCCTTATCGAATGAATTGAAGGTAGCGGACCGAAACTTACCTGGGATACCACTATTTAATATGTAGTGGGTCTTAGTCTCGTTTATCCTAGCCAACAAGTCAGCCTTCTCTTTAGCTTCTTCATCTTCCCATATTTTCTTTGCGCACTTCGGGCAGTTGCCAGCCCCCCGGAGTATCTTGGTGTTCAGCAAATCGTAATACTTCGGCTCGTATTCCTCACCGCACTTGATACACTTCTTAGTCTCAGTCATCATATCGTCTCAAATCCCTGGTTGTCCGCGCTTTCTTCAGGTGCTTCCTTAACCAACCTCTCGAGTATCGACTCGATGTAAGGAATAGGTGAACGGATACTCTTCTTGCTATTCTTAGTCTCATCAACCGCCTTCTCAAACAAGCCTTCTGGGTAGGTGGCAGCAAAGTCCTTCAGCTTCTCAAGTTGCGGTGGCGTGAGTGTCTTGCCAAGCTGTTCCTCATAATACTTAATCATCCGAGGTATCACAACGCCTAACTCTACCAACGGACCAACCGTTCCCTTCTGTATAGCCTCTTCCAACGACGGAGAGCCAGGGCGTGTAGGCAAATCAACCTTGCGCCTCGCATAAAGAGCAACGTGCTCATCAACAAAGTGTTGCACCCATATAATCTTCTTTTGCCACAATTCCTTATCTATCATACCAAGCGAGGCAAAGGTTTGAAGTATCTCTCTAGCCTTAGTCTCAGGGATATGAGTGCTTGTTACAAAGTAAAGCCAAGCAGCATCATTCCCATAGTCGTAGAGGTGTGCCTCAGTCCTGCCGATTATCTCTAACATTTTGAACCAAAAAGCGTAGCCATCATTACCATACTGTGCTTGCACTATGGCTAGCGTCTTGCTGGCATTGCAGTAGTGAGGGAAGTAATCGACTGTTTGCTTCTTAGGCCTTGCCATCAAGCCTCCTGAATGACAGGGGCCAGACCCAGGGATTAGCTAACCAGCCGTAGCCACGCTTCTCATTAAGTGTATCCCATAGGTTATGAAAAGCCTCTCGAGCTGAGTAAATAGCAATGTCAAAGTCAGGGTCAAAGTTAGAGTATACTTTATTCCTCAAACCCTCACTGAAGGCATCTTCCTCACTTATCTCCTGCACCCTCTCCACTCTAACCTCAGTAATCTCAAGGGTTATCCGGGAAGCACACCGGGGCATAAAGATTGAGGGTGACCACTTACCCCATCCTTGACTTGCGGTATAAGTTCCCCTTGCCAATGCGTTAGGTAAGATAGTGCCATCGGCTTTGTAAATCACTCCGTCAGGCTGTTGGTTTTTAGCACTATAAGCCCAAGTCTCCCTCACCCAAAGCCTATCCCCTACTTGACCATAGGGGCATTTCCAACCCCACTCACCATCATCGGTATAAGCACCAAAGATTTCATCACCTGGATATTCTTCTCCGTTCTTATCAATCATAGTAGGGTGATAATTACCAACTTCAATGTGAGCATAACCATCAAAGGGGTCAAGCCCAGAATCAGGCTGTGGCTTTAATACCCTTCTAGTCTGTGTCTTAATCCCATCAAGGATTGCTTTAACATTTTCTGTGTTGAATAATATTGGATGCTCTTTCATTCCTTTATTCTCCGTATGTGGAGACGCTCTGTATCGTAAATTATGCGTTCCTTCAGGTATTCCCCCACACTTTCCCACCTAGAACGCCTCCCATCTATCCTACGCATTAGTGTTGACACCACAGAGTTAGGAAAACGTATAGAGACGACGATTGATATCTTCGACTTTCCCGACATATATCTTCCTCTTAGGGCTTGCCTTCTTCAAGATAAAAGTTTCTATCCATCATTGCTTGATATAGAGTCTTCTCCCCTTTTATTTGCATATATGGCAAGAATACTTCGGTGATTGTAACCATTTCAGTCTTAATGATCGCAGACTGAGCATCGACCCAATCTTTCAATATACGCCAAGCTACTCGGACAGCTTGTTCGTTTATCTTCTCGCGACGAGTTCTCTGGTAGGTAGTATCCCATTGCCTGAAGGTGGAAGAAGTCAACTGGTCCAGAAGCAACTGCCTAACCTTATCTACATTCGCTGGGATACGGAAGGGTATGTTCCCCTGTGTAGTAGGTAGAACAAAAGATAATCCGGACGGCTCTTTATTCTGTCCGTAATCCATCAGTATCGCACTAGCTCCGTGAGATACAAGTATGCCTTGTATTTCCCCAACACTCTTCATCGCCGAGACTTGAGTGGTGTAATTCTTTAATGGCATTTTATCCTCTCACCACCGAGCAGGAGCTCGACCTGTTCCTGCCCGATTCGTCAGGGGGTAAACTATCTATATCAAGCCTTCCTCAAAGGCTTTACATAGCTCATTAAACTGCCACACCTTTAGGTCTTTAAGGTCCTGAATCTTCCACATCTTTTTGGCATTGCAGTATTTACCGAGTGCTGCCAAATCCTTACTGGCGGAACTCGTCAGTTCCTTGAGTTGCTTTACCTGGGAAGCAGTAACAGGTGTCTCATCCTTCTCTGAGGACTCGGGCTCCGGCTCTGGTGGTATCTCGGTCTGTTCATCTTCCGCCTTGGGTTGCTCTTCAGGATCGAGTTCCCTAGACTCTCCCTCGACAACATTCGCATCTTTGAGTATCTCAACTGTCTTATTATCTACCTTACCCACACCCTCAACATAGGCAGCATCGATAACATCATATCTAGGGAGAGGTTTACCAGGTAGCCGGTCCATAGCCTGCCTTTCCGACCGGATGTTAGCCATATTCCTCCGCGTGTTCCCCTTGTCCATTCCATAAGGGCTTTCACTCTTGGGGTATAAGCCGAAGCCAATGGAGAAGTTACCGCCAACTCCCTGAAGTTTGGTAACTGATATGATATTAGCTTCGGCTTCCCCGCTACCCTTGCCATACTGCTTGATAATCTCTTCCTCGGTGGCTGCCCGGGGCGTGTCGTCGAGGAAGGAGAACTCCCCTTTCAGAGCGTGTGCCATCTTCCGACTTGCAGGGATCCCCACTACCATTACATTCTTACCTTTGAATGGGATAAGGTAAACCTCGTTAGCCAGTGGGTGAAGCCCGAAGTCTCGGCAGAACATAGCACACCGGAGAATCTCATCCTCTTTAGCATCGGGGTAGACAAGCTTCAGGATTGTCATAGCCTGGGGCTGAGTAAGTTGCCCCTGTTTTGGTATTGTAGCGAGTGCCTTTGAAGCCTGTCGTCCATGTTCTTGTTCCAATTCTATTTCCCTCCTTATGTTACTTCTGTAGTCTTCTATTGGTGGTTCGTATTCCCTTGCTATGCCTTCATGCACGCCACCTGAGCAAGCTATGTATTGCTTCTTCAGTCTCAAATCAAGATAAAGTCTAACAATCCTGCCACATACAGAGCAGACATTATCTCTTACCAGCTTTCTCAGGTTCTCATCGCTTATGTCTTCAGGATAATAGTGCATTTAACTCTCCATATCAATCAGGAACTTAGCGATTATTTTAAGGTCAGGTAATTCTCTCTGAATTGATCCGTCAGGATAGAGCCATTGCCACTTACCCATAAGCCCAAAACCTTCTTGTGGTAAACCTCTATTTGGAATTAGGCAAAAACCAGACCTAAAGGCTAACTCTTCTTTTAATCTTTCTTCATTAATAGTAAACAAAGACATAGTTACTCCTGATTAGCGAACATAGAAAGCATAACCGGTGCTGTAAGTGAGAACCTCGGCGTCCTCAAGTGCCTGCTCAGTAATGAGCTTGCCCTTGATCTGGCCTTTGACAGCAGCGATATCGATGGCTTCCTTGACGCACAGCTCAACGAACTTCGGGAAGTTCTGCTTGAATGACGGAAGGTTACCATAGGTTGCAGTCTTCCGGGCATACTTGACTGCGTAGCGCTCGCTCTCGAGATCCTGGTAGCTGCCATGCTCTTCTACTGCTTCCCGGATTGAAAGCTGTAAGCTGGCAATAGTCTCGTTCTGCTTGGTTATCTTCTTGGTAAGTGGCACATTCTTCTCAGCTAACTCTTTGACTAGAGTATCGACTGAGGACTGAGCGGTAGACAACTTATCAAGCAGCGCCTTGACCGGCTCGGGATTGCATAGATTCTCAGCAGATTCAGTGAAGTCTTTAGGCTTTGGCATCGTTCACCCCCTTTCCTTATTTAGTCCTGCCGGGGCTGGTGGTCTTATCTAGAACTTATCACCATTAAGCATACTGTCTGCACACCCCGGCAAGCTATTCACTTTTTAAACTACCCGGTTCGGTATATTCTTCAGGTCTACATCAATATCAGTAGGAAATGGCTGTTCACGCCAGAAGCGCGTCTCGTTCTGGCAGACAGGACAGGTGATACTGTGGTTATACTTGAATTTCAGTATTGAAGCTTGTGTCTCAAACCAAGCTTCTTGCCAACGGCTCCTGCCTGTAAAGCAATTAACAAGGCTTTCAGCACGGGCTTCCATATTATCCTCAATTATCCTGAACTCCTTGTCCTTATCAGGGTGAGGCACAATCTCAGGATTGTCGGTAATCATCCCACAATGTTTACAGCAAAAACGGTTCATAGCTTACCCCCTATCTAATTAAACCCTTTCAATAAGCCTACTTAATATACGAAGAGCTAATTGGCTCGGTCTCTGCTCTCCTCTCTCCCAACGACTAACCGTGATAGCATCTACCTTGAGACGATTAGCAAACTCTTTTTGAGTCAGCCCCAGCTTCTTTCTTAACTTTCTTATATCTTCTGATTTCATTTGCTATTAGTATACACCCCGACTAGGCGTTTGTCAAGCCCCCCTCAGATAGGGACACTAAATTATTTTCAAAATAAAGAAAACCGCCCTCAATTAAGAGGACGGTAATATATTATTAGTAGTAAGATACTTGAAGTAAGGGCTATGCCCCTAAAAACAAGGCTCAGTGTCTCTGGTAAGGGTTCTAACCGCCACTGAGGGCAGCAAGAACTGAGCCTGTTATAACACCGGAGCCGACAAGAAAACCAACGAGCATCCAAAAGTTGCGTTTGAGTTTGTAGTGGCTTTTGCCTATCTCACTGACCTGGCCCACAAGCCCTTCATCACCATTCAAACCCACTAGGACAGTCTTAATCTTACCGACAGTGTCATGAGTTTCGTCTAGTTTTTGCCTTTCTTCTTTTGTTAGTGCCATAGCTAGTCTCCTTTTAAAACATCATTATCTTTGGGATGAAAGGGGGTGTGGTAATTGTAATCTCCATATTTTGAACATACCCGTCCCAACGCCTGCCACCCAATCCTGCGTTATTGCTTGTAAAACCATAGCAATAGCGCCACCTTCTCGCTATTCCAAAGCCAGAAACGGACAATGTATCAAGCAAATTCGTTCTCCCTGAGTCATCATAAATCTTTACGGTAACAGTATCGCTGTTTGTTAATCTCTCAAGTGTGCAGTAGTAAAGCGTGTCATCAGAAATTTCAAAGTAATCAGCTGCCTGTAAATATCCTCTTCTTAAAGTAATCCTTCTAGTAACTACTTGGTTAACATTTACGGCAATATCCCAAAAGCCAAAGTCGGTGTAATCCCCAACGGCACTTACAGTAAAGCCTGGCGCAATAACAGAACCCCCACTCCCAGTGAGGTTATCTTGGTAAACTTCAAAGTCAACACTAAAGCCATTAAAGTAATTCACCCCAAAATCTTTGTAAACATAGGCATCTATATCACGGGTGCAGTTGACGGCTACTACTTTGGGGGATGTTACTGTTAATACGCCAGAAAGGTCTACCTCTGTATATGTAGTAAAATTCTCAATAGCCATTAGGGAAGCCTAAATGTCAGAACGACATGTAATCCCAAAGTCCCAGTGCCAGCCACGTCTACATCTATCCTTAATACATCCGCAGTAGCTACATCATCTTTGGTAGTATCAATGACCGGTGGTGTAGTCGCAGTGTATGAGGCAAATTCATTCTCATCTATCGTTATTCTGGTTGACAGCATATCCTGAGATTGGGTTACATTCCTTATCTGAATTGTCGGGAGCCCAGAGGTAGAAGCGGTAGCAACCATAGCGTCAGCGTCTACCAAGTTCATCCCATTGAGCAGAGGGGGAACTGTAAAATACTGCTTGCCATCTTCTACAGTTAAAGCAGCATCATCGGCAATGACCTGAAAATAGACTGGCCTTCCTTCAACAAGCCTTTTCTCATCAGAGTCATCGTGAGCCTGAAAGCTGATACTATCCCCTTTTACTTTTAATTTTCTGGGACTCATTATGCCTCCGAAGGGATATTCAGTTCCTCACTAACTGTCAGCTTCTTGAAGTAGGCATCTTCATAAAGAGACAGGAGAACCTCATTCACGGCATCAATATCCGCCTTGCCCCCCAAGATATCAATTATCTGCTCAATGTAGTCATAGGCAGCATCAATAAGAGGAAGAAGGTTTTCAGGTGTAAGACGTTGTTCTGTAGCTATACCCTGTAAGGCAGCCACGCCTAGAGGTATCCTGCCGAAGCCTATGCTCATATTGAACTGACCGGGCTTATAGAACTCATTGATAGACCCTACATTCCCAGCCCTGTTATCACCTGCCCTAGCATCAACGAAGTTCACATAGTCGTATGTCTCCTGGCCGAAGTGAACAAAGGGAAGAACGCCAGCGCCCTTCTCGGCTACCATCTGATACTTAGAGAGAAGGGCTGTCGCCAGATTAGTGCATTGAGCATTGCTGGTAGCACGAACAAAGTGAGTCTCACGCTCGAGCATATCAGTCAGGTCAGCACTAGCATCTTTAGCAAAGCCACTATAGCTGTCATCGTGAGCAGGATGATTCTTAAAGGTAATGTAGTTCGGGGAGACTATCCTCCGCCTGAACCGCTTATTAAAGAAGTTCTGATAATCTCTACCCTGGACCAGAGTGTATTCGTTATCATAAGTAGTGCCTGAAGTTACTGGCACTCTGATATGGATTGCTCCATCATTCTCTATCCTGGATACACAATCCGTGTATCTCATTAACTCCTTCCACTTAGCCAGCCGGGTTTCATTCAGCCCTACCCTGAAACCATCGGCAGGAATGAAAGTATCAATGAGGTCATCCTCACTGTCAAAGGTAATCGTGTAAGCTGGGTAGTTAGAATAGGGACTGTTTGTTCCATCTGTTAGAGTAGTATCGGCTATGCCTGTGAGTAAATCTTTAACAGTCTGAGTATCATCGCTCTCCAAAGTTAAGGAGGACTCAGCTTTGTGCTTTCCCATCCGGTCGAAGATTCCCTCAAGGGAGAGGCTACACTCTAAGTGAGTGCGGTAAGAGTCTCGCTGTTGCCCTATCACCCAGAGTGGGGGTAAATCTACCCATTCTTCGCCGGCCCTAGTTATCAAGCCGCGACTAATGACAGCCTTGTAGCCCTCAAGGTCAAGCCCATGTAAAACCTTATCCGTATCATCCAGCATCAGCTCAGACTTATGGCTGAATATCTGCTCCATACGAGATAGTTGCTTAATTCTGGTCGTGTTATAGGTATAGGTATTGGCGCCATAGGTTAAAACCGCACGGATAAGTAAGTGCTTACCGAGGATACTTCTTGAGCGTTGCCCTCTGAGTAAAGATTGTGAAATGTCTCTCATTCATTTATTCCTGCAGCCATTGAAAAGTGAGAGTGAACGTAGGTATGATACGAGCCATCGGTGATATCGCACTCTATCTGATAATCGCCTTCAATCACAGAAGTCGAGGTCGTGTAGAAATACTCATAGACACCAGTGGCAGTCTTAGTCATACCTATTTCAGTTACAGAAACACTACTTGCATTTACAGCAATATCGCCATTAGGGTCCACAATGCTAATATCCACAGTGGTAGCATCCACTAAAGCCTCATCGTCATCGTAGACATAGACTAAAATCCTGACGGTATCCTTGCGGATGTATTCTGATTTAACCAAAATTGCCATATCTAAACTCCTGTGATGATATTGCCCCTGTTCTTGGAGCCAGTGATAACATTACCCCTGTTCTTACTACCGGTGATAACATTCCCCATTTTATAGGCAGCCGTCATTAAATACGCTCTTACATTTCGGCCAGCAGAAGCCAGCCAGGTATCCCACAGACTCCACTTCTGGTCAAAATACATCTGGTCAAATAGCGGCATTATTCCTCCTTATACTCCAAACCAGTGCCTTTCAGCTTGATAATGTGCAGCTATTCCTTCTGCTGATAAAGCGTAGTTGTAAATCCTGACCATCACCAAGTCGCCTGTAAGGTAATCCTCAGAGCCTCCTTTATTACGATAACCAATATAGAGGGAATGAGCATTGCCCCACGCATTGCCAGCAGTAAAAGTCTCGGCTTCTACAACTGCATCAGCATAGAAATCAGCCGTCTCAGCGGTGTTATTTACTACTATGGCTATATGATGCCAAGCACCATCTATTACATCAAAACCTGTTGTAAATTCACTGATTAAACTAGTGCCATCATAAGAGAGAAAACCTAGATTTCCATTTGATGTAATGTAAAAGTAATAAGCTCCACCCCCTGCTGCTGTGCCATATTTATCAACAACAGTTTGTAGAGTTTCTGAACTAGTTTTTACCCACGCCTCAATTGTGATAATCTGGTCTATCTTTAGACTGGCGGGATTTCCGAAGCTAATCCTGTCATCCCCACCAAATCTCATTACCCACAAGCCAGCTTCATTCAAAACCCAGTCTGGGTTTCCATCACTTAGGAACGCACCGTCATTACCAAACCTGCTCTCATCTTCAAGGACAGTGGCTGGAGGTTCAGCACTCCCTATGTAATCTCGGCTTGATAATACTAATCCTGTTGACTTCATCTTACACTCCAAACCAATGTCTCTGTGTTTCGTAGAGTTTCTTTATCTGCCCTGCTGAGGGAGCATATCTATAGAGCCTCAATAGAGGAGCCATATCCCCAGTGAAATATGTGATATTAACCAAGCCCAATCTGAAAGCTGATACATCAACATCAGTGGTAGAGGTAAGGAATATGTGATGCCAAGCTGCTGTTATGGTATCGGTATCTACCGCATCCACAAAGCAATTATCCCAGCTTCCATAGACCACAGTTCCAGTAGCTATGGTAACGCCGGTATTATCTATCTCCTCAAGAATACTCTCAGTAGTAGAATTAGGATTTAACCAAAAGCTTATAGCTCTGGCAACGCCTAAATCTCCGCAGTCAATAATACTTGAGCTTCCATTGAAAGTCCTGACCCACAGACCGCTAGGTAGTTGCTTATCAGTTATATTGGCATAAGTGCCGTGATTACCAAAGCGACTAGCATCAGGCAGTCTGGTAGGCTCAATGCCTATGGACGGCTTCTCAGCAAAGACTAGACCTGTTGATTTCATCTAATGCTCCTTATGCTGGCGGTTCAGGTGGATGAGCTGCTTCATATTCCTCAACAGCTTCTTTAAGATATTCCAGTTTCTTCTTCACCGTATTCCTCCCTATGGATTCTCAGGTGGGTTAGCAGCTTCGTATTCGTCTATGGCAGACTGAAGGTGATTGGTATAGAGGCTCAGGCGAGCTTCACAGTCTACCTTGTTAGCGTGAGCTGCCTTCTTCATATCGTCATATTTATCCTCATCCCTCTCTGCCCCTTCGATAATACCCTGCATCACCACTCTACGCTGCATAATCTCCCTATACTCTGCTTCTGTTAGCATCATATCCTCCTTATGCCGGCTCTATAAAGCCATCATCGCTTATCGGCACCCACTCGATTTGCCAATGCACTTTGCCTGTCTCTGAGGTGTAGTCGCCGCCCGCGGTGTAGACCATTCGGACTGTTGTTACCGCACCGCTTTTTTTGCCTAAGACAAACGGCTTTCGGATTTCCTGCAGAGCATTGTCTTGCTCTTCAAAAATAGCCACGTTCGCCCTGGCGGCGGTCAGTATCTGTGCGGCTTCTCTGTCTTTTCCGATATATGAGCCCACCTCAAAGCTTGATATAGCCGGAGCGCCCGCAATTTTAGTCAATACCACAGCAGCGCCACCAGTAGGGAAAATGTCAAGGTAAACTGCCGTAACAGCCGCCGCTAAAGTTGCCGTTTCTGTGTGCCCGTCTATATGATATACGAGAACTAAGCCTGTTATAACAAATAGACTAGCTTGTTCGGGGCTACCTGTATTACTATTGATAGTGAGTAACTTCTTAGCAAGTCTGGTATGATTTTTTGAAATAGCGTGATCTATTTTCATAACTAACTACCTCTCTTGGCATCCCTGTAAAATGAGGTTACTGTTCTGGTAGTGCCTTGTAACTTAACAGCGCATACCCTGATACCTTCACGCCCCCAAACTTGGTTACCAGCCCCGATTATTTCAGCTCTAGCCGGGTCTTGAGCCCCATCAAAGGTATTGGCTACATCATCACTTATCTTCCGCTCAGTCCCACCTTCTGTCGTGTAGACCTTGAATACAATGGTATCACCCTCAGCCATATTATTGAGGTCGACTCTCAGTTCAAGCAGGACGAACTCATTATCGTTGCTCTCGTTATAGACATTATCCTCACCGCCGTCTACCGAGACTGCTCCGCTTGTGCCTCTAGCAACGTCAAGTTCAGCATCTTGCTCTTCTCCTAATGTCTCAAGGCTTCTCGGCCCGGAGCCTGCTGTGGCTGCGAACATCTTATAAAGTAATGGATGGATGAACATAGCCTGGTCGCCCACTACATCGGCAGCAGAGAAGGCGGTATGATTCATCAGCCCTGTCGTGCTGGTGTAAGAACTTACCTGCCTAAACTCGCCTTGTGGTGCTGCCCCGGCTCCGCCATCATCCCTGACAATCATCATCCACCAGCCTAAGAAGTAGTCATCCTCCCAACCTATGAGGTCAGCAATAGTAGATGATACTCCAGCGGATACAGCAGTTATATCTCCGAAATGAACCAAGGCTCCTGAAGTGGCTATCCTTCTCAATAGAGCCATAGCCGATTCGTTATCAGCCAGCACACCAGCAGATACAGGTGTATCCCTAGTGCCTAGCAGCACACCAAGAGCCGTATGGTAAGCAGCGAGATTAGCCCTAGCTGAACCATCAAGGGAGACACTATAAGCCGCACCGCTAGTTGCGAAGTAATCGGCTAGAGCTTGCATCATAGTTTCAATGACAGTGCGAGAAGAACCACCAATGGTTGCTGCGAAGGCGTCAGATGAGAACCTGAGTAGTAATCTCGAGAGTTTGGCGTGAGCACTGGTTGAGGCTATATCCCCTAAGCCATCTTGTGTAGCCGTATCAGCCTTAACACCAAGATTGGTCTGGATACCATCTACTACTGTATCCACAGTATCTATCAGCGCCTTGAGAACACCAAGACCAAAAGTGCCACTAGCAAGGTAGGCAGCAACAGCTTGGACAGTATTTTGAATTGCCTCCAAGCCAGTAGTGGGGCTATCCAGCTTGTCACCGTAATAGACTAGAGTGTTAATTATAGCGGTAAGCCCTGTCGCTGGATCGTCCAGCTTATCACCAAAGTAACGTATCCAAGCTACCATTTGAGCCAAGCCGATAGTGCCATCCAAGAGAAGGGTAACCAACTGCTTGACATACGCCATCATATAGTCGGTTGTAGTAACAGCCCCCGAAGCAGCAGCCGTAGCTTTTGTGCCTAGAGAAGCTATCATAGGTATTAGAATCAGAACTTCATCCCCAACGGCTAACTGTGCGGTGAAGACAGCGTGCTGGAATGTTCCGTCAGATGAAGTATAGGCTACTACCGGCTGTGATTCACCTTCTGGCGCAGCAGCATCGGCCTGAACAACGAATATCTCATAGGGAGTTCCGGCAGTTAGCTTGAACCAGCCAGTTCCCAGACCAGCCAAGCCGGATACCTTGAAGTGGGTAGTATCAGTAGCGGTAGTAACTATGCCATAGAAAGCCATGCCATAGTCAGCATATTTTTCAATAAAATTAACGGCTGTATTGAGGTCAGTAATTGACTTAGCTGTTATATTCAGGGCAACATAGGCTTTGTTCGGATGAGCAGCAGCAGAGGTGCTTTGCTGGGCTCTAACAATAGTAAGCGAATCGGTAGCTCTACCCGTGCATGATACTATCTCATCCTCAATCGTCAAATGAAACGGAAAGGTAGAAGGGAATTTTGCACCATCACCGGCAGTAACAGTAAGTGTAGTCGTGCTGGCATTGATGGCAGCAGCCAGCTTACTGTATGCCCTATTCTTTGCTTTTAGGAATGTAGTTTCTCCGCCTGCCATAGTATGACCCCCTATTTAGCCAAATAGCATATCGTTAAATGTAGGTGGTTTTCGGTATTTTCTCCATTTGCGAGGGTGTCTTACATTTCGGAAAAAGAAGTAAATGCCCCAAACAATTTTTATCAGCTTAGGTTTTAGGTAATGCTTCATAAGGATCCTTTAGAGCCTGACTATTGAGCGCTGCCCTGTATTCATCACGCCATAGCTCTCCCACACTAATCATGCGTGGGCCGACATTGACACCGCCCACACTCAGTGAGTTAATCTGCTCCCTACCTCTATTCCTGGCAGCTCGAGCAGCCACTCCCTTGATTAAAATAGTCTTATGTTTAGGTTTAAGAGTTGAAGTCTTATCAGTCAGGGTATGTTTCTTAAGGCAGTAAAGCCACACAGTCTCATCAGCAGAAGGAAGGAAATCAATATCCATAGTCAGCACATCGGCAAACTCCGAGTGGTTGCGAAACCGCTTTGGGGTTTGATCTGTCAGGTATTCCACGCCGTTGTGTGTCCGAACCCGGATAAGGTCTTTGATATTAGTGATATCAATTTCCTTCGAGTCGTTAGCCGTAAGAATCGTAAGCCCGACATCTTTGCCAACTGTATGAATGGCAGCCGTAGTCCCCAACTTAGCTCGACCTACAGTGAAGTTATCGGACGAAGCAAGCGCTGTTACTTGCAGAACCTCATCCTCAATGGTGATATAGAATGAGTAAGAAGTCGAGAAGTCATCATCGGAAGCTACTACTAGAGTCGTCGCCGTTGCTGATAACTCCGTAGCCACTGTGCTGAGCGGATCATAAGCCTTTACCCTTAACTCATGGGGCATCTTCTGTTCCATTTCATCAAGGGTAATCCTCAAAAGTCTGTCTAATTCATCGGTTTCCCACTCAAGGTCAACGCCCTCGACAAACTCATCACGGAGCACATCGCGCACAGATGCCCTTATATCAGACCTGTATCTACTAGCCATATTTCACCGCCTATACTGCTAGTTCAGCTTGTATTTCCGCCTCGGCCTTGACTACGATTGCATTGTTTCTAGCAACAATAGCATCATACTCTGTCTGGTCTTGCTCTGTGTTAGGTGGGGGAATCTTCGCTCTATCTATGAGGTTAAGTAGGTTTTCAATCCTTACTGGATCCATTTTAGTCCTCCAAAGTTTATTTTAGTCTAAGCAAAATCAGGGTCTAGGGCATAGCTAAAGTAGTATCTAGCAACTCCATTATCATAGGATACTCGGAGCCCTAAGTGGAATGGTATCGGTTTCGGGAAGGTGATTTGCCACATACCACCAGAACTGGTCTTAGGCTCAAACAGTTTGCCTAGTGAGAAGTAATGGCTATCATACGCCCAACTCTGCCTATCACGGTATGTCTTTGTGGACTTGGTATCCGGCCCATACATATCGTCAATGGTGCCATAGGAGTTACCCCAAGCCACATAAATAATTCCATACAGCAGACCCGGACGAGCAGGCGGGAACTCGGTTTGGAATAGCAGTTTTTGGGCGTCAGTCCACTCCCCAGCAACCTTAGCTGCATCTGATGCAGCTGCTCCAGGAGCGCCAGCTACCCAAACATGACCTGGGTCAGTTGGAGTTACCTGTCGGTCATTGACTTCGAAGTATCCTTTCGGTCCTGCCCATAGACCTCTGACCGGCTCTCCCTCAAGAACCTTTAATTCCCCACCCATAACCTGAACAGGCAGTGGCGAAACCTGAGCAGCCGGGCTTGGTGATCCACCACTTAAAATCTTTTCACTCATAATCTTTTCCTCCCTTATGAGCCGTAGAATTTACAGGATAGCTTCGCGGTGCCTGAATCGTCTATGCACCTGAACTTCTTAATCGCATCCTCGCCCCAAATCTCTACTATACCCAATGCTGCTAAATGGATACCCTCGTCAGTTGCAGCATCATCACCATTCGTTTGATAATGGATTGCACCACCGTGCGGCTGAATAAGGACATATAGAAGCTTCTCCAACTCTGCATCGGTGATATTACTCGCCGTGAAGCCGACAGAGCTGGACAGTGATGCGATTACTTCAGTGTTTCGTAGGACGTAGGCGTGTGGTTCATTGGTCATAATAAACCTCCGTGTTTAGTTTCCTCTCGGTATCTTCCGCCCCCAAGCCTTTGCTGCCATAGCGTAAGCTTGGCCGGCAGCAGCTTTTTGGTCTAAGCCTTCGTTCTTAATCAGGTATTCTATGGTAAGGCTTATCTTGTTACGGACGGATTCCAAGGACTCACCTTTTGATATTTTCTCCACCGCCAAAGGCATCTTACGCCTCCCTGTTTTTAGTATGTCTCTTTCCTATCTTGCTGGTCTCTTTGTGATTGCTGGCACATTTGGTGCAGAAGTATTCACCTTCCCCTGGCGCTTTTATTGCCCCGGGTTCTGGCTTATCTTTAGGTGTAGCAACTTCTGGCTCCTTGCTGAGCAAGCCTTCTGGGTCGGGGTTCTTTTCTTCAGTCTTAGCTAATGCAGCTCCCCTCTTATCAGGTGGAACGCCAGAGGGTTCAGGAACTTCTTTTGCCAAGTCCTTTGCCTCAGCATAGGCAAGAACAGGAGCAGCACCCCTTTCAGCTAATACCTCTGCCGTTGGTGTTGGCAATACCCTCTCAGCCACGACATAACCATGTCCACAGCTAGGGCAGAAGTCTGTCCAGTTTGGTCTGCCATTAACATTAGACCTCTCCGCGGCCTTTGGGGTAACTTCTCTCAGGTTATATCCGCAGGCTTCACATTCAACAACAGGCCATTTCAGTTCTATGTCCATATTGCCTCCTTATTTTTGGAGTAGAGAGGGGAGAGTTTGAATCCCCCCTCTCTCTAAGTTCGTTTGTAGCCTATAGCTCCGGCAAGTCAAGAGCCACTAAGCCTAAGCGACTGAAGCCGCCAGCATGGATACAGACACCGAATATCTGGTCTGTATTGCCACCAGATACCATACCACAGCCATCAGATGCCCCACCAATGCTAACCCTCTGTCCCTTGACCATAGCTGTTGAGCCATCAGTCTCTAAACCGCAGATACCCCGGTATTGTGCCCAGAAGAACTGAGCCTGAGAAACCCGGCAAGCAGGAACCCCAACGGCAATAAAAGTCTGACCAGCAGCAGGGACTACCTTGCACCCATAGCTGGATGACTTTCTGTTACCCACAGGGCTAGGATAGACACTGACTCTCCTACCAGTGCTGATACCATAGACCAAAGCCCTCTTTAATGTGAAGACACAGGTGGCACTACCACTAGCAGCTGGATGGCTCTCTATCTGATACATAAAGCCTTTCTCAGCACTAGCACCAACTGGGCCTTCTACAAAGAGCCAACCATTCTGGAACTGGTCTGCCACTATAGCTCCAGTGCCTATGGTCAAGGTTACAGTAATGTCCCCTATAGAAGCAGCGGTAGGAACCAGCCCAGTCATCTGCCCATTTTCCCAGTTTTGCTGAACCATCCTACCGGGGACTAAAGTGTTACCGCTGTTATCATTCTGGCTATAGCGGAACTTCCTTCCCCCACCAGCATCAAATCTGGTCAGCAAAGCATATAGCTGTTTAGTATCAGCTACATACTCATCTGGCATATTGGTATTTAGCAGACCACCCTCTTCGAGGTCTGGAGGGAGATAGAGTATCTGGCCATTTTCCCCAAATATTGTTTGTTGGAATTTCATTTAATTTACCTCCCCTAACCAGCCGTCGGCTGCGTATTGGTAATATCGGTGATTCGACCTATGCCCCATTTGCTACCAACGATTAAGTTCGTATATGCAGCTAGGCGCAACGCCTTACCGATGAAGCCGGTCATCTTCTCGATGTATTCGAGGTTGAAGAAGGCGCCGTCTGTCTCGGTCTTACCAAACGCTACTTTTACGCCGGGGTCAATCGACCCGAGTGTGGTCGCTCCCAGCTTGATTGCGAAGATGGAATACATATTGGTGCTGGAACTCTGAGCTGCCCTTGCATCGCCACTGGTAGTTCCCTGGCCTGTGTTCGCTTCCTCGGCTACCAAGAAGTCGGAGCGGATTATCGGTTTGCTATCAAACATTAGTGTCCGTCCACCAGCCTCATTTAAGCCGTATTGAATCAGACCTAAGGCACCAGCCGTAGCGCTCTTCAGAGAAACAAGTCCCATCTCCCGGTATACCCGGTCAATCTGACGAGCTAACGCAAAAGGCATTAGCCAGAAGTCGAATCCATGCTTTAATTCATCACTGATTATCCGCATATTTTCGAGCGACAATGCACCTTCACCCTCGTCTATATCCCACGCCTCGCCCCAGTTAGTTGCAGCCCAGGCATGAAGACCATCCATTGACAGACCAGTGCCATCGTAGGTGTAGTCGTCGTAGACAATCTTATGACCGAGCTTCTTGGTTATATCCCTCATCATGCCCTCAAGAGCCATTCTCTCGTAGTCGTTCTGAGTCTGCCAGATAGCATTGTCGTAACTATCTATCTTCGTCATCAAATAACATATTCGGAGAACAGCTGTCTGAGCACTAAAGGTAGCACCCTCGCTAAACACTGTCGCACCGCCCTGACCAATATCGGCGACAGCATCCTCTAGGTTCGCACTCTCGCGAAGCCATCGGATATATTCACCGGTATGGTTGGCTTGAACAAAACCCAGTATATCAACGGGGTTACCTCTCTTGTAGTTGTCGTCCACCACGCCAGGGATAAGCGTGGGGGTAGTTGCTTTTAGCACTTCTGCCAGGTTATTCCAGTAGCCACCTGATAATGCGCCCATCGCAAGCAGAAGTGGCAACGACAGTATGAACAATAAAATCGTCCATACTTGGATACATAAAGTTTTCACTTTACGCATTGTGCTTTCCCTCCAAGATTATTTCTTTTTTGCATCCTCGAGCATCTTTTGAGAGACACTCTGAGAATCCCCACCAGCAGATACAGAAGAAGCAGGTATATTTGTGAGTCCAGCAGGCTTTGGTTTGCCGGTTACTGGGTCTATTGCTGGTTTTCCAGTTGCCGGGTCAATCTCTACCTGTGGCCCACTTTGTTTGATGGTGTTGGCTGCCAAAGCCAGTCGCCCTGGGTCGCCATCAGGAACAAGGGCACCGAGAGCCTTCTCATCAACTCCGGCTGCCATTGCTGCCAGCTTTATGTTGATGCCTGTCTCTCTTGTGTTGAGGTCTTTATCCCTCTGGTCTTGCTCAGTTATCCTTGCTTTTTGCTGAGTCTCGACACCTTCGAGCCTAATCCTCTCGCCTGTGTTCTGTTGCCGGACTCTTAGCGATGCCAGTGCCTCTGGATTATCCTTGACTGCATCCGCCTCAGCTTCATTTTTGGTTCTGGCGAACTCGTTTATTTGAGTAGTGAGGTTAGTGAGATTACTATTCACTGTCACTAAATCGCCAGTAAGCCTTTTAACTTCCGCTTCAGCTTTCTCAGCCCTGCCCTTCTGTTCTCGACCATCGGCAGAAAGAGCATCCTCTACCATCTTCTTGACGTCTACTCCACCATACTGCTTGTCCGCCTCGATTTTTGAAGTCAACTGTTCGACAGCAGAAGTTTGCCCAGAGCCAGCCTGAAGAGTTCCCTGTCCAGGTTGAGTCAGTGCTCCGTCCCCCTCTTTTCCAGTATTGTCCAAAGCCATGAGTATCCTCCCTTATTGGAGTATATATTATTCCTTGCCGAAAAGCAAGGTTACTCCCTAAGTGCTACTAATTGTTCAGATATAAATGGATACCATATTGTCATAAGTCTACAAACCCCGCCCTGACATTCTTCCATTGCTATAGACATCGTTTTTCCAAGGTCATCCTCGGCTTGCTTTCTCCATTCAGAGAGGGTTTCTTCAGATATTGAAAGAAGAACAGAAGCCCTCTCATTGGCACGGCGCCTATCTTCGTGTTCTTTAAGTCGATTTTGAAATATTAAACAATCTTTACATCTCATTGTCTACTACTCCCTTAATGCTGCTAAACTTTCCTCGATTGCTTGGCCTCTCTCTTCCCACTCTTCAAGGAATCGTTCATAAGTTGTGAGTTCACCGCGTCTCTTCTTCTCAGCAATCGGAGTGTAATCAAATTTCAATACCAGCCAGGCATCAAGGCCTGGGTTCTCCCACCTAAAATCATCCTTTGACTTCAGGTGAGGTAATGCAATGTAAGTCAGATATAGATTGAATACTTCCCGAGTCGGAACCTTAGTGAAGTCCCACTTCTCATTACCAAGCAAATCCCGATAGACTGTCTGATAGAACCCGATATTCTCCATCATAAACCAGTCATCATCAAACCATAGGTCAGTGCCGGTATTGAGTTTCCAGTTCTCAGGCTTGCCCTCACCTATTAGTTTATAGTAGCCCACATAAGAATCAATGAATTGCTCCTGAACCATAAGTCCATAGGCATTTCTGCGAATCTCGGCAAGCCCGAACTCATTGTATCTGCCACTCCCATCGAACCGAAGAGCGTTTCTAGCTATCTCTCTTGCCTCAGTATCCTGGATATAAAATTCAGATTCATTGTCAGCCAACCCTTCCAGTCTTTCAAAGTTATCTACGAACTGGTCGTAGATATCATCGTATTGAATCACCGGCACATCTTCAGGTTTGGGAATATCTATGCCTGCTATATTGTGCATAGCATCGGCAAACTCAGGATTCTCTACCAGGAATCTCTCTTGCCTCTTGCCCTTCACTGGCAATTCCCAATAGGCAATAAAGTTATCAATCTGATTAACCGGGAACCTATCTCCTGTTACCTTGTTGGACATTTCAAGGGCTTCACGCCTCCGCCTATCCGTTTTATAGTCTAAGTGCTCCAAGAGGTAGTCCTGTCGCTCTGAGGCTGTCTCAAGAGCATCATACTCTTCATCCTCGGTGCGGTATTTAACATCAATCCGCCATCTTGGAATCAAGTAGTTATCAAGATATTCCTTATTCTCATCTAATGCTTCGGCTTTCTGACCACCCCAAACATCCTCATCCATTAGGAAGAGATTGAGGTCAGGATTATCGTATCTATTGAGTTTGGCTTCAGCACTGTTACCGCTTGTCCCATCAACTATCCTCATGTGCTTAACATAGGCATTGACTACTTCATCCGGGATAGGAGCTTCTCTAGTCCCTTTACCCATAGCATCAACCCTGCGTTCTATATCGCGGAATGTCTCATCGCCCACCTTAGTGTCTCTAACAGCATCTGCGGCAGCATCCCTGTCCGCTTTAATAGGAAGCTCCATTGCCTCTTTTAGAGCATCATACAAGTCCTGGTTATCAACTCGGAGATGTAGGTATTCCACCGACTCATCAGATAATGTCAGGGGGTTACCACTCTCAGTCCGCCAGTCAACATAGGACTGAACGCCTGCTTCTTCGGCAGCCAAATGGTCTTTAAGTAGCAGGAGTTTTGCTTCAACGCTACTATGAGTGCCGGCATCCACCATTTCCTCATAGGTGAAGTGCGTATCTATTGAAGTCTCAGGTGGTAAGGTTAGCACCGGTATAGCATTATCGGGAATATCCAGCTCTTTAATGAGCCTATTGAACTCAGTGTAGGCCTCTTTGGTGAGTATCTTCGCTTGCCCCCATACTGCCAACTGAGCGTTTTCTGTAGGGTGAGAGCGTAGCCAATCCTGTCGGGGATTAACCCCGATATCTGCCTTGTGTTTCTCTAAGAACTCAGCCTGCTCCTTCGGGTCAGTGATTGCCCAATACTGATTCAGTAGAGCAAACTGCCTCTGGCTCATATTACCTAGCACGGCAGCCTTTCCTTGCTTTGTGACTTTAGTTACACCAGTTATCTCTTTTTCGTCAAAGGCTTTAACCGCATCATCACCCTTGTAAGTTACTACTTTGTATTTGCCATCAGGCTGTAGTTCTCTCTGCTTATACTCTGCCTCATCACCAAGAGCAACCAGTTTTTCTCTCTCCATCCAGAGTTCCCGTAAGTCAGCAAAGGTTTTACCCTCTGCTGGGTCAGGATTGAGGTTAGACAACTTCTGGCCAGGTAGAGCGCTCAGGTGCTCATTGATAATTCTGGCCTCAGCAATAGCCCTGATATAATCAGGAAAGCCCTTTTCAGGTATCAAGGTCGCAGGGTCTACGCCAACAAATTGACCAGCAGTATCAGCCCAGAAGTCAGCCGTATCGTAATAGGGTTCTGTCATCCCATACTGAAGGTTCTCTGAATACTTCGGTAGCCCCAGCTTAGGCCAGTTCTCTCTCCAATCCCCAGTGTAGGTCTGGACACCAGCCCCTACTATAGCCGGGATAGCAACCTCAAAAGCGGTAACTGGGTCCTCCATGTAAGCTTCATAAATATCCCAGACAGCGAAAGGTGCTACTCTTTCAATCCATTGCTTCACATTAGCGACATCGACTTCCTCGCCAACAAAAGTCTTACCAGTCCAGAAGTCAGATATGATAGAAGCCAGTGGCGAACCCTTCCCCCTGACAAAGTTAGTTACTGCCATTAGTTTATTAACTTCATACTCAGCACCAGTAACAGATGACACGCCTGTGCCAGTGATAACCCTTGTAAAGAAGACTAGGAACTGCCTGAAACCACCCCAAGGGTCTATCCTAGTAGTGCCAATCCTTATCGACATATACTCAGCACTTCGAGGGTCTAGTTCTACTTCCCACCAGCCAACGGCAGCGCCCAGTAAAACTATGCCTCCAAGAGTGCTTACAAATAAAGCAGCGTTCTTCCACGCTTCTCTTCTTACCCTCGGATTAGCATTTACCAAATCTTTAATTGACAGTATTCTACCGATTGAGGCTCTTGGTGCAAAGAACATAGAACTAAGAGTCGGAGCTGCGACTGAGAACCTACCTAATGAACCTCTAGCAGTAAAGTTAGCAAGGCTCTTGGCAAAGTCAATCATTTCTTTCTGTATATCAAAGACCTGACCAGCCTTTAGTGTCTTCTGACCACTGGCATATTGCTCACTCAGTTTGAGCATAGCTTTGTGATAGTTCTGGAATATCAGCCAGTTATGAACATTAGTGCCAGTCTCAAAAGCCCTAGCAGATAGCTTAACCCAGGGTATCTTTGAAGTCAGCCTCGGTATCAATCTCTCACCGGTAAGATAACCGAACTCTTCGGTTCCTCTCCATTGAGAAGTTCCCTTTGGTATTATGAGAGGTCTGAGGAAGTCGCCACCTTCTTCGGCAGCGAACTCATAAATCTGATATAGCGGATCCCGAGTAATCTTTTCCCAAGAAGCCTCAGCAGACTTCTGACTCAATAACGCCTTCCAAGCATCCACATTGGCCTGAGCAAATGATATGGGATGACTAGCAATAAGTGGAGCTTGCTGACGCCAGAAAGACATATCAAAGGATGCCTTATTAGCTCTAAGAAAGTTACCAATATCAATAGGGAGCATCCCAAACTCTTTAAGAGCCTTGATAACTGAATCCCTAACTGGAGCCGGCCACAAAGGTATCTCTTTAATTGCCTTCTCAATCGGTACCTCATACTTTGTGATAGGTGGCAGAGGATACGCCTTATCCCGAATCTTCGTCCTTTCAAGCTGAAACTCATCGAAGGTAAGTTCACCATCAGCAAATCGTGTTCCGAGTTCCAAATCCGCCCTGGCAAATTCTATGTCAGCACCAGTTCTTATATCTAAGACAACAGGATAATTAAACTCTGGCTCAAGTAATGTCTTGTAACCTTGGGGGATATCAGATAATTTCCTAAGATATTCAGCAGTCTTCTGGTCAATCGGTATCGGCTCTCTACCTATCTCATGGAATACCCCCTCCATAACTTCATCCAACGGCTTCTTTTCTTTCGCCATCTTGTCTATTGCTTTGAGAACCTTCGGTCGCTTCCCGAAGACATAGTTCAGCCTATCCCAAGCAGAACCGCCTTCAGGAAAGAGAATACTTCCTGTGCCTTTCTTTCGAGGTATTGGCTTGCCATCTAATGCGTTGGTCAGTGCCGTAACCGTTGCCATCATTTCGCCTTGATATTGCGGACCTAACTTGGAGAATGTGTGATAGACTTTGGCAAAGTGAGCATCTCTCATTTCACCAGTTATGCCCTCTAAATAGTCTGTCCGTATACCTGGTAATTGACCGGCCATAGTTTCACTTATGGCTTGCTTTATAGCCTGTTCAGATGTAATACCCTCGCCGACAATAAGTTCCTGCGCCCTAGCTTTCAGGTTCTCAAACCGTTTTGACAGTTCCTCACTTCTTAACGCTCTGGTTAGTTCGATTGCTTTGAGGGTATTAGGGTCGAGGACATAAGCCGCAAAGACATCCGTTAAGGCGTCTACCTGTTTCAATGTAAGCTTAGGTTGCCCGACAGTGTTCCAGTTTTCAGTTACCTCAGCAGTAGTAAGTTCTGTCCTTGGGGTAAGAGGCTTCTCGACCATCTCAGTCTTGATAGTAGCCTCAAGAGTCTTGATTCTCCGCTTCTCTTCGCGGATAGCCATTACCCTATCAGCAATCTCATCAGGAGTCATACCCCACTTATCTGCTAGTTCGTCAAGGGCATCTGCTATAGGAACGTGATTAAACAGAGGCGTTCCTGGCTGGCTATATGGGGTAACACTGATAGAAGGCTTAATTGCCTGAGCTTGCTTTAGAGTGAAGTAGCTCGGGAATGTGCCCTCTTTAATGGAGATAAATCTATCAAGCCCATACCTCCGCGTTGTCTGAGTTAATTTATATGTGCCGTCAGGCTGTTTGACTTTTCTCTTGACAGTTTCCTCTATTCTGTATTGTGCTACAGGGTCAGTTTCTAGTCCGACTCTTAATCCCTCTATCTCTGCCTGAGACTCATAAGCCTCTCTAACATCATCTGGTGCTTCCTCAGCAGCTTTCCTGGCCTGGTCAAGTTTGAGCTGGTCTTCCATTGAAATCTGGACTATCTCACCCTTGCCTCTAGGCCTTACTTCTTCAGCAGGCACACCGGGTATCAGTGGTGGCTGTAATCCAGCTTCAGGCATACCGGGTTCGGCGGTGGGGATTACTGGTTTAATGGTAGATAAGGCATCTATCTCTGTGGTAGTCAAATCTGCGAATGATTTAGAACCAACCTTTCCTTCAAGACCAGCATCCGTGGCCTGAGTAACCCTTTGTTCCACAGGTGTCGCATCCCAAGTTTCCTTTGTAATTCTTGCTGGTCTAATCTCTTCAGGTCGTCCAGGCAAAAACTCACCTGGAACAGCAAAGCCCTCTTCGCCTCTGACCGCTTCCTTGAGGTTATCCCAAATCCTTTGATAAAGTGGGTGGTCTGTCCCAATTTCTTTTTGAAGGGAAGTCTCTGTCTTCATTAAGGCATTTCTAGTGCTTACGATTGTCGTTCCAGCACCAGCCATTACCGTTGTCAGAAGAAATGTTTGCGGGGCTATTTCCTTAAAAGCCTCTAGCCAAGTTATTCTCCCCTCTCTTAATCCAGCTTCTATCTCTATCGCAGATTGTCCTTTTTGCGTTATCGTTTCAGTCAGTAGTTCCTGCCCATACATCGCAGTGATTTTACTTAAAATCTTTGTTGTCCAACTCTTCGCTAGTGTCGTTCCCAACTTCTTTCCCAATAGAGTAGTCAGGGGGGCAGTCAATATAGTGACAAAGGCAAGGTTACTAATGGCTTCTGGGATAGCTTCCCAAAGACCATACTTGTGTGCCAAACTAGAGAACTCTTCCTTTAAGGCATCCTCCTCCTGTTGCGTCAGCCCGCTACCCGTTCTTGCCCTCTTTTCCTCATCCTTTAATTCTAAATACTGTTGCATTATCTGGTATGTGGTCATCTGATAGGCAACTAAACCAGAGGCAGCAGTTCCTAATGTATAAGCAGCCACTCTAGCTCCCGGTAATGGGAGAAAGGCTATTGGTGCTCCGACACCAAGTCCAGCACCCATTGAAGTTAAAGAAAAGGCAAGGTTCTGGGGAAATTGAGCTAACTCAGTTGGTATCCTGCTCTCAAATTTCTCATCAACTTTAGTAATAAACTTATTTAAGTCCTCCTGGGCATCTTCAATAAATCTATCAGCCCAATCTTTATCTACAACACTGGCGCCACCCTGCCCCTGAAATGCCTGTAAGATAGCTGCACCTAGTAGTCTTGGGAGTTTGGTTAATCCTTCTCCGAAAACCTGTAGTGCCTCCCAAGGGTCGAGTGCTTTCCCCTCTGGCAAGTGTCCAAATTTCCATTCATTGAAAGCCTCAGTTTTAGCATCCATCCAAGCCTTAACTCGCTGTGGGTTAGCTACCCTTCTTTCCTTCCATCCTCTAACTGTAAAATCAGCTATGTCAGCGTATTCTATAGCAATATCTATCATTCTCTGGTCAAAAATAGCCTTACGATCCTTCTCGGTAAGGGGAGCAAGTTTAGGAGTAAAGACCTTAGTATCACGATTGTATCTTCCAACCCACTGACCTTCCTGATTGTATGCCTTGTCATCAAGAGTTACGAATACAAGCCTTCTCACATCATCAATGGGAACTACAACCCGAAGCACGCTGAAAACCCCATTAATTTCCTCTGGGTTATATCCCATAAACTGAAGCAATGCCCTCTTTTCTGCGGTTGCGCCCCCAGTCTGGATCGTCTCGACAAAGAGTTCCCAATCCTCTTCAAGCAGTTGGGTAAACTTATCAACAGTATCAAAGTCTGGGAATACATCAATGATAAGAGTATTTACCCGAGCTTCCTGCTCCTTAAAGCCCAAAGTCAGAAGGATATACTCTTCTGTAACTCCGAGAAGACGCAGAATATTCTCTGCTTCTGCTGGGTCTACCCTGTCATATAAATCCTCAACAAACCCAGCATAATCCGTAGTCATCTGAAGTCGGAGTTGCTGGACAACCATTGCTGGAATTTCCTCAATGGAGAACCCCCAGCTGGCAGCCGGGTCAAACATACGAGCATACGGTTCTCTTATATGTTCTATTAGTTCCCTTTCACGCTCTAGCCTTTCCGCCCTTTCTACAATCACTTCTGGTGAAGGCATTATAAAGAACTGAGGCTCACCCTCTACCATCGGAACCATCTTGACAACACTACCCTCTGGAACATCGAACCCCAGCCACCTAGCTTGCTCCCAGGTTAGATACTGCTCATAGGGTATAACTAAAGGACGGATCCTCTCTTCTGGCGGAATTAGTAGAGCCCCCAGCTCTTCTGGGGTAACAAATTTACCAGTAGGCAGATTATAAGCAGTGGCAATGTCCTCTATCTCAACGATAGGAGCTTCTAATAGTGGTGCAAGTGGCTCTATAGGAGGCTCTTCTACGGGAATACTAGGAGCAACTTCAATCTCTGCTACTGGTTCTATCCCTTCCAGACCAGGTTTCTTCGGCTGATTGCTCTGCTCAATCCAAGTTCTAGTGCCGTCTGGATTGGTTCGCCACCATCCTGTTTTTAATGTAGGCCCATTTACCATCTATCACCTTGCCTGAATAGGTAGTTGTCTTCTTGCTGGTAGCGGTTTACGTTTACTTGCAGTCTGCCTCATCTTTTGAATACCAGGGGAAAAACCCTGCCCCCCCTGTGCAGTCGGCGTTTCCATTGCTTCCTCTACTTGTCGGTCAAATTCCTGATGTGTTAGCTTTTCTGCCATCTTATGCCTCTTCTTTGCTTCGTCTAACCACAGTCTCCCGGCGCTCACTACGTTTCTCGGATTCCTCCGGGGACATCATTGACTCTTCTTCAGGTGGCTTCCGACCAGCACCGCCACCTGATTTATCGAATAAACTGACTAAAGGCTTAACCGATTGACCAGCGCCTACACCACCCTTTGCCGGTTCCAAGCCCATCGAACCACCCCTAGCCCTATCACGAAGCACCATTACAAGTTGCTGTAGTGTCATCTTGGCAAGGAAATCCTTACCATCATCTATCTGCTGATGACCGACAAGGTAAAGTGTCTGAGCGATATCCCCAGCCTCACCTTTCTCAGCTCGGGCTTTCATTATCTCACCTGTCGGATTATCAAGCTTCATAATATCCTGAAATACAGTATGTGTTGAGTAACCCAGCGCCTTCGCCTGCTGACCAATAGCCATATTAGCGATATTCTGCTCTGGTGAAATGGAATGGAACTCATACTTGGTAGCAAACTTCTTATCAATATCACTGGTAGCATATTCTCTCTCAAAGCCCTCTTCTCCAATCTCAACTTTATATCCAGCCTGGACATATTGTTTCTTAATCATCTGAGACATAGCTCGATAGAACAGTGCCATTGCATTAAGTCTCGGGATGAAGATGGCATCCTTTGAAGCAGTCAACTTCGAGATAGCGACAGCACTGAGTGGGAAGGAAAGGGCGCCGTAGTCTATGTTCGGCAGGCCACCACGTTGCAAGGCTCCAACCAGCATATTATAAAATAGCCGGGTAGCGTTCCTTACATCGGTAACAGGAACGAGAGAGAGCTTCTCATTTAGCTCGAGTTCGGTAACTTTCCTCATGCCATAAGGATTCTTGAGTGGGTCACCTTCATTCGGATTCTCTAAGTTAGCGACCATTGCACCCTGAAAACTCAGTGCCGTAAGTGTTTGCAGGATAGAAGCAGCCCTGTGAAGTTCTGGAATCAAGCCCCTATTAGGAGCGAAGATGCTCTCACCCTGATACTTGAGTCCACCAACATCCATCAGACTTTGAAGGCCAGCACCGGACTTCTGGAAGATAAAGGGCGGATATCCTAAGCCGTGCTCCCTTTGTCTTTCTGGATATTTGGTGGGGTCATTAGTCTGAGAACCGCCTTTATATAACTGTGTATCTATGTAAATCTCATTAACCCTATCATCCCAAAAGTCAATAACCCGAGAATTTGCGCCACGAGTTACGATTCCATAATCCCTTTCGATCTGAACCTTAGACCTAGTAACTTCAGGAGCTCCCCAAATAATACCCTGCGAATCAGTCTCATACATAAAATACCGGGTATCTATTGGGGAGATATCAGGCAGGAACTTATCGCCATCCTCTCTCATCAGCACCCTGCTGCATATAGCTCCCCGGACCAATATCTGCTCAATGAGAAATCCGTAGAGTGAAGTGAAGAAGGCATTAGCCACCATCAAGTCATTGACATAATAGATATCCTCATAGAAATTCTCAATAGTGGTAGTATCTTTATCATCGAGCCCTTTGCCGAAGACTATACGCTGCATATTAGCGCCGTTCATAATAGCACCGGAGCGGTCAAGGAATACCCTAGCCTCGTTCATAGTGACATTGATAACGTCAGGTGTTGGCCGACCATCAAGGTTCACCATCTTATAAGGGTCAAGGATCGCCAGCTTCTTGTCATCATCCATACGCTTGAACAGACCGCTACCATCCATTTCCTGTCTCTTAGCCAAGAACATATTATAGTTAGTGGTATGTCCAAACGATGAATAAGGGCTTTTTGGTAAAACCATTGCGCTACTCCTTGTTAATATCTCGTCTGCCTATGACCACCACCGCCTCGCCTCTTACAGAAGGTCATCATAGTAGCATCGCCAACATCCGGGGATTTACTCCCCCTAGACTTAGCATCCTCTTTACTTTCAATCTGAAGTAAGCCCTTAGTATTGTATGTATAACGGATATCTGATAGTTGCGCTTTCAGTTTATCGCTCTGAGGCAAATCCAGTTCTCCGTCTGTAAGCTTCTGATTAAATTCCCACCAACCTTCAGCCCTGCGGTTGAGATAGCGTTCTGTATCGAGGGCTGGCTTACCTGAGTCGAACTCAAGAATCGTAAACTCTCCGCCAATTTCCTTTTTCAGTATATCATAGACAGCAGCACCAAAGCCTACCACATCGATATAAGTGCGAACTGGCCGGTATTCCTTGATAAGCCTGACTGTTCTACCGACTGTATATCCTGTTTCTTGATGACCCCAGGTAGTAGGCTCGAAAAGCTTATTACCTTGCCGACAGATAAAACAGCTCTCATCATCACCATATCTAGCCACATCGAGGGCAGCGACCCTGAGTTGCTTGTCATATTCCTTCTTCTCAAGCTCCCTGGACATAGCGAACTCGATATCTGAAAGCGAGATAAGGTTATTAACGCCAGCATCGGGGAAGTCCCCGAGCACAAACACTACATAGAGGTAAGAGCCCTTGCCCCAATTCTTATATCGCTCAGCCACTTTCTGAGGGCTGATTAGCTGGGGATAAGGTAACTCTTGCCCATTCCACTTCTCCTGCCAGGTATCGTTCTCGATATCCTCTTGAGTAATCCCAAAGGAGGCTAGGTTTGGGGTATCAAAAGCGGTGATATGAAACTTCCTATACAAGTCAGAATTAAATGTGTCTCTAAAAGCCCCTACTGACTGAGTAGGATTGCCTAGCAACAGTTCATGGGTATTGCCAGCTGACAATGGATTCTCAATGGCTCTGAAAATATCATCGGAGAGGCCAGCAGCCTCATCGCCCACCACCAGAACATTTACATTATGGTAACCGAGCATCCGTTCTGGCTCATCTGTAGCGAAGCCAACAGCAAACCAATCATCAGATATATCGAGTTTTCTTGTGGTGATGTGCCCCTCTAGGGCCATCTTAGAAGAGGCGAAAGCCACCTTAATCTCGCGCCAGAGAATATCCTCGACCTGTCTATTAGTAGGTGCCGTAGTAACGACAGTGGCCGGTGGGAAGTTATAGAGGAAGGCGAGAACTATCCTGGCAGCAGTATAGCTCCCACCAGAAGATTCGCATTTCCTAACAGTAGTTCTAGGATAATAAAATACAGATTGAGCGATAGCCTTTTGCATACGCCAGAGATTACCGCCTAAGACTGTCTCAATCCACCAATCGGGATACTTCCTCGCCTGCTGCCGTATCTTCAGGTCCATTTCAGGTGTTCTTAAATCAGTTGTCATACTTTAATCGTATCTCCACTCCTTGTAGGTCCGTAAGCCTGGTCCCACTCCGGATGATAGCCTGAATCAGTAGGAGCCGGCGGAGACTTCTCAGATTTATCCTTCAAAAATTTATAGCCCATACGCCAGGAAGTCCCTGTTATTATCCTTTTTGCCTCCTGTCCACATTCAGGACAGATAGCGTTCTCCTTACACTGAGACATAGGACGAAATCTTTCACTTCTATGGCCTTCCTCACATTCGTATTCGTAGCGAGGACTCACTTTAAGCCACCCCGAGCTTACTTAGTATGAACAACAGGCTCACGCCAATGCCAAAGCCGATTATCCAGCCATATATATCCAGCCAAGCATTATCTTTTAGATGCCAGTCTTCATTGAGTTCGTAGATGAAAAACCCCAGGGCAAATAGTATAGCGAAAACAATCCCAACAAAGACCAATAAGGGCATATCATGTTTGAGGGCAAAATAGAGACCTACATAAACACAGAAGACATTGAAAAGACCCACTGGAATGTGAATCCCAGCTCGGAATAACTTTTCCTTCGGGGGTATATGCGCCGTGTAATCCTTCATAGTCATTCTTTCGGCCTCATATATTCCCACACCAGCATCACTAGAAAGAACACAACTGCTAAAACTACTACTTGCCAGTTATTCATTTCACTTCCTCTAATAGGGCTTGCCACAACTCATCAGGAATACCCCTGTACTTCTTACCCTTGTCTAACCACAGTCTATTGTGCGACTCAAATAGCTCCACCACCTTCTTTAACTGGGCTTTGGCTACCCTCTTTGCCCAAGGGTCAGCAGTATAACCGTGCCAATCTAACTTCTTGGACACGTTCAGGTATATTATCTCTTCATCAGTTAGTCGTATCATTCCTTACTCCTTTTCAGATAGCTGAAAATTAACAAATTGTTCACGACAGGGTATCATAGTCCCCGAGGCTGTGATAATAAGCCCCCCCCCTCTCCGCTCTATAGTATGGGAGGGGGTAGACGATAGCCTGTAACCGGATACCCTTTCCCCAGGTTTTTTTATCTTGATAAGAAAAGGCAGGCATATACTATGATATACTATGATCTGCTATGATATGCTATGATATGCTATGCTCTTAGACTAAATGTTAGCAGTATCACGAGTAGGGCAAGGGTTATTGTTAGCACAATGTTAGCATTTACTCCATTGCTTACGAGTTTATGTTAGCATTTACTACGGGGCTTTGCCACTATTACAGCGACAACAGAGGGTTTGAAGGTTGTTCAGGTTATCCGAGCCGCCCCAGTAAACGCTGATGATATGGTCCACTGTCAACCGATCCCGGCGGCCACATTCCAGGCAAGCGGAGCCGTCCCGGGTTAACACTGCCCGCCTGACCTCGGGCCGCTGGGTATAGTTGCTGGCCTGTGACCGGCGCCGCTTATATTCCCGGTGCTTTATTGACGCCGGGTGGAAGTCAAGAACTGGAAGCGTCGCCATCTGGTTTAACCTCACTGCCCGCCGTATCACCTGGCTCCGGGTGCTCCTTGTCATACTTGTTTGCTATCTCCAGGACATCGGCCAGGATAGGCCGCGGCTTGCTGTCCAAGGCACTGGCTCCCTTTGCTAAGTCGGCATAGGTCAGGATGCCACCGCTATGCTCTATCTTCTGCCGGCTCTTGCCGATGGCATGATCGATAACATACTCACAGGCACGCTGAAGGCTTATCTTTAGATTCCTGCGCCCCTTTCTTTGCTCTATGTGGTCATCAAGTATATCGGCAGCCTTAGACGCTGAATGGCTGAGCTTGTCCTGTATGCCTCGCTCATAGTATCCCTTTGGCTTGCGGCCGCCAGCGTGCTTTGGTTTTGTAGCTGGGGATTCAGTGTCTTGCGCGGTTATATTGTCCTGTTGTAGCTGTTCCATGCAGTTAAAGCCTCATTTAATTTTGATATAGGCATAGTATGGGTGGGTGATATTCATATCTAGGTATCACAAAGTCGGGCAGTTCCCGACCTGATAAAGAACTGTAGCCCAGGGAGCCAGACCCGAGCTACGATAGAAAGGAGATAAACAAACCGGGCATTGATGCTTTGGGCGTCAGTCGTCCGGCTATTGTCAAGGTAGCACACAATACGAATCCTGTCAAGTGTTAAATAATAACCCCTCAGTTTGAGACTAGAGTGAGGGGTTATTTGATATTGGTGCTCAGAGCCCGCCAGGTCAACGGGAAGGGCTGCCCGGGTTATCTTTAATACTGGACTATGATGCGAGCTCTTTCGTATCTAAAAAGGGGGATGAAACCCCTAGCTAAAACGTAGCTAATGGGGGGCTTGACAAGCTGGGATAAGTGTGCTAACCTGTGTATATCAAACGTGAAGGGGGATAAAATGAAAAAGGATTGCACATATTATTGGAACAAGGTGGCAATACTAATCTTCGCAGACCTAGACCAAGAGAAGAAACTAGAGTTAGCGGGCAAGTACCTATCCAAAGATGAGCTATTACATTTAGAGGAACTACTAGCCAGCTAATACCCGAACCGGAGCCGGTGAGCCTCGACCAGTTCGCCGGCTTGAGTCCTGGCATCAGCCAGAGAAAACAAAGGAGTTAGACAGATGACTAAGAAGGATTACATCAAACTAGCCAAGCTCATCAGTGACACGTCAAACGTTATTGATGGCAACCATCCAGAGGGCCAGCTATTCATTAGAACGTCAAACCTAATTGCTGGACTATGCGACATACTCAAAGAAGACAACCCACGCTTTGACAGAGAACGATTTATAACAGCTTGCCGGTAGACTAATTAAAAAAGTGAGGTATGACATGAAACAGACAGTTAACTTTAGTGAGTTCTGCGACAGGTTCAGGGATATGAACAGGAACGAGAATTTTACCTATGACGGGAAACGGGCACTATTTGACTATCTTGAAGAGTATGAGGAAAGCACCGGGGAAGAGGTGGAATTAGACATCATCGCTCTATGCTGTGAATATACCGAGTATGAAAACCTGAAAGAGTTACAAGAGAACTATTCCGACATTGAAAGCATTGAGGAGCTGAGAGATCATACAACAGTCATAATGATAGATGATGACAGATTTATTATACAAGACTACTAGCTAGTCCCTTCACACACTGCCCCTGGGTTGTTCGACCTTGCCCGGGGGCAGTAGTGAGCGGATAAGCTCAAATAAAACAAAGGGGGTAACTCATGGCATACCGAAAGAAAACTCTTAGGTCAATGTCCCCGGTTACTCGCAAGGTAGCTAGACTTATCGGGGAGCTGGACAGCGTGAGTCGTAGGCTCAAGAACTTGGTCCCTGAACTCCAGCACATTGAGACCGAGAGCCAGGCCCTACGCAACAGCCAATTCCCAAAACAGGAATAGTCTAATTAAACACAAGGAGGGGTGAAAATGCTAAAATGCCCTAAATGTAGAGAGGAATTAAAACCACGGTTCAATGAGTACCCCGTAGAACCCAATGACTACATAGAGATATTCCTTGACTGTGAGAATGACCACCAATACTTTATCCGAATTACAAAAGAGGAACTAATTGAGGATTAAATAACCCAACAAGTTGAAAGGGGAAAGCGTATGAATATAAAAGCAATCAGGAAGCGGTTACGACTATCACAGGACAAGTTCGCTGCTCTGCTAGGAGTCGCACCTTATACAGTGAGGCGCTGGGAAAGTGGCAAGAATAAACCATCGCCACTAGCTCTTGAGAAGATAAACAGGTTGACGGGAAATAAATAAAAGGAGGTAGGAAATGCCATCAACAGCAGCACTTTTGAAAGCCTATGGACAGATACCAATACCAGACAGTTATGACTCCGAAGTGACCTATCAGGAAGCCTTTGACCGAGACCTTGATAGATACTCCATAAGACAAGCTCTGATGCGCCTTTATGAAAGGGACACCATAACCATAAAAGAGGATAGAGGCAGCTAACCAATAAGGTTAAGTAAATAAAGGAGGAGAAATGCTAATCACCAATGAACCACACGAACAGCTAGAGATTAAGCCAGACTACCATAACGAGTCTATGTCGCTAGTCCAGAGGCGCCGGGCCAGTGTGATGGATGAGTGGAACATCAAGGTTATGATACTCAGCAAGAGAGAGTGCCTTGCCATTCACCAGGCTATCACTGACAATATACTATCACCCAGGCGGTATTCAATAGCAAATCAAAGGAGGTAAATAGTGAAAGTAATTGATGCACTTTGGTTTACCAATATGAAGGGGACAGTTGGTATTGTTACTATTGAGGAAGATGTAACCGGCGACCGCAAGGCGTATATCGGTGCAGTCCCTATCGTAGTAGATGAGGAGCGAGATAGCGAGGCAATAATAGCTTGGGGAAATCAGCTCTCACTTGTTACAGTGCAAAGGATAGAGCACTTCCTGAAGAATAAAGATTAAGGAGGTAAATAGAATGTATTGTCCGATTACAAGTGCAGCAGTTCCAGGAGCTAAACAATGCTATGAGGAAGCCTGTAAGTTCTGGCATAAAGAGCAATGCTTGATGAAGTTAGCATTGCTAAAGTATTTAGAGGAGGTCTTGAAGGATGGCAGTAATATGGACGGAGGTTGAGAGCTCTAACATAGCAGCGATAGCCTATATCAAGGAAGCCGGCCAGTTGATGGTTCAGTTCAGTAGTGGCAGCGTCTATGCCTACTCAGACGTGCCGGAGCAAGTCTATCAAGACTTCCTGGATGCTAGCTCAAAGGGTAAGTTCTTTGCCGAGCATATTAAGGGCAAATACGAAACTGAGAAGGTGTAATATGTGGAAGAATAATAGACCTGAAGGATGGGATAAAACCGTTAAAGATTTGTTCATTAGGTTTGCCGATGGGAAGACTCCTTTTTGTGGGGAAGAGCTTAAACTGATTGAAGCTGGGGCAGATGCTATACTGAAGGCACTGAAGAAGACAGGCTACGCCATCAAGAACAGAGAAGCTTATTGCTGCCCTTGCCAGGTTTGCAACA
>SDBT01001582.1_pt1 | contig 40387 bp, 32 predicted proteins | sample 2277101 | NCBI WGS metagenome assembly SDBT01 (sample SAMN10404973, study PRJNA504765) | marine sediment metagenome | isolation source: marine sediment core GS10_PC15, 103 cmbsf | place: Arctic Ocean: Southern Knipovich Ridge | collected 2010 | reverse complement strand
GTGGAAGAGATATTCAGCTCCGTCCGACCCATCATCAGCAGCAAGGCGCGAAGGGAGGGGGTCAGGCTGCAGGATAGCATCGAGCCCGACTTGGCTGAGGTATTTGCCGACAAGGGCAGAGTCGGACGGGCCATCGTCAATCTCGCCGTCAATGCGATCAAGTTCTCCCCCAAGGGCGGAGAGGTGACGCTGTGGGCCAAGCTTCACGAGGGCCGAGACGTCCAGATCGGCGTCACTGACCATGGCCGCGGCATGTCGCCCGAGGAGTTGGAGGTCATCTTCAATCGTTTCACACAAACAGGCGACCAGACCGAGTCAGCCAAGGGGCTGGGTCTGGGCCTTTGCATCGTCAAGGAGCTGGTCGAGCTGAACCTCGGGGAGCTTCAAGTGGCAAGCGAGCCCGGCCAGGGGAGCACGTTTTCGTTTACGCTGCCAACAAACGAACCGGCCGTGATCCTGGAACGATACTTCGGCCAACTAGCCAAGGCCAGTGGACCGCAGGACCGGCTCGCGGCACTGCGTGTCTCGGCCGAAGATCCCCGGCTCAGCTGCAAAGACCTGCACGCTTTTCTGACCGGGACCTGCTATCCGATGGACCTGGTCCTGGACAGCGACGACGGCAGCTCCTTGCTCGCAATCGGGCTCACGGCCGAACCGAAACTCTGGATGCGACGGCTCTGCTCGACATGGGCCGACATGGTCCCGGACAACTCGAACGAACGGAAGTGCGAAATCAGCGTCGAGCACGTCGGCTCGTGGTCCTACCGGCAGGAAAGGGATTCCGTGGCGTCGTTCTTGATCGGCTTGCTGCACGGGAGCACACCCTATGCAGGGAAGAGTTCTAATAATCGATGACGATCCGGTGATTGTCGAGGCTATGAGCGCGCGGCTCGGCCATGCGGGATACGAGGTCCATTCCGCCGCGGACGGCCAGGCTGGACTTGCAGCAGTCGAAGAACTGCGCCCGGACGTGATCCTGCTTGACATCGCCTTGCCGGACATCGACGGTTTCGAGGTCAATCGTCGCCTCAAGGCCTCACCCGACCTCGCCGGCATACCGGTGGTCTTCGTCTCGGCCAACGTCAAGGACTGGGCCAAGCGGGTGGCCTTTGCCACGGGGGCAAGATTCTATCTCTCCAAGCCCTACGATTTTAACCGCCTGATTTCTGTTGTCGGTGCCAGCGTCAAGGCATCTTCCTGCCCGGATGGAGCAAAGGAACTCCCCCATGAGCGACAAACATACGCCCACGATTCTGATCATTGACGACAACGGGGACGTGGCCCAGGCGATGTCAATTCGTCTCGGCAGCCTGGGGTATGACTGCGTCACGGCCCATGACGGCGAGGCCGGGCTTGAGCGCTTCCGCCGGGGCGGAATCGACCTGGTGATAACCGACGTGAACATGCCTCGGCGGTGCGGCTTCGATGTGGGGGAGACGATCCGGAAAGTCAGCGATGTCCCGATCATCCTTATTACGGGCTTCGCCGAGAACTACCCGCCGTTCCTCGCGGGCGAAGGAGGCATCACATTCGTATTCAAGCCCATCGACTGGAAACGCCTCCTCCGCCTCGTGGAGGCCAAACTAGCCGGCAAGGGCGCGGGAACCGTGAAATAGAAGGGAACGATCATGGAGAAGCCCAAGATCCTTATCGTCGACGACGAGGAAGAACTCCTGGAGGCGATCTCGACCCGTCTGTCCGCTGAGGGGTTCGAATGCGTAACGGCCAGCAACGGCCAAGACGGATTCTCGCGGTTCCAGGCGGGAGGAATCGACTTGGTGATCACCGATGTAATCATGCCCATGTCGGACGGCTTCAGCATGGTGGAGTGGATCCGGCAGGTCAGCGATGTCCCCGTCATTGTCGTCACCGGATACGACCGGTGCCGAGAGCCGTTCCTGTCCGACTTCCCGGAAGTCAAGTGCATCGGCAAGCCGTATAGCCCAGGCCAGCTGGTGAACCTCGTGCAAGCAGAACTGGCCGGCCACGGTGACACGGCCAGCAGGCCGAAGTGAACGACTACGGAAAAGTCCACAATCCGTATCGTGGACGACGATCCAGAACTGCTTCAGTCGCTCTCACTGCGACTGCGCCGTGAACTGTTCTACTTCGAAACGCATATACGTCCCGGCGCGGGCCGCCCTGGTTGGTCGGCGGGAATCGTTGAAAGGCTTGTGGCGATGCGGATTAACGACACAGCCCGCCGGAGTGTTCCGACGGGCCGTGTTTCGTTTGAGAGCGTTTCGATATGTTACGCTCACTGGAGGCGGCGGGAATCGAACCCGCGTCCCGTGACGTTTCAGCGCCGGCGTCTACGTGCATAGTCGCTGTTTTGCTTCTCGCCGATCGAACCCGCATGCGACACGGTTTCTCACGGCCAGCCCGACCGGATCTCACCGCCCGATTAACCGGGCCACTTTCGAGCGGCCAGCTCGCTGATCGTCGCCCTTCCGCGGCCCGCGAGCAATGCCGCGGAGGACGCAGCTGCCTAATTAGGCAGCCATTGCCAAGTTGTGATTGGCAAGTAAATTTAGCCCAAGGTGTTTAGCGAGGCCGCCTTGGAACCTCGGCACGCAGCCGACACCTCAACTCGTCCGGTCGATACCATTTCGCCCCCGAACGAATCCAAGTGCTGCCAAAAGACATTATACATCACATATCGGTCCTTTGGCCACTGGTCCGCCAGCGCCTGAAAAATCGCTTGTCCAATGTGCGGGTTTTGCCCATCATAGCGGCCCGAAAGAATTCTTCGGATCGCCAGGCCTTCCGGAGAAGGCAGGCGGAAACATAGAAGGAACAGGATTCATGGCCGAAGAGAGCCTTCTGGAAGAGCAGCGTGAGAACTGGGGCAGCCGGCCCGGTTTTGTCCTGGCGGCCATCGGCTCGGCCGTCGGGCTGGGCAACCTCTGGGGCTTTCCCTACAAGGTCTACAGCTTCGGCGGCGGGGCGTTTCTAATCCCCTACCTGATTGCTATGCTGCTGATCGGCATTCCGCTGCTGATTGCGGAGTTTTCCCTGGGCCACCTCACGCAGCGCGCCACGCCGGACGCCTTCGCCAGGGCAAACCGGAAGTTCTCCTTCGTCGGCTGGTGGCAGATTATCCTCAGCTTCGTGATCATCACGTACTACGCGGTGATCCTGGCCTATTGCGCCAGCTTCTTCGGCTATTCGATCCAGGGCATCTTCGCGGGCAAGCTGCCCTGGGCCGGCGAGGGCATCGAGGGCGTCAAACAGGCTAAACAATTTTTCTTCGAAAAGTATTTGAACTTCAACAACAGTTTCGAGCTCGGCCGATTGCAGACACACATCGTCGCCGCCCTGGCGATCACCTGGGCGGCGATGTACCTGTGCATCTTCCGGGGTGTCAGGCTGGTCGGCAAGATCGTGATGTGGACGGTGCCGCTGCCCTGGCTGATGTTGCTGATCCTGACCATTCGCGGCCTGACGCTCGACGGGGCCATCCAAGGCCTCGAATACTACCTCGAGCCGAACTGGTCGAAGCTCGCCGACCCCACGACCTGGCGCTGGGCCTTTGGACAAATGTTCTTTTCGATGTCGCTTGCCTTCGGCATCATGATCACCTACGCCAGCTTCCTGCACCGCAAGAGCGACCTGAACAATAACGCCGCCATGATTGGCCTGGCTGACATGGGCACCAGCTTCGTTGCGGGGTTGGCCGTCTTCGCGACGCTGGGCGGCATGGCCTTCGCCACGCAACTGGCTGGGGCGGCTGTGCCGGTGGAAAACGTTGCCAAGAGCGGCCCAAGCCTAGCCTTCGTCGCCTTCCCCTACGCCCTGGCGCAGCTTCCGCACGCGGCGTGGTTCAGCGCGCTGTTTTTCGCCAGCCTGCTGCTGCTGGGCATCGACTCGGCCTTCAGCATCACCGAGTGCGTACTGGCAAGCGTCGTTGACAAGACAGGCTGGAACCGCGGCAAGGTGCTTATCGGCATCACACTGACTGGCTTTGCGATCGGCGTGCTGTTCTGCACGCAGGGCGGCCTAAGCTGGCTGGGGTCGTTCGACGAGTTCATCAACGGCACGTGGGGAATCACGCTGACGGCCTTGCTGGAGTGCTTTGTGCTCGGCTGGCTGTTCCGCATCAGCCGACTGCGCGACCACGCCAACGAACGCAGCGACTGGAAGATAGGCCGCTGGTGGTGCTGGGCGATTCGGCTGGTGATTCCCGTCGTGCTGGCAGCGCTGTTCACCTGGAGCTTCTTCGACGGGCTGAAAAACCCCAAGGGCTACGCCTACAAATATGAGCCCGACGTGCAAACGCTTTCGCTGCGCGTGGGCACGGAGTTGCCCGATCGGCCTGTCCTGACGGTCCAGTTCGTGGCCGAATTCAACGGTGAGGTAGAGCACACCTTACGTCTCGATGAGAGCGACGAGAAATCCCTGACGGCCTGGAGGCTCGCCGCCTCAACGGAGGCAGCCGAAGGCCTCGGCCAGGCCATCGAGCCGGCAGGCTTCAAGGCCGAAAGCCTGCGCGGAAAGACACTTTGCTTCACCACGGCCGACGTCATGCCCGCAACGGCGTATGCGGTGCGGTATCGCTGGGCGTCCCGGGCGATAAGGGACCCCAAGGCCGCCCTTCCGGTCGCCGTCGATGAAGAAGCCCAGCCCAAGTGGATGGAGCTGACAAGGCTGACCACAAAGTCCATCAGGGCCGGCCTGAGCACGGGCAATTTCGCGGGACTGTGCCTGATGGCCGTTGCGCCAGTGCTGGCAATTGCAATTGCCGCCCTCAGGTTCCGCCGGGGCGAGGTGAAAGCAATTAAGGTTCCCTACAGCGACGCCAAGCCGCGCGGCGGGGGCATTGGCTTGCTGGCCATCTTGATCGGCTTGGCAGGGCTGGCCGCGATGGCCGTGGCGTTCGTGCAGTTGCTGGCAGTCGCGAGGGCCCTTCGGGCCGGAACAGACGTCGCAACTGTAACACCTCTCATCGGGACCTTCCCGCTGGCGCTGGTGTACCTCTTTGCCGGTGGAGCGGCCGGGGTGATCGCCCTGCTGGTTGGCGGCGTGCCGGTTAGTGCGTTCGAGCGCGCACAGATCAAGGCGTCCATGGCCCCTCGTCTTGGGGCCGGGATCGGCATACTGGGAATCGGCGTCTTCGCAGGCCTCGCCCTGGCACACGCGATAGTCATCGCGCAGTTCCCCATCCGGCCGAACGTATACGACAACGAGCTTTCCGGCACGAGCTATATCATTCTGGCCTGCATGTTGGGCCTGTTGGTGGTGGGTCTGGGCTGGTGCTTCTATCGGGCTCTCAAGGCCGCCGGAAGCCAGTCACAAGCTGTCGCACAGCCCGCTGAAAAGATAAACCAGTCCTGAGGCCCCGGCGCAATGGCGCAAGGCGCGGGTATTCTATCGGCGCCGGCGGCGGCTCATCTCGCGGTTGATCTCGCGCTGCTGGTCTCGCTTGCGAATGGCTTGGCGCTTGTCGTAGAGGCGTTTGCCCTCGGCGATGCCAAGCTCGCACTTCGCCCAGCCGCGCTTGAAGTAGATCGTTAAAGGAACGACGGTCTTGCCTTTCTGCCTGACATATGTAGCCAACTGATCGATCTGCCGGCGCCGCAGCAACAGCTTGCGGTCCCGGGTCGGCTCGTGCTGCATACCCTCAGCCGCCTGCGGATAAGGCGAGATCGTCGCCCCCACAAGGAACACCTCATCGTCGCGGATGCGAGCGTAGGCCTCGTCGATCTTGGCCTGACCGGCCCGAAGACTCTTGACCTCCGTGCCCAGAAGTTCCATCCCGCATTCAACGACTTCAAGAATGTGAAAGTCATGCCGTGCGCGTCGGTTGACGATTCGAGGTGAATGAGTTTTCAAGTGGTTTTTCTTCTTGGCCATCTTTTCCTCGGAAGGCCAGACCGACGGTCATCTCGCGGCAAAGATAGCGAGGTATCCGCCGTCACGCCAGCGCGTCGGTTCCTCAGCCCCGGCCGGCAGAAGCATCTCCTCGCGGACCAGCGTTAAGTTTCTCACCTTGCGGACCACATCCTGGACCACCTCGCCGCATTCTTCCGGCTCGATACTGCACGTGCTGTAAATCAGGCGCCCTCCCGGCCGGACGAACTGTCCGGCAGTGCAAGCCAGAAGCCGCTGGTCCTGGGTCAACGCGCCGAGCTTCTGCGGATCGAACCGCCACCTCGCCTCCGCCCGGCGGGCCAGCACACCCGTATTGCTGCAAGGAACGTCAACCAGCGCCAGGTCGAAGCTGGCGGGCGTCAGGCCGCCGACCTCCTCGGCCAGGCACGTCGTGACGATGGAAATTCCAAGCCGCCGGCAATTCGACTCGATTCGGTCGATCTTCTCGCTGGAGACGTCGACGGCCGTGATCGAGCCGCGATTGTCCATCAGCTCGGCCAGGTGCGTCGTCTTGGTGCCCGGCGCGGCGCAGAAGTCCAGGACGCTCATCTCGGCCTGCGGCGCGGCGGCCTGGGACACTAACGTGGCCGCCGGATCCTGCACCTGCACCCACCCGTTGCGGAAGACTTCCAGGTTCGCCACGTTCGTCCGCTCAGCAAGGACCACGCTACAGCCGTTCTCGTGCGGCCGGGCCTCGAGGTCCGCCGCCGCCAGGGACGCCAGGACCTCCTCCAGGCTGGATCGAAGCCGGTTCACCCGCAGGATTAGCGGTGCGCGGACGTTGGCGTGCGTGGCCAGACTGACAACCTCTTCCAGCGAGCCAAACCGCTCCTGCCATCGCTCAGCGAGACTCAGCGGCAGAGAAAACGCCTTGGCGAGATATTCTGCCGGACGCGAGGACGGATCGGGAAACACGGGGCGCTTGAGTTTGCGGTAGCAGTTGGGCCCCACGGGAATAATGTCCGCCGCCAGCGGCACCTGGCCTTCCAGACGCTCCGACAGTGCCCGTTTGACTCCCCGAAGCACGCCGTTGACCAAACCGCTTTGCCGCTTGTGGCGAAACAGAATCGCCTGATTGACCGCTTCGTTGACGGCTGCGAAAACAGGCACACGCTGAAGGAAAACGATCTGGTACAGCGCGATCAGCAGTATTTCTTCCAGTACTCCGGGCAGCTTCTTGGTCGGCTTTGCAAGGAACGCATCCAGGATGCTTCGAAGCGTCTCGCGTCGGCGCAGGCTTCCCAGGGCCAGCTCCCGGGCTAAATCCCGTTCGGTACCTGGCAGAGCGGACCGGCCCAACAGCCTCTCCAAATGGGCTGAGACGTTGCCGGCCCGATCGCAAAGGGCTCGCACCGCTATATCCCGCGCACTGGGCTGAGCCTCGTTCATGAATCCACCGCAACGAAGTGGTCGCCTTCCTTGACGCGATAGCCGTTGATAAAATCCCGCCAGGTCATCAATCTCTTCCCGGCGGGTTTGATCTGCTTGATCTCCAGCCAGTCGCCCCCGGTGGCCACAAGAAGCGCACCGTTGAGCGTTCCGCACTCAGCGTCGCACGCACCTTCCTGCACCGCCGCCCGCGCGAGGATGACGGGCACGTCTTGGCCGTCCCGGCGCTGGAAGATGGCCTGCCCTCCGGGCCAGGGCCAGGTGCCGTGAATCCGATTTCGCACGGTTTCGGCATCGGCCGAAAAATCGACTCGGCCATGGGCCTTTTTCAGCCGCGGTGCACGCGTGGCCTTCGTCTCGTCCTGAGCGCGCCCCTGCGCCCGGCCACTCGCCAGCAGGTCCAGGGTCTGACAGACCAAGCCGGTGCCGAGCTCGGAAAGCCGCTGGCGAAGTTCCTCGGCAGTCTCTTCGGGGCTGATGTCGGTAACTTCCTGGGCGTAGATGTCGCCGGCGTCGATGCGCTCAGCCAGCATCAGAGTCGTCACACCGGTTCGGCGGCAGCCTCGAATGATCGCCCAGTTGATCGGCGCCGCACCACGCAGCTCCGGCAGAAGCGATGCATGGAGGTTAAACGCCCCCAACGGCGCGGCGGTGCATACGTCCTGGCTAATGAACTGGCCGAAATCGACCACACAGATCACATCGGGGCGCGCCTGCCGCAGATCGGCCAGTGCAGGGGCGGCATTGATGTCGTCGGTGGCCGTTACCGCCAGGTGCAGTTCATCGGCAACCTGAGCAATTGGCGTCGGACGCGGCTTGCCGCCGCGTCCTGCCGGCCGGGCCGGCTGTGTGATGACGGCAGCCAATTCGTGCTCACCGGCAAGAATGCCCCGCAGCGGCTGAACCGCAAACCTCCCGCTGCCGCAAAAAAGCACGCGCATGCCTCACCTTTCAAATCCAAGCCCCGGACGGAACCTAGAGGTATTTTTGACACCTGCAACCCCGGCAACAAGGAAAAACCTCCCGAACAGGTAGAAATGGCACGGCCCAAGACAGCTAGCGATAAGCAAAGGTAGGCTAGCGGCAACAAGGCAGGTCTGCTCAGCGACGTATGAAATCGCCGTATTGTGTCAGCGTCACATCCAATCTGCTGAAGAAGGCCGCCACCACGTCAGGATCAAAGTGCCTGCCTTCCTCGCCGCGGATCGTTTTCAGCGAATCATCCAGCGAATAGGCTTCTTTGTAGCATCGCTTGGATACCAGCGCGTCGAAGACATCGGCCAGGCCGACAATTCGCCCGCTCAGCGGGATGTGCAGGCCGGAAAGGCCCCGGGGGTAGCCTTTGCCATCCCATCGCTCATGGTGCGTCAGGGCTACGTCGCGAGCTGCCGCGATCAAATCATTAGGCGGATCGCTAAGGATGTGGCCGCCAATATCCGGATGCTGCTCGACGATCTGCCGCTCCTTGGCGGTAAGCGGTCCGGGCTTACGCAGAATGTTATCGGGAATGCCGATTTTTCCGATGTCGTGCATCGGGCTGGCATGTTGGATCAATTCGACCCTTTGTCTGTCCATCCCCATGGCGGCGGCCATCAGGGCGGAGGTGCGGCTGATTCTGCGAATGTGGTCGGCCGTGTCATCGTCTCGAAACTCCGCTGCGACCGATAGTCGAATAATGCAATCCAGCTGCGCCTGCTTTAATTGCTCCTGGAGGAGGGAATTGTGAACGGTCACCGCCGCCATCGACGCCAATGACGCAATGCCATTACACTCCGGATCAGGGAACGCGACGGCACGGCCGTGGCCGTCCAGACGGTTGATCAGTTGCAGGACGCCGACGCACCGACCGTCGGGGCATTTGAGCGGCAATGCCAGGATGCTCTCGGTCCGATAGCCGGTCAAAGAGTCGAACTCGCGATTGATCCTGAACGGTGAGCCCTCCGGAATCGCATAGGAATCCGGAATGTTTAGCGCCTTGCCGGTCCTGGCGACGAAACCGGCCAAAGAGTCACCGTAAATGGGCAGTTCCTTGCCGATCAGTTGCTCCTCGAGCTGCGCGGGGGCAAGCCGATCGTTCTGGGCGGCGACAAACTCCAGCGTATGACCCATCAGCACGTAAAGCGTCCCTGCCTCGGCGCGCGTGAACTTACGGCCCTCCTGGAGGATCATCTCCAGCATCGTCTGGCGGTCCTGAAGGACAGAGAGGTTGACTCCGACCTCCATTAGGCTGCTTAAGACGCCCGGATCGCTCTGGCGCACTGGAATCTGCATCTGGCCTCCTGTCGGGAGTACGTAGACAGACACTCAGAGGTCTCTTCGGCACGAACCGGCCGCTGGTTGAGTAACGGACGGTAAGGGGGCCTCCAACGGCATCGACTCGGCACCGTTCCAGCCGGACGGCGAAGGAGCAACAGACGCCGGCGCCGACACTTGACGCCTTACTTTCCCAAAACTACAGTGATCCTTCGAGAGCCCAAAGAATGGCTGGGCAATATTTTTGACAAAAGTTGTGAAAACGACGAGGTGCCAGGGATGGCCAAACACTCCCCGAAGAAAACAACACCGATGTCAGCCCGAAAGAAACCCTCCAAGAAACACCTTCCAAAGCAAAAGGCCCGCGCAAAGGCCTCCGGCAAAAAGGCAGCTAGGAAGCCCAAGCGGAGACCCGCTGCTAAAGCCGCCACCGGCAAACGAGCAAAGAAAACCGTTAAGGCGGCCGCGCAATTGCAGATGCCTTCCAAGCCGCCCCTCCGGGCCCAAGCCATCAAATATGCCACGGCCGAGTCGATGGCGAAGGCCCAGCGGAGCATTTCCGTCAGCGAGTTCTTCGCTAAGAATCGGCATCTGCTGGGCTTCGACAATCCCCGCAAGGCGCTGCTGACGACCGTCAAGGAGGCCGTCGACAACGCCCTCGACGCCTGCGAAGAGGCCGGCATCCTGCCGATGATCGAGATATCGGTCGAGCAACTCGGCGAGACGCATTTCAAGGCCATCGTCCAGGACAACGGCCCCGGCATCGTGAAGAAACAGATCCCGAGCATCTTCGGCCAGCTTCTCTACGGCAGCAGATTCCACCTTTTGCGGATGAGTCGGGGGCAGCAAGGAATCGGCATCTCGGCGGCGGGGATGTACGGGCTGCTAACCACGGGTAGGCCAGTGCGGATCACATCTCGCACCTCGCCGCGCGCCAAGGCGCACTATTACGAGCTTCAGATCGACACGAAGCAAAACCGCCCCGACGTCATTCGTGACGATCAGGTCAACTGGGACGTAACCCATGGCACGCGAGTGGAAATAGAGCTGGAAGCCCGCTACCAGCGCGGCCGGCAGAGCGTGGACGACTACCTCCAGCAGACGGCTATCGCCAACCCGCACGTCACTTTCATCTATCATGCTCCGGACGGCCGGGAGGAAACCTACCAAGCCTCTGTCAAGGTGCTGCCCAGAATTCCAAAGGCGATCCGCCCCCACCCACACGGCATCGAGCTGGGCGTGCTGATCGAGATGCTCCAGGAGACAAAGGCCAAGGGCCTTCGGCAGTTCCTGATCCGCGAGTTCTCCCGCATCTCGCCCCGGGTGGCAAATCAAATTATCGAAACCTCCGGCGTCCGCAAGAATGCCCGAACAGCGAGCCTCAACGGCGAAGACGCCAAGGCCGTCTACGCCGCCATCCAGGAAACAAAAATCCTTGCTCCGGCGACCGACTGCGTTGTGCCCATTGGCGAACAGCAGCTTCTTGCCGGCCTGAAGCAAGTGATGGACGCCGGCTTCTATACGGCCTCCACGCGCCGCCCGGCCGTCTATCGCGGCAATCCCTTCATCATCGAGGTAGCCATCGCTTATGGAAAACCCGAAAAGAAAGAACAAATCAAAGAAGAAAAGACCGACCCCGACGAGCCGGTTCGAATCGCAGGCGGGACGCGCGTCGAGACTAAGCACACCGCAAAGGACAATCGGCCAGCCGCGGAAGAGAAACAACAGCAGCAAGACGAAGTGCTGGCAAAGGTGATCCGCTTCGCCAATCGTGTCCCGCTTCAGTACCAGAAAGGCGCCTGCGCGATCACGAAGGCCGTGACAGGTTTGAACTGGCGCAATTACGGGCTTTCCCAAGCGCGCGGGGCGCCGCCGACAGGCGATCTGACCGTCACGGTGCACATGGCCTCGGTGTGGGTGCCTTTCACCAGCGAGTCGAAGGAGGCGATCGCCTCCTATCCGGAAATCCTCAGAGAAATCCGACTCGCCTTGCAGGAATGCGGGCGAAAGCTCGCCACCCACATCCGCAAGACAGTTCGAATCAAACAGGAGATGAAAAAACGCAGCTATATAGAACAGTATATCCCCGCGATCGGGGAGGCCCTGCGGGACATCCTGGACTTGAAACCCAGGCAGGTGGACAAGCTCTGCAAGAACTTAAAGAACGTCTTGGAACGCAGCCGGAAATTCTAAGAAAGGCTCGTAGCGCCAACCATTAGAATTCTTGCACCGCGGCGATCTCGGCCGCAGGCAGCACGTCAATGGGCTTACGAGAGCTGCATTGGCAGTCGATCTCATGCCAGAACATCACCTCGGGCTCGTCCGCCTGCCAGCACAAAGCCACCGGAATTCCCGCCAGCAACGTGTTGCCCGTACGGCCGACACGGGTGCCGTCGGCTATGCACGGAAAGTCCACGATGCCCAGCGTCCAATCCTTCAGGACCGCGCCCAGGTCTTCCAGCTCTCCGGCCAGCGCGCGAATCCGCTCGACGGTCTGGATGAGTTCATCGCGGACGGTCCGAGGGCAACCACATCGCCCGGAGGTCTGCCTGGCCTCCGCTTGAGGCTCCAAGTGTAGCGCGTCGGTTTTGGCGGCTTCCCCCTCATGCAAGTCCTCCAGGCGGGCATATTCGCAAAGAATGTCGGAGACAATCCGGCGCACGAGCACCAGAGCGCTATTGGCCTGAGCAATTGTGAAGAACCGTCGCCGTTTGGAGGCGGCCGCTCGAATTGCGAACCCTGTATCGAATCCGCCCATCAAACTGCTCTCAAAACGCGACCAGTGAAGACATTGGCCGCATGGAGCCTTCACAGCGTGATTCGTAGAAAGTCCCAAACCCAAGGGATTACGATTGGAGCGACCTTTCTATCGGCTAAGAAGGGACGAATTCATGAATTTGTTCGCCTCGATTTTTGGAGCGCCGAGACCCCATGAAACCTCCAAGCTCATACACCGGGCTACCTGCCGTATTCGGTCAGATTGCGATCCGTTGCTGTTCTGCGTATCCTTAGCGCATGATCGGCTTCTTTAACATCAACAAGCCCACCGGCCCGACCAGCCACGACATCGTCGCGCGCGTCCGCAAGCTGCTGGGGCGAGGAATCAAAGTCGGCCATGCCGGAACGCTTGACCCCTTCGCCAACGGCGTGCTGGTAATGTGCGTCGGTCCGGCAACACGCCTGGCCGAGTACGTCCAGCGCCAGCACAAGCGCTACATCGCAGAGGTCAGACTCGGCGCGACCAGCACCACCGATGACCCGGAGGGCGAAATCACTGAAACGCCGAACGCTGAGCCGCCCTCAGAGGAGGAGCTATCGAGCGTATTGGGGCGCTTTGACGGGCGGATCGAACAGGTTCCGCCCGCCCATTCAGCGGTGCACGTCGGCGGCAGGCGCGCCTATAAGCTCGCCCGGGCCGGGAAGCAACCCCCTCTGCAAGCCCGGCAGGTGACCATAGAGCGCATCGAAATTCTCGAATACGACTATCCCCGCCTTCGGCTGGACGTGACGTGCGGCACCGGGACATATATTCGCTCGCTGGCCCGCGATATCGGCGCGGCCCTTAAGGTTGGCGGCTATTGCTCGAAGCTTACCCGCACGGAGGTCGGACCTTTCAGACTCCCCGCAGCTGTCTCCATCGAAGCTTTAGACCCTCGACGCGACCTGCTGGATCCCCTGGCGGCCCTGGAGGGCCTTTCGCGCGTGGCCGCCGATGAAGTCCAGGCGGAACGCCTGGCAAACGGAAATCCGATAAAACTAGCCGGAGAGCATCCTCCTGGTTACGCCGCCATTGTTGACAAACGCGGACACCTAATCGCCATCGGAACGATCGCAGGCGACGGTCGAACCGTGCAACCCACGAAAGTTCTTCCATCTTCACAAGGGGCGAGTTGATTTCGGGTAGGCTAAGGCCGCTTCTTCCTGACCGTGAAATTTCACCTGTTTAGGTCAGGGTTCCCAATCCAGAACCGTCTGGATCATCGCTTTGCATTGCTCGAGGCACTGCCGGCCCTTGCCCACCTGGTAGAGCGAAGCCGTCGGGCAGACGATAAGGCCCTTGCGATCGTCAAAAACATCCTGGATCAGGGCCTCCGTTTGCTGACGGATCTCCTCTGGAGTTTTCTCGTACATGTCGCCGATTTGGATGTTGCCCTCCAGGCAGATTCTGTCGCGGGCCATCGCCTTGGCCTCGGCGGGCGTGATGTCGCCCATCGGCGGCGGCTCGAACGGGTGGAGCACGTCGGCGCCCATGTCGAGAAAAGCCTGGAAGACCTTCTTGATCGAGCCGTGACAGTGCACGTGAACCCGCCCGCCGGCCTCGTGAATCAGATCGATGATGGGCTTGTCGTATTTCACGTTGAACTCGTGGAAATCCTTCGGCCCATGCAGCGGCGGGCAGATGAACTCCTCCCCCATCAACGCGAAGTAAGGCCCGACGTTGTTTTCCAACAGAGACTTCACCCGCTCAACCATGATCTTCATTCGCCGCCGGCAGAGTGCGTGGATAATGTCGCGGTCCGTGACGGAAAGGATCGCGAAGGCCTCCGAGCCGAATAGCTGGGCGACGAAACTACCCGGATTCGCACAAAGCTGGGCTTCTGCGATGCCGCGCTCGCCGATCTGGCGATCGGCTTCAAAGAAACCGGCAACGTCGCGCTCAATGTCAGGCATCGGCAAAGAAAGATATGTTTCGGCATCTGCGCGGGTTTTCAGGAGATGCTCCTCCTGGTAGCCGGGCGCGCCGGTCAAGCTGCGTAGGTAAGCCGCTCGCAGATCGCCTGCCGGCGTGTGCAGGATCATCACGCGACGTTCAAAGTCATCCGTATGAGGCTCAACGTACGTCTCGGTCAGCTCGGAATATGCCTCCCACACCGGGCCTGCCCAAGCCGGATCCCAAGCACATTTCAGGTCCGTCACGGAATATATCAGCTGCTTGACTTTGTCGTACGTGGGGTCGTTCGCCGGGTAGTTCTCACGAAAATACACGCCGGGCCTGTCCAGCTCCTCGTGAAAATAGCAGCGTCTGAGCCTCTCTCTGGAATTCATCGCCCCGTCCCGTAGCTTCAAGCGCGCTGGAGTCGGTCCTTCACTTCGCAGCGCGGAACGGCGAACACCGCCCACCTGTGCGTACAGATGGTTGAGTGAACCGTCTCGGTATCTCTAGACGGTATACTCACCCTTGTTTCGCGCTTCGGTGAGGTCTTGCCACTTTGGCTCAAGGTGCGCAAGGCCGTACCAGCCGCGGGCCATGAACAGCGCGTCGGTGACGGCAATTGCAACCATCGCCTCGGCGACGGGATATATCCGCGGACAGATGGTCAGGTCTCGCCGTGTGATGGCTTCGAGCTTCTGTTCCTCGAGTGTCATCATGTCCACGGTATCCTGCTCTTTCGAAATTGTCGGTGTGGGCTTGACGGCCAGGCGCATCAGGAGATCCTCGCCGTTGCTCATTCCGCCGAGGAAGCCGCCGCAATAGTTGGTGCGGAAGCGGACTCTGCCGTCTTCGAGGAACGGCTGGTCGTTCCATTCGCTCCCAAGCATGGTACTGGTCTGGAAGCCTGCGCCGAACTCCAGGCCCGTCACCGCGCCGATGGAGCAAAGGCCGTGGGCGATGGTGGCCTTGAGCTTGTCGAAGACCGGTTCGCCCAGACCGGCCGGCACGCCGCGAACGATGATCTCGATCGCTCCGCCGGCCGTGTCGCCGGCCTCGCCCACCTTCAGCAGGTCGGCGATCATCTCCTCAGCCGCCTCGAGATCGCAGCAGTTCAAATCGTTTTTGCGGTAGTTGGCCTTGAGTTCCTCGAAGCTCATCGTGCCGGCTGAGACGCTCCGGCCCCTTATGCCGTGCGATTCGATCACGTGCGAGAGGATCTCAATGCCTTCTCTGGCGAGTATCTGCTTGCCCACGGCCCCACCGGCGACCCGCCCGACGGTTTCGCGTCCGCTAGCCCTGCCGGCGCCGCACCAGTCGGCGTCCTGGCCGTACTTATAGAAGAAGTTCACCTCCGCGTGGCCCGGGCGGATGACGTCCTTAACGTCGCGGTACTGGTTGATGTGGACCTCCTGTGTGTCGACGTTGCGGATCAGCAGTCCTACCGGCGCGCCGGTGGTGACGCCCTCGAACCAGCCGCTGACGATCTCAACGCGGTCGGTCTCCTTGCGCGGGGAGTCGAGCTTGCTTCGGCCGGGGCGGCGCTTATCGAGTTCGTTCTGGATTTTCCGCACGTCGAGCCGGATCCCCGGCGGCACGCCGTTGACGATGGTAAAGAGCGCCCCGCCATAACCGGATTCATTCTCCGTCGCGTGCCAGCCGTACGACTCGCCGCACGTTGTGACCTGAAAAACCCGTCCAAACGTGTTTCCCAACATCGACGTTCTCCTTCGAGAAAGTACCCGGGAAGAACTGCCGTTCGCAGTGATCCCAGGTTATCGATTACTAATTACCGATTACTGATTACGAATCACTGTTTCTGCATGTCGCAGCCGATGCCTTGCATCTGCGCGACAAAAGCAGGGAAGGTTTTCTTGATACATTCGACGTCGCTGATCTGCGTCTGCCCGCGGGCGGTCAGGGCCGCCACAGCCAGCGTCATGACCATGCGATGGTCGCTCTTGCTGTCGAGGTTGGCCCCGTGCAGCTCGCTCTTTCTAATCACAAGCCCGTCCCGGCGTTCTTCCACGTCGGCGCCCATCGCCTTTAGTGCGTTGTACATTTCGCTGATGCGGTCGCATTCCTTGTGGCGAGCGATTTCGGCGTTGGTGAGCACGGTTTGGCCCTCGGCCAGCGCGCCGACCACCGCCAGCAGCATGAACTGGTCGATAAAGTCATTGCAGTCGATTTCGCGTCCCCGAAGCTTGCTGCTTCGGGCGATGACCTCTTCGCCGGTAACTTCGATGTTCGCGCCCATGTCGCGCAGAATGTCGACCACGGCCTTGTCGCCCTGGCTGTCGTTGAAGTCCATGCCCGGGATATGGACCTCGCTGCGCCTCGCGCAGACGGCTGCGACAATCGCATACAGAGCCGCCGACCAGTCCAGCGGAATGCGGACCTCAAATGCCCCCCACTTGCTTCGGCCGCGGATCCGATAGTGCTGGAAATTCTCGTTGCTGCATTCGATGCCGCAGCGGTTCAACCAATCCAGCGTCACGCCCACCCACGGTTTTTCGCCCGGGTGGTGGACAATCAGTTCGGTGGGCGCTTCGGCCAGTGTCGAGGCGATCAACAAAGCCGAAACTGGCTGGGAATCCATACCGTCGATCTCCGCTCTGCCGCCCTTTAGCCGGCCGCGAACCAGAACCGGTGCGTGCCCGTCGCCCTTGGTGGACACGGCCCAGGCGCCAAGAGAGTTCAACGCGTCGATGAGCGGCTGGGCCAGCCGGATGTGACGAATGGAATGGTCGCCGGTCAGGATGCTATAGCCTTCGCAGCATGCAGCCAAGGCCATGAAGAATCGCAGGATGATACCGCTGTTGCCGCAGTCGATGACGTCGTCAGGCGTTTTTAGCTCGCCGCCCGTACCGACGATCTCCCAGACGCTCTCGGCCTTGGGATTGACCTCCGCGCCGAACATCTCCAGCGCCTCGATGCCGCGCATCCAGTCATTGGAGACAGCCGGCGCGATGATCTTGCTGGTGCCCTCGGCCAGGGCGGCCATGATCAGCGCGCGAAACGAGTGACTCTTGTTTGGCGGAATCTTGACCGTTCCCTTCAGATTCGGTGATGGACCTACCAGCAGATTCATAGCTCAATCCCAAGCGGGGACATGGTAGTCGGACAATTTGGCACTTGCAAGCGCTGCAAACTAAAGCGGAGCCGGCCAAAGACTGCCAGAGAAGGTTAAGAGCCTCTAACAGAATGAGGTGCGAGCCGCGTTGTGACGAGAATGAGATGGATACAAGGAAGAACGACGATGATATACCTTGACGGTATGTCGAGGAGTTCTGACGCCGTAGACGCTCATTCTCGTCACAACCCGAAGGGACGTGCGTCTTTTGGCGCATGCCTGCGTTGCTCGGGCTCGACGGCCCACGAAGGGTCGTCGTCGCCCTCACGCCTTGGCCTGCGCCAAAATACACTACGTCGCGGCCACGTCTCATTCTGTTAGGGGCTCTAAATCCCGCGGATCGCAATCCGCCGGCTTGGCAGAGTCGGTTCGCCAGCGGCGGTGCTTCGGCAGATGCTGTCCTACCCTTGCATCGACGATTGCGGCAGGGCCCGCTGGAGAACGGCCGCCTTGATCTCCTCAGCCAGGTCGTCGTTTTCCTTCAGGAAGCTGATGGCGCTGGCCCGGCCCTGGCCAAGGCGGACGTCGCCATAGCTGAACCACGCCCCCTGCTTGGCCACGACATCGTGCGTCACGGCCAGGTCCACCAGGTCGGCGATGGCGCTGATGCCGGAGTCGAACATGATGTCGAATTCCGCCGTCCTAAACGGCGGGGCAACCTTGTTTTTAACCACGCGGGCGCGGACGTGATTGCCGACGGCCTGGTCGCCCTCCTTGATCGTCCCCACGCGGCGGATGTCAATCCGAACCGTGCTGTAGAACTTCAGCGCCCTGCCACCCGGCGTGGTCTCCGGGTTGCCGAACATCACGCCGATTTTCATGCGAATCTGGTTGATGAAGATCACGCACGTATGCGACTTGCTAATGGCGCCGGCGAGCTTGCGCATAGCCTGACTCATCAGGCGGGCCAGCAGGGCAACGTGCGTGTCGCCCATTTCGCCCTCAATCTCCGCCCTGGGGATCAAGGCCGCCACGGAATCCACCACGACCACGTCCACCGCGTTGGAGCGGACCAGCAGCTCGCAGATCTCCAAAGCCTGCTCGCCGTTATCCGGCTGGGAGATCAGGAGGTTCTCCAGTTTCACGCCGAGCCTGCGGGCCCACGTGGGGTCCAAGGCGTGTTCTGCATCGATGAAGGCAGCCACGCCGCCGGCCTTCTGAGCACTGGCAATGATGTGCAGCCCCAGCGTCGTCTTGCCGCCGCCCTCCGGGCCGAACAGCTCGCAGACACGCCCTCGCGGCACGCCTACCCCACCCAACGCCAGGTCGAGACTCAACGCACCGGTCGGAATGCCCGGAACGCTGGCAACCTGATCGTCGGCCAGCCGCATGATCGCGCCGGCACCGTAACTCTTTTCGATCTGCTTTAGCGCCGCGTCCAGGGCCTGCTCCCGCCGCTGCGCCGCGCCTGAAGCAACCTTCGTCGTCTTGGCCGACTTGGCCATTGTCGTTCTCCTTGATCTTTGTCGTGACTTGATTGTCGTCGGGCCTCAAAACTCCTCGCTTCTCGCACACGCCTCTTAAGCCGGATCGCCCGAAAACAAAGTCACTGTCGCACGCCATACTGTAAGCTATTTGTTAGGGTAATGCAAGCACCCAAGCGAAAAATCCCTCACTGCAACTCTTGAAGTTACCGCCGGCGGCAGCGATTCGCAACTACCGGTTCGAAAAATCCCCTCACCGCCCCAGCGCGGCGCGGGCGATGGGCGTGTAGATTGGCCCGTCCGGAGTAAGCTGCGAGCTGTATGTGACCAGCTCGGCAACGTGCTGGACGCCAAAGTTTCTCTCGCGATAGACCGCGGCTGTTTCGCGAAAGGCCTCCGGATTGCGAATGCTCTTGACGCGGGCCAGCGTAATGTGCGGCCGAAAGGCGCGATCCTCCTCCCGAAAGCCCAAGCCGCTTAGCTGGCCGGCAACGATTTCATGCAAGCTGGCGAGCCGACCGCTCGGGTCGTGTACCCCTACCCAGACCATGCGCAATTGGCCTCGTGGCGGTACACAAAGAAGGTGGCGGAGTTCAAAATCGAACGGCTGAACTTGCGCCGCGCCGTCGGCAACGGCCTTGCAGACTTCTGAGGTCCGCTCGTCGGCCACGCTGCCCAGAAACTGCATCGTAACGTGAAGGTTTTCCCTGGCCACCCAACGAATCTTCGCCTGCGGGTCGTCCAGCTTCGAGCCAACCTCCTCGAAGCCGTCGAGAATCGAGTCGTCCAGGTCCAGGCCCAAGAATGTCCTCAAAGCCATAGCAACCTCAAGATCCAGACTTGCACGTTAATCGCACAGTTCGTCAGCTAGCCGCGAGCCGAAACGAGCGGGCAAGCATGTCGCGCCTAGCGAAGTTAAAATCGCGTCAGTTCCTCGAATTCCCTGAGGCGCTGGTCGATGTCCTGACGGCGCATTTCGAAGAACCGGTTGAGGGAAAAATCCTCCAGCGCGAAGCTGGCGGTGACGGTTCCATAAGCGATGGCCCGACGCAGCGTGCCCTCATCGGCGCCGCCCGCAGCCGCTAAGTGTCCCATCATCGCCCCGGCGAAGCTGTCGCCCGCACCCGTCGGATCGACCACGCGCACGGCCGGGTAGGCCGGACAGGCAAAGATCCCCCCGTCGGCGAACAGCAAGCTGCCGTGCTCGCCCTTTTTGATGACGACAAAGCCGTGGACCATCGCGGCGATCCGGAGCCCGGCTGCCACGACGTCTTGCTCTTCAGTGAGGAGTTTCGCCTCAGAATCGTTCAGCACCAGCCCGTCGATTTCGCCCAGCAGCCGCAGGAGGCCCTCCCGCTCGCTCTTGATCCAGATATCCATCGTGTCGGCTACGACGAGTTTCGCCCCGGTCAGCCGGCTGAGCATCTCGGCCTGGAGATCCGGGTGCGTGTTGGCCAGGAAGACGTATCGGCTGTCGAGAAACGCCTCGGGGATGCTCGGGGCGGCCTCGGCCAGCACGTTCAGTTCGACGGCGATCGTCTCGCGCCGGTTGATATCTTCATGATATCGGCCGTGCCATCGGAACGTCTTGGCGCCGTGGCGAACCTCCAGGCCGGTCATGTCGATCTGCGGATTGTCCTCCAGCGGCTTGAGGAAGCCTACCGGGCAATCGTCACCTATCACGCCCACCAGCCGCACCGGCGAGAAGAACGCCGCAGCATAGGCAAAATACACGCTCGATCCGCCCAGGGCGTCCTGGACCTTGCCCGAGGGCGACTCGACCGTGTCTATCCCGATGCTGCCGGTCACGAGTAAGCTCATATCATATTTCCGATTCGCTGCGTCCGATTGCTGATCTATATTTCGCCAGGGCCGTTTAACCGTCGTCGCGACGACGGCGGCTGAACCCATTTATTTCACTCGCGGATCTTTAAGCATCGATCAATCCGCGCGAGTGTCTTTTCCTTGCCGAGGATCAGCAGCGTCTCGTAGATCGACGGGCTGATGGTGGTGCCGGTGACGGCTACGCGGATCGGCTGGGCGACCTTGCCCAGGCTCAGCTTGTGGGTCTGGCAATAGTCATTCACCAAGGCTTCCAGCGCTTGGTGAGTCCACTCGCTGGCGGCCAGCAGGCGGCGAAGCCCCGTCAGGACGGTGAATCCCGCTCCATCGCTTTTCCGCAGAACCTTCTTGACGGCCGTCTCGTCGTACCCGTATGCGTCGTCGGCCTCGAAGAGGACGTTACACTTAGCCGGGATGTCCGCAAAGGTGCGAAAGCCCTTGTTGGCCCGGATGAGCCGCCGCAGAAGCTCTTCATCACCTGCGGGAATAAGCGTGTCATTGAGTGCGAGGTAGTCCTTGAATGCCTCCAGCAGGCGGCCTTCCGAGGCTGTGGCCACCGCATCGGTGTTGAATGCCAGCAGCTTGTCGCGGTCGAACCTCGCGTTGGTCTTGCCGATCCGTTCCGGGCCGAATAGCTCGATAAGCTCGTCCATCGTGAGCTTTTCGCGATCGCCGCTCGGCCGCCAGCCCAGCAGCGCCAGGAAATTAACCAGCGCCTCGGGCAGATACCCCGCGACGCGGAAGGCGTGAACCTCCACAAGAGGCTCCAAACGCCCCGTATCGCGTTTGGAGACCTCCTCGCCTTCACGTTTGGAGAGCTTTCGGCCTTTCATGTCGGTAATCAGCGGCAGGTGGCAGTAGCGAGGCTCGCCAAAGCCCAGCGCCTCGCGCAGCAGCACGTGCCGCCAGGTTTGGCCGAGAAACTCCTGCCCGCGACAGATGTAGTTCACGTCCATCAGCGCGTCGTCCACGACGACGGCCAGGTGATAGGTCGGATAGCCATCGGCCTTGAGGATGACGAAATCGGCCATCTCCTTGGCCGGCATGGTCACGTCGCCGAAGGCTTCGTCGTGCACGGTAACATCCTTACCCGGGCACAGAAATCGCACGACGACGGGTCGGCCTTCGGCGCGGACCCTTTCGGCGTCTGTGGCCGTGGGCAAGGGGTCAGGCCGCGGATAAAAGAAACCGCCCTTCTCGGCCTGTGCTGCTTTGCGCATGGCCTCGAGCTCTTCGGGCGTCTCGAAGGCATGATACGCCCTGCCGGCCTGGAGGAGTTGATCGACGTATTTCCGATAAATCGCCAGCCGCTCGGACTGCCGGTAAGGGCCGTTTGGCCCACCGACCTCGATGCCCTCGTCCGGCTGTAGCCCCAGCCACCGCAGGTCCTCGATGATTCTCGCGATGGCGGCTTCGTCGTGACGTCTCCGATCGGTGTCCTCAATGCGAAGTAGAAACGTCCCGCCAGCCTGCTTTGCCAGCACGTAATTGAACAGCGCCGTCCGGGCCCCGCCCACGTGCAGATAGCCAGTCGGCGAGGGGGCAAAACGCGTCTTGATCTTTTCCATCTGCGAAAAACTCTCCTCAGTCCGGCCGTCATCTGCTAACTTAGTACGCGCGCGAGCGCTTTTCAATGTCCTCATTGACCATTCGCTTACCATCGAGATAAGAAAACCTTGGAAATGCCGAACGCCGAGGAAGAAAAAAACAAAAAACAAACAGACAAGGCGGCCTCGAAGGGCAGTGCCAACGACCCACAGCGTCCCACTGACTTCATTCGAAGCATCGTCGCCGAAGACTTGAAGACGAACAAATGGGGCGGTAGGGTCGCGACGCGTTTCCCGCCCGAGCCGAACGGCTACCTTCACATCGGACATGCCAAGAGCATCTGCCTTAACTTCGGCATCGCCGCGGAGAACGAATGCGGCGTCTTCCACCTGCGATTCGACGATACCAACCCGACCAAGGAGGAGGCCGAATACGTCGAGTCAATCAAGGAGGACATCCGATGGCTGGGATGCGATTGGGGCGAGCATCTCCACTACGCCTCCGACTATTTCGAGCAGATGTACGCCTGCGCCCAGCAGTTGATCAAGAAAGGCAAAGCCTACGTCTGCGACCTGGCGGCCGAAGAAATCCGTCAGTATCGCGGCACGTTGACCGAACCGGGCAAGGACAGCCCCTACCGCAACCGTTCGGTCGAGGAAAACCTCGACCTCTTCCGGCGTATGCGTGCCGGGGAGTTTCCCGACGGAAGCCGCGTACTGCGAGCTAAGATCGACATGGCCTCTGCCAATCTGAACATGCGCGATCCGGTCATGTGCCGCATCCTCCATGCCAGCCACCACCGGACCGGCGATAAATGGTGCATCTATCCGACCTACGACTGGGCGCACGGCCTGGAAGATTCCATCGAGCGGATCACGCACTCTATCTGCACGCTGGAATTCGAGAACCACCGCCCACTGTACGACTGGTTCCTCGATGAGCTGGACGTGTATCACCCCCAGCAGATCGAGTTCGCTCGGCTCAACCTCAGTTACACCGTGCTGAGCAAGCGGAAGCTGCTGCGGTTGGTGCAGGAAGGCCGCGTCCGTGACTGGGACGACCCGCGAATGCCGACCCTTTCAGGCCTGCGGAGGCGAGGCTACACGCCCGAGGCCATCCGCAACTTCCTCAACCGCATCGGCGTCGCCAAGTTCGACAGCACCATCGACATCGCGCTTCTCGAACATTGCCTCCGGGAAGACCTCAACAAGCGCTCTCCGCGCGTGATGGCCGTGCTGCGCCCGCTGCGGTTGGTCATCGACAATTATCCCGAAGACCTCGTCGAAGAGCTCGAGGCCATCAACAACCCCGAAGACCCAGCCATGGGCACGCGCAAGGTTCCGTTCTCGCGCGTGATCTACATTGAACGGGAGGATTTTCGCGAGGCCCCGCCGAAGAAGTTCTACCGTCTGGCGCCCGGCCGCGAGGTGCGCCTGCGATATGCCTACTTCGTCACGTGCACGGACGTTATTAAGGACGAGGCCGGCGAAGTTGTCGAGCTGCACTGCACGTACGACCCGGCCACGCGCGGCGGAGACTCACCCGACGGACGCAAGGTCAAGGCGACGTTGCATTGGGTCTCAGCCGCTCATGCGCTGCCGGTCGAAGTGCGACTGTACGACCACCTGTTTATAAAAGAAAACCCCTATGAGGCGGCCGAAGGCGAGGATTTTACGTCCAACCTGAACCCCAACTCCCTCCAGGCCCTCACGTCTTGCCGGGCTGAGCCCTCCTTGGCGCGCGCAGAGCCAGGCACCCGCTACCAGTTCGAGAGGCAGGGTTACTTCTGCGTCGATCCCGATTCTTCCCCCGAAACGCTGGTGTTCAACCGAACGGTATCCCTGCGCGATTCCTGGGCCAAGATCGAAAAGACCCAAAAGGCAAATGAATAGACAGCGACGCCGAGCGGCGGGGCGTCGTTTGCTCTGCTGGCCTTTTTGGCCCTACGCCCCCGTCTCGTCCGTGAGGCGCGCGTACAACTCGGCGTAGTCGTGCTTGTTTTTCCCGGCCATCCACGCCATTGCCTCGCGCGGGTGCTGGTTGAGAATTCCGGCGAGCATGTACGGGATGTGATAACCCCACTCAATCTCCTCGGTCAGCGGTATGATCTTGCTGCCGATGACCTCCAGCAGTGGCAGCAGATTGAACTTCGGGTTTTTCAGGAACCCCAGCAGCAGCTCCAGCGGACAGTTGCCCGCCCCCCTGCCCAGCCCGTAAAGCGTCCCGTCGACGAAGTTAGCGCCCTTGATGACGCCTTCGATCGTATTGGCAAAGGCAAGCTGCTGGCTGTTGTGGCAGTGTACGCCGATCTCCTTGGTCTTGATGTACATCCTGTACCGTTCGATCAGGTAGTGGATCTCTTCGCTGTACAGCGCGCCGAAGCTGTCGACGACATAGATGGCCTTCGCCTGGGTCTCCTCCTCAAACTGCTGCAGCGCCTCGTCGAGAAAAGGCGGGCCCTCCTTGGAAATGGCCATGATATTGATAGTCGTATCGTAACCCTGTTCGGCAGCGCGGCTGCAGATATGTATGGCCTTGTCGGCGTCCTTGACGTACGTAGCCACGCGGATTAGGTCCACGACGCTCTGGTCGTACGGTAAGATGTCATCGGCGTCAGACTTGTGGGCGTCCATCATGACGCAGATCTTGGTATTTCCTGGGTCGACCCCCTCGGTGACCTGGCGCAGGTGCTTCTCGTCGCAGAATCGCCACGGGCCGAACTCATCCGGCGAGAACATCGCCTTACTATTGCGATAGCCTAACTCGACGTAATCGACGCCGGCGGCGCAGATGGCCCGATAGACCGCCTGCACCGTCTCCAACGCAAACTGCGAGTCGTTCGCCAACCCGCCGTCGCGGATCGTGCAGTCCACCACCCTGATCTCTGAACGATACATTTTCCTCTCCCTGCCCTGCTCGGTCAGGCTTGGTCTTGCCGCTCGGACCAGGCCTCTCGGCTAATAGCCCCTTATCATATCTCGGCAACATCCTCCTGTCGCTTGCAACGGCCATTCTTGACACCATTGCCTTCCCTCTGCTTAAGAGGCCGACCCAATGCGGTCCAAAGAAAGGACTTAGCTTATTTCCCGCCTGAGAAAAAACCTTGGATTTTTTCTCGTCTGTGTCCTATTAATATGGTATTATTTCGGTATTGCGATTGGAAGGCCAATGCTTAACATAAGACTTGACAAGAAAAGCACTACGCCGCTGTATGTTCAACTGCGCGACAGCATTCAACAGGCAATTCACGAAGGGACGCTCAACAGCGGTGATCGCCTTCCCACGGTGGCAAGCCTCGCCAAGCAGTTGAAGGTGGCCCATTCGACGGTTCGACGTGCCCTTGAGGATCTCGCACAATCCGGCTTGGTGAACTGCCACGTCGGCAGGGGAACGTTCGTGACCGACCCCGCTGTATCGCTCGGGCGGTCGGGCGGCATCGAGGTGGCGTCAGTGCCTCCTGCCAGCGCCGCAGTCGAGGCGGAACTCGCCCTGGCGGCCCGCCGGCTGCGGATGGGCATCGCCAAAAGTCTCGATGCACTGTTGGCCTTGGCGGCCAAGCCGGGTCTCCTGCGGTTCACTTCCGGCGTCCCCGCTGCCAGCACGCTGCAGGCTGACACGCTTGAGCGATTGACCCGCCAAGCCCTCAAGAACGGTCAGGCCGCGTACGCAGGCTACTCCCCGCCAGGCGGTCTGCCGGAGTTGCGACAAGCCGTCGCGGCACGGCTGACTGCCGCCGGCACGGAAGTCCCGCCGGAGGAGGTCTTGATCACAAGTGGCTCGCAGCAGGCGGTCTCATTACTGGCCCAAAGCGCGTTGGAAACCAACGCCAAGATTCTCTGCGAAGTGCCCTGCTACATGGGGGTCCCTAAAGCGTTCGGGGCCGTAGGTCACTGGGTCGAGTCGGTCAGGCGGGATACCGAAGGGCCCAAGTTGGACGAGCTAAGTAACTTTACCGACGAGCGGCCGCTGATGCTCTACCTCTGCCCAGAATTGCATAACCCCATGGGCACGGATCTCCACCCGTTGCGTCGGAAGGCCTTGATCGACTGGGCGAATCGGAGCCAGGCCCTGCTGATCTGCGACGAGATCTTTCATGACCTGCGCTTTGACGGTTCCACGCCGCGGAGTCTGCTGGCAGAGGCCGGCGGCAACCGAGCTGCCGTGATTGGCTCTCTTTCGAAGTCGTTTATGTGCGGGCTGCGGATCGGCTGGCTGGCATCCAGCCGCGAGCGAGTTCAGTCGCTAATCGAACTCAAGAACGCCGTGGACATCGGATCTCCGCCGCTCATGCAGGGAATCGCCCTCGAGCTGCTGCGATCGGGCGAGTACGACGATCACGTCCGCCGGGTTCGGCGCCTCTACCAGATTCGTTGCGAGGCGACGCTAAAGGCCCTAAAGCACTACATGCCCAAGGATCTCACCTGGACCCGCCCTGCGGGGGGATTTCACATGTGGGTGGAATTACCGAGTGGCTATTCCAGCGTGGTGCTTTTCCTGCTGGCCGTCGAGCGCGGAGTGGCTTTCGTCCCGGGACCGAAGCATGACATCGATCATCGGTTCATTAACGCCTTTCGTCTCAGCTATGGAAACCTCCGGCCGGAGCAAATCGACAAGGGCATCCGTCAGCTGGCCGAAGCAGTCAAGGAGCTTCTCAAACACCCCCCCAGCGATACGGGCTTGAGCGGCGTGGGCAGCTTTCTATAGTAGTGTGGGTATATGAGAAGGCAACCTTGCTGCGATCTGCGACCATTGTCGGCAGAGGCATTGTGGTCGGCGTTTATCCGGCAGTTCCCGGGCAGCCAAGGCGGCTTGGTGGCGATCGCCAACGTCCACAAACCGGGAACATTCGTCGCCTGCTGAGAGAAGATGCTTCGGAAGAACGAGTACCATCCCGACCAGTATTCCGAATACCTGGCCAACCACCACCAGCACAACATGGTGGTTAACACACTGGACGTGAGCCTGTACATGTTCGGTCTGAGCATGGTGTCCGCCTCCGTGGTGTTGCCGGCCTTTGCCTTGCGGCTGGGCGCATCCGACATCGTGATCGGCCTGCTGCCAGCCGTGATGATCCTCGGCTATAGTCTGCCACAGGTGGCGGTATCCTTTTTCGTGGAGGGGCGACTCCGCCATAAGCCCTGGTGTTTACTGCTGGGCATTCCACAGCGCGTGCCCTGGCTGGCGATGGGCGTACTGACGGTGCTTTTCGCGGATACCCGGCCAGGACTGCTGCTGGTAATGTTCCTGATTTGCTTTTTCATCGCGAACCTCTCGTTTGGCTTTTCCAACCCCGCCTGGGGTGAGCTGATCGCCAAGTCCATTCCAGCCAACCGTCGCGGGACCTTCATGGCACTGGTGACGGTCTTGGGCAACGGACTAGGCTTTCTCGGCGGGGTGATCGTAAAGTTCGTGATGGAAAGCGGTTACTTTCACTACCCCAACACGTACGCGGTGCTGTTCTTCAGCACGTCGGCGGTGCTGTGGGTTTCCTTCGCCGTTTTCATGAGGAACCGCGAGCCGCTGCTGTGGCCGGCCCGGAAGGAAAAGGACCTGGCCAGCTACTTCCGCTCCCTCCCGCGCATCCTTCGCAACGACCGGGGCTTCAGGCGTTTCATCCTTTCCAGCGCCCTGGGCACAAGCAAGGTGATGGGCATGGCGTTTTTCATGGCGCACGCTCTCAAGCGGTTTGACCTGCCCGACGCGGTAGCAGGCAATTTCGTAATGACCTATACGGCGGCGATGCTCCTTACGGCCCCGCTGCTTGGGTGGCTCGGCAACCGGTTCGGGCATAAGCCCAACGTAGCCCTGTCGTTCGGCTTCTACGCCGCTGCGGCCTCACTTGCGATGCTGGCCTGGAATGAGCGCTTGATGTACGCGGTCTTCGCCCTGATGGCTGCGAGCATGGCCGCACACATGGTCGGCAGGCATAACATCATTTACCAGTTCTCGCCCGAAGGAAAGCGCCCGACGTATCTGGCGCTGGCCGGCACGCTGACGGCACCATTCGTACTGGGCTTTGCGCTGCTGGGCGGTTATCTGGCCGAGACGTCCAGTTTTGGCTACCATGGGCCGTTCGCTGTTTCCGTGGCGTTGAACCTTGGCGCTCTTGGGATCCTCGTCTTCGGCGTTAAGGTGCCGGCGCCGGAGACTGTCCCGGCCCAGCAAGCCGCAGCCCAGCCGGCCGACCTCGAGAAAACGTAGTAATAATATGAACCGCAAAGATGCTTCCCGCAGGGCGAAAGTTATCCGCGATCATCGCCGGCAATGGCGTCAATGCCTGTACGTCTATCCGGTTGTCTCGCGGCGGGCCACGGGGCTGAGCATCGGCGTGAACCTAAACCCCGACAAGCAGTGCAACTTCTCCTGCGTGTATTGTCAGATCGACCGACACATTCACCGCGGCCTGCACGAAGTCGATCTCCACGCGGTCCGCAAGGAACTGCGCGAGGCGATGGCGGCAGCCGTCTCGGGGGAGCTTTGGAGCGAGCAGCGATTCGCCAAAACACCATCGGCAATGCGACGCATCAACGATATCGCCTTCAGCGGCGACGGCGAGCCGACCTGCCTGGCCAACTTCGACCAGGCCGTCGCCGTAGCCGTGGACGTCAAGGGCGAATTCAGCCGCAATGACGTCAAGATCGTCGTTATCACCAACTCCTCGCAACTCGATCAGCCGCAATTCCAGAGCGCGTTGGCGATCCTCGACGCCAATGATGGCGAGATCTGGGCCAAGCTCGATGCCGGCACGGAAGAGGCCTTCCAGCGGATCAACCGCCCGGAACCGAAGATCCCGCTGAAGCGGATCGTGGACAACATCGCCGCCATCGCCCGCGGCCGAGCCGTCGTGATCCAGACATTGCTGTTTCGACTCGGCGGCGCCGCCCCGCCGTCGGCCGAGATCGAGGCCTACTGCGACCGCCTGCGGGAGATTCTGGATAGCGGCGGAAAGATCAAGCTCATCCAGCTGCACACCATCGCCCGCCAGCCGCAGGAGCCCTGCGTCTCTCCTCTAGCCGACGAGGAGCTTGACGCCATCGCCGAAAAGATCCGCACCGCCCTGCACACCGTACCCCTCGAGACCTACTACGGGACAGAAGTTAGACCCCAAAAGAGCTAAGAGACATTCCCTCACGTCGACAGGCGCGAGGTGCACAAGAAGCCAGACCAGAAATCTACCGTCCAAGCTGGGGCGCCCCTGACATTGCCTTGGTCTGACCCGATGAATCCCAGTCAGGTCCCGCTTACTAGTTTTCGACCTTGATGAGCGAGCGGACGTCGTAGCCGGGGAGTTTGTCGCGGCCGTGAAGGAAGCAAAGCTCGATCACGAAGGCGATGCCGACGATCCGGCCGCCGAGCTTCTCGACGAGTTTGCATGCTGCGGTCATCGTCCCGCCGGTGGCCAGCAGGTCGTCGATCATGAGCACTTTCGCTCCAGGCCCAAAGGCATCGGCGTGCATCTCGACGGCGTCCGTGCCGTATTCCAGCTCGTAGCTTTCGCTGACGGTCTCGGCGGGCAGCTTGCCCGGCTTGCGGATGGGCACAAGGCCGGCTTGGAGCCGCTCGGCCAGCATTGCGGCGAAGATAAAGCCCCGACTTTCCACGCCGGTGACGAACTGCACCCCCTTGTCCTTGAACGGCGCGGCCAATTGGTCCGCGGCCTCGCAAAGGGCCCGGCAACTGCCCAAAAGCGGAGTGATGTCTTTGAAGATGATCCCCTTCTTCGGAAAGTCCGGTACGTCTCGAATAAATTCTTCCAGGTCGATCATGGTTCTACCAGTTCTTGAAGTTCGTTTGAGAAAGAGCGCGCTGGAGTGTATCGGCCGACCGCGCCGGCGTCCAGAGTCGAGTGGGGAGCTGAGATCACCGCTGGCTTGGGGGTGCAGCCGCTGCCCGGCGAGCAATCGGCCGGCGGTAGGAACGGCTGAGATACACTTGCCGCGCCGTCTGGTAGTAGGAGAGCATCTGGTGTTCCAGGATATCCTTCTCGTGCGGATCGATCCGGCGAGCCGAGACCGACGTCATGTCCAGCCAGTTGGTCCGGAAGAGTATGGCGGTGCCTCTGGGCGGCAGGATCAGTGCATTCTCGCCACGGACAAACCCCAGTCGGTTGTCCTCATGTAGCAGGGCAAGGCCTTCGCCGGGCTGCACGGCCAGCACGTTACGCCCAAAGAAGCAATGCTCATAGCTTCCGCCAAGCATCGCCAGCAGCGTCGGGGCAATGTCAGTCTGGCTGGCGACGGTGGAGAGCCTCCGGGCCGGGACGATCCCGGGGGCGTAGAATAGACACGGCACGCGGTAGCCAGGCACGTCGATCAGTCGCGTGCGGTCCAGGTCGCGGGGGTGATCGGCCACCAGCACGAAGATGGTATCCTTGAAATATTCCTCCTGCCGCGCGTGCTTGAAGAACTCCGCCAGTGCCCAGTCGGCGTAGCGGTAGGCATTGAGCTTCTTGTTCTCGTCGGTATCGTGCGGCAGCATCGCGGTGCGGTTCAGCGGCACGTCGTACGGTTCGTGGTTGGAGACGGTCAGCACCACGGCGAAGAACTTCTCCTGCTGCCGGTTCATCTGCCGGAACGCCCGGTGGGCGGCCTGGAAGATCACCTCATCAGGCATGCCCCAGTTGCCTGCCAAGCCGGCGACGTGCATCTGCTTTTCGCCGATGAACGTATCGACGCCGCCAGCGCCGAAGAATCCTTTCATGTTGTCAAACTCAGGATCGCCGCCGTAGAAAAACACCGTTCGATATCCCCGATCGCGGAGGATTTTCGGCAGCGTCAGGAAGTTGCCCTGGCTGTGCTGACGCTTAAGGATGGACTGCCCGCCCAGGTCGGGATGGCCGCAGAGCACGCCGGTCAGGCCGCGGTTGGTCCGCAGGCCCACTGCATACATCCGCTCGAAGAACAGCCCCGCCCGACAGAGCCGATCGAAGTTCGGCGTGTGGCTCGCCCCACGGCCCAACGCGCCGACAGGCGTCCCGGCCATGCCTTCCATCACGATCAGCACCACGTTGTAGTCCCGCCTTGGCCTGTCGGTCTTCGTGCGCCGCCAGAGCAAGTTGTCGGGACAGTCAAGGGGTGTGTCGTTCGGCTGGAGGATCATCTGCGCGGCCGTCACCGCCGCCGGGTCGGGTTCGGGCAGCGAATACATTTCGTCCTCGTCCTTGCTGTCCTCCAGTTGGAGCAGGGCCGCGTGTCCAAGCGTGTAGAAATTGTTCAGTGTAATCTGATCAATGATGTTGTTCTCGCTGAAGTAGGCCGAGTCGTGCTGAACCGGGCGCTCGTCGAATCCTCCGCGGGCCGCCAGCACGCACAGGCCCATGAGCACCACCGCACCGATGGGCCTGACCCAGGCAGGCGCGTCGGCCAGCCGGCCACGCCAGAAGACCCTCCTGAACAGCAGATAGCACAAAACAGGAGCGATTACGGTCCCGATTGCCAGCAGCCAGATCGGATAGGCATTCCACAGATAGATGGCCAACTCGCGGAAGTGCCCGAAGTATGCTATCGAGGTCCAGTTCAGCCGGGCGCCGAAGTGCAGGAAAAAGGCCACCCCTACGACCTCGACGAACAGCACCAGCGTCGCCAGCACTGCGCCGTAGGCCATGATGAAACGCCTGAAGGTTCTTTCGGCAAACGCCGAGGCCGACGCCAACGACAGAACCATCGCCAGGGGAAGCATCGCGCAGCCGATAGGCACGGCATCGTAGCGCAGTCCTGTCAGCAGGCACTGTGCGATCTCCGATGCCGAGACGTTACGAAGAGACTCGCTGCAAGCGATGAGCAGCCCGGCACGGAAGCAGGCGAAGATAATCCAGCTCGCAAGGGCCAGCAGCCAAAGCGGACGAAGCCGCTGGCCGGCCATTGAAGCCAGTATCGTCGCGGCCCGTTTGCCCAACCGGCCGTTCTCAACCTCGCCCAGTAGAATTCCGTTGGCCATAAGCCTCTGAAGCTTCCAGCCTGCGGCTTCTCAGCCCGCGGGCCTCCTGCGCGGCACGCTTCTGCGGCTACTATGGTATGCTGCTGGCGTGGAAAACATCAAGAAGGCATTCAGGGGGGTTCCAACGAAATTCTCGTGGCAAGATATCGCGCCCACGCCGGCTGGACAAAGCCGGCGGTCCAACAATTACGGCAGCTAAGAGCGTACGGGGATCTTATAGCAGTTCATCACAGATTTTCTTCAGCTCCTCGAGGGCCTTGTTCTCGAGTTGACGAACGCGCTCGCGGGTCAGTCCGACGACCTTGCCGATCTCCTTGAATGTCCGCTGCGGACCGTCGTAGCCGTCCAGACCGAATCGCAGCTCCAGGATCTTTCGCTCCCGTTCGTCGAGCTTCTCCAGCAGCGACCGGACGAAGGGCAGGTTGGAGGCGTCCATCACCGCGCGTTCGGGCGAGTTTTCCTCGTCGCCCAGCATCTCACAGATCGCCTGCGCGCCTTCGGCGCCGATCTGGGACGGTGCGGTGACGGCCTGAAGACCCTGCTGAACGAGCGCAGCCTTTTTCTTGCTGATCTTGAGTTTCTTGGCCATCTCAGCCGTCGTGGCAGGCCGGCCGAACTTGGCTTCCAGCTCCGCTGAGGCACGACGCCACTTGCTAATCAGTTTGGCCAGGTAGGCGGGGATGTGGATCGGCTGGCCAGCGTTGATCATCGCCCGCTTGACCGCTTGCTTGATCCACCAGGCGGCATAGGTGCTGAACCGCACGCCGGCTTCGGGATTGAACTCCTCCACCGCGCGAACCAGCCCGAGATTGCCCTCGGCTACCAGGTCGCCGAGCGTCATGCCCGGGTTGGAATATTCTTTGGAGATCTTGACCACCAAACGCAGGTTGGAGTGGATCATCTGCTCTCGCGCGATCGGATCGGAGTGCTCGCGGATCCGGCGGGCAAGCTGTCGCTCCTGCTCGGCCGTCAAAAGCGGCGCAGATTTGATCCGCTCAAGATACCAACCCAAGCCTATCATGGAACTCCTCCTGGCCATGCTGATCCTCCGTTGTTTACACAAGCTCGTACACTCGGCCGTCATGCATAACTTCGGACGTTTCGGAGGATCACTTAAGTAATGAATCACGCGCCGTTTGTGTGGCTTGCACGCCGGTCGGATCAAGCCCGCAAAACCGCTGCCCAGGCCGAGATTTTCGTGCTGCCTGCCGCCTAGAATGAATAGTGGCGGCTAAATTCTTGTCTTCCGTAGCCGTCAACGGCAGAAAGGACCTGGAAGATGCGAGGAAACGCGATGGCCAGTTGGGGCCCTGTGCTTACGGCGCTGCTGCTGGTGGGCGGTGGGGTCTTGATCTGGACGGCAGTCGACAGCGGCACGCCGCGGCCGGCCGCCATGGTAGTGGGGGTAACGTTGGTGGGCCTAGCGGTTGTGCTGCTGGCCTTCACCGCCTCCGCTCGCGTCCGTCGAGATGCTATCGACCGCAATCTCAAGAGATATGGCTGTTCTCGCTGCGGGTACGCGCCACACCCCGAAGAACTGGAAACGGGCGAATCCTTCCCCTGCCCAACCTGCGGCCAGCCGATGTATCTCCGATAATAGGCGTTGTTCTGCACGAAAGCGTGCGATTGCGCCGGCTGTCAATTCGACTTGGCCAACCTCTACAAGGTGGCCAGAATCAGCATGCCCAGCCCTGCGAACAGCACCGCCATCGCCAGCTTCAAAGCCGCCAGGTGGCGGCGCAGAAACTCCCCAAGACGCTCGGAACTCACCCCGTAGTACGCAACAACCAGGATCCCCACAAGCGGCGCGATGAACATGACATTGTACAGCAGCAGAAAGCCGATCGCGTGTGCCCGCAATCCCGGCGACCTTGCTACGTACATAATGGTTGGCAGATAGACCTGTCCGGTGCAAAGCGACTCCAGCAAGGCGATCAAGCACCCCACGGCAAATGAGCCAATCACCAGGTTTCGGGTGTTTAGACCAACGCGAATTAGTTTGTGTATGCTGGCCTTGACGGACTTGGGAAGGGCCAGCGTGATCTTCGTTACATCACCGCTTCGCACGTATCGTATGAAATCCACCAGGCTCCAGGCGGCCAGGGCAAACGCCAAGATCGCCACTGCATAAGCCAAGCCGACGGAGATGCCGTAGCTGGCCGAAAAGGCCTTGACGGCCCCGAGAAGCCCCAATCCGAGCAGAAAATAGGTCACAAACACCGCCGATGTAAAGCCAACACCCACCACGGCAAGCTGCCGCCTGGTCTTGCCCAGCAGCGCCAGCATCGACAGAAGGAAAACGATTGTCGTGAAAGCACAGGGGTTGATTCCATCCAGAAGCCCTGCGGCGGCGACGGCGACGACGCTGAAACCCTCGAACCGCTCGACGAGCCCGGAAGGAGCCCCGGCGTCCTTTCCAGCCGGCTGGGCCTGGCCGTCAGCGGGTTCGGCCTCTTTTTCCGCTGGGACAAACGTCACCGATCCCTTTTCAAGCTCCTGGGCGATGACTTCATCCAGCCGGCGGACAATTACCTTGGCCCCGGCAAGATATTGACTGCCGACGAAAACCTTGGAAGGGACATTTTCGTTTGATCCGTAGTGCTTCTCGTACGGCCACAATTCTAAGAAGGTCTGTGTCTCGGCCGTGTCGCGTTTCTCAAGACGAATGCGATCGCCCCACCGTTTTGCACTGGCCTCGACGGCCTCCACCGCTTCCTTGCACTCCAGACAATTCGATGACTGGAACAACACCACCCGCAGCACCGAGGGAACCGAACGGTCGCTCGCAGAGGCCTCTTTGGCCTCAGGAGGCCTGGAAGGCGAACCTGCCGTCGCAAGCCCAGCAGCGAACGCCACTACACAGCCCAAAAGGCCGAATCTGATCAAGTCTTTGCCCTGGCTCATGCTTTTGTTCGGACAAGCTAACCACACGCCGGCGACACTGGACCTTCGACGGCCACCACGCCCGCCAGAAGCTCAGTTCTTGGGGGGCCTTCTCTTGATAAACATCAGGTTGATCGGAACGACGTACTCTTTTCCGGCAACCGTTGCCTTCAGCGTAGTGTTCAGGATCAGCACCCTCTTTTTGGGCAGTCCCTTCGAAAGGGTCGCGATCAGCACCTTCTCCCAGGGTGCGGAGCCGTCCTTGATCTCCACAGAATTCAACAGCTCGCGAAAGGCTTTGGTCCGGGCTAATTCGGTTTTGGAGATTTTTCGCTTCCTCTTGTCGACGATCCTGACCGTGATCGAGCGCTCTGCTCCTTCCGGATCGACCTCCATCCAGGCCTTGCCGGGGTCGGAAACCACCACGGCTAGCATTTCCGCCGTGACGGGAATCGTTAACGTCGGAAACGTCTTGTTGTCGGTATGTACGATGATCTTCTCGTTCAGAGCCCCGGGCCTATCGGGCAGCGTGCCTGTCGCGCTTAGAATCCACTTCTGCTTGTGAGCCCTTTTGCCTATTCGGACCTCCAGCCATGACGGTGAGTCCACTTTAAGAACGTTTGTTTTTACCTTCGTGTCGGCATTTTTCACCACGAACCGCTTTTTGACCGGCGTTTCGGCCAGGATCGTTTCGAGTTCGAAGGCTTCCGGCTCGGCAACGAGCTTGCCCTCCTGATGGACCTCCGCGCGGAGCTCGAGCACGTCCTGGTAGTCCTCCCCGGCCGAGGCATACCTCACAACGATCTTGCTGCGGACCTCGCCCTTGCGGCCCTTGCTCCTCAATGTGACTTCGATGGCGCCGTTTTGGCCTGGTCGAATCGGTTTTTCAGAGTGCTCCACCGAAGTGCACAGACAGTCGGTTCGAACTTCGTGGATCCTGACGTCGGCCTTGGACTTATTGACAAATTCGAATGTTGTCGCCGGCCGCTCGCCCTCTGCTATCCTGCCGAAGTCGACCATCTTCTTGGTGAACTCGAGCAATCCACCCTCTGCCTCTTTGGCGAGCAGCGGCGCCGAGGCAAGGCCAACCGCCGCGCAGCAGATCGCCGCTGCGACGAACACCCGCCCATAATCGGACTTGAGCTTTTGAGACATTTTCCCGATCTCCCACTGCGGCACCGACACCCCTTGGAATTCGGGATTATAGACTTCTACCCTCCCGTCCGCAAGATTCTCTTTCGCCCCCATGGGGCTCTTTGGGTGCGATGGAGCCCAGCCGACCGCGGGCTTGGCTCAACGCCGCCTGCGGCGAATCCCTTCGACCCCGGCGCGCCGGGGCTCAGGACCTGCGCCTACGCTTCGATCTCGATAGCATCGGGACCAGCCAGCCGACGGCCAGCAGCGAGAGCGTCGCCGGGGCAGGCACGGCCTGGCCGCTGGTAAACAGGGCGACGAACGGGTCGATGTCATCACTGGTCAGGACACCGTCGTCGTCGCAATCGCCCGCCAGGCTAGGATCCATACCGTAGGCTGCCATATAAGCATTAGGCTCTACGAGTGCCAGGACAAACGGATTGATATCGTCGCTATCGACCTTTCCGCTGCCATCCATGTCGCCCAATGGCGGGAGGGCATAGCTAAGCAGCAGGTCGCCACTAACAAAGTCGAATTCGAAACTCCAGTCATTGGTGTCCGTGCCGGCGGCGAAAGCCAGGCCGGCATTGCTGATGGAGTTTCCATCGATGAGCTTGTAGGTGCCCGGCGCGACGTTTAGGCCGCCCACGTCGAGCACCGTGCGCCAGCCCAGCGTTACGGCCCCGGCAACATTGACCGTGCTGATGCCGTTTCCAGTGAATTTGAGCACGGCCGAACTCGGGCTGCCGTAGTACGACCAACCGCCCCCAAAGCTAAGCACTTTCACGTTGATGGTCGCTCCGCCGCCGTTAATCTCCAGAACGCCGCCTTGCTCAACGTCAAAGAAATTTGCAGAGTGAGATTCCTGCGTGACGACCGCGGCGTCCGTAATCCGCAGCGTCCCCGGGCACCACGGCAAGGGTGAGTAGAGCTGCATGCCCTTCTTGAACGTAAGTGTTCCTCCATCCACCGTAAGGGACGATCCGTAGTCGAATTCGTTGGCTCCGGTGCTGTCGCCCCAGCCGGGCATTTTGATTCCCATCACAATCACAGAGGCCCCCGCGTTGACGGTTCCTGTGCTGGAAATGGTCGCAGTTCCGCGGGCGTTGTAGTGGCCATAACTGCCAATGTAAAAGTGGGAGGCGCTATAGAGGTCGGTCCTTATCGACACGGTCCCATCTACGGTCAGAAAGCCCTTGTCGTCCTTGCCGACCTGAAACGCCGCATAGCTGGCCAGGGTTGTTCCCTGAAGGACGTGCAGGCTGCTTCCGGCCGTCCGGCCCATGTAGAACCCTTCGGCGATCTCCACTCCGTAGCTTTCGGCATACGCCAGATCCAGCGTACTGTGTACAGGGCCGGAGTAATCGTCGCCGATCTCGACCTGTCCTTCAATCTTGGGCAGGCCGCTGAGCGTGTCAGTATTTGCCCAAACCCAGTTGTTGGGCTCGCTCCACAAGTACACCCCGTTCGCATCGGCGATCGTTTCGCGGAACTGTGCGATCGGGAACAGCGCATTGGCGGTACCGGCCGTCATGCAAACTGCCAGGCAGGCTGCCAACAGGCAAAGGACTTGGTTAGACCGCGGATAAATCGCCCCTCTCGCTTGATGAATACCAACGCTCCTCATCGACTAGGCCCTCTTTGAAATACCGAGAGGCCTTCTCCGACGTCCTCGGCAGGCTTTAAGAAAGCCAATAGCGGCGATTCTCACCGCACCTCGCCTGGCCGCCATCGGTGGCCCAAGACCAATATAACCTATGCAGTCAACAGCGCCTAGGAGAAAACGCGCCGCTGGCGAATCCCTTCGACCCCGGCGCGCCGGGGCTCAGGATTTGCGCCTGCGCTTCGACACCACCAACCAGCCGACGGCCAGCAGCGACAGCGCGGCGGGTTCGGGGATGGGAACTCTATATGCAAATGTGGACCTGCTCCCATCCTCGGATGTGTCCGTAAAGTAAGCATATTCACCTACCAGTGCGATCTGGCTGCCGTACCGGGTTTGGGTCGGAGGTATGAATTGATGAGCTGTCCACACATTCGTGTCGGGGTCAAACTGATATGCGTAATTGTTGTCGACCCACTCATTAGAACCCTCATCGTAAATGCGCCCGCTGAAAAGCCATATATCGTTATCGAACAGTAAGCCTTGGGCGTTGTAAAGCCGATAGGGCATGTCGACCCCGTATCCCCACGTGTTGCTGGTCAGGTCATATATCTGCACCTTTAGCACTCGCTCTTGCGAGGCTTCACTTGTCTTATGAACACCCCCGAAGACATATATCTTACCGTCGCAGGAGACCGCAGGGGCCAGGAAGACGTCGTACAGCATGTCCGCCTTTTTTACCCACGCATCGTTCGGCTCGTCATATTCGTAAACATCGGGGTAGGTCCGCCCGTATCCGCGCCGTCCACCTATGATGTACCCTTTTCCCCCGCAGACAACACTCATCGGGTCCCAGATGTTCGTTGGAAAATTGTTAAGAGGTGTCCACGTGTCCGAAGCTACGTTATACCGATGTACCGAGTCTGCGAACGAACCTGACGGTGATTTCTCACCACCAATCGAGTAGATCGCACCATTCAATGCAAATTCGCCGATACCGCTTCCTGCTTCGGGAATATCCTCTCCCAAAGACCAGGTATTGGCGGATGGATCATAGATCTCCAGCGCGCGAGTTCTGTCGTAATGCGCTGGCCCCGAGTTGGTGTACCCCGTCCAGACATACACCTTTCCGTCAGATTCGACGACACCCGCATTGTGGTGTGCCACACTCATGCGTGGAATAGCTTCCGGCATGAGTTGACCGGCGATGGATGTGGCGGTGATCGCAACAACACCAAGGAACAAGGCTGCGAGACCTGGTTGTTTTCTCATTGCTTGTCTCCTTATTCTTCATTCTCTCTTGGTATCACGATTCCATCCTGCGCCTCACGAATGGGCTAGCTCGGCCGCTTCCCAAGCGGAGTAGAGCACGTTTCAATATTGGTTTTCTTTATGACTTCCTACCGCGAATCAGCGCCAGGCCTCCAAGTATCAGCATCGCCAGGCAGGCCGGTTCGGGCACGACGCTGATCGCGCCGGTGGTGTAGAGGCTCGAGATGTTCCAGTCCAGCCCAGCCGAGAGGCCGGGCAGGTTCACCTCGTCGAAGACGCCGCTGAGGCTACCCCAATCGAGCAGGTCGAATGAATCTCCAAGCCCGGGATCGAAGCCGCCGATTAAAAGGACATCCATCGCGCCGGCCAGCGTGAGGTTGCCGGCCATCATGACCCGGGACTGGCCCGATTGTCCCGTCATCCAGCAGAATTGGTGCTTGTGGATGATGGAATCGGCGTTAGGATCATCAGGAAGGCCGACGGCGGTCGTCGGACGAAGACCATCTGGGAAATCTCGGTTTATTTAGAAAGGGACTATTATGGACGCTATATGGGAACGAATGCCTATAAAGGCCAAGGCAACTTTGATACTTGTTGCGGTGGTTTTGATTGCTTTGTTTATCGTAATTGCCACCTCGATTGTGAAAATTGACGGCGATGAAGTGGGGATCGTGGAGAAGAAACTGTTCGGAGGAAACCTTCCCGAGGGAAAGGTTCTGGCGGTAAACGGAGAGAACGGCGTTCAGGCCCAGATTCTGGCGCCGGGCTGGCATGTCAAATGGAAATGGCAGTACAATGTCACCCAGATTAAGATGACCGAGATAAAGACCGGGTTTGTAGGCCTGATACAGGCGGCGGATGGACAAAGCCTGCCTACTGGTGTAATTTATGCGCCGGAATGGAAGGGACCGGAAAAAATGCTCAATGCCGAGTATTTCCTCGGCCAAGGCAAAGGCTACAAAGGCCCCCAGCTTTCAGTACTTTCGCCTGGCAGGTACCGCATCAATACCAAGCTGTTTACCATATCAGTAGTGCCGGTAACAAATGTTACGGTTGGCACGGTTGTGGTTATTAAAAGTAACGTGGGCGAAGCAGTTGACTCTAAAGACCGCCTGGTGGAGGTAGGCCAGAAAGGGGTATGGAAAAAGCCGTTAACAGAAGGAAAGTACAGACTACATACGAAAGCTTATGAAGTGACACCTATCAGCATTCGGCAGGTCAAGGTCAGCTACACCGCCGAGAAAGAACAAGGTGAAGGCATAGCTTATCAGCCTATGAAGCCAATAACTGTTCGCAGCAAGGACGGCTTTACGTTTCCCGTAGATGTTCGCATGACCTACAAGATAAACAGCAAAGATGCGCCACAAGTGGTTGCTACGGTCGGTGATGATGCACTTGTTCTGACCAAGCTGGTGACGCCGGCAGTGAGAGCAATATTTAGAAATAAT
>SDBT01001581.1_pt1 | contig 40403 bp, 74 predicted proteins | sample 2277101 | NCBI WGS metagenome assembly SDBT01 (sample SAMN10404973, study PRJNA504765) | marine sediment metagenome | isolation source: marine sediment core GS10_PC15, 103 cmbsf | place: Arctic Ocean: Southern Knipovich Ridge | collected 2010 | reverse complement strand
CTTTACACTCGAAGGTGACGTGGCTTCTACATATGACATATCGTCTACGGGGGTTAATACGGGGACTGTGACCATAGCTGCCGGCACGGGAGCCAGAACCGTGAATCTAGCGACAGGCGGAACGGGTGTTAAGGCTGTAAATATAGCCACCGCAGCCATCGGTAATATTGTAACAATCGGGTCAGTTACTGCGGCGGCATCTCTAGATCTTCGTTGTGGCACAGGAAACTTTACAGTGGAAGGTGATGTAGCTTCAACCTATACCATATCATCTACAGGAGTAAATACGGGCACGGTGACGGTTGGGGCAGGAACAGGTGCCAGAACCGTGAATCTAGCGACAGGCGGAACTGGTGTTAAAACAGTCAACCTAGCCACTGGAGCAATTGGTAATATTGTTACCATCGGAACAGTTACAGCGGCAGCATCGCTCGACCTACTCTGTGGTACAGGAAACTTCACTCTAGAAGGAAACGTAGCATCTACATACAATATCTCCGCGACTGGTGCAAATACGGGGACCTTCACGCTCGCGGCTGGAACTGGAGCTAGAATTGTTAATATAGCAACGGGCGGAACAGGCGCTAAGACAGTAAATATAGCTACTGCAGCCATTGGTAATATTGTAACAATTGGTACAGTTACTGCGGCAGCTTCATTAGACCTATTGGTCGGCACAGGAAACTTCACATTAGAAGGTGATGTAGCTTCAACTTACGACATCAGTTCAACAGGTATTAATACCGGCACAGTGACGCTAGCCTCAGGAACAGGTGCTCGAACTGTCGAACTTGCAGGCGGCGGAACTGGAATTAAAACAATCAATATCGGAGCTGCAGCGACCGCCGATGTAATAACAATTGGCACAACTACTGCGGCTGGAAGTCTAACGCTAGCGGCCGGAACCGGAGATATAACAGTCTCAGGTACTGTCAAAGAGGTAAACTCTGAATTTGCATTTAGCACTGGTACAGACTTAACAATTACACAGTCACCAATCCTTACTACAGCGGCAGATACTGGCGGCGTAGCCACAGGTGCAACTGGAGATGTTAACCTTATGTACCTACAAGATGGCTGTTTGATGGAAATGTTTGTTTTAGGAGCTGGTCAGACCATAGTTGCCCCTCGTATGACAGCTAATGGCCTCGATTGTGCTCTAGATCAAGTGGCAACTGAAGGTGCAGAGTTCAACTTCGGAGCTAGAAGCAACGCTAAGCACGTTTACACAATTGATTCCACAGATGCCTTTTTCGCTGAGATGACATTCTTTGTAACCGATTACAGCGGTTGTGATCCTCTAATGATGGGCTTCCGCAAGGTCGAAGCCAACAATGCCGTTCTAGCGAACTACACCGATTATGCGTGTATTGGCATCAACACCACGACATCATCAGCTAACGCAACTATCCTTGATGAACTGAATGGTACAGGTCAGACAGCAACGGATACTACAGATGCATTAGCAGCAGAACCGAATTCTTTTGTTGTAAAAGTATTGGTGAGCGGAGCTGGTGTTGTAACATTTGAAGTAGATGGAAGTGCAGCCTCTGCAGCCCCAACCTATTCTTTCGATACTACAGACGAAATAATGTTTTTCTGCACGGGCTTACAAGGTGCAGACTTGTCAGGAGAAATGAGCTGGCAGACATTGAAAGTTGGATTCCAAGCTTAACCCAAGGAGAAGTTAATGGAAGCTAAAAACATAATTGCCTTTGAATATATAAAAGAGGACCGCGTGTACAGACTTGAAATGTCTCACGGAGCACCCCTCGGCGAGGCATATGAAGCAGCAGCAGCTTTTTTAGAAGAAATGGTGCGCATGATTAATGAACATGCTAAGAACTCAATGCCTAAAGAAGTCAAGGACGACGAACCCTCATGGCCTAAAGGAGTCAAGGACGACGAACCCTCATGGCCTAAAGAAGTAGATGAGGAACCTTCAAAAAAAATGCGTACAATAAAACAAGAGTAAAAAATGCCCAATAGATCCGGTCAAAATAGACCATTTAAGTTCGGTGAACGCGATAGAAGAGAATTCATTGTACAAAATTCAGAGACAGCACTACGTGCTCAGAATGATGGCAGTGGAAACGCAATATATATTGGTAGAGGTAAAGTTGGTACTCTTGACGCTGAAGAAAAATGGCAAATAGTATTTATTACCTACGATGCTAATGATAGTGTCACCTCAATGACATGGCCTCAAAATGATGAGGGGAATGCTTCCGCTGAATATGAATTTGTTTGGGATGACCGTGTTGCGCTGACGTATTCATAAAATATAGTTAAGGATATCGATGCCTTTTAAATTTAATGCTGCTACAGGCCAATTAGATCTAGTTATTAGACCTGGTGGTGGCGTAGCAACCACAGACTTTCAAACCGATTCTGGTACAGCCGTTCCAACTGGAGCTGGTGTTATCTCTATTGTTGGAGGTGCTGGAGTCGTCACTTCAGGTGCTGGAAATACGGTTACTATAGATAGTTCTGGTGGTTTCACATGGAGTGTTGTAACGGGTGCTTCTCAAGCTATGGCAGTTAATAATGGCTATATCGGAAATCGTGGAACAGCCATTACATTTACTTTACCCACTACAGCAGCGGTTGGTTCGGCTATTCAAATAACAAACATTGGCGTCGGTCTACCAATTGTGGCTCAGAATGCTGGTGAATCAATCAATTTTGTTGCTTCCACCACTACCGTAGGAGTAGGAGGAACATTAACAGCAGTAGAACAATTTGCTTCCATTGAAATAATATGTGTTGTGGCCGATACACAATGGAATGTATTAGACTCAACAGGTAACTGGACGATAGTATAATGGCAATACAAAATAGTATAAATCTAACAGCAACAGGAATTGTAACTGCAGATGGTAATGGAGTTTATACCGGAAGTGCTGTCACACAGTTTGGAACTGTCATTGCAGGAGCCGCTAACGCTGTCACATCAGTAGCTCCATCAGCTACAGTTGGTGTTCCCTTAATCAGTGCCGGAGCAGCATCAAATCCAGGATATGGGACAGCATTAGTAGCAGGCGGTGGAACAGGAAGCACCTCATTTACCGCTGGATCAGTTGTATTCTCTGATGGCTCCGTTCTTACACAAGACAACTCAAACTTATTCTGGGACGATAGTAATAACATGCTCGGAATAGGAACTACAACCCCTATCCATACATTAGAAGTACAAGGTCACGTAGGTCTCATAACGGCAGCCGATGGTGATGACCAACACGCACTAGAGATTGGAGCCAATGCAGCAGGGAATGCTGACTATAAAGCTATTGATATAAACTATGTTACAGGAGCATTAGCTGCAGGGGAAGCAGAAGCAGTAATTCTAGTCAATATCGATGAGACTGGTGCTTTGGGAGGAGAGATTTTTGGGATAGAAATCCTTTCTACCACAGAGGGAACGGATACGGTAGGGGCACTCAAAACTGGTGTAGGTGTTGATGCGATTCATCAGGAGACTGGAACATTCGGAGACATAGACAATATCCTCAACATTGCAGTAGATGTTACAGCCGCCCTAGCAGACGGCGGAGCTGGTAATATATCTATCTTCGTTGCTGATAATGATACCATCACCCTTGGGGATGCGGGTCAATGGGGTGAACTAGAAGTTATTCTTGGTACCGGTGCATCCGGAGGGGGAGTAGCACCCACATTCGGATTCTCTACAGGTGGTGTGGGATTCTCTGCTTTTGTCCCAGTAGACGGCACAAATGGATTTAAAAATACTGGAATAATTAACTGGGATCCAGCCGATCTTTCTGGCTGGGTAACAAATGCTACGGGAAGATTTGAGATATTGATCACACGTACTAGGAACACACTAACTACCACCCCTATAGTCGATGAAATTCAGCTATCTGCCACAACCGAACATACATGGAATAGTGCGGGAGACTTAAGTGTTAACTCTATGGCCCTGGCAACAGCTTTAACTGTAGCCAATGGAGGAACGGGACTCGTAACGATCACTGATGGTGGAGTTATGGTTGGTTCAGGTACTGGAGCTGTTACCCCTCTAGGAGTAGCAACAGATGGACAACTCATTATTGGAAGTAGCGCAGCCGACCCTGTGCTAGCTTCTCTCATAGCCCCAGCCGCAGGGATCACCATTACAGGAGGTGCAGGCACAGTCACATTTGCTTTAGCAGATGGACTCGCCGCATTAGAAGCCTTAGCAGGAACAGGGATTGTAGTCCATACGGCAGCCGATACCTATACAGAACGTTCCATAGCTGTCACAGCTTCTACAGGCTTATCAGTAGCAGATGGCGATGGAGTAGGAGCCAATCCAACACTTGCAGGCATAGATGCATCTGATTCTGTCAAAGGCGTAGCTACTTTCGATGAAAATGATTTTTTAGTGACTAGTGCAGATGTCACTTTTGCAGCACGAACAAGACAAAAATATCATGGTTACACAGAAAATCTAGGTATTAATTATGCCGTTGGTACAGGTGTCTTTAGTGTCACTTCTGCTGATGGAACGGCTTTAGCAGTTACCAATCCTGGTTATGTAGTTCTAGTATCTCAAACAACACCGGGAATTTTGGTTACCTACGAAATAGTTGCCAATCAATCCTTTATAGATAGCAATGGTACTTCAGAAATCGTTGATAACCTCTTTAATTTGACTACTGGAGACGATTGGGATCAAGATCTACCGTTTTATCTTTATGCCGTGGCTAATGATGATGAGGATGCCATATCATTTATGTGTAGTAGAGTTCCTAACAGAGAATTGTCCCCAGTAGCAGCAGAAATAGGTGATCCTTCCGCCGCTAATGCTGATGAACAATGGGGTATGTTTAGTTTTGAAGACATCACTGAAGCCGAATGGGATGATAACCCATGTGCGTGTATTGGCGGATTTAGAATGCAATTCATACAACCTGGTGGGGCTGATGATTGGACTGTACAAACCCTATCCGCTCTAGATGGTATAGGAAAATTCTATGAAGGAACTCGTTTTGGATTTCCTACAGGTCTTATGGGAGCAGCATCAGGAACTTATATCTTAGATTTCGGTGGTACTGCCCCTGTATTTACTACTAACACATTTAATTATTTTGTAGAAAAATCAGGAAGAGTACATATATATGTTAATTTGGATGGAGATGGTGGAACCGATGGGGCAGGTGCTGTAGCATTTATTATGCGATTTCCCTTTCAAATAGCAGCCGGAGAACAAAGTTGTTTTACGTCAGGATGGAGTTTAACAAATGCAGCAGGAGAAGTAAAAATGGGATGGATACAGCCAAATACATCTGGATCGGTAACAATATATTATCAATCATCATTGACTGCTCGATCCGGTTTTCTTAATTCTCAGTTTAGTGCTGGAGGAAGACAAATTAGAGGGGCATTTTCATATCATATATCTACAGTATAGAATAAAGGAAAACAATGGTTAGATTTGGAGTTCCAGGACAAAACATAGATCCATTATCATATGGAGATAGCCGGCGTGCTACCGTCCCAGTAGTACAAGCTCCTCGAGCACCTGGTGTCACAGATAAAAAGTTTCCTCTCTGGTGTGAATGGAGAACAAACAAAAATTCAGTAGGTCCAACGGTAGAAGGTGAGTTCTGGAAGCTAATACGCTTTGAATCAAATGGCGACGCTACATGGGTGAGATTCTTTGCAGGTGGTGTTGCAGCCGGATTAATAGATCTACGGGATCAAGTCAATACTTCTGTTACAGTAGATGCTGTTACTAATGAAATAGATGTAGATGGGGGTGTCGTTGCTAATGGTACCAATCCTTCCGGAATACCCTTAGAAACTGTTGCCGATGTTGCAGGTCATACTCTAGACATACAAATCCAATTAGCTACCGTTGTAACTCCCACCCCAGGTGATGAAAATGATGCAGGAATCGCATGTTTTAATACTAATCAGTTTGATATCGATGCAACATCCGGAATGGTATCTTTACAAGGAAGCACTACTGCTCCCCCTATCTTAACCCTCACATTAGATGATTCTAATGCAGCTGCTCCCGATGGTGTAGGTGATATTGATGTAGTGGGAACAGTCGTAACGAATGCTACCAATGCTAAACCTCTATTTACAGCTAGAACACCTGCCAATGACGATGTTGATATTCAATTACAGGTAGCTACAGAGATTACAGGCGCTCCTGGCGATACAAATGATGCAGGAATATGCTCCTTCGATGACACAGCCTTCGCCGTCGATGCCGATGGTTATGTCACATTAGCCGGTGGTGCAGGCCCAGCCGTCGATACTGTAACGGGTGATGATGCGACAGCAGTAAGTCCAGATGGTGCGGGAAATATGAATTTTAATGGTGCTATTGTAGCGAATGCCACCAATGCAAAGCCGTTATTTTTTGATGGAGATGCTCCCAATAATACACAAGATTTAGAATTACAAGTCTCTGTGGATAGAACAGCTGCACCAGCCGATACAAATGATGCAGGAATATGTTCTTTTGATGATACTGATTTCCTCGTCGATGCCAACGGTTATGTCACCTTAGTAGGAGGTGGAGGAGGCGCACTCACAGGAATTACAGTAGACTTTGTTACTGGTCCAGGAGTCAATCCTGTCGTGCCGGTAGCCGGTGTTATCACTATCAATGGTAATGTGGTCAATAATGCCACAAACTTAAATAGTCCTATATCTACACACTCCAGAGCTACTAATGTCTTTGATGTAGATATACAAGTTGCTGACGATGTCGCTCCGACCCCAGGAGATGCTTTCGATGCCGGAATTATGAGCGGCGATACAAATCACTTTACAATTGATAATACAACAGGATTCACTCAACTTAAAGAAGAAACCGTCATCCAAGAGTTCACTAATATTGGTTATTCTCTATCTGCCGGTACATTTACGGTTCATGGAGCCGATGGAACAACCTTAAGTGATTCTAATAAAGGATATGTACGAGTTCGAGATGATGCTGTTTTATCAGGACAAACTACCGTTTATGAGATCAACCGTAATTTCCGTGTGTTAGATCGTAATGCCGGTGCAGGTTCCCAAATGGCAGGTAATTTATTTGGGTTAGTTTCTGGCGATGATTGGTCTTCTTCCAATATGCCAATGTTTCTATGCTTCATCGGTAATGGCTCAGATGCATGGGCAGCTCTCTGCAGATTACCTTATAAGAATGATTCACCTCTTCTAGCAGATCTTGGAAGTGCAGCCTCAGCAACAGCCGATGGAGCTAATTCTATGTTTTTGCTTCAAAGAAGTGACGGTGTAGGAGGATGGGACAATCCCGTATTAGCAAGCTTTGATGATTTACCGGTCACATATATTGGTGGAGTTCGTGTAAACAAAGATGGTGTAACGAATGATTGGGAATTTGAAACAATGGATAGAAGAGATGGTCCCGGTAGATTCTACCCACGCAATTCCTTTGTTATGCCAACAGGTGTCAATGGAGCAGCCGCAGGATCCTTTTGGGCTCTAAATGGCGGAGTGGCTGTACCTGCTGTAGGAACGGGTGCAACAACATATACATGGTCAATAGACGGTGCTTATATCAGAACCACCCTTTCTTTACTTGGTTGGAGCGTAAGCGGAAATGGTGCTGTGAATGCACTTTTAGCTCTACCTCCTTATTCCCCTCGGGGATCGGGATCTTATCCGGCTGGAATAGGATGGTATAGAGATGGAGCAATCGCCAATAGTATCATTATTCCTTATGGTAATGGCTCAGCCGCAACCAATATGAGATTATCTAGGTCATATAGTGCAGGTGATTCAGTAGCATTGCAACTAAATGACATCAATGCTACATTTGATTTGCAAATAAATTTAGACTATCAAATCCTCAATGTGGAATAAAAAATGAAATTCATTCTAATTGCTACTCTGTTTTTTCTCACTGGATGCTCAAGTTCTTTTCACTTAAGAGCACATGTGATAAACGATATGGAACTAAAAATACCTTATTTGGAATCATTGAATGAAAAACCTGTGGAACAAATATAAAGTAGATGTACTTCTTGTTATTGTAGTAGCGTTCTGTATGCTTATTGCATATTCACTCGTCTACGGTTAGATTATTCTCTTGCAATAAATCAGAATAATGAGCACTTTGCAAATGGATCAACTCCTAACAGTCGAGGTGATTTATGAGCGTTATAAATGTTCAACCAACCCTAGATATACACCCAGAATTACACCTTCCCCATAACGAATTTCATTTTGCAGAATCAACAGCAGGATGCGGATGTTGTGGGTGTTGGAAAGTCAAACCCAAAAAAACCAAAGAATATTACATCCAACATGATAATACTTTCGTACCTTTGCGTAAAATGAAAGGCTCCCACAAACATGAGAATCGTCACAAAGCAAATAGACGACTTCGGCATATTGTAAGGCATAAGTTTGATGAAGAGGTTATCGATAATAAAAAGGGTTATCGTCTAGTGAGCAGACGTGTTACACATGACTTTGAATATAACAGCATTACCGATGAAAAACTCACTGAGATATGTATAGCCATCCACGAAGTCAAAAATAAACACCACAAAAGACACAAAAGTAAATCGATCAGAATAGATTATGAAAGCCTTAAAATAGAAAGCAGAGAGTAACCTTGCATTGGTAATGCGAGGTCTAAAGGGGGAACTATGCAAGAACCTATATGGAAGGTATATGGTAAGTTTATGGTAAGAATGGTTGTGGGGTTTTTGATCGCTATGGCGTTTATCGGAGGATGCAGTTACCTCAACGAAAAAGCCGGTATTCCAGATGATAATGTCTTTGAGCAAATGATCGAAGACCACATAGAATTTAGAACCGGCATAGAGATAGATTTGACTCCAGAAGATTAGTGTACAATCATTTGGGCGGAATCCATGGCGGTAATGCCGGAATTTCCATATAATACTCTATCACTATAGGCAACATAGCATAATCACTGCTAATATTATCTAGCTTGTATGTTTCTGTAAGGGCGTCAAAGAGGGCTTTTTCCGTACAACTCTTTCCTTGAGGGATAATCAAACAACACGTATCTTGTTTAGGATGACCATCTTTTTTCGGATCTTTCCATTCCATCATGTATACATTCCTTTTGGTGGTTTGCCTTTAGATTCTTTTTCTTCCCTAAAGCATATAGCAACAATATGAGTCGTGCTCAGCATAATATCATCAGATAAACGGACCATATGATTTATGGACCTATGCAGTTCCCATTTTAAAATTAGATCAGCATAGAATTTCTTATCTCTTTCGAGTTTAAATTCTCCAGCGGATGTGTAGACGATGACATATGTTTTCATTGAACCTTCTTATATTTTATTTCTAATATTTCATATCTACCATAACCTAAAGTTCTACCGTCAGCTAGACCTTCTAATCTACCAGCGTCTTCTATTACTTTAGAAGCCTGATCTTTAGAAAGTAAGGTATTATCTATCAATAGATTGAATGAACATTCCCATCCTGTAGAACATCCAATCCTATAACGGATATTGCGCCCTTTTGTGTTGGGGTTTACTACCATTCTTATATCTAGAAACACGGGTACAGAAGTATCCATTGGGAAGTCTTTTGTAGAAATCTCTTCCCAATCTTTAGGCATGGATCTATTTAGAAATATCTTCTCATCCATAATATTGACAGCAGATATCCATGTTTTCTTTAACGTTCCTCGGCCTACCTTTGTATATACAGACCCATTTTTCAAACAGGCTTGAATATATGAATCTGGCATATAAAGTTTACCGTCTTGGTCAAAAAAGCTTTGTCTCCATTCCTCGGTATCACTTCCTTTAGTTCCTGATTTTATTCTAGATGTATCGGTGATTTTTTCTATATTGAATCTGTTAAACAATATTGGTTTAACGCCTTTGATTTTTACATGTGCTTGTAACATATTTTCTCCTGGTTGTTATTGTTGTTTAATTACCGTTCCTATCCGATCCATTCCTCTCCCTTCCGGTCCGGTCCTGTCCAGTCCGTTGCTTTCCGTGTTTAAATCTTTACCGCTGTAGCCGTACCGTTCCTTTCCTTTCCGTTGCTCTACCGTCCTCTCCAATCCGTTCCGGTTTTAAATCTTTATCGCTTGTAACCGTTCCTTTCCGATCCCATCCAATCCTCTCCATTCCTATCCCTTCCATTCCTAGTTTAAATTGTTCCCTTTGTAACCGTGCCTTTCCCATCCACTCCCATCTCCTCCCCTCCATTCCACTCCTTTCCTTGTTTAAATGTTTACCGTTGTTACCGTTCCTTTCCTTTCCCATCCACTCCTCTCCTGTCCTTGCTTAAATTTTCCCGCTGTAACCGCTCCTCTCAAGTCCATTCCTATCCTATCCTCTCCAATCCCTTCCTTTCCTCGACCAGCCCTTCCGTTCCTCGTTTAAATCTTTCCCGCTTTAGCCGTGCCTTTCCTTTCCTTTCCCATCCAATCCTTTCTTCGCCAATCCTCTCCATTCCTATCCGCTCCTTTCCTTGCTTAAATGTTTACCGTTGTTACCATACCGTTCCTTTCCCTTCCGGCTCCGGTCCCATCCTGTCCAATCCCCACCTCTCCACTCCGTGTTTAAATTTTCCCGCTGTAACCGTGCCATTCCGTTCCTTTCCTATCCACTCCTGTCCTGTCCCTTTCTTTCCCGTCCCTTCCATTCCGTGTTTAAATTGTTCCCTTTGTAACCGTGCCTTTCCATTCCATTCCAGTCCTCTCCTTTACTGTCCAAACCGATCCTATCCGCGTTTAAATGTTTCCTCTGTAACCGTTCCTTTCCTATCCTTTCCTGTCCATTCCTATCCACGCCACACCCGTCCTCTCCCTTCCGGTCCTTTCCTCGTTTAAATGTTTCCCGTTGTAACCGTGCCTTTGCTTTCCAATCCCGTCCTATCCCCTGCTTTCCACTCCGTTCCGGTTTTAAATCTTTCCTCTGTAACCGTTCCTTTCCAATCCCCTCCTTGGCCTTTCCTCACTCAAATAACTCAAATAATGGTAATTGTAATACTTTATCTTCTTTCTTATTTTCCCTTTGATCTAACCTTTTCTCTAAGGAGTCAAGTCTCTTATTAATTGTATCCATACGCGCAAATGCCCCACGCCTAAGCGCACCAAGCTGATTCTTGGTAGCGCATATTTCATCTATAAAAACTTGTTCTTTATCCTTAAAAAGGTCTAACTGGATCATGACTCAGTAATTCTCCATTTTGTGTATGTAGGCTTACGGTATTTTTCAAGATCGACATCTCGAAGCTCAGGAATCTTATCATAGGCTATGTTTCCTTTAGTAGGAATTTTAAGAACATTCAACCCACCACCTGAACAACTCTCATCACCAGCTTCTTCTATCGCTTCGTCTCTAACCTCAGCGTATTCCTTCTTTGCCAACTTTACGTTACAACTCTTTATTAGCAATCGGTCCATCAACATACTCCACTTCTTATCGGATCTTTTCTTATATTTTTTCTTGGGTGGTACAAAATTCAACACACCATCCCAAAATTCACTTTCCTTCTGACACATGTCTGCTATATACTCATCGTCTCGTTTAACCTCGATAAGATGAAAGCTTTCTTCTGACCATGAAAAATAATGTATCACAGATATACACAAAACCTCAAGCTGATGTTGTAATTGAGGATAATACTTGTCGGGGATCTTGCCTTGACGTGCAATGTCATGGTCAAATTTCCCCGGAGTCTTTATCTCTACAGCTATGGAACGAGCATCATCTACACCATCAAGAGATGCCATCATCCATTTGTGTTCTCTATGGTAAAGAACTTGAGGAACAACTGTGGTTCCCGTATGCTCAATGTAAGCTTGTCGGGCCTGCGGCTCTAACGCAATCCCTCTCTGCATTGCTGGGTTTGATGGTTGGGGTGCAAGGAGTCCCTGCTTTTCTTCCCATAACTGGTATGGTGTTCTCCAGGGCGAGACTCCCATTATAACGGGTGCATCACTTGAGCCTAGATAGTTCTTGCGCATCTCTAGCCACTCTTGTGTACCTTGTATTAATTGTTTTTGCATGATAACTTCTCCTCATATAAATCGAATATAAAATCAAATGCAGCATCATTGGAACGACAGTATTGGATAACTATATCGCTATCTGGTGCATCTATATTAAAATTTGCCTTTATTACGTTATTCTTTGTCACATAAATATAATTAGCATTTTTTAAATTAACTAATTCATTAGGATATGATTTAATCCACATTATTTTTCTCCTTTTCTAAATTGATTTTTTTCTCCATAAATTTATCATAACAAATTTTACATACATTCATAAGTCTAGGACATAACCATACCTCCTTTCCTATTGATTCGTCCTGTGGACAAGCAATGATGGTGTGGGGTGTATTTTTTATATTTGCATTGCATATTTCACATTTCATTTTTCTCCTCCTTATCCAACTCTTCGCCGATTAGATCAAATTGTTCATCAAAAGTGCGAGACATGGCCTCTTTTAGCTTTTTTTGGGCTTTTTTACCTTTACATATAGCTGCTAAAGATAAAGTAATAGACAGTTTAAAAAATAGGGTCGAAACTCTTACCATTCTAACATCGTCGGGGATGGTATCTAATTTACAAAATTCACGCATATGGTCGCAGATTATATCGACAAATTCCTCAAATTTATCTTTCATTTTTTTCCTCCTTCTCTTTCTTTTTAGTATATGCATCAAATGCACTCTTCACTGCTTTACCATACATTTCTTTGGGCATCTCTTCTAATCTGTGAAGACCATATTTTTCCTTCATAAAGCTTAGAAAGTTCTCTTTAAGAAGATCATTATCTGATAACCATCGGTTAAGATTCTTGAACTCTTCTTCAGATATAAGCAGTGGCTTTTTAGGTGCTTCAGGTTTATCACCATTTTTAGGCATCGCACCCTCTCCATCATCCTCATCCTCAGCAGCAATTCCTAGGAGAGCTGCCAATGCATATCTACGAGCGTAGCTCATTCCCGAACCATAGGCCTGGGCTGTGTTCTTTTCACATATAATAGGCATTTCGGCTTCTATCCATTGGCCCGATACATGACCCATCTTAGTTATCATCAACCATTGGCCATTGACCTGACGCGGGGATTGATTGATAGAAAGGGCATTATCAGCTAAAGGCTTTCGACAAGCATCAATGATAGCTGCTATATCGGCATAGTGCGACTTAAAGAATGGATTCTTTTTGTTTTTAACAGCGTGTTGCATTTCACCTTGTGCTTTTGCTAACGCTCCAAATATTTCATTAACTTCTTCAGAGTTTTTCATCTTCTTTCTCCTTCATTTCTTTTATATTATCTAACATGGCTTGGGTAATCGCGATATACTCATCGAGTAGGTTACCCATCTCCTGTAAGAACATCTCTTCTTGGATAAGTTCTTCCATCATTTTTCTCCCTTTTTGTATTTTTTTACTACTTCATCAAAACATTTATTTAATGAACCAAACATTTGACCTTTTAAAATATCTAATGAGTCTTCATCCCTTAAATTAGAAGCTATAGCTAGCTCCACACAAAGATTAAATAATGTTACAGATGCAATCACCATATTAGTTACATTAGGTTCACTGGATTTGATCTCACAAAAATCTTCCACCGTTTTATCAATAATCTTTTGAAATTCATCTATATTCATATATCCTTCCTTATTTCTTTGTGTTCTTTTACTATTTTTTCAAAATATGTGTCTAATCCAGTAAACATCTGATCTTTTAAATTCATAAGAATTTCATCATCTCCAACAGCAATTGCGGTGACAAGACCAATGGATACCTTAAACAATTCTGCTGAAATAATTGTTGCATTTGTTTGAGAAGTAGACTCCTCACTACAATACTTAACGATTGCACCGGCTACTATTCCATTAAAATCATCTATCTCTTTTTGGTTCATCATCCTTCCCCTTTTCTTATCTCAAAGTGATCTACATAATCCTTAATATGAGCATCCAAATCTAAAGGAATCTGCTTTGTAATAAGTTTTTTCATTTTATTTAACTTTTTCTTATCTCCTTTAGTTGATGCAACCATATACCTTAGGCCCATTTTCAAAAAAAATGATCCTACCTCAGAAAAACACTCGAACTCACCCATATGTGATCTATCATAAACTTGCGATACTGATCTAATAATTAGTTGAAATTCATCTATATTCATATATCCTTCCTTATCTTTGGTGTTAGTGGTGTATAGTCTATATCGAACTGGCCGCATAACTCGTCAAGCCGATCTTCGATGACATCAATATCTCCTGTCTCATAGACAGCATGTATAAGATCAAGTAAATGCTCTCTCGTATGCTCAATGTTAGGCAACTCATCCTCGTGAATATAGCCTTGGTCTTCTGGTGTTTCGTAGTCATCCATTGATTCTCTCCTTGTTTTAACCCAAATTATCGTATATACAAATATAATGCAAGACAATAAATATGAAATAGTGTAAAAAAGATCACATATCCACTAAATAGGAGGTGAATATGGATTTACGAGAGTATTTATTTAAACATGAGATGAAGAATAAAGACTTTGCCACGAAAGTAGGAGTTTCCTACCACCACATAAGTCAATTGAAGTGCCGGCGCACTTCGCCTAGTCTATTTCTAGCAGCAAAGATACATATAATCACTGGAGGTCAAGTTACATTTACGAGTCTCCTAAATAAAAGAGATGCAGATAAAATGGTTAAATTCTTGGGGGAGGTAAAAGGTGACAGATATAAATTATGACACCTTTCACCATGATTTAGAAACTCTTATAGATAAACATTGTGGTGATGAACCTGAATTTTATCTTTTTAAACAGAAGACAATTGGACTTCATTTATTTATACGAGGGATTTATTGTTGTGTTAATTCCGACCACATTGATCCTGAAGATGTAGCTAAGTTTAAAAAAATAATGCGTGAAGGAATGGATATTTGTACAGATAAATATATGGAGGATAAGAAATGAGGAAAAAAAAATATATTCGTATAGAAAATGTATACTTCGCTGAATGGATGAGAAAACTTCCACCTACTCACTTTAATGTCTTGATGGTCATAATAAGCAGATTAAGCAAGTTGAATTTAAAGGAGTTACAGATATCTTATTTCACTCTATCAGTATATAGTGGGATTAGTCACCCCACATTGATTAAAGCCGTGCAGAATCTTGAAAATCATCAGCTCATTCACGTAAAAAGAAATGGTGGTCGTCACGGGGGATGCATTGCAAATACATATTCTTTGAAAAAAGTATTAGCTAATAAAAACTAGAAGAAGTACAAAAGTAATGTTTAAAAAATGAAGGCCCAAAACAGCAGTCTGGGCCAATCACAACTAATCGGATAGTCATTTGGAATTGATCCCCCAAACTATCCTAACCCCTAACAATAGGATATACACATCATGGCAGACCATCCAGATAATGTCAAGCAAGAACAAAAACATTTCGGTTGCGTATCACATTCTTTCAATGCAGATATAGCTAGTAAATATGGAGTACCTGAAGCTATCATCATTCAATATATTGCATATTGGATAGATTTTAACATCCGTACTGGGAAAAACCAACATGATGGTCATACGTGGATGTATGAAACAAGAAAAGATATGTCTGCCCACTTCCCCTATTTTTCCCCAGATCAAATAAGAAGAATAACAGATAAATTAGTAATAAAAGGCGTTCTAATTAAAGGAAACTTTAACAAGACAGCCATCGATAAAACGATATGGTATGCATTCAAAAATCAAAAAATGTTCACGACTGCGGAAAGTGCCAGTGGGGGTGATCAATGCGCCAGAGCAATACCAGTTCCTAAAACAGTTATAAAGAAAAAAAACTACTATAAAAAAAAGAAATTTAGCGAAACGAATGGTCCCCCAGTAGTAGTAGTTTTTCCTTGCCTTGATGATTTAGATATCTCGGATTATCTGAAGGAAGAGATAAGCAGGAAGCACCCCGAAGAGGAGGTAAAAACGGCTGTCAAACGCACCTTATCGTGGTCGTCTCGACTAAACGACGAAACCGGCATTCATACTACTTTAGATCGAAAAGATACTTGGGATGACACTCCTTCCAAAGAACAACGCATAGAAGCTAACGCAGCTTATCTTAAAACCCTCGAGCACCATGACGGTACCAAAATAGCGCGATCCGATGTTACGATAGGAAACAACTACATCCTATTTTCGAAGGGTCAAGGATGTGTTTCTTTTTCAATTAAAGAATGTGGTTTTATACCCAAAGTAGCAACCTACATTACAAACTTAAGGGCACTACGAGTATGACCTATAGATTTCTCATAGAAGGCGACCCCGTTTCGCTTAACCGTCCTAGGTTTACTGCCACACAGTTTAAAATTAAAGCCTATGACAATCAAAAAGACATCAAGAAAGTTATTCGTTGTGGATTCATAACACAGATTCGCTCTCAAGGCATCTTACATCGCCTTAAGGGCCATCTAATCATTAACATGACATTCGGTATCAGAATGCCAAAAGGAACGTCACAGAAGCGCTTAAAATGCGAAAATGGTAATTACACGGGGAAACGCCCAGATCTTGACAATTATATAAAAATGTATTCTGATGTGATGACGGGATTAATATACGAAGATGATTCCCAAATCGTATGTCTAAACTGTAAAAAAATCTGTTCCATTAAACCTTACGTTGAGATATACATTAGTGAGGTAAGTAACATGATACACGAACACGCCGTCACCGTTAAAGAACACATTACCCTAAACAATATAGACTATATGGTTTTAAAAGCCAACCGTTTAGGTAAAATTGATCGTGAGATAATAAGAGTCTTCATGGAAGAAGATGGCGAAGGAAAACACTATTATTTTGAAGTGGAGGGGCCGAAAGGTGCAAATTGAAAAAGCTCTAGAGATTAAGATACAGGCAGTAACGCAATGGATTGAACAACTAGAAGACGGAAAAAAAAGAGACCCAAGATTAAAAGAAATCTTAGATTTAAAATCCGATCTACTAGCAGACTACCAATCTATGTTACAGGAAAAATTAGATGATGAAAAAAGATATATATAAACAGGAAAAGCTAGATGCAAAGTAAAAAAGCTCTAGAAATAAAAATGGAAGCGGTAACGCAATGGATTAATACTCTTGAAGAACATAAAAAAACATGTGCTTATACTTTTCAAGAAGAGTTAATAGATTTCCAAACAGATCTACTAGCAGACTATAAACAGATATTGGAGGATAGACTAGATGCCGTTAAAAAAAGGATCCAGTAAAAAAACAGTCAGCAAGAACATACGCATGCTTAAGAAGGAAAAGTATCCTCAAAAGCAAGCCGTAGCAATAGCTCTATCTACAGCAAAGAAGAAGAAATGAACAAAACTATTTGGTTAGTAATCGGAATAGCTGGCCCTCCAAGTGGTGAATATTATTGGAATGTATGTTGTTATGAAGACAAGGACAAAGCCACCCTCCATGCTGATAACGCTGAAGAAAGGGCCGAAGAAATACGTAAAAATTATTGGAATAAAAAATACGGAGAGGAAGTAATTGAAGACGGGGATATTCCAAATAAGTATGACCCGACGATAAAAACCTATAGTGAATTTTCATGTACGAATTCATCTGCGGTAGGTTACTATATTGAAGAGGTACAAATATTATATGATTGAATGCATAAAAGCATTGAGGTGGATAGGCATATCACGCTATGTAAAAATTCCACTTGTTTACGATGAGGAAAAAGATGAAATTAATATAAATAGAACAGCTTATTTATTCGTACTTATTTATGTAATTATGCTTGTTAGCGGTTTATCCTTAGGATTTTATTTAATAAATATATTAAAGGATTGGACATTATGATCGAATGCATGAAATACCGAGCAGCTAAAAAAGAAGGATGTCTTCAAGGCTTCGCTACCCTCTACATAGAAAAGTGGGGCATAGAAATCAGAGATTGCACATTATATGAAAAAGATACTAAAATGTGGGTTAATTTTCCTTCTAAAGAATATGTAAATAAAGAGGGTAAAAAAGCATTCGCACCTTTAATACGTTTCCACGAAAAAGGAATTATGTATGAATTTTCTAAACAAGCTAAAGAAGCTATTTTTGAATACCAAAAAAAGCATGGTGTCATCTATGACGAGATTATATAGAAATATATTCGGGTCCGACGGCTATAAAGAACTCGAAGTAAAAGAAAAAGCCGCCAAAGGCACAAGAAAAAACACAAACTCTCCAATAGTGAAGAAAAGAAAAGAAAAAGAAAAAGAAGTTCTTAAATTGCGCACTGCACATTCTAAAAGAAAAGTACGTAATCCACGCGCCTCAAAACTAATCGTACCCAAAGGTACAGGAAAAAGAAACATCGGGGAGTCTAGATGACCTACAAGACACAAATTACATACATGGACAATGTATCAGCCACCGTTATCATAGCCAACAAAGATCGCGACAAATTCATGAAAGCATTTAATACAGGTGAACTTTATCTCAATGACGCCGAAGATATGGGATTTTGGACGAACCAACAAAATGTAAGACATATCATCATATCCGAACAAAAGGATGAACCATGTCAAGAGCCAAAAAAAGAAGAACCGTCGCTAACAGTCGTGAAACCAATGCCGTCGATAAAGGACTGCGAAGCAATAGACAAAAGAGCTCTGGAAAAGTGCAAGCCGAACTAGGTGTGAAAGTGTCTTTAAGGAAAAACCATCCTCAAAAGAGAAGATAAAACGGGCATGTGGGTAGGGGGCGGGTCGAATAAAGAATAATCCCCAAAAGAGAAGATAACATGTGCTACAAACCCGATAAAAATACAGATTTCCATTGGAGAACGATTGAAGAAGAACCTGATATGGATCATATTTATTTAGTTTCTGATGGTATTAATATTGGACTTGCAGGCAGCACATGGGATGCAGAAACGGGTGATTATTTATGGTACTATGTTCATGGTGATAACATTCCAACCACAACATATTATGCCTGTCAAGAAATCGGCTTATATGGAAAACCTCTAAGCAAAGAGAAGATAGAGATTAGCGATATTAAATATTGGGCACCTATTCCTTCTCCTAGCTTACAAAAACTGGAACGTTAGAATGTGGTATGAACTTGATGATGATTGTGGTATGGTGAATCTGCGCTATGCCTCACATATTTATATTGATAAATCTACTATTCCAGGTGAAGAAGGCCAATATGTAATAAAATGTGAAATTCCTCAAGGTATATTGATTTTAGAAGATGGATTGGCCAAAAATGAAGCCAAAGTAATTTTTAAACATATTTTTAGACAACTTCATGATAACCTGGAATAGCGTAGATGATGAACCTTTCCCTAAGGATGGAGAGAACTACCTAGGTTTGTTTAAGGGACAGTTTGCTTTAATTTCTTGGGATGAAGATCTAAGGCAATATGAGATTATGTGGATGCCTAATACCTATGACTGTTCAATGTATATTGATGAACGGAGATATGAAGAGTGTTACGGTGGCAATAAGTTAACTCATTGGGCTAAATTAGTTCATCCTAAGGAGTACTAATTGATGTGGTATGAACTTGATGATCAGGATAGTATAAATCTATCTTATGCAATAAGAATTTATGTTGATGGCCCAGGTGGAAATGAACATCATGACATAAAAGTTGAGTTTAATAATGCCCTTTTCACCATAGAATGCGGATTGTCTGAGAGACAAGCTACATTAAAATATAAATATATTATGGATAAACTCAATGAAATGGAATCATGAAGACAGTTAAAATTGATGATGAAACCAGCTATACAATCCATCATGCAAAAGAATTTTATCTATATTGGGATGAAACAGACGTAGATGATATTCAATATGATGTAATGGCTAAATGCGAAGATGGCGTTGTTATGAGAGTTAAATCATTTAAAGATTTGCATGAAGCATTGGAATATAAAGATAAAATGCAATGCTGTATCTAAATATTTTTACTCTCCTCTCTTTTTTTTAGAATATTGGCTTCCACACTCTCTAGATCTGAACAAATGACTTTTATCAAATCAACCGCCGCTTTTTAATTTCTTCTTTGTATTTATCAATAAAATAAACCAATTCTTCTACCTCACAATGAATGCCTCTAAGAAAATCAAGTGTAATTTCAGGCAATTGACCTTCACCACCACACTCAATCACACAATTAATCTTGGTACCTATATGAGCGGCGTACCAATCGATTCTATTCAATGCATCCAGTAGTGATTTCTCTTTGTATTCGACCGCTTTCACTGAGTGAATCATATGTTACCTCCTAGTTGTTTGTATTGGACTATATGCTAACTGATATACAGAATAAGGTCAAGCGTTTTTTTATAAAATCTAAAAATATTTGATTTAAACCTAAATTACTGTATCATATAGAGTATGGAATGGAAGTTAGAGAAAAGAAAGATTAAAGACTTAAAAGAATTTGCGAAGAACCCACGTTCTATTACCAAACATCAAATGAAGGAAATTAAGAAATCACTTGACAAGTTTGGACTATGTGAGCCTATTGTTATAAATACCGATGATTTAATCATAGGGGGTCACCAACGTGTTAGAGCCTTACGATCTTTGGGAAAAAGAGAGGTGGATGTATACGTACCCGACATCACACTCACTGAAAAAGAAGTCGAAGAACTTAACATCAGACTCAACAGAAACCGTGGCGACTGGGATTTTGATATGCTTGCTAATACTTGGGAAACTAATGATCTCATTGATTGGGGGTTTGCTGAGTTTGAATTGCAGATTGATTTACCAGATGATGAAGATTCAGAGAAGAAAGTAAAAGAAGATAAAACATGTCCACATTGTGGATTAGTTATATAAAATGGTGAACGATGTCTAGAAAGCCTGGACCTGTCAAGGGAAGTACTAAAGTACATGATGCTCATCGTAAAAGAATACCTATAGATTGGGATGTGGTCGACAAGATGCTTGAAGCGGGATGTTTGGGTTCAGAAATAGCGGGCGAATTGGGGTTTAGTAGACACACATTATACGACCGTTGCGTAGCTGAAAAAAAAATCCTATTCTCCGATTATTCATTTGATAAAAAGAATAAAGGCGACGGAAGATTGCGAATCTCCCAGTATAAAAAGGCACTTAAGGGCGATAACACCATGATGGTATGGCTTGGAAAAAACCGCATCGGACAAAAAGATAACCCCGAAACTATCGAAGGTTTTAGCGGAAAGTTAAACGAAGTTCTTGACTTCATTAAAACAATAAAAGGCGAAGATGACTTTAATCAACCAGAGAAATTGGAATGAAGAAAGCACCATTGGAAACTGTGATTCTTGTGGAAAAAAAGAATCGGTAATAGACGTATGGTTTCAAGGTAGTAATAGAAAATGGTGTCGTCATTGGTGTAAGGGCTGCCTTAAAAATTGGAAAAGTGACTGCCTAGAGTTATCATCGAAGCTAGAAAATACAATAGATGAATATGATCAACCCAATATCTTTAAAAGAACATTAAATTTTGTCTATTCGTTCATTAAGCCAAAAACAGATTGATTCATTCCAACAGTCTGATGCACGCATAAACATCTTTGAAGGCCCTGTAAGGGCTGGTAAATCATTCATTGCACTCCTTAGATGGTTAGAGTTCTGCCGTTCAGGCCCACCAGGTCCACTCATTATATGTGGTAAAACAGACAAAACAATCAAAAGAAACATCATCATGCCATTACAAGACTTGGTAGGGGATGCAGTCAAATATAGCAGTGGCAAGGGCGAAGTGCGACTTTATAATAGACTCATGTATGTTGTAGGTGCTAACGATGACCGCTCAGAAGCTAAGATCAGAGGGTCGGAGTTTGCTGGTGCTTTACTCGATGAGTTCACTGTACTTCCCGAGAACTTTTGTAAGATGCTACTTTCACGTCTCTCTGTGCCTGGTGCTCAGCTATTCGCATCTACCAACCCCGACTCACCATTTCATTGGGTTAAGACAGACTTCATTGACCGCGAAAAAGAATTAAACTGTAAGGTGTTTAGCTTCTGTATTGATGACAACCCGTCATTAGGCGAAGACTACAAAAACGACCTTAAAAGAGAATATCAAGGGCTATGGTATAAACGTTATATCGAAGGCCTTTGGGTCATGGCTGAGGGAGCTGTCTATGACTTCTTTGATGAGAAGATTCATATTATAGACTATCCCAAAGACCCCGCTACGGAATACATTATAGGTATTGATTATGGAACAACAAACCCTTGCGTGTTTGTCTTAATAGGACACAACCCCAATTCATACCCTCGCATATGGTGCGAACAGGAATACTATTATGACAGTAGGAAAACACTGAAACAAAAGTCAGACTATGAATACGCACAAGACTTCATTAAGTTTGTAGATCATAGAGCTATCAGGGCAATATATATAGACCCAAGTGCAGCATCATTTAGACAAGAGCTTAGACGGTGCGGCGTTGCAAACATCTTTGATGCTGTTAATGACGTCGTGCCTGGGATTCGCTATCAAGGCACATTACTCTCTAGTGGAGCATATAAAATATGTGCAGACTGCAAAGAGACGATAAAAGAATACTCTACATATGTTTGGGATAGTAAGGCCGCCGAGCGTGGAGAAGACAAGCCGCTTAAACAGAATGACCACGCTAAAGATGCAGAGCGTTACGCCTTATTTACTCACTTCTTTACTAAACCGTTAGAACAGATGACAGAAATAGAAGCTGAGGCTATGGAAAGGGCGTATTCCCCCAAGTATAGAGGAATAAACTATTGAAAAAATCAATATTATACTATCATATAAATGAGGGATAGGGTATGGCAACAGATAAAAGGTGTCTCTATAAAATGGCAGATATTGTGAAGGCTTACCGCGATAAAAAATTATCGCAAATGTCAACTGAGGAACGTCAATATCATACTCTTATTCTTTATTACCTAGAGGCAGAGTTGAAAAAAACAGTAGATGAGGAAAGTAATGCCTAGAAAAGGACAAAAAGAAAAATCGCTAACTATGGCTAATATAACAACCTCTATGCCTTTACCTCCAGATGTTGAAAAATGGCTCTTTAAAAAGATGATTGAACATGATGGATACGAAGCCCTTTTAAATGACACGTTATGTATGCTAACAAAAAGACGGCAGAAAAAGGCAGCTAATGAATGATAAAGAAGCTAGAGAGGACGAACTGATTAGAAGCATGCTCAAAGATTCAGCAGCACCGATAAGCTTTCACATGAACGAAGAAACGATAGAAGATACGGTGAAGTGGATTTTTGAAATGGATTCTAGATACCTTGATGAACTTGTAACAACTGGCACAGTGGCACCCCGAATGGCAAGTAATGAAAGATAAAGAAGCGAAAGAAGAGCATGAATGTTTTAATGGTTTCCTGAAAGTTATTAGATGCTATGAAGATCATAAAAAGCTTTATCTTGAATTTAGGGACCGTTGCAGAACATACGAAGTGGAGTTTTGCCCTTATTGTGGAGAAAAAGGAGAGTCTCATGAAAAATAACTTCCTAAACATCATCCGTTTTAGCCCTGGAAGTACAGCGATTATAGCATTTATGCCGGTTGTGTTTGTTATTTCGTTCTGGAATATGCCTATTGCACATTTAATAGGAGTATCGTTTGCGACTGTAGCTTTAATGTACTGTAAATAGAGGTATATATGAATGTAAACCAAAATCCCTACATTATACGCGAGACTAAAGAAGTGAAGGAGAGTAAACCTACGGATCTACCTAAAGGATACTTCAGTGAAGAGATGAAACTAACTCCTGCGGGGCGTGAAGCATATCTTAACCTTCAAAACTTATGTGATAAGATAAAAGAAGCTAAACTATTTGAGGAAAAATGAATACTGAAAAAGTAGTGGACATATCTACCATTAGTTCTTTACCTCCAGATCTTCAGAGATATTTCGAAAGGGCTCTACTAAATAATAATTATAATTTATTTGGATTAAGCCCCCTTGGACATATTAAAAATGGCGATATAAAAAAATGGTGTCCTGATGAACCAGAGGAAGTAATATAAAGAACTGGTTAGACATATGTGAGGGGAAATGGTATTTACACCTGATGAATTTAAAGAGATTATGAAAAAAAACGTTACGAGGTGGGGTGAGACTTCCGCTACATTGAATTATGACCGATTAATACAAATATCTATAGCTAATATCAGAGTAGCCTTATTAATGATGCTGAGCATATATGAAAAAAATGATAATGAGTTAGAAGGATATATTGAATTAAAACAATCACTTCTGGAAAGTGTGGATTGTATGTTTCACTCATTATACCTGGATATGAAAAAAGAAAAGAGGTCCAAAAATGAGAAGTGATTACACAAAACAAAAGAAGAGCAAATACCGTGCTCAAGAGAAAAAGTATGAAGCCATGACAATTAACAGACAGGTAGATTACGGGTATCGTGGAACGACACCTAACTACGTGTTCGATTTACCCAAGGAACCAGTGCCTAAGAACTAAACCGCGATATACTCGCGGGGTAGGGCCGATCACCCTCTCCATGCTGCTGTCATGGGCCTCGCATCTTTCCTAAGCAGAGGAAACAAAGCTTACGAAACGATGTGGGGTCATAAATGACAAGCGATCTTGAGATCATAAGAGAGTTCGATACATACTACAATGAGGCATATTACGCCTGGGACCCGTTCTTTCCCCTAGCCGAGCGTGACCTTAGGTTTTATCTTGGAGATCAGTGGGACGAGCGCGAAAAGCGTGAGCTATTCCAGGAAGGCCGAAGTACATTCGTTTTCAATCATGTACGCCGTACCATCAACATGGTCACTGGCTATCAACGTAAACATAGACTATCATCCGTTGTTGCACCAATAGAAGATTCTGACCAAAAAACAGCAGACCAGCTATCCAAACTGTTGCTTTATGTCCAGCAGTATGGCAATGCATACCAAGTCATCTCCGATTGTTTTGGTGGCGCGCTGAAGACCGGATGGAATCTTCTTTCTTTGTGGGTGGATTATCGTGACGACCCAATAAATGGAGATATATGTTTTGCAAGAGAACCGTATAACGGATTTATTGTTGATCCTTACCTTACTGATATTAATCTTACTGATTGCGGATATATATTACGGCGTAAATATCTTAATGTCGATCATGTAGCTTCCCTAATTCCAGGCCAAGAAGAAGAAGTATACGCTCTTTATCGCATGGGTTGGGAGCGCGATGACAAGTTTACTTGGCTACCCTACCAAAGACAGCCTAACGGTCAAGAACTCATGGCCTATAATGAGATGTTCATGCAGAAATGGCGTAATGTGCCGATGCTTGTGGATATGGAGACGGGTGAGACTACAGAGTTTGACTTCGATAGAGAAACTCTCAAGATGTTTCTCGACCAATACCCGCAACTCGAAGTAGTACAAAAGCCCAAACGTTATATCGAGATGCATGTCATCGTCAACGACCATGTGTTGCGTTCAGAAATCAATCCCTATGATTTGGACGAATATCCTTTTGCTCTATCTACAGCTATCTTTGAGCCTGAGTCAGATCAGTGGGGCTTGAAAGTACAGTCTCTAATACGTTGTATCATCGACCCTCAAAGAGAATCCAACCGTAGACGCTCTCAGATGATAGATATGTTGGATAGCCAAATCAACTCAGGATGGATCGCTACCGAAGACTCTTTAGTCAACCCACGAAGTCTATTCCAATCCTCTCAAGGCAAGGTCATCTGGAAAAAGCAGGACGCTGCTCCAGACGCATTAGAGAAGATACCACCCGCTCAAATACCACCTTCTATGTTCCAGCTTCAAGAGCTTTTCGATAAAGATATGATGACGATAGCAGGTGTCAATGACGCTGCCTTTGGCCAAACAGAATCAGCCAATGAATCAGGCGTTATGATGATGTTACGTCAAGGTGCAGCCCTCGTTAATCTACAAGATCTCTTTGATAACCTACGTTCATTTCAAAAGACGGTGAGTCAAAAGGTAGTCAAGCTCATACAAAACTGGGATGCTAACAAGGTAAAGCGCGTCCTCAATGAAGACCCTACACAAGAGTTCTACAACCGTGAGTTCACTAAGTATGACATCTCTGTTCAAGAGGGCGTCCTAACAGACACGCAACGCCAAATGTACTTCCGTCAGCTTGTAGATCTTAAACAGCTAGGAGCACCTGTAACAGGTGAGATGTTAGCCGAAGCCGCCCCAATACAAGGCAAATCGAAGTTCTCAGAACAACTTGCCGAAGTAGAAAAACAACAGGCTCAAGTGGCTCAACAGCAACAAGAGATGCAACAACAAGTGTTTGGTGCTCAAATACAGCAAGCGCAATCACAAGCTATATCTAATGTGGCCTTAAGCAAAGAACGCTTCACAAGAGCTGTTGCAAACATGGGCCTAGAAGACGAGAGAGCCTCAGCAGCAGTAGAAAACAGAGCCGATGGTGCATTGCAGCGTGCAAGAGCTATGAAGGAACTCGAAAGCATGAGCGACGACCGTCTACTAAAATACTTATCTATCGTTAAGGCAATGGAAGAGATGAACCGTACAAATGAAGAGCAAATAAAAAAAGACGATGTACAAATTTCCGCACAGGCAAATAACGCCCCGCGGGAAATCCCTGAGGTAGGGAATTTACTTCAGGAATTACCACAACAACAAATGGAGGTACCCAATGCCCAAAGGTAAAGGCTACAAAATGAAAGGCTATAGCAACGGAAAAGGTGTTATGGGCCACGAAAAGTCTCCGTCTGGAATCAATGCATTCGCAGCGGAGAAAAAAGACCTAGGCAGACTTCAGTTGATACCTATGGACTATAGGGGCACACCTGATCAAGCTTTTGGATACAAATATTAGAGACTGATAAATGAAACAAGAGACTGGAGAAACCCGTAACGCGATCATTGAAGACGACGAAAAACGCATTCAGAAAATTATCGACTCACGTAAGGATTACAGAGAACGATACTGGATAGTACTGTTTGCAAAACCGGCCAAAGTAAGCGTTGATGGTAAATTCACTCTTGTAAAACACATTAAAGAGTACTTCGTGAAACCATCTCAACAAGTAGGGATGGTTATAGGCGAAGTGGACAACAATAGAGGTACAATCAGTTGGGACGTGAATATGCCCCAACGCCCTTTTGACTTTGATGGTTTAAAAGCATATGGCGCAGAGGACTGCGATGAGAAGGTCATAGAAACTACTCAAATACCAAATGCTTACGTAACAAAATAGTGCCGCCGACTTTATGGGCGAAGGAGACTTATGAACGAAGAAAACGTTTCGGGCGATAACCTGGAGGCCGCCGCTCCTGTAGAGACTGAAGTTCTAGAAACCACTACTGCTGTAGAACCCGAAAGGCAAGTGCCGCTCGATGCTTTACAAGCAGAAAGGTCTGAACGTCAGAAACTGCAAGACGAAGTACGCATGCTCAAAGATCATATGCAGATCATGCAAGCTAATAATGCTCGACCGCCTGAAAAGCCTAAAGATGACTTTGACGGCCTTGCTGATGATGATGTTCTTACCGTGGGAGAGTTTAAAAAGGCTATCTCAAAAAAGGAACAACTCTATCAGGCGAATATTCAAGAGCTACGCATGACGCAGAAACATCCTGACTATGCCGATGTCGTCACTAAGTATTTACCCGAGATTATTAAACAGAATCCCAGTTTAGGACAGACGCTCCAAAGAGGTCAGGACTTTGATCTTGCGTATTATTTAGCTAAGAACAGTGAAGCTTACAAAGCCGATCACAAAAGGGTGAAGAAACATGCCGATGCCGAACGCATAGTTCAGAATGCCGGTAGAACCGGTTCATTATCAAGTATGGGCTCTACTTCACCTATAAGCCAAGCTAAGCAATACGCAACGATGTCAGATGCTGATTTTACGAAGTTAGTCAACAAAAACATGGGGTCATTTTAGGAGATAAACATGTCTAATGTAACCACGGTTGCAGTGCTACCTCCAGCTGTTCGGGAATACTATGACAGACTGCTTTTGATGACTGCTTACCCGCAGCTCATTCATACTAAGTTTGCTCAGAAACGTATTCTACCCGAAAAGATGGGCGACACTATTGTGTTTCGTAGGTATGCACGACTTTCAACTGTTCCGGTTCCGCTGTCAGATGGGATAACACCCCCTGGAGCACCGCTATCGGCAACAGATATATCAGCGCGTGTTGACTTTTATGGTAACTTTGTAACCATCACAAACCAAGTAGAGCTAACAGTAGAAGACAGGGTTAATATAAAGGCCCTGTATAAATTTTCTCTAATTGACATGGACCCCTACGTTATGCAGGAAGCTGCATAATATGGAAACATGGGCGAAGGTTATTTAAAATGGTTAGTATAAGAATGTTTCTTAAATCTAGAGTTAAGTTGAGTCATTTGCTTTCTAAGCTTTCCTCGAATTTCAAGGATATGTGGAGGCTGTTTAACAGGTCCGCAACTTCCTGTTCGAGAGAATGTTTGACGCATCTTCAACATAACTTCAGCTTGGGGCCGTTTAACTATAAGATAAGGAAGAAGCATTTCGGTTATGTCCGTAAGCAAATTCCCGGTCATATAAATATCGAAAGTAAAGGAATTTCTTCCTTCCATTCGATTTTTATTATACTTAGTTATGCGACCACCAAACTTTTTAAGAATCCATTCAAGTACTTCCATGCAGTTGTTAGAGGTTTTAAGACATGTATGGTAATTGGGATACTTATTACCTGTACATTTGGAAACATTAATGTGATGGCCGATGAAAAAACAGCCTTCTCCATCAATGAATCCCGCCAAATAAGCCAGGTCCAGAGCAATAACTTTGGACAAATCATACGGTTTCAATTTGGGCATATAAATCCTTTCGTTAAGTACCTATACAGTATAAACGAAAACAACTTAAAACGCCACGCTAAACGACTGAACGAGAGAACCCGAAAGGGATGCGACAGTCTGAACTCTACAGGAAACGTGGAGAGGGAGACCCGAAGAGGTCACCCCGCCATAGAAATATGGTCAGTAGGCATAGCTAAGCCGAAAGTAACAGAATGCTTGAATGAAAGTTCCCGTCTACTAGCGCAAAACCTTGCCCAGACGATGGATGAGGTGACGCGTGACGTCTTAGCCTCAGTATCTTCGGTCGTACAAGCTACTAACGGCGTAAACGGATCGACGCCGACAGAGTTGACAAAAGCTGATATTGACGGAGTTGTACAAACTTTACTCAATAACGACACAGAAATGATTTCTGAAGTCGTAACGGGCCGTGATGCTTTCGGAACAGCCCCCGTGAGACCGGCCTTCTGGGCCTACATTGACACAGCTCTTTTAGACGATCTAGAGGCTGTATCAAACTTTACACACTCCGCAAATTATCCAAATCAACAAACAGTTTTGGATGCGGAATGGGGCGCAACAGGAAACGTTCGTTGGCTTTACACTTCTGTTGGAAGTGTGACTGCAGCGGCAACTCCTGTTTACAATAACTTTGTTGTCGGTAAAGAAGCATACGCAGTAGTGCATTTAGGCTCTGAGACAGGTGAGTTTTATATTGAACCATTGGGTTCTGCCGGTTCTGCCGATCCTCTTCATCAAAGAGGTTCAGTAGGTTGGCAGCATCCTTTCGTTGCACGGATCCTAAACGATTCCTTCATGGTAAATCTTGAAGCAACACACTCATAGGGAGTAAGTTATGGCGCAAATTAGAACAGAAGCTTGGACTAATGCTAACCCTGCTGTTGCAAGGAATATTGATGCTGGTTTCGACCCTGTTGAAATCACCATCGTGGATTTAACCAACGGCGGCTCATGGTACTGGAGTTCAGGATTTACCGACGCAACGGTATTAGACGTTGACGCCGGAACTATTGCAGGGACATTAGGTGTAACGCCTTTGTCTCAAAGCTCTATTTATGGAGCAGCAATCTCAGCTTTCACATTAGCTAACCCTGGTGTAATCACCGCTGCTAACGTTACTCAAGTGGGTATCGTAGCCGGTGACACAATCAAGGTTACTGGAATTGCTGATGATAATGCAGGTACAGCAACACTTAATGCAGATTATGTTGTGGCCTCTGTAACAGCTACTACAATCACAACAAGCACGAATACCACTGGTTTTCATGCTTATGTGAGTGATGGTACTGCCACTAGAATAAGCAACACTGCCGGTGATGACATTCCAAGAGAAAACTTCGCTATTCGCGGGTTGACTCTTGGTACTAATGCCGTCGGTGCTAGTAGCGCAAGCATGGTAGCAGTTTACAAAGGTGGCGAGCCTGTAGTTTAAAGAATTGGGGGCTTCGGCCCCCTTGGTTTTATAGAAGGAGAAAAATATGGAACAATCACACAAGACAATATTAGACCGCAATAAAATGCAAAAGTTGCCAATTATTGATCCCGTAAACCCAGGACGTAAATACACAGAAAAAGAAGAGAAGCATTTACGTGAGATAGTAAAATATGAGTTCATGAATATAGAAGTGCCTGGACTCATGCAGCAATTTACTTATGGAAACACAAATAATAAAATGGATTTCAAGTTCTTTCATGGTGGAGAATATGAAATACCACGCTTTCTAGCTCGTCATCTAGAGTCTAAAGCGACTCCAATATGGGCATGGGAACCAGATGGCAGAGGAAGCCTTAGAAAGAAAAAGACAGGCACTAAAACCAGATTCCAGATGCGAGAGGTTTATTAATGGCTATTTGGGATTTAGCCGAGATTCGGCAAAAAGTTAGACAAGTTACAGGCAGGTATTCACCTTCAGAACTCTCGAATGAGCAATTAGATGAATATATTAATAAATACTTCCAATACACTTTTCCTGCCGAGTTAAAGTTGGAGAGATTTCATACATTCTATGAATTCTTGACAGTAGCTAATACCCAAACATACACGTTGCCGGCAGGTTTCGTTAACTTCGAGCCGCCGGCCACGATAAATAACCTCAATATGCTCTGGTATCAAGAGCCTCAGCCTTTCCTTGATAACAACCCTGAGAATGTATCTCTCCAAACGATAGGTACAGGAAATGCCATACAGGTTACATTTCCTGCCTCAGCCGGAAGCTTTCCTATCCTTCCCGCAACGACAGTTATAACCGATAATGTAGAGGTATTCGAAGACACAAACACCGTCTTTGCAAACTCTCCTGTCACACTCACAGGTTCTTTAGGAGGTACGGGTTCAGTAAACTATGTAACCGGAGCGGTTACAGTTACATTCAATACAGCTCCAGTAACAGGGCAAAATGTGTTCTTTTCGTACGTACAATTCCAGCCAGGACTACCAACAGCCGTCTTACTTTACAACAACGTATTCAAATTCTTTCCTGTGCCTGACAGAGCCTATAACTTTAAGGTAAAAGCTTACGCAAACACCCTTGTAACGACAGCAGCAGGAACAAATGCAGTGTTTTTCGTCAATGCAACAGATAGACCTCTCTTAGATGAGTGGGGTCCATGCATTGCATACGGAACAGCAAGAGATATCCATGCCGATTACGGTGAAATGGATGCCTATGCCGAGGTTACCGCTCTCTATAAAGAGCAACGCGGCTATTCAATAACTAGAACAGATCAAAATTTGATCAATACAAGAGCAACACCACACTTTTAGGTAGATTATGTCATGGGATTCCAGCTTACCATCAAATACAACAAAAATGAGACAATACCCGACGGTATTAACTAATAATTTTGTTCAGATAGAACAAGGTGCCGATAATGGGGATGTTATTTCTCTACAACAATGGCAAGTTAATTTTATACAGAGAACATCCATCCCGGGAAATCCTCCTCCCTCTCTCGACCCTACAACAACAGCAAATACAATCACATTTTATTCCAAACTAGATAACAATGCTCAAATGTTTATTAGGGATGATCAGGCAAATATCATTCAACTCACTCAAGATGGTAAATTAGGAGCTGTAACTCAATCTGTAGCAGCAGCGGATTTTCAAATGGATGCTGGCACACCAATAATGACATTTGGGGTTAATCAAATGATAATGGCACACGGGAGTTTTAATGCAACAGGCGCGTTGCTGAATGGGATAAATTTTGCTGCAAGTGCTGCTCCTGTAGGAACAGGTTTATTTGATATTAATGTTTCAGCGGATATTTTATTAAATGTGAATTATCGTGTATTTGGCACAGTTACTTTAGCAGGTGCTAGTCAGAGGATAATACAAGTAGTCACAAAAGGAGTCCCTGTCGGTGCTACCGTTACTACAATAAGAGTACGTGTAATGGGAAATACCACTGGACATGACTTACCATTTGATATACTTGTGGTTGGAGGCCGTTAATGGGATACCAACCCTTTCTTATTGCTCCCTTTCAAACGGGCCTTGATACAGATCAAGAATCCTGGATGCTTCCAGAAGATGCTTTTGCAGAAATTATCAACGGTCATATCGATCATGGCTTTATCCATAAAAGGGAAGGAACGCGCCGTTTCGGATTTATGGTCCATAATCCCACATTTGCTATTACAAATATCGTTGAAGCTCCGGCCGGAACTTATACTGTGAGCGCAGTCCATACATATGTCAATGGCAATCAGGTTTTGATTACAAATGTAACTGGAATGACAGAGGTAAACAATGAAATATTTACCATCGCGGGTGTAGTAGCTGGTGTATCTTTTACATTCACTGACACAGCAGGTAATACAGGCTATACAGGCCCATCCGGACGTACAGCTTTATTTGTTGGCAACCGCATTATGGGAATCTATCAATATGTTAATGCTCTCAATTCCAAAGAAACACTTGTTTTTGATACTACCCGAGCAGCTATATATAATGGCACAACTGACGTATTTGACCCTTTAGATGACTCTGTAAGTGGCAATATCAATATAATGAGTAGCAATAACACCCAATATATCTGGGCTGCCCAATGGCAAAATAGTTTAGGTGTCAGTAGTGGTTTAAACCGTCTTTATTTCACAAATGGAAAGCAATACAATGGTTTAGTTGCTCCTAATGACCTAGATGGCATTCGTGTTTATAACGGAGATTTAGCCACTACAGCACCCTTTAGGCCTGCCATGGGCGGTGGTAAAATACTCTATGGCGCATTGCTTATCTTCAGTATCAAACAACGTCTGCTCGTATTAAACACCTTTGAACTAGATGGAGCTGTAGCCCAACGCCCTCAACGGGCTAGATGGTGTGCAGCACAAAACCCCAGCAATTGGGATGATTTAGTAGCTGGTGGTGGTGGTTTCGTTGATGCTCCTACCGGCGATCAAATCGTCAGTGCAAGAGCACTACAAGATTCTATCATCGTACAATTCACAGATAGCGTATGGACATTAAGGCCTACAGCCGATCCAGCCTTACCCTTCCGTTGGGATAAGATCAACGACTTTAGATCTTGTGATGGTAAAATGGCATCCATGGGCTTCGACAGATATGTAGTGGCTCTAGGACAAAGAGGCATAACAGGCACCGATGGTGTAGAGACAAGGCGTATAGATGAAAGAATAGAAGACTTTACGAAACAACAAATCAATGTCGATGCATTCAACAGAACCTTTACAAAACGTAGTTATAGCGAAAGAAGAGCGTGGATATTATACGCCGATGTAGAAAGTGATGAAGCTAACGCTGCTCTTATTTTTGATGATGAAAGCGGAGCATGGTCTAGATATAAATTTGCTAATGACGATGATTTTAATGTATTAGGTTATGGTAACCAAGATCGCGATTTAACAGCTCCCGATTTAATAGTAGCGAATGGATATGCACAACCAGACACAGATCCCCCAGAAGATATAGAAGCCTCTGGATTTGGTGACGAAACAGCTTTATCCTTTTTCTGGGCAGGTAATGCCGAGTTATTCCTTGCTGGAGACCGAGGTGGTATTATATTTCAATTAGAGGAAGGTACTGATGATAACGGAGCCGATATAACATTTGAGCTGACCAGTGCCGGATGGAACCCCTTTAAGGAACAAGGTGTAGAAGCACAATTCGGTTATATCGATATTTATGCCGATAGCGATCAAAATACCACATTATGTATCGAATTTTTCAAAGATGATTCCCAAGATAGTATTGATGCCTATGCAACGCAACAAATAGATTTACTTCCTAATCTAAATTTCGTAGCCGAGATTACCAATATAGTCCTTACAGACGGTGGAGATCCCACTCTAGGATTAACCATAACAGCACCAAGTCATGGCTTAGCTACAGGGGAGTTTATTTATATCTACGGAGTACAAGGCATGGATAAAGTTAATAATGAACACCCTCCTTTAGAAGTTACGCTTATAGGCGAAAATTCATTCTCTGTAGCTATCGATGCAACCGGAATCGGCACATATAATGGTGGCGGCCAAATTGTAGAGAGAAGGTTTTTTAGAACCAAAGTATGGAAAAGAGCATATGCCGGCGGCATAGGATATGTGCATACAATGAAAATTACTGAGCGAGGCCCAAATAAGCCCTTAAAGATATCAGCCTTCAAACCTTACTTCCGTCCAAGGGGGCGTCGCACAATAGGATGACCATACCGACAAATATCACACTTCCTCTCCATAGTGAAAGAATCCTTGCCGATGACCCTAAAGAGCTGGACAAGTATTTCCGTGAGCTTATCAAGTCATTACAAGATATGTATGCAAGTGTTGCACAGGGCATAAACGGCAATATGCGCACCAGCTTTTCACCAGAAAACCGTATTTATACTCCTATACTTAGCGGAAGCCTTACCCCACAAGATTTTACCTATACACACCAAGTTGGTTGGGTCTTGCGCCAAGGAATCATTATAGATGTATGGTTTGATGTCTTATGGAGTGCTGTTGGAACTTCTACAGGAAACTTAATCCTAACACTTCCATACACTGTAGCTGTAACAGATCAAAGACCTTTTGTGGGTATACTTCAACCGTCGGCATTTGCGTTTACTGGTGGCACCGAGTGCGTTATTACGGGCATCTCTAATACATTCAATGCCGAAATTATGAATACAGGCGATGGATTTACTACTGCCAACCAGCTTGTGGTAGCAACGGGTCGTTTAATTGGTCATCTTCGTTATATAGGAAAAGAAAATGAGTGAAAAATTAAGATGGGTGCGAGCATTTTCACCTGATATTATTCCCAAATATTTGATTGATCAAGTGCGTGATCGCACATATGAAGTACACGATTTCTACAAATATCAGGGCTTGAATTGCCTTATAAACACTAAAGAAGGTCAAGTTCTTAATCCTTTCAATCATCTATATGTTTTAGCCGATGAAGATAATATGGTGAAAGGTTTTTTATGGTTTGTGATCGATCCTCTAACGAAAAATGTCATTATAAACACGTTTTCTGTAGATAAAGAGTACTGGAATAAAGGCGAAGCGGTAAAATATCTTGTAGAGCATATGCAAGAAGTATTAAAAAAGTTAGAATTAAAGAAGGTTTATTGGATTTCCAATTATCCAAAACATTCTGAGCGTTATGGATTTAAGCGTTCAAGGGGTGTTTTAATGGAGTACAATGAAAAAGAAAAAAATGAAGAAAAGGAGGAAGAAAATGGGCCAGACAATGATGGGATCAACAAATATAGAAGACAGACAGATGTTGACTCCGGAACAACAACAACAGTTCAGCCAGTTCTTGAGCCAGTTGGGGCCGGAAGCCCAGCAGGCACTTAGCGGTCTTATGCAAGGTTCATCACCGGAAGAGATGGAAAAAACATTTCAGAAGAGTTATGTAGATCCAGCGATGAGAACGTTAGAGCAACAAACAATACCTGGCGTCCAACAACGGTTCACTGAGGCTAATGCAGGTTCATCTTCGGCTCTAAACCAAGCCCTAGCACAAAGTGCTGCTGATGTGTCTACCTCTTTAGGATCGCAATACGGTCAATTTGTACAAGGTCAACAAGGGCTAACAATGGATGCTATAAAAGCATTTTTACCAATGCTGACACAACAAACCCAACAACCTGTTATTTCACAAAAACAAGGTCTTGCAGGTCCAGGAATAGGAGCAGCTGGTATGATAGGCGCAGGAGCGGCAATGTCATCCAGAAAGGTCAAGGAAAACATCCAAGATTATCAACGAGGACTTGAGGCCATAAAACATATCGATGTGAAGAAATATGATTATATCGAAGAAGTGGGTGGCTCTAAGAATCATGTCGGTGTTATAGCTGAAGACTTACCACCAGAAATCACACGCATGAAAGATGGAATCAAACATGTAGATCTCTACGGCCTTATGGGAATCCTCATCAATGCTGTGAAAGATCTCTCCAAGAAAGTTGAAGTGTTGGAGGCAAGATAATGGGTGCACCAATCTATTTACAAGATACGTCTGGATTAGCTCAAGGTATTACTCAAGCAGGTTCGGCATTAGGTGGAGCTTTAGGGCAGAGAGCTAAAACAGAAACTGAAAGAAAAAGGTTAGAAGAAATAAGTGGATATATTAAAGAAGCTGATTTTTCTACTCCGGAAGGCCAAAGAAAATTTCTTATGGGAGCCATCAAGAAAAAGATGGACCCGAAAGATGCCGCCCTAATTATAAAACAAATGAAACCTTCTTCAATTCAATCATTTATAGGACAATTTAAACAACCTGGTGCACAACCAGGTGGGCAACCAGGTTTAGAACCCACTCCGAGTGCACACCCAGGTGTCCAACCCCCTCCGACTGCAGGTGCCGGCGTTGGTGATCCAAATGTAATAGAAGGGGCACCCACTCCAACAAGTCAACATCCTGCTACGAAAGGTGATCCATTTGGTTATATACCTGATGAAGCATTAGTTTACGCATCAGCAAGTGATGATAAACCATTAGCTGATTTTGGGAAAACGAACTTAGATTATAGAGATAGTTTACATAAAAGATTTACAGCTGATAGAACATATCATACATCTCGTTCAAAAAAATATATGGAATCAATTGATTCCCTGCGTTCGGATTTAAGATCTAAAAGATCCGCTATAGAAAACCTAAAATTTGGCATAAAGCAAGGAAATCTAGAACAATTTGGTCAAGATTGGTGGGCAGATAGATTAGGAAAATGGGGTACAGGTCTTGTGACACCAACGGGAGCCTTAGTCAAAACAAATGTAAAAGAATTTATGATTGGTGACTTATCAAGAATATCCGGACGCCCAAACATGTTTATAGAACAAAGAATCCTTGGTATGACCCCTCAAATTGGCCAAACAGACGAATCAAATTTAGCTATGCTTACAAGTTTGGAAGGTCAGACAGAATTGCAAGAAAAGAAAGTTCAACTAACAGATGAAATTGCTGAAAGATTTGAAAATGAATTAGGCTATGTTCCAGGGAATATCTCACGAATAGTAGATCAAGCTCTTCAACCCTATGCAATAGATATTCAGAATAAAGAAGCTTATCAAATGAGAACGTTACAAGAAAGGTCCGATGGTTTAGAAAAATTAGCAAATAAAAAAGTTGTCCAAGGAACACCGTTAACAAAAGAAATGGCAACCTTCCTTTATAAAAAAGCATTAGAAAAAGAACCAGATAAAGAAAAAGCTAAAATAAAAGCAAAAAAATTTGCTGGAAAATTAGGTTATACTATTCACACAGCAGAAGAATATGAAAGGTATAAATTATGACAAGTTCCATTTTTGATATAGTAGATGAAGAAGAAACACTCGTTGATTTGCCTTCACCGGAACCCCATGAAGAAAAAGAATCACTATTCAAGGGTGTTGAAGAGGTAGAATTACCTAAAGACCCTCAGAAATGGTGGGAATCTATACCAAAAGATGTACTGAAAGGATTTTTAGAGTCCGTTCAACGAGTCGGCAGAATGATGGGTCCAATTCCTACCGGACAACCAGAAGAACAAGTACAGCGCGAATTTTCTGAAAGATTAGATGAGGCTATCCCGTCAGATAAAACATTTTTAGGATCAGCCTTAAGAAGAGGTGAACAAATTGCAGGCCCAGCCGCAGTATTTCCCGGTGGTGGTTTAGGAACCGCAGGACGAGGATTAGCTGGTGGTGTAGCGGGTCAAGCTGCAGAACATCTTGGAGCTCCAGAGTGGTTGCAAACAATCGCTGAAATAGCTCCTTTTTTAGCACCTGGATTAGGAAAGCAAATACAACCAACAAAAAAACAAGAAAAAGCTGTGGCATTATTAAGAAAAGCTGGAGCGACCGAACAAGAAATAGCTCCAGTCATTCAGTCTCCAAAAAAACAACAGATAATTGGTTCAGTGGCTCAAAAAGGTGGTAAAGCTACTACTAAGCTAAAAGAAACAAAACAAATGTTAGATAGAACGGTGGAAAGCTTTAAAACAGGGAAGTTCGGAGCTGAAAAATTCAAAGATCAAAATTGGAACAAAATGGTCAATGAACTCCAATCCAAATTACAAGATATGCCTGCTAAAGTAAGAAATACAATTGGAGAAGACTTTCAGCAATTTCTTAAAGGTCCAAAAGATGTAAAATCAGCGATCAAATTATATCGTGATATCAATGCAAATTATTCTCCTAAAACAGCTCAATTAGGAACAATGAAAGATCCTATAAAAGATGCTTTAGCAACCATAAGTCCTGAATTAGCAAGAGATTTCAATTTAACCAATGATTTATTCGTTAAATATTATTCGATCTATAATAAACTTTCACCAAAGAACGCAGATTTATTCAACCAAATCATCAACTTGACAGAGTGGGGAAGAATAGGGGCAGGTGTATATTTTGGTCAATATCCCTTGATAGTGGAAGTTATCGGAGAAAAAGCAGGACGAATATTAGCAAGAGAAATGCTCATCAATCCTCGCATGCAAAACTTGGCAAAGCAAACGGCACAAGCACTCAATGCAAATAAATATGGAGTTGCTAATCAATTGAATCAAAAAATGGTGAAAATGCTAAGTAAAGAACATCCCGATGCTGCAGCAGAATTGCAAACGATTGATTTTTCTGAAATGGAAAACCTCTAAATATCACTTGTAAAACAATAAAACAGAAATGCTAAAAAAAGCCCAATTCCTATTTCCATAATTACCCCCAACCGCTTGTGTCAATAGCACCTTCTCTATTTAGCCATAAACCCGTAATAATTAATATAGACATTCCTATTAACCAACCCATCACCTAACCTCACATATTTGCTTGATCATCCTAGGATTTATATACGTCATACCAACATCGTTTTCAATCTTAAGAAACTCACGTTTAGACAGTGCGTAATCTACATCTTCTTTAAAGCGATGCATACAATCTGAATAAACATTCATCCAAGTATTATCATCCAATAAAATCTTTATATATTTATGTGCCATCACTCACCCTTCTTTATGCTATACGTTGAAATGTAAATTTTAATTGCCTGACGAATTAACTCCGAAGCTGAGATATTCCTCTCAAATGCCTCTATTCTCAAGCACTGGTGTTCATCTGGCGATAAGCGTAGCATTATATTCTTTGTCTTTTTCATATCAAGCCCACTTTCGTGTACATCATGTTATACCAAACCACTATTTATTTTGCAATAAAATAATGAGTATTTAAAAATAAAGATTAGTTTAATAACAAGGAGTTATCCAATGGCTAAAATTACCCGTTCCCCTGGGATAGAGAGAGCATTTGATGATGTTTTCCCTGTTCCTGTCATAGCAACTAGAGCACCTACCTCAACAGACACTAATTTCCCATTAGGGCAAGTATGGGTTAGATCAGATACAGCACAAGTTTATTTCCTAGCACAGTTAGCGAGTGGGACTGCATCATGGGCGCTAGCATCTCCTGGGGCGTCAGATGTAGATTCATTGACTGGTGATTCCGGAGGAGCTATCTCCCCCGCTGGTGGAAACATAACGATGGCCGGTGGAACAAACATCACGAGTGTAGGCACGGCCGGCACTATTACCTATAATCTTGATGCAGCCATCACATTAGCTACATCAGTGACAAGTGCACTTTACACAACTGCAGCAGCCACAGATCTACTCATTACAGCAGCTACAGGACAAGATATCATTTTCCGAATGGGTGACGCTGGAGCAGCGAATAATGTTTCATTTAGAGACTCTGCAAATGTTGAAGTAGCCGATATTGATTCAGATGGTGCATTGACTACCACAGCAATAACATTTACTGGACTTCTAACAGCTAATGCAAGTGCTACAATAGAGACAGCAGGTACAGCACTTAACCTAGGTTCCGATAATGATGCAGCCGCAGTTAACCTAGGTGTCGGTACAACTGCAAGAGCGATCGGAATCGGCGATTCGGCCGCCGCACACACCATCACAATTGGTAGTGTGACTGGCGCTTGTAGCCTCGATCTTCTTTGTGGAACCGGTGACTTTACACTCGAAGGTGACGTGGCTTCTACATATGACATATCGTCTACGGGGGTTAATACGGGGACTGTGACCATAGCTGCCGGCACGGGAGCCAGAACCGTGAATCTAGCGACAGGCGGAAC